>Ga0126305_10000133_pt1 | contig 32235 bp, 35 predicted proteins | sample Plot26_FD_92536 | JGI IMG/M metagenome (GOLD analysis project Ga0126305, IMG submission 92536) | Serpentine soil microbial communities from UC McLaughlin Reserve, CA, USA - Plot26 | ecosystem: Environmental > Terrestrial > Soil > Grasslands | place: USA: UC McLaughlin Reserve, Lake County... | reverse complement strand
GTGCCGACGATCGTCGCCTCCTCGCCGATCGCCAGGTGCAGGAAGCCGCCGGCCTGCGCCCGCTGGTACTGGCGCCCCGCCTCCTCCTCGAAGCGGCGGATCAGCGCCATCCGCGCGAGCAGCTCGTAACAGGTGGCGGCATCAGGCAGATCTGCCATCGCGTTCACATTAGATGACTACCCGTCGCGGCCTGCCGTGTCGACTTATAGGTCCATATGGACGCATAAGTCGACACCCCCTCACCCGCGCGCCGCCTCCACTGCTTCCTCGAGACGGTCGTCGCCCCAGAAGACTTCCTCGCCGACGACGACCGCCGGTACGCCTTCGACGCCGAGGTCGCCGGCATGGTCCGTCGCCTCCCGCAGCGCGCTCTTCACGCCTTCGGTTTCGACCGCTTTCAGCAGCGCCCGCGGGTGCAGCTCGCAGGCGGCGCCGGCGATCATCACGTTGTCGACGTCGGTGAGGTCGCGCCCGGCGGCGAAGGCCTGGCGGAAGCCGGCGAGGGAGAAAGAGACGGCGCGGCCGGTCTGCTTGGCGAAGGTCGCCGCCCGCATCTCCACCAGCGAGTTGCCGGGCCACGGCTGCGGCCAGGCGATCGGTGGCAGCCCATACTCCGCCGCGCGCCGCTCGATCTCCGCGATCCCCTCCGCCCGCGCCGGCGTTTGCGACCAGGACCCGCGGTCAAAGCGCCGGAACAACCCCCCGAGCAGGATCGGCTGCCACTCCGGCTGCTCCAACTCAGCCTCGGCGAAGAGCCCGCTAATCCGCTCGGCCGAGAGGTAGGCGTAGGGCGAGCCGAGGTCGTAGTAGAAGGTCGCGGGCACGGGGGGAACATACGCGCTTGTCGGAAGCGCGGCTGGTGTGGGAGGCTGCTCCCGTGCGCAGCGGAATCAGAACCCTCGGAATCGGCGTTGGGGCGCTGGCGTTGCTGGTCTGCCTCGTCGGCAGCGCCGCCGCCCAGACCTACACCGTCACCCGCACCGACGATCCCAACCCCGCCCCCTGCGAACCCGGTAACTGCTCTCTGCGTGGGGCGCTTACGGCCTCCAACAGCACGACGACTGTTGACGACGTCGTGGTGCTCCCCGCAAGCGCTACTCCCTACCGCCTGCAATACGAATTCATTTTCTTCGACATCAACGACGAGGTCGAAGTCCGTGGCGCCGGCGCAGACAAGACGGTTGTCGAAGGCGATGGCGAAGAGACGATCTTTTTCGTCGGCGGCGTCAAAGCGACGCTGAGTGGGCTGACGATCACCGGTGGTCAGGCGGCGATCCAGAACAACGGCGAACTCTTGGTCCGCGGCGTCAGCATCGAAGGCAACAAATGGAACGGCGGCACCGCGGGCATCATCAGCAACGGGCCGCTGACCGTCGACTCGAGCTTCCTCGGCTTCAACAGGACGGAATCCGCGTCCGGCGGAGTCATCCATTCCAACGCGGCGGTGACGATCGTCAACAGCACGCTCGCGCAGAACACTTCGAAAGAAGGCCCAGGCGCGATCAGCACCAGCGCCGGCATCCCGGTGACGATCCTCAACAGCGCCATCGTCTCCAACCGCTCCGAGATTGCGCCCGCGGCGGCGGTCGGCGGGTCGCCGCTGACCATCCGCAACAGCGTCTTCGCCGACAACCGCGACGCGGCCGGCCTTCTCAACTGCACCTCGGCCGGCGGGCGATCGACGCGACGAGTGACTGCCCGGCCGTCGATCAGCGCGGCGTCGCTCGCCCCCAGGGGAGCGCCTGCGACAGCGGACCGTACGAGTTCGAGAGCAAACTGGTCTCGTTCCTGCCTGTCAGCCTCATGTCCATGCGCCTCGGCAAGAAGAAGAATCTGAAGCTGAGTCGCAAAGGATTCGTTCGAGTCGGACTCGCCTGCGTCGCTACCGAGGCAAGCGTGCCCTGCCGGGGCAAAATCACTTTGCGGGGAAGGTTCCAGTACCCATCGAGGGCGAAAGCGTCTACGTCGCGAAAGCGCTACCCGAGCGCGCGCTTCCGGATTGCGGCGGGCGCAAAGATGGGGGTGCGGATCCGGATTCCCCGGCTCACGGCCAAACGCATACAAGAGTCCGGGAAGGCCAAGAAGGTGACCGTGCAGGTCTCGGCCGAAGACGGAGCCGGTGCGTTCCTGGCGTTGATCGCCAAACGGGCGATAGTTCCGCGCTAGGCGTGGATCGCCCAGCCGTCGACGGCTCGGGCCGCGTCGAGGACCGCCTCGGAGACCGTCGGGTGCGGGTGCACGATCCGCGATAGCTCCTGGTAGCCGCCCTCCAGCGCCTGGGTTGCGACCAGCTCGGCGATCATGTCGCAGGCGCGGTTGCCGACGATGTGGGCGCCGAGGACCTCGCCGTACTTGGCATCGACGACGAGCTTGACGAGGCCGTCTTTGTCGTCGTAGACGATGCCCGCGCCCTCGGCAGCGATTTTCTGCTTGCCGACCTTGACCTCGTGGCCGGCCTCTTTCGCCTGCGCCTCGGTGAGGCCGACGCTTGCGACCTGCGGCTGGCAGAAGGTGGCGCCGACGATCTGGCTCTGGTCGACCGGGTGGGTCTCGACGCCGGCCGCGACCTCGACCGCGATCACGCCCTCCTCGGAAGCCTTATGGGCAAGAGCCTTCTGGTTGACGAGGTCGCCGATCGCGAAGACCTTCTGGTTCGTAGTCCGCTGGAACTCGTCGACCTTGATTTTGCGGCCGTTCTCCGCCAGCTCGATGCCGGCCTCCTCGAGCCCGAGGCCTTCGACGTCGGGGGCGCGGCCGCCGGCGACGCAGAGGTAATCGACCTCGGCGCTGTTGTCGCCGTAGGTGAACTTGACCGAGGACTCGCCGGCCTCGACGTTCTCGACAGGCGCCCCGGTTGAGATCTCGATGCCCTGTTTCTTGAAGACGCGTTCGACGACCTTGGCGATGTCCTTGTCCTCGGCGGGGAGGATCTGGTCGAGCATCTCGATCAGCAGCACCTCGGTCCCGAAGCGGGCGTAGGCGGAGGCGAGCTCAGCGCCCGAGGCACCGGCGCCGACGACGGCGATCTTGTTCGGCCGCTCGGGCAGCGACCAAGCGCCCCAGGTTTCGAGGACGCGGCCGCCGAACTCGACGCCGGGGATCGGCAGCGCCACCGAGCCGGTCGCCAGCGTCACCGCCTTCGCCTCGTAGACCTCGTCGCCGACCTTGACGTTGCCCTCGGCGGTCAGCGAAGCGTCCCCCGCGATGAACTCGATCTTGTTTTTCTTCCACAGCCCTTCGACGCCGCCCGAGAGCGTCGCCGAGACGTACTCGCGCCTTTTATGAAGAGCGCTCCAGTCGAGCTGAACGTCGTTGCCGACGACGCCGAGCTCGGCGCTCGACTGCGCCTCGTGGAAGATCTCCGCCGTCCGCAGCACGGTCTTGGCCGGGATGCAGGCGTAGTTGAGGCAGCGGCCGCCGGCTTTGTCGCGCTCGACGACCGCGGTCTTCTGGCCCAGCTGCGCGGCGCGGATCGCGGCGACGTAACCGCCCGGGCCCCCGCCGATGACGATCTGGTCGAAGGTTTCGGCCATGCGTGCTGAGCCTATAGAAGGGGACCAACGGGCACGGCCCGTCGGCTACCCCTTTTTCTGCCCCGGCATCCGGCCGGCCAGCCGGGACAGCGGCTTTACCGCGCCCTGCAGCGTCTCGACGCTGCCGTTGAGCCCGTCGATCCCGGTCAGGATCCGCTCCATCAGCTCGTTCAGCTGGGTCATGCCTTTGTCGAGCCGGCCCAGGCCCTTGTCGATGCGCCCGATGCCGTCGTCGAGCCGGCCCATCGTCTCCGGCAGCTGCGAGAGGTGGCGCTGCACATCGACCAGGACCGGCATCGCGGCCTCGATCGCCGCCAGCCGTTTGTCCAGCGTCGGCAGGACATCGCTCGCCTCGCGGACGCGTTTCATCTCCTTGCGCATCTCCGGCAGGGCGCCGGTGTAGCCGGCGACGCGATCGAGTGCCTCGGCGACCTGCTCGAGCGCCGCCGTGTGCTCTTTCATCGCCCGCGTGTTGTCAGCGATCTCCGGCAGCCGCCGGAGCGCCGCCACGGCGTCGCTGGGCAGGGAAGCGAAGCCGCCGAGGGAGGGCAGGTTGGCCATCGTTATTCCCGCGGCTCCCGGGTCGGCATCTGGATCCGGGCCATCGCCTTGACCATGAAGTAGAAGAAGGTCCCGGCGACGGCGAGCAGCGCAAGCGTGCCGAGGATCTGGCCGACGCTGGAGGCGCCGACGACGAGCCCGAAGAAGGCGCTGAAGAGAATGACGACGAGGATCAGCTGGAAGCCGAGCACCGCCCAGTAGCGGGCGTGCCACATCCCCCAGGCCATCATCCCCATGATCACGGCGGGGGCGATGACCTGCGGCAGCCGCGGCTGTTCGCCGTTGACCTCGACCCCGGCGGCGTAGCCGATCACGATCGAGAGCGAGATCAGGGCGGCGACGACGGCGCCGACCGTGACCACGGTCGGGCGCTCGCCCTCGGCCAGCGGCTCGAGTGCTTCCCTCGCTTCCTGGTTGCGCTGCTCGGCCTTGGCGTAGCCGCGGCTCATCGGGTTCGCCTTGGCTGCGCCCGCGGCGCCGCGCTGCTTGCGCTTGGTCGGTTGCTCAGCCACCGGGCGCGACGCCTCTTTCGGCCTTGGCGAAGGACTGGCGCAGCTCGGTCGCCGCGGCGGCCGGGTCGGCGGCGTCGCGGATCGCCCGCACCACGCAGAGCCGCTCGGCCCCCGCCTTGACGACCTGCTCGGCGTTGCCGGTGTCGATGCCGCCGATCGCGAAGAACGGGTGCGGCGCGTTCGCCGCAGCGTGCTCGACCAGCTCGATCCCGACCCCCGGCCGGCCCTCTTTCGTCGGCGTCTCCCAGACCGGGCCGACGCTGACGTAGTCGACGGGACGCCCGGCGCTGGCGGCGAGCTGTTCGGTGGAGTGGGTCGAGAGGCCGACGATCCCGTCGGGGCCGAGCAGCTCCCGCGCCCGCTCGGCGCTGACGTCATCCTGGCCGACGTGGACCCCGTCGGCGTCGCAGAATCGCGCCAGCTCCGGGTCGTCATTGAGGATGAAGAGGGCGCTGAAGGTGTCGGCGACGCGCCGGAAGGTGCCGGCGGCGCGCTCGATCTCCGCCCGTCCGAGCTCCTTCTCGCGCAGCTGGACGATGTCGGCGCCACCGGTGAGCGCCGCCCGCAGCAGCGCTTCGAGGTCGGTCTGGGGCCGGGCGTCGCAGACGAAATAAAGACGGGCGGTCCGCAGGCGCTCGCGGCGCAGCGGGCCGTCGCCCTCGGGCAGGGACAGGCTCATGCCTTGATTATGGACAGGCGAGCGTCGCGGAGGGGTAGCATCGAAGGAGTACGGGAGCCCGAGAGGGCTGAGAGGGTGGCATCGAGGCCACCGACCGTTGGACCTGATCCGGGTAATGCCGGCGGAGGCAAAGGCGTGAGCGAGAAGCGCGATTTCGATGTGTTGGTCGTCGGTGGCGGTGTCATCGGGCTGAGCTGCGCCTGGCGGCTGGCGCAGCGCGGGGCGCGGGTGGCGGTGCTGGAGCGCGGCGAGCCGGGGGCCGGGGCGACGCGGGTCGCAGCCGGGATGCTGGCGCCGGTCGGCGAGCTGACCTTCGGCGAGCCGCAGCTGCTGGAGCTGACGCTGGCGGCGGCGAAGCTCTACCCGGGGTTCGTCGCGGAGCTGGAGGCGGCGACGGGCGAGAGCACCGGCTACGAAGTGCTGGGAGCACTGCACGTCGCTCTCGACCGCGACGAGGCCGCGCAGTTGCGGCGCGTCCACGACCTGCAGCGCTCGCTGCAGCTGGAGGCGGAGTGGTTGCCGCCGCGCCGCTGCCGGGACCTCGAGCCGGGGCTGACCCCCTCGTTCCACGGCGGCGTCTACGCCGCGGGGGAGGCGGCGGTGGATCCGCGGGCGCTGACGCGGGTGCTCCTAGCGGCGTGCGCGGCCACGGGTGTGGAGATCCACGCTGGTACCGAGGTGGTCGGCGGCATCTTCGAAGGTGAGCGACTTGTCGGAGTGCGAACCGCGAGCCGACGATCTGACACCCAGGAGGTGTCGGATCGTCGGCTCGGCGGAAGGTTTGAGGCCGAAGCGGTGCTCCTGGCGGCAGGCGCCTGGTCGAGCGCGACCGCCTGGCTGCCCGAGGAGGCCCGCCCGCCTGTGCGACCGGTGAAAGGCCAGGTAGTCGAGCTGCGCAGCCGCAGCGTCGAGCCAGTAGCGCGCCACATCCTCGCCTCCGAGCGCGTCTACCTGGTGCCGCGCCCCGACGGCCGCCTCGTCATCGGCGCCACGGTTGAAGAATTGGGCCTCGACACCGCCGTCACCGCGGGCGGCGTCCACGAGCTGCTGCGCGAGGCCTACCGCCTCCTCCCCGAGGTCGCCGAGATGGAGTGGGTGGGAGTCACCGCCGGCCTCCGCCCGGGAACCCCGAACAACCTCCCGCTGGTAGGCCCCGGCGCAATCGAGGGCCTGGTCCTGGCAACGGGCCACTTCCGCAACGGCATCCTCCTGGCGCCGCTGGCTGCTCAAGCCGTCGCGGACCTCATAAGCGGCGTTCGTCCTTTTCCGGGCATATCCACGGAAAAGGACGAACGCGCTGTTGCGGAAGTGGGACGGAACTCATGAGGATCGAGCTGAACGGCGCGCTTCACGAGCTGCCCGAGGGCGCGACGCTTGACGCTGCGGTCCGCGCTTCCGGCGCGGGGGAGGGGGGACGCGGGGTCGCGGTCGCTCTCGACGGTGAGGTCATCCCGCGCGGGGAATGGGTGACGACGCCGCTGCGCGAGGGGCAGGCGGTCGAGGTCCTCGCTGCGATCCAGGGCGGGGCCGAGACCTGGGAGCTCGGCGGCCGCGAGTGGGGCTCGCGCCTGATCGCCGGCACCGGCGGCTTCCGCTCGCTGGAGCAGATGGAAGCGGCGCTGCAGGCGGCCGGGACCGAGATCGTCACCGTCGCCCTGCGCCGCATCGACCCCGCCGCCGAGGGCTCGGTCCTCGACGTGATCGACCGGCTCGGCCTCTTCGTCCTTCCCAACACCGCCGGCTGCTACACCGCCCGCGACGCCGTCCGCACCGCCAAGCTCGCCCGTGAGGCCTTCGGGACGGACTGGATCAAGCTCGAGGTGATCGGCGACGACCGCACGCTCTATCCCGACGCTGTCGAGCTCGTCGACGCCGCCGAACAACTCGTCGCCGACGGCTTCACCGTCCTCCCGTACACCAACGATGACCCGATCCTCGCCCGCCGCCTCGAGGAGGCCGGCTGCGCCGCGGTGATGCCGCTCGGCTCCCCGATCGGCTCCGGCGCCGGCATCCGCAACCCGTACAACATCGCGATCATCACCGAGCGCGCCGAGGTCCCGGTCATCCTCGACGCCGGCATCGGCACCGCCTCCGACGCCGCCCAGGCCCTGGAGCTCGGCTGCGACGCGATCCTCGCCGCCAGCGCCATCTTCGGCGCTGAGGACCCGACCGCGATGGCGACCGCCCTGCGCCGCGGCGTCGAAGCCGGCCACCTCGCCCACCGCGCCGGCCGCATCCCCCGCCGCACCCACGCCGAGGCCTCGACCGCCTACGAGGGATTGCCGGACCTCTCCTGAAGCTCCCGGCACGGCACTCAGGCTCCCTCTACCATGGGCACCTCGCCCCTGTAGCTCAGCTGGTTAGAGCGGCGGCCTTTTAAGCGTCACGCCTCGCCTGGGAATTGGCTCTAGAACTGGCATTGAGGCGATTCGGGAGTCAGCGGATTGGTGGCGATTCGGACGGATTCCGAGGGGTTTGGGCAGCGGGGCGCTCCCGCTGCCCAATGCCCCCGGAAGCACCGGACCCACCCCCCCCCCATTCTCGGAGGGGAAATCGTCCACCCGGCAGCGCGCCTCAACAGACCCGCACGCTCGCTACCCCTGAAAATTTCGGCCCTCAAATCCCAACGGGCGTTGCGATCTAGTCTCGCCGCCAATGACGCGACAACCGGTGCAGACGAGTTCCCAATCGTCTCCGTCTGCCAAATCTCCGACCACGTCCCAATCCTCCGGGGGCGCGAAGTCGTCGCGAGGATTTGGTCTTCGGCAGCGTCCACAGAAACGGTCCCTATCCTGCGGCTCTTCCATAGGAAAAGGTTACGGCGCGCCTCGTCACGTTTTCAATCGACGGGAGTAAACGATGCGCCGTCAAGAGGAACGTTTGACAAACGGCCGTCATCGTTTACCACCCTCGCGATAAGGGTTTCCCTGCCGGTGCTTGTCGCAGGGGAGGGGCAGAGGGGGCGCGAAACTCGGACCTATGCGCCCGCAAGACCCGATCAGCGGAGCCGAAATCGGGATCAAAGCCATGCGTAACCTGGGGACAGTCCTATAGGTAACAGCCGGGTATTCGACCTGCCGCTTCTGGCTCTACAAGCTGCTTTGAGGCCGATCCCGGAAGAACGACATGAAGAAACCGATTTTGGCTACCCCCAGCGGCCGTTTCCGGGGCAGCCAGCGTGGCCGGTTTCCTCGCACTTGAAGGCGAGTTCTCCGCCGATTTCGCGGTCTATCTCGAACCAGTTGCCTCCCTTCGACGGGATCGAAATCGAGAAATATTCGTATCCGGCTTCGGCGACTTCAAGGCCCGCAGGTAGCGACGGCTCGATGTTGCGGAGCTTCCCTGGCGTGGCACCTTCGTAAGAGAATTCGTTATCGGTGGCGTAGGTCTCCATCGCCACCAATGCGCTGTGAGCTTGCTCCTTAGCGCGAGCGTCCGCCACGACTTGCACCGCTTCGGCTTCGGCGGCAGCCACCGCATCCCCGCCAGCGGCGAGTGATTGGAGGCGATGCCTGGCGCGGGCGATGGCGCGGTCGGCGTCCAGCCAAAGCCTCTGCGTCGTGCCATCCGCGCATTCTTCGCCGTTGACGATGCATTCGTTCCATTCGCTCGACGCCTCCGCGTAGGAATCCAGCGCTTCCTCCAGCGCAAGGATGACCGGCTGGCAGGCAAGGGAAACGTGGCGGGAGTCGAACCGGTCATAGGTCGCCTGGACGTCTCCGACTTCGGTTGCGTAGTCGGCCTGCACCATCCCCACGTCGAGATGGCTGCCGAGTTCCTGCATCGCGGCGAAGGTCTGCCGAGAGTCGCGCTGACATTCGGCGTAGGCGGCCTGCGCATCCTCACCCGATCCCGACGCGATCAGCGCGACGAGGCCGCCGACCAGGACGACGGCGAGGACGGCGAGGCCGACGCGGAACTGCCGACCGCGCCCGCCGCCGACCGACTGCGCCGGGGCCGCACCGGGGGGCGGTTCACTCTCGCGGGCAGGCGGCAGCGGCCCCACCTGCTCGGTCCAGCGCTCCCCGTCCCACCACCGCTGTCCCGCCCCGGCCGGATCGAGATACCAACCAGGGGGCGGTAGCTGCTGCGGCGCGGCGTCTTCGTGATCGGGCGGAGGCGTCATGCGGGAGGCGTATCGGCAATCACACGCTCAGGCTGTAGAGCTTATTCGTCCAGCCTGCGAGCGTCGCGCTCTGTGAAGCACCCTGAACGTGTCTTGCAAGGTCTCGGTCGCGCGCTACAGGAGGCCCGCGACAAGCGCGGCCTGACGCAGGAGTCGTTGAGCTTGGAGACCGGCGTTCACCGGAACTACATCGGCGGCATCGAGCGGGGGGAGCGCAGCCCGAGCGTTGAGGCGATCATCAAGCTGGCCGCAGCATTGGATGTCTCCCTCGCGGATCTATTCGGCCGCGCGGAGGGGCATACGCCCGCCAAGTAGCAGCGGCGCGGCAGGCCACCCGGCGCCCGTGTTCTCGGCGGTCGTGCGACCTGCCAGCGCCTGCCTTCACTCGCTTAGGAGTGCTTCATGATGCGCACGGTCGAAGCGACCGGCTCGATGGGAGCGATCTTCATCCGCCTCACCTCCCTTCCTCCGTCGCCCGGCCACCCACGGCCGGGTAGGGGGGCGACGTTAAGGAAAACCTGAACGTCAGCTATTAGCTGAACGTCCGGGGATCGCTGAACGCGCGGGAAGGCTTAAGCTCGATCACAACTGAGCGTGTGAATTCCATCAAGCGGAAGGCGGCGAGAAATGAGCAACACGGCGGTCGTGGCTCACCTCAAAGAGGGCGGCAGGCGGGTGGAGGAAGTCACCAGCCGGGGTATCGCTCACCGCATCAGAATTGAAATTCTCGCCGCCCTACATGAGGGTCCGGCCACCGCCACGCAGCTCGCCCGAATCCTCCGCCAATCCCAGAGCAAAGTCTGGAACCACGTTCAGGAGCTACTGAAAGACGGCGCTATCGAACTGGCTTTCACTAAAGACGAGCGCAACCTGAAGATCACCTACTACCGGGTGGTCGAACTACCGTTCTTCTCCGACGAGGCGGTCTCAGAAATGACGGCTGAAGAACGGCAGATCACCGCCGCGCTGATACTCCAATCCTCCGAGGCCGAGGCCCTAGCCGCGCTTTGGGCGGGGAAGCTGCACAGCGACCGGCGCGTGATGCTCGCATGGAACCGGATCGTCCTCGATCAACAGGGCCGGGAAGACCTAGCGGACGAGCAGGCCCGAAGCTGGGAGCGCATGGAAGAGATAGCCGCCGAAGCCGCCAACCGCCGCGCCGAGTCGGGGGAGCCGGGAGTCATGCACATCATCACTTCCTACGGTTACGAGCGCCACCGAAGCGAACCGCCCGAGCCAGCCACCGGAGCAATCGAGATTCCTCCCAGGGAAACCTGAACGTCACGGAATCTCTGTTTGAAAACTGTGGATTGCGGAATGCGGAACGCTCGGTAGCGTTCCAATCGTTCAACAGGTTCCGACTTTTCACCGCAACGGGTCGGAATCTCCCCGAGTCTCAGGAAAGGCGGGGGCGGGCGTAAGCCCCCAGCTTCGTCGCCCCTGCCTGCCCTGGTTTCGGACGCTATGACGACTTCCTCCGCCACCCCAACCACCCCCCTCGCTGCCTTGGCCATCCAAGCTGCCCCCCACGCCTGGCCGAGACCGTGGGGGGTAGTCAAATGACGACCTGCGGGGGCGACGGCTTCGACTGGGAGCGCGTCGTCCCCCGCATCGTCAACCCAACCAAGGTGAAGATCATCGAACTCCTACTCCGGGAGAAGCGGCCACTATCGGCAACGCGCTTGAAGAAGCTGATTGACGATCCCGAAGTCACCGTGGGCCAGCTTCATTACCACTGCGACACTCTCTGGAAAGCTGAAGTTCTGACCCTCGTTGGCAACGTGCCGCGCGGAGCAGCCAACGAGAAGTTCTACTGTCTCGCGCCGCAGGAGTAGTGGGTGTCGAGACGCCCCCGCAGCGCCGAAGACGATGCGGCTTTTGAAGGGATGGGGTTGGCCATCGCCCACCTGCGCGAGCAGCGCGAACTGGAGCGGGACGAGTTGGCCGCGACGATCGAGGAGGAGCCCGACGTGCTGGCGAAGATCGAATGCGGGGAGGTCAACGCAGACTGGGCAACCCTCCGGGCTATCGCTCAAGCGCTCGACCTGCCGTTAGGCGTTCTGATGGAACTTGCCGAAGAACAGGCGCCCGGTGACGGCGGCGACGAATGGCGGCAGCGCACCCGCGCGAGCGAGCTAGAACGGGAGCGGAAACTGCGGGGAGGTGACGAGGAGTGAAGCTGGATGAAACCGCCCTGATCGGTCCTGCTGCGTCAATCCGCAAGAACGGCTGAGGTAGCGATCTTCCGTCCGCCCTATTGCGGAAAATGCAGGTGGAGCTTTGCGCTCTACACACGTTACGGGCCGCCTCCGGGCGGTCCGTTTTCTTTTCCGTCCGCTGGGCCGCCTACGGTTGTGGACAACGTGTGTAGTTACTCGCAAAACTCCTATGCCACGCTCTGCTGATCGACAAGCTGAACTAGTCGGCTCGTGGCAAACCACGGCGATGATGTACCTGGAACAGCGGGTGCGTCAAGGCGACGATCCCCGTCAGCTTGAAGGCTTGCGCGACCATGAACGGCGCAACCGGGAGAGGGCAGGTCACATCCTGCCGGTGGACATTCGGTACCGGCTGGCCAACGCTCGCCGCTGTCGAGCAACGAGGTCTGCCCCACAAGCGCGTCATCGCCGTGCGCCCGTCACTCGCCGGCGGATAGCACGCGGGCGGTGCCGGTCGCGGTCGGGACGTGGCTCGCCTCCGGGCGACCCGGATGGTGACGGTGAACCGGTAGCAGCACCCCCGCATCGGGAGGGCCGACCCGATGCGTGACGGTAAGAAAAGGCGCTCGACGCTCCGTAGCTTCGATGAAATTGAAGCGCGGCCGATTAGGTGGCTATGGCGCTACCGGATCGCGCTCGGAAAGCTCATTGGGATAGCTGGAGAACCGAAGGTCGGTAAGGGCTTACTGTGGTCGTACCTGATCGGACTGGTGACGCGGGGGGAACTTGATGGCGACCTGGACGAACCCCGAAACGTAATCGTTGTCACCACGGAGGATGAGCCAGGGGATACCCTCAAGCCCCGGCTGCTCGCGGCGGGCGCTGACCTCCAACGTGTGTCTCAATTCACTATGGGAGCGCCAGGGGAGTCGGTTCCCTTCCGCGTGCCCCAGGACACCGACGAGCTTGGCAGGCAGATCGTGGAGACCAAGGCCGCACTCGTTGTCATCGACCCGCTGATTGAGTTTGTCGATGGTCACGCGGACAGCCATAAGTCCCAGGATGTACGGCAGGCACTCGCCGCCCTCAACGAAATCGCCCGCACCTACGGATGCGCGATCCTCGCCGTTATCCACCTGAACAAGTCGGCTTCCACCAATGCGCTCCTGCGGCATGAGGCATCAGCGGCTTTCACTCAGGTTATGCGCGGCACGATGCTGCTGGGCCGAGACCCGGAAGATCCCGGTGGCGACAGGGGCAGTCAGCGCGTACTCGCCACTACTTCATCGAACCTAGGCCCCGAACCTCCTTCACTGCTGTATGAGATTGAGCCATCGACCGTTACAGGTGACACGGGGGAGAACATCGAGACGGCGCGGATCGTCGCCATTGGCGAATCACCCGCCGATGGGGCGGCGTTGCTTGGCGCGGTTGACGAGGATGCGAAGGCAGAAAGCGACGAAGCGGTGGAGTTCCTTCGGGTCGAACTGGACCACGGCAAGCAACTCGCGAAGACGATCAAATCGGCGGCTGGGGACGCCGGTGTAGGTCCCGGCCAACTTCGACGGGCGAAGCGACTTCTTAGGGTCAAGTCGGTTAAGGACGGTTTCCAAGGCGGCTGGGTTTGGCAGCTTCCCGAAGGGGACAGGGCGAAGGGGACGGCACTAGCGCCCGATCAGCCGTCCCCTTCGTCCCCTTCGGCATCTCAAGCGGAATCGGTAAGCAGCGGAAGCGGTGAAACCGTCGAAGGGGACGGCAGCGACGAGGGCGGCGGCTTGGACTCGACCGCTGCCGAGGCGGCGCAATGACCGCGCCTGTTCAGCTTGCCCCTGAGAGCATCGAGGCTCTTGCCCAGCGGATAGTGGAATTGGAGCTGGCCTCCGAGGCTGTTCAGTTCATCGACGCCACCGAGGTAGCACACAGGTTCGGCGTCAGCCGCGATTGGGTGTACGCACATGCTAAGGAGTTGGGGGCGATTCGGGTTGGTGAAGGTTCGCGCCCTCGGCTCAGGTTCGACCTAAAAAAGGTCAGGGAGCGGTTCGGTTCGTTGGCAGGTTCGCGCGAGCCTCAACGAAAGAATGGGAGTGCCGTTCGCCGGAGGCGCGACGTGGAGTTGCTGCCGATCAAAGGTGACACTTCGGATGGTCAGGTACCGTGAACGCACCCTTACACACTCAACGAATAATTACTCTGCACAGGCCGAATCATGGTGTAAGGTCCGGCCGACATAAGTGGGGCCGCGTGCTTGCGACACCGGCCCCGTGGCGACCGGCTCAGTGGACACCGAGGCCGGACGCCCGGGACAGGCTATGCGATGCCCGACCCCATGAGCCGACCCCTGGCGGTGCTTGCGCGCCGCTGGGGGTCCGATCCAACGGAGGTAGACCAATGGCAAAGAAAGCAACGGGCGGCGTGATCGAGCCGAAGGAAGGCCGGGGGTGGGCGATCCGCTTCCGGGCATACGGCAAGCGCCGCCTGGTCACGCTCGGCACGACTGAGGAGGGCTGGCACCAGCAGAAGGTGGAAGAACACCTGCGGCATGTCCTGGCGGACGTTGAGCGCGGCATCTGGCAGCCGCACGAACCCGTAACCGTTGAGCCTCCCGAGGATATGGCGAGCTTCCACGCCTTCGCTTCCGAGTGGATGGAAGGGCGGCAGGCCGAGCTTCGACCTCGCACGATCAAGGACTACGAATGGGCGCTCAGCTACCACTTGCTGCCCTTCTTCAAGGGGCACCTGATCGCTGAGATAACTGTTGCCGAGGTGGACCGCTACAAGACGGCGAAGGTGCGCGAAGGGAAGCTGGCGGCGGCGCAGATCAACAAGACGCTCAAGCGCCTGTCTCAGATATTCGACGTTGCAGTTGACTACGGCCACCTGCCGAGCAACCCGGCCGCGTCGAAGGGCGGGCGGCGTCGAGTCAAGGAAGATGCGCCGCGCCGGACGTGGGTTGAGCCGGAGCAGTTGATGGCGCTGCTCGACGCTGCCCCGAAAGGTCACCGTGCGATTCTCGCGACCTTGGCAGGAGCAGGCTTGCGGATCGGGGAGCTTTGCGCGCTCAATTGGGAAGACCTCGACCTCGCCACGGGCACCCTCACCGTGCAGGACTCGAAGACGGCGGCGGGGCGACGGGAAGTCGATATGCCCTCCGGCCTGGTGACCGAGCTATGGACTTTGGCGGCGACCAGCTCGCGCACCGCCCCTACCGATCCGGTCTTCGTCGGCAGGCGCGGCACGCGGCAGACTTCCGACAACGTTGGTCGGCGACTCAAGTCAGCGATCAAGAAGGCGAATCCGAGGCTTGAAGGGGTCGGAATCGCGCCGCTCAATGAGCGGGTGTCCCCCCACTCGCTGCGGCGCACCTACGCCTCCCTGCGCTACGCCTGTGGCGACGATCCCGTCTACGTGGCCCAGCAGGGCGGCTGGGCTGACCCGAACTTCCCGATCCGGGTCTATGCGAAAGCGGTCAAAAGGCGCGAGCGACTTTCTGGCGAGCACCTGGAAGCCTTCGACGCGGCCATTGAATGGGCAGCAATGGGCAGCGAAGCCGACGCCGACCCAGCCCGAGGCTCTACCCTTGAAAAGCAGCACGGTCGGGAAGTGGCTGCCAGAGCCGAATCCCCGACCTCTGCCCCTGTAGCTCAGTTGGTTAGAGCGGCGGCCTTTTAAGCCGCGCGGCGCGGGTTCGAGTCCCGCCGGGGGCACTGCTGGTAGCCGCAAAGTAGTGCCCAAAGCGGCGCCAATCGCCGAGATTGATTCGGGCTTAGCTCTGCTCGAGCAGAAAGCGGATGCGCAACTCGGTTCCCTTCCCATCCTGGGAGATCTCGAGGTCGGAGCTGACCTCCGCGATGATCGAGAGCCCGACCCCGAGCCCGCCGGGCCCATGGTCTCTGAAGCCGAGCCCTTGGTCCACCACCACGATCTCCAGGAACCCTGCGGCTATGGCGGCGTTCATCCTGACACTGCCTATCTCCCCTGGCTCATAGGCGTACTTGACGGCGTTCGAGACCGCCTCTGAGACGGCGAGGTTGACGCGTTCAGCCAGGTCCCGATCGGCGCCGTGAGCCAAGGCAAAGTCGCGAGCGGCGTGCCGGGCCGCAGGAACCGAGGAGGGCACCGCGCGTTCGCTGAACTCAAGTGACTGCGGCGGAGCGGCCTCGACTTCGTCGTGAGATTTCGCTTTCCGAGTCGGCGTCATCAGCTTCGGATGTCAGCCTTCTTTGCCATCTCCCTGGCTTCGGGCTCACGCTTCCTCACGACCAAGTAGTTCCGATGCGTCTCGACAACCCGGTCGACGGTTGCGATCTCGTGGCCCGGAACGACGAGGAACCGGTTGAAATCGGTTCGCACGGCCTCGTAGGCCGGGATCGGGAGGCTGACCGTGGCCTGGCAGCCGAGGTTGCCGCACTCACAGACGAAGACGGGCACCTGTTTGTCGGTGCCCTTCTCGATCGACTCATTCACGCGCCGCCCATTGATCTCAGCAGCTGCGGCGCGCCGCTTCCACGGCGCTTGGCGATCGTCCTCGGGAGTCGGCGAAGAAGGCATAGCTACTTTGGTCGGAGCCAGACAGGGCCGAGCCATCTACCCACTGGATAGGGTGACCAATCCAATGCGACCAGGTCCTCGATAAGTTCAGGGCCTTCCCTGATGCGAACCAGCACCTCCATGAAGAGGCTCGCTGCGTGAGGGGTGCCGTACGGCACCGGCACCATCCCCACCTTCGTCTCCTCCGCGATCGACCTCGACAAGGTCATCTACAACCCGACGTTCAACCAGGATCTGACGAGCTTCCAGTTCAAGCCCTAGCGCTGCTGGGGGTGCGTCACCCTGAAGCGCAGTCTGGTGCTCGGGCCGCGGAGGCCGGTCCGCCCGATCGCGCGGACGCGGAGGGCGTGGTGGCCGATCGGAGCCCAGAAGCGCAGCGGTGAGCGGCACTTACGCCAGGGCCCGCCGTCGCGTTTGCAGAGGAAGCTGCGGGCACCCTGCTTCGAGTAGAAGCGGAAGCGGGCTCTGACGCGGTGGCGGCGGGTGACGCTGTTCTTCCAAAAGCCCTCAGCGAAGACGATGACCGTCCGCGGCCGCAGCCGCCCACGCTTGGCAGCCGCCCCGGCGGGGGAGGGAGCCGGCGCCACGAACGGATTGGTGGCGGTGAAGACGCGGCTCTCGGCGCCGACCAGGACGCAGAGCGAGGTTGAGGCACAGGAGGCACCGAAGAGCGCGTTGCCGACGAAGGAGCTGCCGCCGGTGCCCTCGGCTTCGAAGGGCACCACGTTCTCGAAGGTCCAGGAGCTCGAGCCCCCGGTCGGGTCGGTCGAGGTGAGGACGTCGGCGTTGTTGGTGACCGCGACGCAGCGCTCCGTCGTCGGGCAGCTGAGGCCGGTGATCTGGACCGACCCGTCGGCGTTGGTCGCGGCGAAGCTGCCTCCCCCGTTTGGGGCGGTCGCGGTGAGGATGTTGCCGCCGGCATCACCGGCAGCGCAGAGGGTTGCCGCGATGCAGGAAACTGCGAAGAGGTCGCGGGGCGTCGGCGAGCCAACCGGGCGCCAGGCGGTGGCACCGCCGGTGGGGTTGCTCGAGACGAAGATCTGGCCTTCTTTGGCGACGGCAACGCAGAGGGACGGGGGACCACGCGGTAGGGCTTGACGTCGTCGATCGGCTTCGGCGGCAGCTGGCTCAAGGTCCACTTCGCCGCCCTGGCTTCGTTCGCAGGAGCGGCAAGCGCCCCGGCGAGCCCAAGCGCGACGCCCAGAAGGGCGACGGCGCATCTCGCGAGGGATTTCGATCCTTCATTCGGCATTGGGTGGCCTCTCGTGGTCGGAGTCGACGATTTCGGACTGCAGGTAGGCGGTTTCCCGGAACGCGGTGCGGTCCGGGATGCCGGGGTATTCGGCGGCGTCCGCGTGGAAGATCACTTCCGCCTCGGCGAGGACGTCGGAGGTGCGCGGATCGAAGACGAGGCGGCGCCCGAAGCCGCGGTCGCGGACCCAGGCGATCGCGTCGCCGCGTCGCCCGATGGCATCGGTGACACCGCGTTCGAGCTCGATTCCGGGCATTTCGGCCAGTGCACCGATCGCCGCCGCGCGGAGCGACGGGCCCGTGATCGGTTCGCCGAGGATCTCTAGCAGCCGTTCGGCCGTCACCGCACCTCGCTGCGAGTTGGCCGGCGAAGGGTCGACCGCAGCGCCCCCAGCGCCGCGGTTTTCGATCGCCGACCGCAGCGCCTCGGGCTCGGTCGGGAGCTTGGAGAGCTTGTCGACGTTGACGAATTCATGACTGCCCCGCCAGGATCGCGAGGCGTACTCCTTGACCGGACGCCCCGAACTGTCGCGCGTCACCTCGTGTTCGGCGGCGTCATAGGCGAAGGGGCGTGGTGAGCCCGCGGCTTCCCACCGCTCCTGGTCGCCGGGGAAGAGAAACTCGACCCGAGCGAGGACTTCCCGCTCCCGCGTCTTCCCGCCCCGGGCCATCCAGACCTCCTTCGAGCTGGAGACCAGAGCGGGCAGCGCATTTCCCTCTGGCCCCAGCAGGTTCGTCGTGAAGCGCCTCGGCCTGGATCTCGACCCCGCCCCGCGCCCGTCGGGTTCCCAGCCCTGCAACTGGACGATTTTCGTCTTCGTGTAGAGGAACTGGCCGGGGCCGGGCGGCGTGCGCTCCGCGGCTTCGCCCTCGGCGCCGGGAGGGACCGCGATCGAGCCGATGCTGCCGGCCGGTGCCGTCACCGGCTTGCACGGTTCGACCGGCCCTTCGGCGACCTGGAAGTGGGCCTCGAAACCTCCTTTAGGGTCGCCGTCGAAGGGCCTGGGGGACCCGTAGAGCACCACGCTCTGATCGGGCCGGAATGCGGCAGGATCGAGATTGATGTTCGCGACCGGCCCGCTGCGTGCACTCTGGGTGCCGGCGACCGAGATCGTCAGCGTCCCCGGCCCGCCGATCGTGACGCCGCCCAGGCTGCCGCCGCCGGGCAGCTTCGCAATCGAAGGCGTGAAGCGCGGTTCGCGGCAGGACGTCCCGGGCGGGAGCCAGTTCACCTGCGCCCGAATCCCGGCGTCCTCCAGGGCCTCCTCGAGGCCGGAGGCGTCTTCGAGGCTGTAGACCTCGATCGTCACGCCGCCGCCCTCCTGCGGTTCGACGGCGAAGGCCGTCGGCGTGGGGTCGCCGCCGGCGGCGAAGATCAGGACGGCGGCGATCACCGCCACCGCCATCGCGGCCCCCAGGGCCAGGCGCGGCGAGGGCCGGCGCCGGCCCGGCGCCCGATGCGGGCCCTTGCCACCGGGACGAACCGCGTCAACTAGCGCCTGCCGCCGTGCCTTCAGCGTGGCGTCATCGGGGAGCAGCGGTGAGAGGTCGGGCTTGGGCTTGCTCATAGGACTTCCTCCGCAGGTCTGTTCTCGATCGAATCTGGAAAGGCGTCGCCGAGGCGGGCGCGGGCGCGGGCGATGCGGGAGCGCACGGTGCCGATCGGCAGGCCGAGGGCTTCGGCGATCTCCCCGTAGGAGAGCTCGCTCCAGGCGAGCAGCGCGAGCACCTCCCGCTCCCGCCGCGGCAGCTTCCGGATCGCCTCGCCTCCGTCGCGCAGCTGCTGAATCGCATCGACGCGAGCGATCGCCTCGGCCTCGAGGTCGCCGGGGACGTGGCCGACGTTCCGCACCCGCTCAAGCGCGTCGCGGTAGCGGCGCTGGCTCCGCCACTGGTGGCGGACGACGTTGTTGGCAATGCCAAGCAGCAGCGGCGCGGCGCTGTCTGTAGTCAGGGTGAGGCGGCGGCGCTTGCGCCAGGCTTCGAGGAAGACGGTCGCCGTCGCGTCCTCGGCAATTTGCAGATCCGCGGTGCGCCAGAGGCAGTAGGACTGGACATTGCGCGCATGGCGCTCGTAGAGGTCGCCGAACGCCTCCGCGTCGCCAGAGCGGGTGCGCTCCCAGAGCTGCAGATCATCTGCCATCACGTCTATATGCCCGCGGTGGGCGATCCGGTTCCCGACCGGTTGGGAACCGAGTTCTCCCCGCGCCCTGACGCTGGTCTCATTTGCTCTACTTTGAGCGATGGCAGGCGGGGACGCAGGAAACGAAAACGGGGGTCGCCACGACCGCCACCTCCTGCGCGTCCCGGCCGACAAGGAAAGCGACGACGAACGCCGCCTCGACCGCATCCACAAAGAGGTTGAAGGCGCCTTCCGCGAGCTGCGCGACGTCGAAGAAGGGGTCTCGGTCTTCGGCTCGGCCCGGGTCGAGGAGGGGCACCGCTGGTACGAGCTCGCCCGCGAGACTGCGGCCTGCCTCACCCACCACGGCTACACGGTGATCACCGGCGGCGGCCCCGGGTTGATGGAGGCCGCCAACCGCGGCGCCGCCGAGGCGGGTGGCCTCTCGGTCGGCCTCAACATCGAGCTCCCGCACGAGCAGCAGGTCAACCCCTACGTCAACCGCCAGTACGAATTCCATTACTTCTTCGCTCGCAAGCTGATGTTCGTCCGCTTCGCCCGCGCCTTCGTGATGATGCCCGGCGGCTTCGGCACCCTCGACGAGATGTTCGAGTCCCTGACCCTGATCCAGACCCATCGCATCCAGGCCTTCCCGACGATCCTCGTCGACTCAGAGTTCTGGGACCCGCTGCTCGAGTGGATCGACCGCGGCCTCGAGGACCACGGCCTGATCTCCCCCGGCGACAAAGAGCTACTCGTCGTCGCCGACGACCCGGAACAGGTCTGCAAGCACGTGATGCGGGCGAGCGAGCTGCAGCGAGCCGCTAACGCCGAGCCTGCCAGCTAGGCGAGAACTCGCCGCCGCTGTGCCGGGGGGCGCCGCGGAGGAGGCCACCGCGCAGGTTCAGCAGCTGCAGCCGGGAGACGACGCCGACGTTCTGCGGGTTGTCGCGGCGGACGAAGAGGACCCTGTTCCCACCCGGGGACCAGACCGGGCTGTAGGGGATGAAGGACCGGCGGCAGGTGTTCAGCAGCATCCGCGGCCTTCCGCCCTGCACGCCAATAGTCATCAGCGACAGCCGTCCCCGCCCTTTTGCCCCGCAGCGGCGCTGCCCGACGAAGACCAGGCGCTTGCCATCCGGGGAGAAGTCGGGCTCCTGCGACCGCCAAGTTGGGAGGCGACGTTCCTCGCCGCTGCGCAGATCCTTCGTGCGGAGCCACCCTCCGCGAGCCTGGACGAAGGCGAGCATGTGGCGGTTGGGGCTGATGGCCGGGTTCTTCGCTCCGCTCGCCTGCAGCTGCTCGCCGTGCCCGTCGAGCCGGATCGAGAAGACAGACCAACCGGTAGCGGTGTCGCGGCGGGCGAAGACGAGGCCCTGCCCCGCGGGGAAGAAGGCGGGTTGCGACTCGTACGACCCTTCGCCGGCGGTGACCGGCCGCTGGTCGGTCCCGTCGCTGTTCATCACCCAGATATGGGAGCCGTTGCCTTCGTAGCGCACGAACGCAATCGTCTCTCCGTCGCGCGAGTAGGTCGGTTCGGCGTCGGCCCCTTCCGCCTCGTCGGTCAGCTGCCGCTCCTTGCCCGACGGCAGCTGGACCCAGATGTGGGGGCCCCGAACGAAGGCGATGGCGCCGTTCCTCCCGGACCAGGCGGCCTGGGCGGGCGCGGCTGCCAGCAGCAGGACGAGCAGGCAGGAGAGGGCTATGGCAACCCTCTTCATCGCAGCGGCTGCCATGCCGGGAAGATCTCCTCGCTGCCGCGGCGGTGGGCGGGGGCACCGCCGATGGGCGTCCCGCCCGCAGTCATCATCGCCAGCTGGAAGTGCAGCTTGCGGCCGCCTTCGAAGGTCTTGCGGGTGAAGACGATCTTGCGCCCATCCGGGGACCAGGCGGGGGAGATGAACTCCCGCTTGCAACTGCGGCGCAGGATGTGCGGGCGCTTGTCGCGGAGCCCAACAGAGAGAAGGGCGAAGCGCAGCTTGCGGCCGCCTGAGCGGCAGCGGCGCGACCCGGTGAAGACGAGCCGCCGACCGTCGGGGGAGAAATCGAGTTCCTGGGCGCTGCCGCTGGTCAGCCGGCGGATCTCCCGGGTGTGCAGGTTCCGCAGGCCGATGCCCCCACCGTCCCCCTCCCGCGAATAGGCGAGCCAGCGCCCATTCGGCGAGACGACGGGATGACTGCCGTCGAAGACCTGCGGTCGCCGCCCACCGCCGTCGATGCGGACAGAGCCCACGTTCCAGCCTCTTTCCCCGTCGTACGTGGCGAAGACGAGGCTGCGCCCGCCGGGGAAGAAGGAAGGCTGCAGGTCGTCTTCTTCTCCATCGACGACGACCCGCTTTTCAGTTCCATCGCTCTTCATCAGCCAGATGTCTGCGTTTTCGCCCGCACGGCGGACATAGGCGATCAGCCGCCCGTCCGGGGAAAACGCCGGCGCGGTCTCTTCGATCCCGGGGCTGGCGGTCAGCTGCATCTGCTTCCCGGAGCGAGTCTGGATCCAGATGTCGGACGGGCTCCAGGCGGAGCTCGATCGCGCGAAGGCGATCGCGCCATTCCGCCCTGACCAGGCAGCGGGGGATAGATCAGCCAGAGCAGCCGAAGCAAGAAGCATCAGCAAAAGGCCGACTGCGCAGGCGACTGGTCGGGGAAGGGAAATCATTTTCATGTCATGCATCATGGCCTCGGGTCTTCAACCCGCCAATGCCAGCTTCGTCACGGATCGAGCCGCCGATGACCCGGACCGAGCAGCTGATGTTCGTTCGCTTCCGCTCAGCGGGAGTTGCGAACTCACGAACACGCGTTCGCCCATCCGGATCAGCGGCTACACTTCTCAGCAAGAACTTGGCTCTCGGATGGCGAAAGAGCCCCTGGGCTCTGCTCTTAAACGGCTAGCTGTCCGGGGGCCAAGTTCTTTCTAGTAGTAGTGGGTCGCTCCGATCGACCAGACATCGAACTCGGAGCTGATCTTGTCCTTGATTAAGTCGTATGAGCGCTCGTCCCCCCGCTCCCATTTGCGCTGGATCGCCCAGACGCAGTAATCGACCACCTGCAGGCACGGATCGCTCGCGGCGGGCCAGAAAGCGACCCGATGAGACGCGCACGGGGAGACCTGCGCGACGACTTCGTCGACGGCGCCGTGAAAGGTCGCTCGCTTCTTCTTGGTGCCGAGACTGGACGCGACCACGAACAGGCGATCACTGTCGCTCGCGACGGCTGGGGCGACGTGTTTGAAGTGCAGGTACCAGGCCATCTTGTACATGGCTCGCTGCTCCTGTAAATGCGCTTGGGCTTTCGACTTCTCGAGGATCGTGGCGTCAATCCGAAAACTGCCCTGGCTGAGGACCTTGAAGACCTCGTCTCGAACGCCCTGCGGATCTTCGGTCGCGTGGAACACCCTGTCCAAGTGAATGCCACGCCAACCCATGCTTCTGCGGAGTTGAAGCAGCTCATCGCCGATCCGGCAGTCCTCGGCGGAGACCGTGCCGAGGATGAAATAACGACTCGCCCCTGATCCGCGAGAGAAATCGAAGTTGCCGGCCTCATCCGAGAAGACGTAGCGGTCGGCCATGAGGCAGGCTTAGTGCCGGAAGTGCCGGTGCTTCGTGAAGACCATCGCGACGCCGGCGCCCTCGCAGGCCTCGATCACCTCGGCGTCGCGTTTGGAGCCGCCGGGTTGGATGACGGCGGTGGTGCCGGCTTGGATCGCCAGCTCGGGGCCGTCGGCGAAGGGGAAGAAGGCGTCGGAGGCGAGGGCGGAGCCGGCGAGGAGGGAGTCGGCCTCGGTGCCGCGGGCCTCGCGGCACTTCTCGACGGCCAGGCGGACGGAGTCGACGCGGCTCATCTGGCCCGCGCCGATGCCCAAGGTGGCGCCGCCCTTGGCGAGGACGATTGCGTTGGAGCGGACGCGGCGGCAGACGGTCCAGGCGAAGAGCATGTCCTGCCACTGCTCCTGGCTCGGCTCGTTGCCGGTGACCGCCTCCATGATCTCCCGCGGCTCGGGGTCGCCGTCGTGGTCCTGGACCAGCAGCCCGCCCTGCACCCGCTTGACGTCGCGCTCGCGCGGGTCGGGCTGGCGGCGCTCCTCCTCGCAGAGGATCCGGATCGCCTCCTTCTGGGTGAGGACGTCGAGCGCCCCCTTCTCGTAGGCCGGGGCGCTCAGGACCTCGACGAAGTTCTCGTGCAGCTTCTCGGCGAGCTCGCGGCCGATCGGGCGGTTCAGGGCGATGACGCCGCCGTACGCGGACACCGGGTCGCAGGCCAGCGCCTTCAAATAGGCCTCGAGCGCGTCGACGCCGATCGCCACCCCGCACGGGTTGTTGTGCTTGACGATCACGCAGGCCGGCTGCTCGAAGTCGCTCGCCAGGCTGCGGGCGGAGTCGAGGTCGAGGACGTTGTTGAAGGAGAGCGCCCGCCCGTGCAGCTTCGAAGTCCGCGAGAGGATGTGGCTGCGCAGCCCCGACTCCGCGTAGAGCGCCGCCCGCTGGTGGGGGTTCTCGCCGTAGGAGAGGTCGAGCACCTTCTCGTAAGCCACCGCGAGGTGTTCGGGGAAGTCCTCGTACTCCATCGAGAACCAGCGGCTGATCGCGGCGTCGTAGCGCGCGGTCTGGGCGAAGGCCTCGTTGGCGAGCCAGTGCCGGGTGGCGGCGGAGACCTCGCCGCCGCTCTCTTCCAGCTCGGCGCAGACGGCGTCGTAGGACTCCGGTTTGACGATCACCGCGACGCTCTCGTGGTTCTTCGCCGCCGCCCGGATCATCGTCGGCCCGCCGATGTCGATGTTCTCGATCGCGACCTCGTGGCTCACTTCATGCGCGGCGACGGTCTGCTCGAAGGGGTAGAGGTTGACGCAGACGATGTCGATCGGCTCGATCCCCTCGCGCTCCAGCGTCGCCATGTGGTCGGGGTCGCCGCGCCGCGCAAGCAAGGCGGCGTGCAGCCGCGGGTGCAACGTCTTCACGCGGCCGCCGAGGATCTCCTCCTGACCGGTGAACTCGGAGACGTCGGTCACCTCGAGCCCGGCCTCGCGCAGCGCCGTCGCGGTGCCGCCGGTGGAGAGGATCTCGACCCCGAGCGCCGCCAGCCCCTTGGCGAAGTCGGCGACCCCGGTCTTGTCGGAGACCGAGATCAGGGCCCGGCGGACCTTGATCTGGCCGTCCTCGAGGTTCTCCTGCTGGGTGTCGGTGGCGGGGTCGCTCATTCGATCGCGACCTTGCGCGGGTCGCTGGGATCGATCCTAACCCTGCCCTCCGCGATCATGCGGATCGCCTCCGGGTAGAGCTCGTGCTCGACGGCATGGACCGTCGCCTCGAGGTCGGCGCGGGAGACGCCGGGCGGGACCGGGACCTCGCGCTGGGCGATCACCGGCCCGGTGTCGACCCCCTCGTCGACGAAGTGGACGGTGACGCCGGTCGTCTCGACGCCGGCGTCAAGCGCCTGCCCGATCGCGTCCAGCCCGGGGAAGCGCGGCAGCAGGGCGGGGTGGATGTTGACGACACGGTTGCGGAAACGGGCGACGAATTGCGGGCTCAGCAGCTGCATATAGCCGGCAAGGACGACGAGGTCCGCCCGCAGCGATTCGATCCAGGCGCCGATCGCCGCATCGCGCGCTGTCCTGTCCTCAAAGTCGGCGGCGGCGAAGACCGCGGTCTCGACCCCGGCGCGCCGCCCGCGCTCCAACGCCCCGGCGCCTGGCTTGTCGGAGCCGACGCCGACCACCTCGACCAAACCTTGCCCGTGCAGTCCGTCGAGGATCGCCTGCAGGTTGGTGCCGCTGCCCGAGGCGAGGACGACGATCCGAAAGGCACTCACGCGCGCATCTTCGCAGTAGCCTCGGGACGATGAGCGGCTTCTGGCAAGCGGTCCTCTACCTCCACCTGCTGGCGATGGCCTTCTTCGTCGGCGGCCAGCTCGTCTTCGGGATCGCGGTAGTGCCGATCCTTCGCGGCGACCCCGACCCGGAGCGAACGCAGATGCGCGCGATCGCCCGCCGCTTCGGCTACGGCTCGCTGATCGCGCTGGGCGTCCTCATCGTCACCGGCTGGGCGATGGCCTCCCATTTCGAGCTCTGGGACAGCTCGACCCTGCAGTGGAAGCTTGCGCTCGTTGCGCTGGTCGTCACCCTCACCTTGGTTCACCTGCGGCGGCCGAAACTGCACGCGCTGCAGGGAGCGATCCTGCTTGCTTCGCTGGGGATCGTCTGGCTCGGGCTCGAGCTCGCGACCGGCGGCTGATCAGCTCAGTGCGCGGCAGACGGCCGACGCCTGCACCTTCGTGATCGCCTTCGCGACCTTTTGCGAGCCTGAGCCGGGGACGATCTGGGCGCTGGCGACGAAGACGACCGAGCGCTGCCCGTTTGCGCTGGCGGCGGCGAGGATCCGGTAGCCGGGAAACGAGCCGGTGTGGCCGTAGACGGTGCCGCAGCCGCTGCGGTAGCGGAAGATCCCGATCCCGGCATCGTTCTTGCCCGGCCCCGGCGGAGAGGAGCTGCCCGGTCGGAAGACGACCTCGCCCTCCCGCGAAGCCTTCAGCACCGCCGGCACATAGGAGCCGACGAAGCGGGAGAGGTCGGTCGGCGTCGAGACGATTCCCCCCGAGGCCCAGGCCCCCGCCGGGTTGATCAGTTCGCTGACGTCGTCCGGCTTCTTCCCGGGCTCGATGTCATAGCCGTGGAGGAAGGGCCGCGGCATCTTCACGGTCCGCGGCAGGCTGCTGCCGCGCATCCCCAGGGGATTGAAGATGAGCTTCGCCAGCAGCTGCTCGTAGGGAAGCCCGCTCGCCTTCTCCTCCATCAGCCCGGCGGCGATGTTGTCGGTGTCGGAGTAGTGGTACTTCGAGCCGGGCGCAAACTCCAGCGGCGCGGCGCTGACGAACCCGGTGAGCTGGGCGGGGGAGAAGTAGCGGCTGGGTTCGGCCAGGAGCTGTTCGACGAAGGCGGGGTCGCGGATGTAGTCGGCGAGGCCGCTGGTGTGCTGCAGCAGCTGCCGCAGGGTCACTCCTTCGGCAGCCGGCAGGACGTCGGGGATCGACTGCGCGAGCGTCGTGTTCAGCGACAGCCCCCGCCCACCCAGCTTCGTCGCCAGGTAGGCGTTGAACCCCTTGGCGACGCTGGCGATGCGGAAGTGGTCGAACGGGCTCGGGACCCTCGGCGAGCCGACTTCGGCGCGGCCGGCCGCGAGGTACTCCTTGTGGCGGCCGCGGTCGATCAGGACGGCGACGCCCGGCGGTCCGCCCTTGACGCTGACGATCGCCTCGAGCTGACCCTGCAGCTTCGAGTTCGGCGCGCCGCGGAACTTGGCCGCCGCCGAGGTGACAGGCAGAAGGCACGCCAGGGCGACAAGGACCGTCGCGAAGATGATTTGCCTGCCGCCCATCAGCGGCTTCACCCTATCCCCCCGCCGGCGCGGCGATCGTCTCGAGGGCGAATTTGCCATCCGCCTCGTCGGGATCGCCCAGCGGGTAGTGCCCGCTGAAGCACGCGTCGCAGTGTTCTCCCGGGTCGCCTTCGATCGCCTCGTAGACGCCCGCCATCGAGAGGTAGGCGAGGCTGTCGGCTTCGAGCTCGTCGGCGATCTCCTCGATCGAGCGGTTGTGGGCGATCATCTCCTCGCGGGTCGACATGTCGACGCCGTAGTGGCAGGGGTTGCGGATCGGCGGCGCCGAGATCCGCAGGTGCACCTCGGCGGCGCCGGCGTCGCGCAGCATGCCGACGATCTGGCGGGTGGTGTTGCCGCGGACGATCGAGTCGTCGACGACGACGAGGCGCTGGCCGGCGACGATCTCCGGCAGCGGGTTGAACTTCAGCCGCAGGCCGTGCTTGCGCAGCTCCTGGCCGGGTTGGATGAAGGTGCGGGCGACGTAGCGGTTCTTGATCAGGCCGTCGTCGCGGGGGAGACCCGAGGCGCGCGCGAAGCCCGCCGCGGCAGGGTTCCCCGAGTCCGGCACCGAGATCACCAGGTCGGCCTCGACCGGCGCCTCGCGCCAGAGGATCTCGCCCATCCGCCCGCGCGACTGCTGCAGGACCTTGCCCTCGAGCCGGCTGTCGGGGCGGGAGAAGTAGATGTGCTCGAAGACACAGGTCGCCCGCCGCTCGGTCTTCACCACCTGCCGCGTCTCCAGCCCGCGCTCGGTCAGGCTGACCATCTCGCCCGGATGGATCTCGCGCATCAGCTTGGCGCCGATGATGTCGAAGGCGCAGCTCTCGGAGGCGACGACGAAGCGGTCGTCGAGGCGGCCGAGGCTGAGCGGCCGGATCCCGTGCGGGTCGCGGAAGGCGACGATCGCCCGCTTGGTCATCACCACGGTCGAGTAGGCGCCCTGCAGCCGCGGCATCACGTCCTCGACGGCGTCCTCGATCATCTTGCCGTCGTGGGAGGAGAGCAAGGCGGCCATGATCTCCGAGTCGGAGGTGCCGCGAAACTGCAGCCCCTTCTCCTTCAGCTCGCCCCAGAGCTCGACCGCGTTGGTGAGGTTGCCGTTGTGGGCGAGGGCGACCTCGCGGCCGTCGTCGCGCCAGATCGGCTGTGCGTTCTCCCAGGAGCCACCGCCGGTGGTCGAGTAACGGACGTGGCCGATCGCCATGTCCCCCTGCAGCGCCCGCAGTTTCTCCTCGTCGAAGACCTGGGAGACGAGGCCCTGCTCGCGCATCGTCGTGATCATCCCGCCCTCGCAGGTGGCGATCCCGGCCGACTCCTGGCCGCGGTGCTGCAGCGCGTAGAGGCTGAAGTAGGCCAGGCGGGCGACATCGTGCCCCGGTGCGTATACGCCGAAGACGCCGCATTCATCTCGCGGCCCCTCACGGTCGAAGTTGAACCCCTGGTCGGGAGTCAAAGCGCGTATTCCTCGCTGCGGTCGAAGACGGACGCGCAGGCAGACACTCTGCCTACCTGCGGAGAGTAGCAACGCTCCTGGCGGCGCCGGACGCTGCGCGGTGCGGCGTCCTCGGTTGGCCGAATAGCGCTGCTATTCGGCCTCCCTGCGTCCTTGCCCCGCTTGGTCCGGCACCGCCAGGTCAACCTCAGGCGAGCTGCAGCGCACCCTCCACCGGCTCCCCGATCACCAGGCCGAAGCGCTCCAGCAGCCCGGGAACACTCTCCGGCTGCATTTCCAGGCCGTAGTGGGCGTTGAGAGCTTGCAGCTTCTCCTCGGTCGCGTTCACCACGCCGCCCATGTCGACCAGCTCCTCGAAGAAGTGCTCGAAGCCGGCCGGGGCGATGATCTCGAGGATCCGGCAGGGCGCCTCGCCGGCGTTCCAGAAGGTGTGCCACTCGTTGCGCGGCTTGAAGACGAGCTCGCCGGGCCCCGCCTCGACCACCTCGTCGCCGAGCAGCCCGCCCATCCGGCCCTCGAGCACGAAGCTGTACTCGTCCTCGCGGGTGTGCCGGTGCAGCGGCGCTGCGAGCGCCCGCGGCGAGAGCGGATGTTCGACGAGAGAGAAGTCCCCGCCCGCGTCCTCGCCGTCGATCATGAACCGCACCCCGATGCTGCCGAGGAAGCCTGCCTTGCCGTCGCCGGGACCGATAACCGTTGCCATCTCAATCTCCTTCTAAAATTCGCTGAACACTGCTGTTTCGCGAAAACGTAGCGCCCGTTGACAGATCTGTCAACATTGGCCGTACATACATGTCCGACGGAAAGCGAAAGTACGAGAAGAAGCGCCGCGCCGAAGCCGAGACGCAGACGCGGCTGCGGATCACGGAAAGCGCGGTCGAACTGCACGGCACCCTTGGCCCCGCCCAAACCACGATGAGCGCCGTCGCCGAGCGCGCCGGCGTGCGGCGCTCGACCCTTTACCGCCACTTCCCCGACGAGCGCGCTCTCTTCGGCGCCTGCTCAGCGCATTGGGCCGAAAACAACCCGCCGCCGGACATCAGCCGCTGGGAGCAGGTCGAGGACCCGGAAGAGCGCCTAGCTCAGGCCCTCAACGAGATGTACGCCTACTACCACCGCAGCGGGGGGATGATCGACAAGCTCCTCCGCGACGAAAACGCGGTGCCGGCAGTTGCCGAGAAGTTCGCCGCCTACCACCAGTTCCTGGCGATCGCCGGCGACATCCTCATGCGCGGCCGCGGCCTCCGCGGCAACGCCGCCAAGCGCACCCGCGCCGCAATCGGCCACGCCCTCGCCTTCCGCACCTGGCAGGACCTGACCGAGACTCAGGGCCTCGACAACCGCCAGGCCGCCCAGTTGATGTCGGCTCTGGTCGCCGCTGGGGCTAGCATCCTGTTCATGCAGGAGCACAGAGAAACCGAAGCGTCGCCCGCCGCGAAGGCGGAGGCGGTTCGAAAGCAGCGGCTACGCGAGGACGCGCAGCGGCCGATCAGCGTGAACCTGGCCGAAGGCATCGCGCTCAGCCACAAGCTGATGCGCTTTACCGGGGTGGCCCGACAAGTTTGAGCGAGCCGGCTTTCGACGAGTTGCTCCGCCGCCTCGCGGCGGCGGAGGTTGAGTTCGTTGTCGTCGGTGGGCTTGCTGTCAATGCTTGGGGGGTCGTGCGAGGTACCAAGGACGTGGATGTCGTCGTTGCTCCTGAGCCCGAGAACCTCAGGCATTTGGCTGATGTAGCTGTCGCGGCAGGAGGCCACGTGCAGCAAGGAGAGGCTCTGCTCGGCAGCCCTATCTCGATTGCCTCGGCTCTCGCCGAGGGGAAGCAGGTCGCCATCGAGACCGATCTCGGTCGCCTCGACATAGTTCAGGGCCTCGAGGGCGTGCCAAGTTACGAGGAACTCCGCCCTCGATCCACCGAGGCTGAGATCCTCGGCGTCACCGTCGCGGTCTGCTCAGTTGACGACCTGAAGGCGATGAAGAAGGCGGCGGGACGGACCCGCGATCTCGCCGACCTGGAGGATCTGGAAGCCGCGGGCGGCTAGTCGCTGCTTCGCGACTCACTTCGCAAGCTGTCGCCGCTCTCCGGATCGAACAGGTGCAGCTTCGAGGTGTCGGCCCAGAGCTGGGCGGTGTCGCGGCGTTTGACTTTGCTGGTCGGGTCGAGGCGGGCGACTATCTGCTCGTGGCCCTCGCGGATTTCGCCGGCGCCGGTTTCGGCGAGGCTCTCTTCGACGATGTCGGCGAGCTGGTCGGACTGGACGCCTTCGGACTCGATGTGGAAGTAGGCGTAGAGATCCGAGCCGAGGGACTCGACGAGGTCGATCTCGGCCTCGAAGGTGACGCCGCGCTCCTCCTTGAGGTCGCCGATCACCTCGACGTCCTCGAAGTTCTCGGGCCGGATTCCGACGATCACCTGGCCGTCGTGGCCTTGGACGTCGAGGTCGCCGAGGTCCACCTCGCCGATCGGCAGCTTCAGCCGCCCGCCGCTGAGCTCCCCCGGCATGAAGTTCATCGCCGGTGAGCCGATGAAGCCGGCGACGAAGAGGTTCTTCGGGTTGTCGTAGAGCTCGGCCGGCGTCCCCACCTGCTGCAGAACGCCCGCCCGCATCACCGCCACCCGGTCCCCGAGGGTCATCGCCTCGGTCTGGTCGTGGGTGACGTAGACGGTCGTCGTCTCGAGTTTCGACTGCAGTTTCGCCACCTCGGTCCGCATCTGCACCCGCAGCTTCGCGTCGAGGTTGGAGAGCGGCTCGTCCATCAGGAACGCTTTCGGGTCGCGGACGATCGCCCGCCCCATCGCCACCCGCTGGCGTTGGCCGCCCGAGAGGTTGGCCGGCCGCCGGTCGAGGTGCTGCTCGAGGTCGAGCGTCCGCGCCGCCTCCTCGACCTTCTTGTCGATCTCGCCCTTGTCGGCGCCCGCCAGCTTCAGCGCGAAGCCCATGTTCTCGCGCACGGTCATGTGCGGGTAGAGCGCGTAGTTCTGGAAGACCATCGCGATGTCGCGGTCCTTCGGCGAGCGGTCGTTGACGGTCTCGCCGCCGATCTTCACCTCGCCGCTGGAGATGTCCTCGAGCCCGGCGATCATCCGCAGCGCCGTCGACTTGCCGCAGCCCGACGGCCCGACGAGGATCATGAACTCGCCGTCCTGGATGTCGAGGTCCATGTCTTTGACGGCTTCGAAGCCGTCGGCGAACGTCTTGGTGACTCCTTCGAGGACTATCTCTGACATCGGTTTGCTCCTTATCCCTTGACGGCGCCGGCGGTGAGCCCGGCGACGATTCGGCGCTGGAAGATGAGTACGAAGATGATGATCGGGACCGTCACCACCACCGCGGCGGCGGCGATGCTGCCGGTCGGCGCGGTGAACGACGATTCGCCGGTGAAGAAGGCGAGGGCGGCGGGAACGGTCCGCGAGGCGTCCGAGCTGGTCAGCGAGATCGCGAAGAGGAAGTCGTTCCAGCAGAAGATGAAGACGAGGATCGCAGCGGTGAAGACGCCCGGCGCCGCCAGCGGCACGATCACTTTGGTGAAGGCCTGGAACGGCGTCGCCCCATCGACCTGGGCCGCCTGCTCGAGCTCCCAGGGGATCTCCCGGAAGAAGGCGACGAGGACGTAGATCGCCAGCGGCAGGGAGAAGGTGAGGTAGGGGATGATCAGCCCGAGCCAGGTGTCGTAGAGCCCGAGCGCCCGCCACATGTCGAAGAGCGGCCCGACGGTGGAGATCGGCGGGAACATCGCGATCGCCAGCGCTCCCGCGAGGATCACCCGCTTGCCGGGGAATTCGAGGCGGGCGATCGCGTAGGCGCAGAAGGAGGCGAGGACGATCGAGATCGCGGTCGTGATCAGGGCGATCCCGATCGAGTTGATCAGCGGCTTGATGAAGGGGCTGTCGTCGATCCCGCCTTCGAACAGGCTCTTGTAGTTGTC
>Ga0126305_10000131_pt1 | contig 32584 bp, 17 predicted proteins | sample Plot26_FD_92536 | JGI IMG/M metagenome (GOLD analysis project Ga0126305, IMG submission 92536) | Serpentine soil microbial communities from UC McLaughlin Reserve, CA, USA - Plot26 | ecosystem: Environmental > Terrestrial > Soil > Grasslands | place: USA: UC McLaughlin Reserve, Lake County... | reverse complement strand
TCGTTCCTGCGGTCGATCGGCATCGACCCGACGCGGCGGCTGCGCCGTCGCCGGGTCAGCTGAAAACTTCCCCCTTCGTCCCGGGTCTCGCCGCTCCGGACTGGAGCGCCCCATGATGGACCAGACTGATTCCCGGACCGAGATTCCTCCTGCACCTGCGCGGAGGGACGAGCGCGCCGACGTGCTCGGGCTTTCCCGCGAGCGGCTGGCCGAGCTGCTGGCGCCCGTCGTCGACCGTCCGTTCCGCGTCCAGCAGATCTATCGGGCTCTCTACGAGCGGGCGGCGCGCGACTTCTCCGAGATGACCGACCTCTCGAAGGACCTGCGCGTCCAGCTCGCGGAGCGCTTCCGCGTCGGCCTGCCGGAGATCTCCTCGCGCCACATCTCCGAGGACGGCACGGGCAAGTACCTGTTCCGGCTGACCGACGGCGCGACCATCGAGGCGGTGGACATCCCGGACCGCGGCCGCCGCACCTTCTGCATCTCGAGCCAGGCCGGCTGCGCCCTCGCGTGCTCCTTCTGCGTCACCGGCTACTGGGGCGCCGGGCGGAACCTGACGGCCGGCGAGATCGTCGGCCAGGTGCTCGCCATCCGCGCCGACCGCGGCCTGCCCATGGAGGGGCTCAACATCGTCTTCATGGGCATGGGCGAGCCGCTCCTGAACGTCGAGAACGTCAAGGCGGCGCTCGACATCCTGATGGAGTGGATCTCCCCGCACCGCATCACCGTCTCGACCGTCGGCATCCTCCCCGGCCTCGAGGAGATGGCCCGCTGGGAGCGCCGGCCCAACCTCGCGGTCTCCCTCCACGCTCCGGACGAGGAACGCCGCGGGCGGATCATGCCCGTCAACCGCACCTATCCGCTGGCGGAGCTGATGCCGGCCCTGCGCCGCTACCCGCTGGAGAAGGGGCGCAAGCTCACCTTCGAGTACATCCTGATCCGCGACATGAACGACGGCGTCCGGGACGCCGACCAGCTCTCCCGCCTCCTCAACGGCCTCAGGGCCAAGGTCAACCTGATCCCGGTCAACCCCGACCCCGTGCTCGGCGACCGCATGGTGCCGCCGTCCGACCAGCGCATCGAGGCCTTCAAGGAGCGCCTGCGAGAGAGAGGCTGGATCGCCACCATCCGCCGCCGCCGCGGCGACGACGTCAGCGCCGCCTGCGGTCAGCTCCGGGCCTTCGGGCAGGATCCGCGGGGGTTCCGGGGGAATGCGAGACCGGACGGGGATCGATGACGCGCGTAGGGGGACCTCAAAACACCCTGAGAGCACCACGGTTCAGATCAGAAATCGGGGTGGCGGGCTGGAACTCCGCTCGTGGGAGACTCTGACAGAGTAGAACTATTGGGTCGCGCCGTTTTTCTGGTGGAAAAATCCCAAACCCATTGGGTCGGCAGACGCGATCTGATAGAAAATCTCTGAACCCAGTAGAAAAAGCCGCCGACCTAGCAGGAAAATCTCCGGACCTAGTAGAAAGACCGCGGATCTAATGGGTCGTTGCTTTTTCTGGCAGGTCGGCGGACGCGATCCAGTAGAGAAACCGCGATCCTATTAGGTCGCTAGCCTTTTCTAGGTAAAATCCTGCTGCCCCATTGGGTTGATGGGCGCATCCCGGTTAAAAGCTTCTCCGGATTGAGGAAGACAGGCGCGCAACCTTTTGACGTCGACAAAGGCGGAGCGCGCGTACGCCCCGCCTCCTCGCCGGATAGAGCGGCCACGACGGGCTAGGGGGAGCGGGTGATCGTACCGTTGCTCGCCTTGCTGAGAGCGCCACTATGGGTGTCCAGGGGCAGTGGCGTACCGTCCAGCGTAATGCGGCCGGCGACCGTCGCATCCCTCGATTGGCCGCTCTGCCGGTACGAAACATGGTGGCCGGGAGAGTGCGTGGATGAATGAGAACGGCCTCGAAAGACCTCACCCTCGCCGGTCCAGGTGAGCGCCAGGGTGAACGGCCGATTCGTACCAAAGCAACCGTCATGGATCACGCCGGTCAAGTTCAGTGTGGCCGAGGCCAGGAGGCCGGTGAGCTTGAACGCGCCGTCCGGAAGATCGAACGATCCGTCCCCGCAGAACGTCAGCTCCGAGGTGCAAATGTTATAGAGACCGATGTTGACATCGGCCGAGGCGTTGGTCTCCAGGGGGGCTGGCGGGCTGAAATAACGGTTTTCCATGGCGGTGACGACCACCGAGGTGACCATGCAGCCCGTCGGATCGGTCGAGTAGAACTCCACGTCGGCCGTCTTCCCACGGAAGAAGCTGATCTCGACGGCCTGGGCGGTGGCAGGCAGGACGAGCACGGCCAGGACGGCGGCAAGCAGGGTCAGGGCACAAGTAAAGCTTTTCATCTTACATCGCTCCTATCGACTCAATTAGTTTCTCCGCGCCGGGGAGGTGGCCCCCCGGCATCGACTCTTTTCTGCTCTTTCGGAGAAATATACGGACGGCCAGCCTGGCGCGTCACGTCAGGGCGAGCGAGTCAGAATGGCGCGGCGGCTTCCAACCGCGATGGCGAGCGCGACGGCGATCAGAATTGCCGAGACCGCAAACGTGGTCCGCATACCGGTGGCAACGGCCTCGGGACGCGCCGTCGTGATGTCGATCGTCGCCGATGCAAGCGCGAACACAGCGCCCATGACGGATGCGCCGGTGATGAGCCCGAGATTGCGCGATAAGTTGAGCATGCCGGAAATAACGCCCCGCTGGTCCGGGCGAACATCTGTCATGACGGCAGTGTTGTTGGCCGTCTGGAACAGCCCATAGCCGGCGGTAATGACGACGATGGGAGCTATGTAGCCGGAGATGCCGAGCGCCGCCGGCATCATGGCTAGAAGGAAGGAACCGGCCGCGATTCCGATGAGCCCGACGAGGGTCACGCGTTGTGCGCCAAAACGGTCCGCAAGGCGGCCGGCCGGCACACCCGTCAACGCGGCGACGAGCGGACCGGCCGACAAGACGAGTCCAACCATGGCCGCCTCGAGCCCGAGCGCACGAGAGAGATAGAACGGTCCGACCACCAGGGTCGCCATCATCACCGTCGAGACGAGCGCGCTCATGGCGAGGCTCGCACTCAGCACGGGATCGCGCAACATCGCCAACCGGATCAAAGGCGATGCCGCTCTCGCTTCGGCGAGCACGAAGAGGCCGGCTCCAAAGGCAGCAGCCAACAGCAAAGCGATGTTGAGCCATCCGAAACGGCCGCGCCCGATGGTCATGGCGAGCGCATAAGCCGCGAGCGTCAGAGCCAGCAGCAGCGTGCCCACATGGTCGAATCCGGCCCGATCCGTCTTCGGCCCTCGGGCGTCAACGGGCAGGTAGCGATGCGCGAGAAGAAAGGTCAGGATACCCAACGGCACGTTGACGAGGAAGATTGCCCGCCAACCGAGTCCGGCGATCAGAACGCCGCCGAGCGATGGACCGAGAGCCGTGCCAATCGCGGACATCGTTCCGAGCAGCCCCATGGCGCTGCCGGTCTTTGCCTTTGGAACCGTCTCGCCGACAAAGGCCAGCGTGAGCGCCATCATGACGGCCGCTCCGAGGCCCTGCGCCGCCCGGGCGGCGATCAGCAGCCAGAGCGTGGGCGCGAAACCGCACAGGACCGAAGCCACCGTAAACAGGAAGATCCCGGCCAGTAGCAGCCGGCGGCGGCCGGTGAGGTCACCGAGTCGTCCGACGCTGACGATCAGGGTGGTGATGGCGAGGAGGTAAGCGAGGACGATCCATTGGACTTGCTGGAAAGAGGCGGTGAAAGCCTGTGCCAACGCCGGCAAGCCAACATTGGCGATGCTGGTGCCGAGCGAGGACAGCAACATGGATAGCGAAAGGCCGGCGAGCGCCCCGCGGACCGAAGGTGTGCGGTTTCGTCCTGCGTTGATTGCTTTTAACATGAGCTATGCTTTCTGGCGGCGCACGAAAAGGAGCCGTCAGGAACATAACATCCTGCCTGACATGGCGGAAGGCGCGCCACTTGCACTCTACTCGTGCGTTTGACGCCACATCATGAGCGAACGGTGCTAGAGCCGGTGCTGGCTGCGCGGCCACGGTCGGAATGTCTGCGCGGCGATCCGCTGACGCTTGAAGAGCCGAAGTGCGATAATCCGATCCGCCGTCCCACTAGATCCTTGACGCGAATGTTCCCGGAGCCGCCGTGGCGCCGGAATGCAGGTATCCATCGGTTATCGAAACAGGCAGGTGGTCAAGGGAGAAGATGATGAGAAACAGGATGAAGGCATCGGCTCCGTACAGACTCGCAACGATCCTGGGAGCACTTCTTATGGCCGTGCTCCTCGCGGCGTGCGGTAACCACGGGCCCCAGCAGCAAACCCCGGCGCAGGAAGCCGCGCCTCCGTCGCCGGCTGCCGAGGCTCCGGCGGCCTCCGCGGCCACGGCGCCGGCAGCCTCCGCCTCGACCCAGGAGAGCAACGCGCCTTGTACCAATCCGCCGCCCTGCGATTCCGGTCAGGACTGCAGTAATTATCCGTTCAGACCCACGGATTGCTGGACCACGCCGTACGGCCCCGCGAAGGCGGACGTCATCGTCGCGACCCAGCCCGGTGGCGCGGTGAGGTCGAGCAATATGTTGTATTGCGACGGCAACACGTACGCGCTCTGCTTCTTTTCCGGACCGCCGACGGCGACGGGCACGAGCTCCAGCAACAACCCCCTGCCTTGCGAGATAAATGGCGACATCGCGAATTGCACGTGCCAGGCTTACACCGCGGGTCCGAATTTCGTCGACATCAACGGGATCCTGAACCGCGGCGCCTACTTCGAGACGGTGAACCTCTGCGGGCAGGACGGCTCGAAGTGCAAGAACATCGTGCATTGCGGGCCTCGCGGCGACCTGCCGAAGTGCAAGGCCTACCCGCAGGCTCCCGTCTGCAATTACGTCAAGGACCAGAGTCCCAGCAATCCCCAGGGCTCGCTGATGCCGAAGGCCGACCTCATCTCGACCTTCAGCTTCGCCATGTCCGGCAAGGGCGGCTCTTATGAGCTCGGGAGCATCCCGTGCACCGGGCGATATGCGGGATGCATGACCGCCGCTTGTTCCTACGGGCCGGGGCACACGTCGCCGACGACCGACGGCGAGTTGGTCCAGTGCCAGTGCCCGACCTACAGCGGGGACTATCAGATCGGCCAGACGGGCCAGAGCTGCTCGATTGCTGGTAACGGCGACGCGGAGTACGTATGGTCGGCGTCGAATACGGTGAACGAGTCTGGGAATTAAACCTGACCGGCTCCGGCTAACGATGACCGGAGCCGAACAGCTTAGCTGCAGATGATGCAGCCCGAAGGATCCTGCGCCCAGACGGTGTCGCTCGTCTGCTGCGACTTCCCCTGATTGTCCGTCACCGTCAGCGTGACGGTGTAGAAGCCCGGCGTCGCGTAGTAGTGCGAAGGCGTGGCTCCGCTCCCCATGGCGCCGTCGCCGAAGCTCCACGAGTAGGTTGCCACGTAGCCGTCCGGATCGCTGGAGCAGGAGCCATCGAAGCTCACCGTGAGCGGCGCGATTCCCGAGGTCGGGTTCGCCGTATAGCAGGCATAGGGCGGCGTAAAGGCCGGAACCGTCGTCGGCGTCCCCATGGCTACCGCGTTGTTGGCCTCGTCGGCTTCGCCGATCGTGTTGGACGGATCGACGATGTAGCCGAAGTAGTAGATGCCGAGCGGGAAATTCAACGGGAAATCGTAGTAGACGGCCGCGGCCGGATTCACGGCGCCCGGAGCGAGCGACACGGTCGTCGAGCCGAGGTACATGTCGGACGTGTCGATCCAGCGATCGGTCGAGAAGTAAAATTTGACCTGCACCGTTTCGCTCACCGAGCCGCGGTTGCCGACCGAAAACCCGAACCCCGTCCTTCGCCCGCGGTAGGCCTCGCTGGCGGGGATGATCGGGCCGGTCTGGGTCTCGTTGTAGCTGCCGTATGCCGACGCGACGAGGTCGCGGACCGCGCAGCAGGTTCCATATCCGACGCGGTCGCCATGGACGTCGTCGGGCAATGGCTGGAAGTACTGCTGGCCCATGTTCCCCACCGGCCCCCCATTGGGGTAGAGGGGGCTCATCGTGGCGAGGGTGCTGTTCTGGTGGTTCAGGCCGAGAGCGTGCCCCAGCTCGTGTATCGCCACCAACGGAAACGAAACCGCCGAGTCGTTTCTGGTCGGCAGCGACACCGGGTTGGTGCTGAACGACCATGTCCTGCCGGCGTTGAAGACGACGTCTTTCTCCGTGATGTTGGCGCAGTTGTGGACCTTGTAGGTGGTCGCCAGCGTGTTCGCGTCGAATCCGTCGTACGAGAAGATGATCTCGTTCGAGAAGTTCGGCTGGGTGGCCGCGGTCAAGTTGCCGTACGAGAGCCCGAACCTGAAGTTGGTAGCGGGAGCGATGTTCCAGGCCCCCATGGCGGCTTCCAGGGCGTTGCGGGTCGTACTGTTGGAGAACGAGACATTCGCCGCCGTGAAGCCGGGCGAGTTGCCTGACCAGGTCAGCCGGTTGCCGAAGCAAGTGTCATAGTTCCAGGCGAAGAGCGGCAGGCTTGCCGTGGTGAGAACGAAAGCCGTGGCGAGGATTCTGAGGATGAAAGCGCGAGATCTCATGGTCGAGTTTCCTTTCCGAGGGTGTAGCTCAGCGCGGGCGAGCGGCAGACCAGGCGGCATGCGCGGGGACGTCTTCGGTCCGCGCGGATTCCACCAGTCGCCCCTGTCGGAAGTTTTTGGCCATTCCGCGGCCGGCGATGAACGAGCGCAACTGGTCGACGATCTGAGCGGCATCCGGCGTTTCCACCATGGGTGCCTTCGCCGTGGAAGTCGCCCGCAGCGCCTGATCCGGCAAAACGATGTGCACGCCCTCTTCGGACAGCACGGTCATGCCGCCACCCGCTTTCGTAGCGCGTTGGCTCACCTCGGCTGGCCCTCGCGTGAACCTTCCCTGTGTGATCCCTTCCACCGCGGCTCCTGCGGAATCGAGGAGGATTCGCTTGTTGGAGCCCGGCTCACGGCCATAGCGAAACTGCCCCTGCCACCAGCCGAGGACCGGGCAACCAGCCGAGCCGTTACCGCGCACGAAGAGGAGATAGCTCTCACCCTGTTCGAAACGAGGCATGCCATCGACCTCCACTCCACGGTCGCCGAGCATGCCGCCGTCGAAGCGCAGCGTGATTTGCCTCTCCTTCGTCTTCCCTTTGAGCACGTCGTCGACGGCGAAGGTCACGAAGGTGAACGGAAAACTACCGTCCTTCGAAAGCAGCACCTCCGTCTGCAAGGTCGTGCCGGTGAAGACGAAGTCGGCCTGGTCTGAGAGCTCGGTGACGTCCATCGGCAGGACGGTCGTCGCTTCCAGACGGCTCCCGGCGCTGCCCAGTACCAGGCTTGTGGCCGCGACAACAACGCAGCGCAGGGCGTTGAGCTTCCATTGACTTGCTACTGTAGCTGATTGAGACATAGATCCTCCTTCACTCCGGAAGCCAACCCGAGTGGCCGCCTATCTATAGAGGTGCTTGCATATTTTAAAACGTGACAAACCGCAGGTGCCAGGAAAACCTGCTCAGGGACCCGCCGCCCGAGCGGAGATAGGGCGGCCACATAGGGCCGCCCCTACAGAATTCGTCAATTCCGTTGTGACGTAGTGCCAGCCGCCGGCCGCACCAGCCGCGCGCAGGTCGCCTCGATCCGGCGCGCGACTTCGTCCCAGTCGTACCCCGATGCCCGATCCACGGCGTTGGCGCGCAGGCGCGACCACTCCGCCTCGTCCGTCAGCAGCCGCTCCAGGGCCGCGGCCAGGGCGGCGGGTTCGGGCGGCGTGCACAGCCCCTCGACGCCGTGGCGGACCAGCTCGGGGACGGCGCTCTCGGGCGACTCGCAGTAGACGACCGGCAGGCCCGCCGCCATGGCCTCCAGGGGGAAGAGGCCGAAGCCTTCGCGCTCCGAGGGCTGGATGGCGATCCGCGCCCGGCCCAGGTTCTCCCAGACCTCTTCGCTGGTCTCGACGTGCCCCCGGAAGTCCACTTGGGTCCCAATCCCCAGTTCGCCGGCCAAGCGGACCAGGGCCTCGTGGTTGGGGCCGTGGCCGAAGACGGTCAGCAGCACTCCCGGATGGCGGGGGGCGAGGAGAGCTACCGCCCGCAGCAGGAGATCGATCCGCTTCTCCTTCAACAGGCGGCCGGCGTAGATCAGCGGCGGCCCCTGACCGTGCCGCGCCTCGGCCACCCGGGAGGTCCGCCGCACCTCGTCCACCCGGATGCCGCAGGGGACCAGCTCGACGCCGCCGCGTAGCCGCTTGCGGGCGAGCCGCTCCTCGGTAAGCCGGCTGGTGGCCGTCACTGCCGTGCCGATCTGGCCCGTCAGCCACTCGATGGCCTTGTAGGCCGGAGCCTTCCAGGGGCCGACGTAGCCCTTCCAGTAGTCCCCCCAGTACTCGTACCAGGTGACGAGCAGCGGCTTGCCGGCCAAGGCGCACTTCAAGGCCAGGGGGAAGATGTGGATGTAGGGCATGTTCGCCGTCTCGATCACGTCGAACTCGCGCACGTCGATCCTGGGCACCGTGAAGGCGAAGCGGATGGCCTTCCGTGTGCTCCTCTGGCCGGAGGCGTTGTAGAGCTGTCCGAGCTCGCCCAGCGACAGCACCTTGAGCCGGGGCGGATCGCCCGGCAGCGGCTTGCAGAAGCCGGCGACGGTCACCTCGTGCCCCCGGCGGCAGAGCGCCGCCGCCAGCTCATGGTTCCGGTGCTCGACGCCGCCGATGTGGTCGGGGTAGACGGTCTCGTAAAGAAGGAGGATCTTCAATCTACTTCCAGGGGGTTCATTTCCACGGAATAAGCGCGGCGATCTCGGCCGAGCGGCGGTTGATCGTCGACAGCAGCACCCCGCAGGCAAACGACAGGGCGGCGAGCAGGAACAGGGCCGCCGAGAGCACCGCCAGCGGCAGCCGCGGCACCAGGCCCGTGGTCACGAACTCGGCGATGACGACGCCTCCTCCGGCGAGCGACAGCACGAGGAAGAACAGGGCCAGAAGGCCGAAGCACGTCATCGGCTTGTAGTCGCGGAAGAAGGTGAGGATGGCGAGCAGGATGCGGTAGCCGTCCCGGTAGGTGTGCAGCTTGCTCGGGTTTTCCTTCGGGCGGGCGCGGTAGCGCACCGGCACCTCCGCCACCGGGAAGCGCTGCACCACAGCCTGGAGCGACAGCTCGGCCTCCACCTCGAACCCCTGGGCGATCAGCGGCGTCGCCTCGAGAAACCGCCGGGTGATCACCCGGTAGCCGGAGAACAGGTCGCGTGTGCGCACGCCGAAGAGCACCCGCACCAGGAAGATGAAGAGCCAGTTGCCGAACGAGTGGCCGGCGCGGAACGCCCCCGCCTCGTAGTCGGTGAGCCGGGTGCCGATCACCATCTCGGCTCCGTCTCCGGCGGCGTCGAGGAGCGTCAGGGAGTCCTCGGCGGGGTAGGTGTCGTCGCCGTCCACCATCACGAAGTACTCCGCGCCGTCGGCCCGGGCCTTGCGGAAGCCTGAGAGGAGGGCGAACCCCTTGCCGGGGCGCGGCTCGCGGATCACCTCGGCGCCCGCCGCCAGGGCGACCTCGCCGGTGCGGTCCCGCGAGGCGTTGTCCACCACCAGGATCTGGGCCCGCGGCAGGACGGCGCGGAAGTCCGCCACCACTTTGCCCACGGTCAGCTCCTCGTTGTGGCAGGGCACGACCACGGCCACACGGGAGGAGTCGGGGACGCGGGAAGGCGCCTGGAGCGTTTCAGCCATATCGTGAACCTCGGCGCGGAATCCTACCTTACCCGTCCTAAACGCGGCCATACACGATCCACAGCACGGCCAGGCCCCAGAGCAGGATGTTGATCAGGAACGGCGGATCGCGCAGGATCGCCTCGGTCGGATTGCGCTCCCCGGACCGCTGGTACATAAGATAGAGGTAGCGGAAGATCCCGTAGAGCACCAGGGGGATGGTGTAGACCAGGTCCTGGGTGTGGTACTTCTGCACCGTCTCCGGGGAGATCGCGTAGAGCGCGTAGGAAACGACCGACGAGGCCGTGACCACGTTGATCATCTGGTCGAGGAAGGCGGGGCTGTAGTGGTCGAGCACCGGCCGCTGCCCCGAGGCCGACCCGGCCAGCAGGGTGATCTCGTGCCGGCGCTTGGAGAAGGCGAGGAACAGGGCGAGGAACGTGGTGCACAGGAACAGCCACCGCGACACCTCGATGCCGGTCGCCTCCGCTCCCGCCTCCACCCGGAGCACGAAGCCGAGGCTGATGGTCATCACGTCCAGGATCACCATGTGCTTGAACCACAAGGTGTAGAGGATGTTGAGGAGCATGTAGGCGCCGAGGATCTTGGCGAACGGCAGGCCCAGCCAGAGGGCCAGGGCGAGCGCTCCGCCGGCGAGCACGGCCACGGCGGCTACGGCGGCGGGCACCCCGAGAGTGCCGGCGGCGAGAGGGCGCAAACGCTTGAGGGGATGCCGGCGGTCCTCCTCGCGGTCGCGCAGGTCGTTGACCAGGTAGACGGCGCTCGAGGCGCAGCAGAAGGCCACCACCGCCAGCAGGGCCCGCACGCTGATCCCCGGGTCCTGGAGGAACCTGCCGAAGACCAGGGGGGCGAGCACGAAGACGTTCTTGGCCCATTGCGCGGGCCGCATGGATTGGATGAGAGGTCGTATCACCGGCCCATTCTATGAGAGAGACGACGGATGGCAGGAAATTGGTCGCGGTGGCGGCGGCGGCCCTCGGGATTTGGCTCTGGGTGAGCGTGCCGCTCGCCCTCGGCCAGCGCACCCTCTATTTCCGCGACGTCTTCACCACCCACATGCCGTTGAAGGCCTTCGGCGCGTCCGAGCTGCGGCAGGGGCGCATCCCCGCCTTCAATCCCACGTGGGCCCTGGGTCAGCCTTTCCGCGGCAACCCCAACGCCCTGCCCTTCTATCCGGGCAACGTCCTCTATCTCTTCCTGCCCTTCTGGAGCGCCTTCAACCTCCACTACGCCCTGCACTGGCTGCTCGCCGCCCTCGCCATGGCGGCCCTCGCCCGGGAGCTTGGCCAGGGGCCGGCGGCGGCCCTGGCGGCGGGGCTCACCTATGCTGGATCGGGCTGGATGCTCTCCTGCCTGACCTTCTACAACCTGCTCGCCGTATCGGCCTGGTGGCCCCTGGTGCTGCTGGGCGGCGTCCGGGGCGGGCGCAGGGGCATCGCCCTCGGCGGGATCGCCTGCGGCCTGGCCCTGCTGGGCGGCGAGCCGGTCGCGGCCACCCTCGGGATCGTGCCTCTGCTGGTGGCCGCCTGCGAGCGGCACGGCGCGCGGCGGGGCCTCGCCACCGTCCTGGGGATCGGGACCGCGGGCCTGCTCATCGCCCTGCCACAGATCGTGGCCACGGCGCGCGTGATGGGCTTCACCGCCCGGGCGGCGATGGGCAGTTCGGGCGGCGCCGCCCGGTTCCACTCCGAAGCGGCCCGCCTCCTCGAGCTGGCCATGCCCTTCCCCTTCGGCTTCCCCTGGGAGCTCGGCAAGAGCGGCTACTGGGCGTGGTCGCCGCCGCACGGCCTGCCGTACATCCTCACCCTGCACTTCGGGATCGTGGCCGTCTGGCTCGCCCTGCTGGGAGCGCGGCGGGCCCGGAGCTGGGCATTGCTGGCGGCCGCCGGGCTCTTCCTGGCCTGGGCCGGCGGACTCGAGGGGGACGCCCTTTCCACCTTCTCCGGAGGGCTGGTGCGCTACCCCGAGAAGCTGCTCTTCTGGTTCGCCCTGGCAGCCCCTCTCCTCGCCGGGTGGGGGATCGAGAAGGCCCTCGCCACGCCCCGGGCCTGGCGGAGCGCCGCAGCGGCAGCCGGCCTCGCCGTGGCCGGAGCGGCGGCCGTGTTCGCCGCCGGTCCGCGCCTCACCGCCTGGTTGGCCGCAAGTCGGGTGCCGCCGAACCGGATCGCCGAGGCCTCGGCGCAGCGGCTGGGGATGTGGATCGTCGCCCTGCTGCTGGCGGCGGCCTGGCTCGGCCTGGCCGCCCTGGCGGCCCGGCGCGGCAGCGGCGCGGGCCTGGTGGCGGCGCAGCTCGCCGCCCTTCTGACCATGAGCGGGCTGGTGGCGACGGCTCCAGTGGCGGACTTCGTTCCGTCCACCTGGGCCCGACGCCTGGGCCCCGGTACGCCGGTGGTCACCTCCAACCTCTCGGCTCCCCTGGGAGAGGTCGAGGAGTGGTACGAGCTGCCCGACACCTCCTACCGCACCCTCGTCCGCCTCGGCACCTTCGACCTCGAGCCGGCGACCGGCGTCCTCCACGGCCTGCGCTATCCCCTGGCCCGCGATCGGGACGGGATCTATTCGCCGTTCATGGCACGGGTCCAGCACGGTCTGCGGCGCCTCGACTGGGACGCTCGGGCCCATTGGTTCCGCGTCCTGGGCGTAGAAGCCGCGGTGCTGGATGAGAGCCCGGCTACCGGCAAGCTCCGCCTTCTCGCCGCCCGCCAGCGCCTCGGCGGCACGAGCCGGCTGTTCGCCGTGCGCGGCCCCGCGCCGCCGGCCGGCTGGCCGCGGTCGGTGACCGCCGCTCCAGGCCCGGCGGCCGCCTTCCGGTCGATCGGCGAGGCGCCGGACCCGGTGGCCGACGTCGTCACCGGCCGGCCCGTGGGCCACGTCCCCGGCGCGTCCGTGCGGCTGATCGAGGAAACGCCCGGCCGGATCGAGGCCGAAGTCTCGGGCGGCGGCGGGCTCCTGGTCCTCCGGCGGGCCTACCAGCCTCTCTACCGGGCCACCGCGGCAGGCGAGCCCCTCGCCATCCTGCCCGTCAACCTCTCCCTCTTGGGCGTCGAGGTGCCGCCGGGCACGCACCGCGTGCGCATCGAGGTCTCCTCGTGGCCGGAAGGGCTGGCCGGCGGGATTGCCCTCCTGGCGCTGACCGCGGCCTTGGCCCCGGCATGGCGCCGGTGAGAGGAGGATTGGTACTCTTCCGCCCCATGCCCTCGGAATCCGTTCAGCCCGGCCGCTGGAGGACCGCCCTGCTCTACGCCGGGCCCCTGCTGCTGCTCCTCGTCGTGGCCATGCTGCCGCTCGTGCGCGGCACCGAGACGCTCATCCTCCGCGACGTCCTCAACTCGCACTTCCCCATGAAGTGGTCGCAGGCCGAGGCGATGCGGAGCGGCACCTTCCCCCTGATCGACCCCTACCGGGCCGGCGGGCAACCGCTCGCGGGCAACCTCAACGCCGTGCCGTTCTACCCCGACAACGTGCTCTATCTGCTGGGCTCCACGTTCTGGGCCTTCAACGCCCATTTCTGGCTCCACCTGCTCCTGGCGCCGTTCGCCTTCTACTGGATGTGCCGGAGCTGGGGCCTGGGGCGCGAGGCCTCCTGGGCGGCGGCCGCCTGCTGGACCGTCTCCGGCTTCTACCTCTCGCACCTCAACTTCTACAACCTGATCGCCGGCGCGACCCTGGCGCCCGCCCTGATCGCCGCCTGCCTCAGCTTCGTCCGGCCGGGTCTCCGGCGCGGCCTGCTGGCCCCCGCGGTGGCCGTGCTCTGGGCACTGCTGATCCTCGGCGGCGATCCGCAGACGGCCCTGCTGGCCTTCCTGCTGGCCGGCACCGCCGTGGCGCTCGTCTGGCGAGAAAAGCCGGAAGGCTCAGGGCGGGGCGCGCTCGCCCTCCTGGCTGCTGCCTTCGCCGTCGGCACATTGATCGCACTACCGCAGATCGTCGAGTTCCTGCGCGTGCTGCCGCTCTCCTTCCGCGGCCACGTGGGATACAGCGTCAAGGGTGTGACCACCGCGAGCTGGGACCCCCGGCAGGCCGCCGAATGGCTGGTGCCGTTCCTCTTCGGCCGGCCGGACCTCCTGAGCAACGGCGCCTTCTGGGGCAGCCAGTTCTTCACCGGCGTCCCGCCCTATTACCTATCCCTCTACCCCGGCCTCCTGACGCTGGCGCTGATCGCCGCCTCCGGGCGGCCCCGTGGCCGGGCGGCCCTGTGGGCCTGGGGCGGCATCGCGGTGGGCGTCTTCCTGTCGCTCGGCCGGTTCAACCCGGTCGCCGAGTGGCTCTTCACGCTTCCCGGGCAGAAGTCGCTCCGCTACCCGGTCAAGTTCTGGCTGCCGGTCGCCCTCGGCGCCGCCTTCCTCTGCGGCCTTGGCTTCGAGCGGCTTCGAGCTGCCAGTCGAGCCGCCAACCCGGGAGACGACGCCCCGGACGGCGCCCGCCGGATCTTCCGCTGGACTCTGCTGCTGCTCGCCCTGGCCTTCGCCGGGTTCTGGGCCTTCCTGAGCTTCGCGCCGGGACCGGCCACGGCCTGGCTCGACCTCTTCATCCCCCGGCCGGCTCCGTTTATCGCCGGCGAGCGATTGCGCTGGGCCGGCCTCGCGCTCATCTCGCTCGTCATCCTCGCGGCGCTCGGGGTGGCCCTGCGGATCTCCCGCCGCTCCTGGACCTTGGGCGGCGCCCTGCTGATCGGCATCCACGTGGCGGCGCAGCTATGGCTGCTGCGGCCCCTCTATCCCATGGACGCCGTGACGCCCTATCTCGTCCCCCCGCCGGCCCTCGCGCACGTGCCGGCGGGCCTGCAGGTGGTGAACCCAGACTACAACTACCTCTTCGGCCCTTCCACCCTGCGCCAGGGCCGCTTTCCCGAGCCCCACACCCGCTGGCTCGAGCGCCGCTCCTTCTACGAGCTCTACCCGTTCAGCGGGCCCATCTGGGGCCTGCGGTACGACCTCAACACCTCGCCCGAGGGCCTGGACACCTTCCTGACGCGCACGGCCCAGATCCGCGTCACCCGCGCCAAGAACCCGGAGCGCCTGCGGATGCTCGCCGCCTGGGGCGTCGGCCGGCTCCTCATCAACCATCCCATCGAACCGGTGCCGCCGCACGCCCGGCTCCTCACGACGATCCCGAGCTTCGGCCGCGAGCTGTACATCTACGAAGTGACGAATCGCGCCCCCGAGGCCTTCCTCGCCCGCCGGGTATTCCACGAGGACGGCCTTCCCGCCGCCTATCAGCGCCTCACCTCGCCGGAATTCGACCCGCGGACCGACGCCGTCCTACTGACTCCCGGAAAGCCCCTCGAGGTTACCGGCGGCGGCAGCGCCCGCATCCTCCGCCGCGGACGGGAAGAGATGGAGATCGAGACCGCCGCCGGATCCGGGGGCGCCCTGCTGGTGGTCCAGAGGGCCAACCTCCTCTTCCAGGCCACGATCGACGGCAAACCCGCCCGGGTGCTCACCGCCAACACCCACCGCATCGGCGTCGAGGTGCCCGCCGGAAAGCACCGGGTGAGGCTCTACCTGGACCGCGGCCCGCTGCACCGGTCGCTCCTGGGTTTCCTGGCGGGGCTGCTGATGCTGCCGGTGTTGGCGCGGTGGGGACGGCGGCGTTCCCTATAGACATGCCCAACGGTTTTTGTTAGGGTAACTTCAATCCAGGGAAGCCTGGAGGTGGAAGGTCAGATGCCTTCGGTAAGAGTCGGTCTTCGGGCCGGCTTTTTGCTTTTCTGGCTCAGGGAAGCCATTTCCGGCCCCAGCCGTCGATCTTCCCGTTGGGCTGCACCGGTACTTCCCCGCTTCCAGGATCGCAGCGATCCTCCCACCGAAATCCTGCGGCAGAGCCTCCAAACTCTGCCGGAGCAGCGTGGCCTTGAAACTGGGATGCGCGATGAGGTCCGCGAGTTGAAGCCCCGCGATGTTGTCGGTCTTCCGCTTGAGCTTCAGCTCCTTACTCGTCAGCCTCGCCTGAAAAACCTCCTTCTCGACCCATCCCGTGCCGTGGTCGTAAATATTCTTGTAGGCGTCCTTCAGCTCCCGGTCAGCCCGGGTTCCACGCGACTCGGCGAGCACGTCACCCATCTTACCCACCATGGCCATGGAAGCGACGTACCGCTCGACCAGCACTTCCTGACAGTAGTGATAGGGGTGGTGCTGCCAAACCTGGTAGCGCTTGCAGTATTCCTGCTTGTCTATGACGGCAGTGATGACCTTGTAGTGGAGCTTCCCGAGAAGAAACAGCAAGTCGGCGTTGAAGCCCTCTTCGACCTCGGGCTCCCTGAGAGCGTGAAAGGGATACTTCCTGTTGACCAGCTCTTTACGATGGAAGACCAATGGCTCGTCCACATGGGCCTTGAAGTAACGCCTCTTCAGCGCCTCCAGCTCAGGAGCTACGACACGGTCAACGTAGTCGAGGTCGAGGACGACTCCGGTGAGGCTCAGATACCGATGATTGGGATCGTTCGACGACTTGAGGTCGGCATTCCCCACTTCGTCGACATACATGCGAAGCACGCCATACTCCTGTGCCAACGGAACAAGATCTTGAGACCGGTTCTTTTTGATCTACAGACGGGCGGAGATGATACTCCAATCCGGATCTTCTTCGGGGTCGGAAGGAATGGGAGCGGCGGACAGGCGCTGAGGTAAGATACCCACCCTCGCCATGACCGACATCCCAAAGCGCCGCATCCGAAAAGTCCTGATCGCCAATCGCGGAGAGATCGCGGTGCGGATCCTACGCGGCCTGCGCGAGATGGGCATCCGCTCGGCCGTCATCTACTCCGAGCCCGACCGCCTGGGTCTGCCCGTGCTGCTGGCCGACGAGGCCTATCCGATCGGCCCCGCGCCGTCGCGCGAGAGCTACCTGCGCGCCGAGGCCATCGTCGAGCTCGCCAGGGAGATCGGCGCCGACGCCATCCACCCGGGCTACGGCTTCCTCTCCGAGCGCGCCAGCTTCTCCCGCCTCTGCCGCGACGCGGGGATCATCTTCATCGGCCCGTCCCCCGAGGCGATCGACGCCATGGGCTCCAAGGTCGAGAGCCGCCGGCTGATGATCGCGGCCGGCGTGCCCGTCGTGCCGGGCGGCCAGGACCCTTTGCCGGACCTCGAAGCCGCCCAGGCCGCCGCCGAGACGATCGGCTACCCGGTGATGCTCAAGGCCGCGGCGGGCGGCGGCGGCAAGGGGATGCGGATGATCCCCTCCGCCGCGGAGATGGCGAGCTCCTACCGTGCCGCCCGCTCCGAGGCCGCCGCCAGCTTCGGCGACGACTCCGTCTACCTGGAGAAGTTCATCGTCGAGCCCCGCCACGTGGAGATCCAGGTCATGGGCGACCTCCACGGCAAGGTGGTCTCTCTCGGCGAGCGCGAGTGCTCCCTCCAGCGCCGGCACCAGAAGGTGGTGGAGGAGGCCCCGTCCTCCGTGGTATCGCCCGACCTGCGCCGGCGCATGGGCGAGGCCGCCGTCAAGGCCGCCGCCGCCGTGGGCTACAGCAACGCCGGCACCTGCGAGTTCCTGCTCGCCCGCGACGGCAGCTTCTACTTCCTCGAGATGAACACCCGCCTGCAGGTGGAGCACCCCGTCACCGAGCTGGTGACCGGCATCGACCTCGTGCAGGCGCAGATCCGCGTCGCCGAGGGCGAGCCGCTGGGCCCGGAGTTCGACGGCGTCGAGCCGCGCGGCCACGCCGTCGAGGTACGCCTCTACGCCGAGGACCCCTTTCAGCGCTTCGCGCCGTCGCCCGGCAGGATCGAGATCCTCCGCTGGCCCGACGGCCCCGGCGTACGGGTGGACAGCGGCGTCTACGAGGGCTCCGAGGTCACGATCCACTACGACCCGATGCTGGCCAAGCTGATCGTCTGGGCCGCGGACCGGGAGAAAGCCTTGAACCGCCTGGAACGGGCCCTCGGCGAGCTGCGGGTGGAGGGCATCCGCACCACGGCCCCGCTCTTCCGCGCCCTGCTCGCCGATCCGGACTTCCGCTCGGGCAACCTCGACATCGGCATGCTCGACCGCAAGCTCGCTTCCGGCGAGCTCCAGCCGCCCACGACGCCAGCGGATACCGCGCAGGACGACCTGCCGCTGATCGCCGCCGCCCTCGCCCATCACGAGCGGGCGAATCAGATGGCCACCGCCGGACCTGCCACCCCGGCCACCTCCCGGCGCTCCCGCTGGGGAGCCGCCGGCCGCCACGGATCGCTGCGAGGTGGATCATGGAGCTGATCGTCCGCAACGGCGAGCGCGAGGAGCGGGTCCAGATCCGCCGCAATGACCGCAACGGCGGCGGCTACGAGGTCGTGATCGGCGGCCGCACCTACCACGTGGATGCGAGCCCGCCGCGCCCGGGTCTTACCAGCCTGCGCATCGACGGCGCTCAGCACGAGGTGGCCGTCCGCCGCGAGGGCGAGGGTACCTACTGGGTGAGCACCGTCCACGGCGCCGGCTCCGTCGAGGTCTCCGATCCTCTCACTCACCTGGCCGCCCAGACGCGCGGCGCCAAGGGCGGCCGCCGCCGCCAGACGGTCAAGGCCTACATGCCGGGCCGGGTCGTCACCCTCCTCGTCGAGGAAGGCCAGGACGTCACCGCCGGCCAGGGCGTCCTCGTCCTCGAAGCCATGAAGATGGAGAACGAGATCCGCGCCGAGCACGACGGCACCGTCACGAAGGTCCACGTTCAGCCCGGGCAGGCGGTCGATCTGGGCAATCCGCTGTTCGAGCTGGAGTGAGTCGGCTCGCCTTCAACTCCCTCCGCAACCTGCGCACCACGGCGCTCTGGCTCCTGGGTCCGGCGGACCTGCTGATCCGCCGGCTGGACGGGCGGGGAGACCTCCCGCCCCTCTGGCTGCGCCGCCACGCCGGCCCGGTCCGTAACTTCGAGAGCGCGGCCCGCGGCACGGAGGACACGTTGCGGCAGCTCCAGCTCGTGCGCGAGACCGACCAGGTCCTCGAGATCGGCTGCGGCTGCGGCGCCATGGTCCCGGCGCTCTCCCGGATGCTGGGTCCCGGCGGGAGCTACGTGGGCTTCGACGTCCACGCCCCTTCGGTCCGCTGGTGCCGGCGCCACTTCGCGGCAGACCCGCGGCTGCGGTTCGAACTGGCCGAGATCGCCTCGCCGTATGGGAATCCCGGGAGAACCCTGCCGGTGGAGGACTATCGCTTTCCCCTCGGCGACGGGGGGGCGGATTTCATCCTCGCCAAATCGGTGTTCACCCACCTCCTGGAGGGGGATGCCCGCCACTATCTCCATGAGATCCGGAGGACCCTCCGTCCCGGCCGCCTGGCCCTGATCACCGTCTTCCTCTTCGCCAAGACGGCGGGTCGCCAAGCCTTTCCCTTCCCGGAAGGGGACTCCCCCATCCGCTGGCTGCGGCGCCAGCGCGTCCAGGCCGCCGTCGCCTTCGAGCGGGAGTTCTTCGAGAGCATGATCGTGGAGGCTGGACTCACCCTGCGGTCGCTCATCCCCGGCTACTGGCCGGGTACGGCGACTGTCCCGCAGGGTCAGGACGTGCTGCTGCTGGGCCTGCCGGAGGCTATGGACACCAGGTAACGGAGTTGGTGCCCTGGTAGGTGCAGGTCACGGACGTGAAGCCGCCATAGGTGACGTACACCTGGTACTGGTGAAAGTAGTTGGCGCTGGCGATCGAGTGGTACCAGATGCCGGAGGCATTCGGAGCCGGCGCGTACGGCTCCGTGACCCAGGGGCCTGCCGCGGTGAAGTCTCTCCAGGTCATGACGACCCCCGTGCCCGCCGGGGCTCCGGAAGCGCTGCCGGCGAGAACTAGGCTGCCCGGAGGGCCGAAGCCGGCGGAGGACTGGGGCTGGATCCAGATCGTCCGGGCCGTCACGTTCGAGTTGAAGGTCGCGGTGCAGGAGCGTGCGGCCGACATGACTACGTTGCCGTCCGCGCAATCGGCATGGCCGCTCCACCCCGCGAACGTCGAGCCTGAAGCCGCCGCCGCGGTCAGGGTCACGGACGTCCCGGAGACGTAGCTCTCCGAGCAGTCGGCGCCGCAGTTGATGCCGGCGGGGCTGCTGGTGACGGTGCCGGAGCCCGTGCCGGCCTTGCTGACGGTGAGAGCGAAGGTCGTGGGAGGGGGAGCGCAGGTGATCGACTTCGGGCTGCCTGACAGGCGCGTCTCCGTGCCGCTGTACTTGACCGAGATCGAATGCGCCAGATTGTTTTTCAGGCTCGCCGGCACCGTCCACGAGAAGCCATGGACGCCGTTGCCCTTGCCGGCGTTCTGGAGGTCGGCACGGTAAAGATTGGCCGGCACGGTGGCGACCAGCGTCGAGCCGTCGAAGATGTCGACGCTCATCGGCGTGTTGGGGAAGACGGGATCCCAAGCCCAGCCGCTGATCATCTGACAACTGGCAACGTCATGGTTGCCGCCGAAGGCGCAGGAGCTGGCGGGCCCGCCGAAGGTGGGCGGCAGAGGCGCGCCGGCGTCGGCCCAGTAGTAGAGATACCACCGGCCCAGCGTCACGTCCGTGATCTCCTCGAAGCTCGTGCCGTCCGAGATCTGGGCGACGACGACCTTGGGCTCGATGAGTTGGCGGTTCTGATCCTTGAGATAGCCCGCGTCCCAGACCGAATACACCGTGGGAGGATTAGGATGGTTGGGCCTGAGCCAGGTGCGTCCCGTCTTGTTCCAGGTGAGCCCGATCGTCGAGGCGCTTCCCGTCGACACCCACTCGTCGATGTTGGCGATGTTGCCCGGCCGGGTCGTGAGCATATAAAGATTGCCGTCGGCCCCCCGCGCGATGTCCGAAAGCCAGGTGGGAGCGAGCGTCAGCCCGGTCAGACTGATGCAGCCGTTGCCCGCCGGATTGGCGACGGACATATCGGGATTGATCTTGTGCCGCACCCAGCCCGACGGGCAGGCGACATGGTCGTTGTCCGGGTGGTAAACGAAGAGCTCGTTGTTGGGATGCAGCACGAAAGTGCCCAGGATCCCCGAGCCACGCTCCAGCTCCGGGCAAGTGCCGAGGTTCCGGCAGTTGGGATTGATGGGCTTGATCCACTGGTTAGTTACCTGCGACGCCAGCGCCCGGTAGGTCAGGTTGTCGAGGTCCAGCCGCGCGACGCGGTCGCGGTTTTTCATGCTGTGCGGCAGGAAGGTCGACGTATAGGCGACCCGCCACTTGCTGTTGTAGAAGATAGCGGAAGGAAAGGGCGCTTCGTCCTCCCCTCGCGCAAGGTCGGTATCGAAGTTGTTCGTCGCCCAGATGCCGCTGAAGCGCGGCGTCGCGACGCGTCCGGCTCCAGGGTAGATGAGGGAGAAGATCCCCTCCCAGTGGCCGGTGCAGCAGCGGCCGGTGTCCACCAGGATGGCGACGTCGCCGTTGGGCAGAAGAATAGGGTCGGGACCCTGGATGTAGTTGAGAGGATCCGCGGCCCCGTTCGGCGGTACGCAGGCGGGCCGGGTGGTGATGAAGCCGGTGGTCTGGGCAAAAGCCGTCAGGCCGATGCCGGCCAGCAGCAAGAAGAGGACGCCAACGACTGCCTTTTTCGCAAGCATTTTGCTGTGCTCCTTTCCATGTCCTACTTCTACTATCTACACCCGCGAAGGTTGGAAGTAAAGGGAATTGAACGATCTTGCGGTGGATCGAAGGGCGGGACCGGAGCCGTAGCTGACGGAGGATCTGGGCGATCCGTTGTCCGAGTTGGAGTGGGCCGGCTGCCCTTCGGGGCAGAGGGGTGTGGCCCGCAGGTCGATAGCGTGAGCCGCGGGGCGGAGGGCTGCCCCGTGGGGCAGCCGGCTTGACCTGCAGGACGAGCTTAAAGCGCCAGGGGATCTACCGAGCTTGCTGCTATCAGCTCTGCTTCACGGCCTTTCGAAGGCATCATGGTCATAATAATAGAGAAACGCCGAGAAGAGATCCGCAACCGGTGCTTGTGGGTTCTTGGCCAACGCAAATCTCACCACATCTTGCACCTGCTGAACTCCTAAGGCGTACTGCAGATGGTTTTGCACCGCAAACTCCGGACCTTCTTCGTCATCTCCATAGTCATCAGGATCCAACACAGCACAGAGAGTCTCAAGTGTCCAATCCTGGTTGGACGGTAGGTACAAGGCGTAGTTCCATGGCAGCGCCTCGATGTCTACCAACGTACCTGCTAAGGTTTTAAACTCACCCGCCATTCTTTTTCCCTCCTCTTTTGCGTCCTCCACCCCAATTCTCCATACCCCCGCGTCCATCAGGGTGCAAGGCTTCCTGCTGTGATCCCGGGCCAGAGTGCTCGTCCCGGGGGACAAGCTCCACGACTCCTTCTTCGGTCGGATGGTGATGCCAAGTAGTATCGGGAGTAGGGGCACGCCTCGGGAAAGCACCCCTAGCGCCCGGCGCAACTCCAGCGACGATACCAGGATACTGCTTCTCCATCTCTTGGGCAAACTCAGGACTGGCCTGGAAGCTCTTATATAGAGCCTCATTGGCAATCTGGAAATGCCGTTCATCACTAACGCCAGGGTAATCAACCGGCGAGAGCTGAACACTAAAGTGGATTGTGTAAGGCGCCTTATCGAGCGGTGCCTTATTCGCTCGTCCAGAGCCCGTTCCACCGCGAAGATTGGGCAGCCATCTTTCAACCTGTCCATCCGTGTTGAAGACCGGAGTTTGCTGTTCGCCGGCTCCCGATCCGGACCGGGGCGTATAGGGGTTCGGCTGAATCGGCTGATTGGCGGCTTTCTGCTCGCCCTTGCTTAGTAGTGCGTCAGTAAACCAATCAGTCGCGATCTCATCGAAGGTCCTCGCCCCTGCCATGTAATCCGACAAGTCATCCTGGATGCGCTGGTCGCCAGTGCGCCCATCATCTTGCGTAGAAGTACCAAACTCACGGCCCTTATCCCATCCCACCGCGAAGGCAATCAGGTAGGGCAAGGGCCCCGGCCCGGGCACAGGCACAGGCTTCACTGTAGGAGGAACCGAAGGCGGCGGGACAGGGCGGGGGCCAAGCGGAAAGTTGTCGTTTGCCGGACCGGGAAAAACAGGGAAGGGATTCGGCCTGGGCAAAGCCTGCAAGCCGAAGGGATCACCATAATTTCCGGGACTGTTCAGGCCAAACTGATAGGAATTGGGGCCATCGGCATAACCCGACGGATCCGCCGTAACAAACCTGCCCATTTCAGGGTCGTAGTAACGATTTCTTGCATAGATCAGCCCGGTCTCGGGATCAATCTGAAGGCCCTTGAAGCCAAACGGATTGCCGATCGTTGAAGCCGAGCTTTCTCGCGGATCGGGGGCCTCAAAGACCGCCTGGTTTCCGTGAGCCGCGACGGTGAAGCTTTCGTTGAGCGCCGTAGTGAGCGAAGTGCCGTTTAGATCGGTGAGACCCGGGCCGATCGTTACGGCGTGAGACCCGGCGGACAGCTCGGCGGTGCTCCTCAGGCTGTAACGATCATCTGACAGCGTCCAGGTCGCGCCAGCGCCATCGAGCTGAATGGCGCTGGCGGTCGCGAGGTCCGGCTCTTCGGAGAGCTCGATCTCGAGGTGCCCGTCGCGGATGGCAGCGCTTTGAAGCCGGATTGCCTGGCTGTCCTGAAGCACGGCGTCGGACTGCGGCCAAGAGAAGGTGAGATCGTAATCTGCCGTGGGCTGGTTCAGGAACGAGTCCCGGAGCGCAACGGCTGGGATGGTGAGGCGGACCTGCGTCTCGGCTGCGGGCGGCCCGGTGGTGGTGATCACCAGCCTGCGGCGCGCCTGACGTCCCGTGGTGACGGGCTGCGTCACCGTCGCGATCCCGATTTCCTGCCCATTGCCGATATTCGTCAGCTTGACGGTATGGTCCGCCACCGCTTTCGCGAGGGCATCGCTGGCAACCCCTTCTGATATCTCAATCCAAAGGGCGCTGCCCTTCACACGGACCTGCTCGACGGCAGGAGGGGTGCTGTCCACGAAGATCTTGCGCTCACCGTAAGGGGTGTACTCGTAGCGCTCGATAGGCTTCCCGCCGTTGCCCGTCATCAGCACGAGGTTGCCCATGGAATCGTAGATCGGCGCGTAGGTCTGGTCGGCCTGGCCGTCGCCGTTCAGGTCCACCTGGAGTTGCACCATCTCGTCGAGCCCCAGGCCGTAGACACGACGCTGGTCGAGATCGCCATTGCGGCGCTCCTCGACCGGCTGCCACCCGCGCCAGGTCGTCTCGCGAGTTTCGCCGGCCACGACCTTCGCGATCCGGCGATTGAAGGCGTCGTACTGATAGGTCGCCACCTCTTCGCCGTTGGCACGGCTCACGCGGGCGAGGCGGTTGCGGTAGTCGTACTGAAAGCGCAAGTCCCCCTTGCGGATCATGTTGCCGTTCGAATCCCACTCGAGGGCAACCGGCCCTACGGACGCAGGCCGGTTGCGGCCAGAGCCGTCCAGGGGAAGGGCCACGGCCTTGGCAACCCCATCGTCCTTCTCCGTACGGACGAGAAGGTTCTGCGCTTTGTCATAGGTGTAGCCGAAGGCGTCCGGCAAGTTGGCGAAGTCCTGGGGCGGGGCCACGGAGTTGTTGGCCAGAGCCGGGTTGAGCGCCTTGCCCGCCTGGGTCAGGCGGCCGGCGCCGTCATAGCCGAAGAGGAAGCCTTCGCCGTTGAGGTCGCCCCGCGACTGGGTGACCTTGAGGCTGCGCGGGGTCCAGGCCAGGCTCTCTCGGAAAACGGTCTGGCCGGTGGCGGTTTTGAACGTCTCGTCGAGTAGGCGGCGGACGGCATCGTACTGGTCGTTCCCGGTGAGGCCGTTGCCCAGGGTCTTGGTGACGACGAGGCCCTGGCCACGGTAGGCATAGCTCACCGCCTCGTCAAAGGGCGCGCCCGGCGCGGTACCGTTGACTTGGCCGATGGTGGTCGGCCGGTTCAACGCATCGAAGGTCTGACGCAGGGCGAAGCCGGACGGGTACTCAAGCCGCGTGGGGTTGCCCACGTCGTCGTACTGATAGGTGACCTCCCGGCCGGCCGTGCGCTCGCGCACCATCCTGGAGAGGGGGTTGAAGGTCAGCTCGGTGACGACGGTTCCAGACTGAGCCCGCGTCATCCGGTTGAGAGCGTCATACGTGTAGACCTCGCTGGTGGTCCCGATGACTCCGGACCCCAGGCCCACGGAACGGCCCGTGAGGCGATTCGCGGCGTCGAAGGTCTGCTGGATCGTGCTGCCGTTGGCGTCCGTGATCTGACGCGGGTTGTGGCTGGCATCGTAGCGATAGGACTCGTGCTTGCCATCCGGATACGTCACGCCGGTGCGGCGGTTCAGCACATCGTAGGAATAGGTCGTCTTTTGGCTGAGAGCGTCCTGGTAGGAGACCAGCCGGGAGCTCTTGTCGTATCCATAATCGACGGAGATCCCCTCTGGCTGGATCTGCCTGGTGAGGCGGTCCAGGCCGTCGTAGGTACGCTCGGTAACGAAGCTCTCGGGATCGATCGAGATCCGCAGGTTGTTGCGGGCGTCGTAGAAGAGCTTGTTGACGTTGCCCAAGGCATCCGTGGCCGTGGAGAGCCGGCCCAGGGCGTCGTAGGTGGCCTGGGTGGTCACCGTGACCGCCCCCGCCCCGGCGGGCTGGACTTCGATCGAGCGGGTGGTGAGAGGATTACCGGCCTTGTCGAGATCGCGCTCCAAGCGATTGCCCATGGGATCGACCGTGGCCACCAGGCGCTCGGCGTGGTCATACTCGGAGGTGGCGATCCGGTTCAGCGGATCGGTGATCTTTTTCAGGTTTGAGGCGGCGTCATACTCGAAGCGTGAGGTCAAGTCACGCGGCTCGGTGTTCGAGCCGTACTCCCACAGTTTCTGGGTGATGGCCTTCGGCCGGTTCAGCCGATCGTACTGCGCGCCCTTCTGGGCCATCAAGACGGGGTCGTCCCCGGCCTGCACCGGCCCCTGGTAGACGCCGGTCGTAATCGGATTGCTCCCGTTATCGTAGGAGACGGTCGCGATGTTGCCCACAGCGTCCACCGTCCGGCTGACGCGGCCGTAGCCGTCGTAGGCCGTGGTCCAGGTCCCCCCGCGGCCGTCCTGATAGGAGATCTTCTTTCCTTCCAGGTCGTAGGCGTGGTGCTCGGTGACGGCATCCTCGGTGCCGGCGCCCCGGATCACACTGGAGAGGATGTTCCGCGAGTCGTAGGTAAACTCCGTGACCTGACCCGCTGGCTCCACGATCTTCACGAGGTTGCGGTTGGAGTCGTAGAACCGGAAGGTCGTGGGCCACTCGAGGAACGGCTGGCCGGGCGTCTCCTGCGCGAAGCTCTGGAGGAGCTCGTCGACCGGACCGTAGATGTAGGCCCGGCGGGTGATGGCGGAACCATCTCCATAGGGCAGGCGCTCTTCGATCACGTTGCCGTTGGCGTCGTGGAGGTAGGTTGTCGTGTAGTTGAGGGCGGGAGCGCCTTCGACGTCGGCGGCACCGGTCACGGCGCGGTGGGTCTCGACAATCCAGTTCAGGGCGTTGTAGGCACGGGTGAAGCCCACGCCGCGCGGATCAATCATCGCGATGACGTTGCCGCGCTGGTCGGTCTCGAAACGCGTGACCAGCGCGAGTCCGTGGGAATCGGCCACCATGCCCGCGGGATAGCCGAGCCGGTTGTACAGGTATTGGATGGTATTGCCGTTCGGATTGACCGACAGGAGGGGCTGGCCGCGCTCGTTGTAGGAGGTCTGGACCGTCGAAGCGTCCGGCGTGCCCGCCGCCTGCGTGATGGCGATGGGAAGGCCGACCTCATTGCGCGAGACCAGGGTGACCGTCCCCCGAGGATCGACGATCTGGACAGGCTGGTTGCTGTAGCCCTCATAGTCGGTGCAGGTCACCAGGGGGCTGGACGATCCGTTTGGACCGTGGTCGTCGGGGGTCACCGAGATGCTGGTCAAGTTGCCGCGGCTGCGGCGCTCGCCGATAGGCGGGTTGGCGCAGGGAGCGTCGTATGCGTAGGTAGTGACCCGGCCGTTGGGGTCGGTCCGCGTGGCCACGAGGCCTTCGTCGTCGTAGGTAAAGGTGGCGCTCGCTCCCGCGGGATCGCGGATCTCCTTGACCTGCCCCTTCTCCGAAAACGTGTAGGAGAACTGCTGGCCGCGCGGATCGGTGAGCGTGGCCTGGTGGCCGCCGAAGTCGTACTGGACCTGGATATTGCCGCCGCCCCAAGACTGGCCGGCCACCTCGTTCTGACGCTGATCGCCGTTGGTGTCGCCATAGCTGACGTTGAGCCAGGACTGCCCCTTGGGATCCTTGACCGAGGTCAGGTTGTCCTGTCCGTTGAGGACGTCGGCCAGGTTGCCGGAGCCCTCGTCGTAGGTGTAGCGGGTCTCCAGCGGCTCGGTCTGGAGGGAGGTTGGATCGCCGACGGCAAGGACGGTCGGGACGATCGGAGTCTTGAAGTTGACCAGGCGGTTCTTGTCGTCGTACTCGTAAAGGAACTCGCGGCCGTCGAAGTCGGTGATCTTGGAGATCTCGCCGCAGGCCTGCTCCCGGTACTCGAACAGGATGTCCCGGTCCGTGGTGTCCTTCACCCGTACGAGCCGCGACTTGGCGTCGTAGAAGAAGGTCATCTCGTTGCCGGTGTCCTTGGAGTCCTTGACCGCGTCGGCGATCGAGGTGAGCCGGCCGTACTCGTCGAAGCGCGTGGCGTTGTGCTGCGCGTCGAGCATGATCCAGCCGCTGCTGACGTGCTCGAGGGAGGCGAACCGTCCGGGCGGCGACTTCAGCGTGCCGCCCTCCTGGACCGTGAAGGTCTCGCGCCGGCCCATGCCGTCGTAATACTCGACGTCGCCGTTCGGCAGCTTGCGCAGCCGCTGGTTGTAGTTGTGGTCCCAGCCCGGACCGAACGGCCCCATGCCGATCGACTGGCTGCGGTAAAACCGCCGCAGGACGAAGTCGAAGCCGAGCCCGCGAACGCCGAGGTCCGTGGTCGAGTGCGTCATCTCCCCCGTGCAACCGAGCAGACCTGGAGCCTCGGCGACCAGGCAGGGGTTCTGGGCGGGCTCCTGCTCCACGGGAGGCACGAGGTCCCAACGGACGCTCGAGAGACGGAGCTCCGATGCGTCGATACGGTCCTTGGAATACACGTCCAGGAGCTGCTCCCGCAACTCCTGGGGGAACATCACGTTCACGAAATCTCCGGACATCACCTCCACCGCGTCCTCCGGGACTTCTTCCTCGTCCAGGTCACAGCGGACGCACTCCTCCGTCTCCTTGGGCGTCCGCTGGTAACGGCGGGAGGCGCGGGGATCGGCCAGGACCGCGATCTGGTTGGAGAGGTAGAGCTGATAGCCCGGCTCCCACGGCTTGTTCGCCATGCGGTGAAGGACGATCTCGGGCTCTTCGCCGAGGAGGCAAGCGGTCTCGCCCAGGGCGGCGGGGCCCAGTCCGCCGGTCACGTCGAGCTTCACCTGGTCGCCCACCAGGCCGGGGAGAGAGGCCAGGAGGCGGAAGGAGCCCGGAATGTCGGGTGATTCCGGATCGCTGGATTCCTTGGCCGTAGGTACCCCGAACGGCGCTACCCGGTTGATCTTGCGGTAGCGGCCGTCGCTGCCGCGGGCCAGGACGTCCAACTGGGGATGCCCCACCGCCAGGCTGGTCAGGCCTCGGTTGAGGCCACCCGCGAACGCCAGTCCCAGCTCAGGGACGAGCCGCACGTTGGTGTTGGTATTGCCCGGCAGAGCGATGGTCTCCAGGATCCGGTCATCTTTGCCGTCGTGGTCCACGTCGAGAAGGTCCTTGCTCGGGGGCGCGTCGAGGTCGACGATGTAAAAGCCCGCCGCGGCGCCGGCCACGTACAGGCGCCGGCCTTCCCGGTCGACGCTGAGCTGGGAGACCTGCCCGGGCATCCGGATCCGGCCCACGAGCCGGATCTCTTCGCGGTCGGTGACGTCGTAGATCAGAATGCCGCCCTTCTGGTGGGCGACCAGGATGTAGTCGCGGCCCTCCGTGCTTTCGAGCTCACCGTCGCCGTCGAGGTCGAAGATGTAGTGCTGGAGCACGGCCAACGCCGAGATGGCGGTGCTGCCCTCGACGTCGGTGCACTCCTGGTTGAGCAGCGAGACCTCGCCAACTGAGGCAGGGTTGCTGCGCAGGAGGAGAAAGCCACGCTGCCCGACCAGGCCCACCACCACCACGGGGTTGAGGTTCGCGGGATCGAACAGCGTGTCAAGGTCGGTGAAGGCCGTGCCGATGTCGGCCACCGGCTGGCCGCAGAGCGTCAGATTCTCCTTAAAGCCGCTGTAGGTGCCACGGATGTCGCTGTGGACGAAGTTATGGTCCTCGTTGTAGAACGCGTTGACGTCCACGACTTCAAGGCCGACTCCCGTGGTGGCCACATAGGCGATGGAGTCCTGGTTGCGGAGCAGCCGCAGACGGTCTCCCTCCTGCACCTGGAGCTTGATCGTGTAGTGCCCGTTCGCTCCGGCGTCGATCCGGTGCCAGCGGCCGCGGGTCAGATCCTGCAGCATCACGGGCCTGCCCGCGGTGCCGTCGGTGCCGGTGACGGTCACCTCGAAGTCGTCATCCACGCCGCCGGGGTTCTCCGTCGGGGTGACTTGGAGGTCTGCCGGTGCCGGATCCCCCAGCTTCCATTCATTGGTCTTGTCGTTCGACAGGATGGCTACGCGGCGCGGCGTGCCGGAGGGGAGCTGCGTCCCCGTTCCGCCGAGCTTGTCGGAGATGATCGTGCTCCCTTTGAAGGCGGCGAAGCGAAGGCTGACATCGTTAGGGTGCTCGGTGATGGCTTGGATGTCCATCGCCAGCGGATCGAAGATCTTGAGCTGGCCGGGCCCGGTGACTCCGCCGCCCGCCACCAGCACGCGTCCATGCGGATCGACCGCCACTCCGCGCACCGGATCGGCCAGAGGGAACGGGAACCCGAGGTTGTTCGGCAGCACGTTGCGCAGGTGCGCGGGATCGCTCGCATCCATCACCAGCAGGCCGGTTGAGTCGGCGGCCACGAACAGCCAGCTCCCCAGGCGGGCGATGTCCCGCACTGCCGGAATCTGGAAGGTGCCCAGGGTATCGCTGCCAAAGACCTCGAACTGCACTTCCAATAGGTGGTCCCAGGTGTTGCCACTGCCATCGGCAAGCTGGTCGTCCAAGCGCAAGGTGTATTCCTTGTCGGCGCGCCAACCGGACCGGAGGCTCACCTGAACCGTGGCGCGTGTGCCCACCGGCACCTTCGCCGGATGCAGCATGTTGCCCGACGCGTCCACCACCTCGATGCCGGCGAAGTCCTCGCTCAGCGCCTCGCTGAAGTTGATCTCCAGGGGGCGGTCGGACGGGATGCGGGCACCGATGGCGAGCAGGTACCGCTTACCAATCTTGCCCGGCGACTCCAGGGTGAACGCGCCCGTGGCGTTGCTGGTCGCCGTCACGCTCGCGTTATCGTCGAGGCCAATCAACCGGATCTCGACCTCGCTCTGCGTCGAGTCCACCTCGCCGGTGATGGTGATCTTGTCGTTCGCCCACTGGGCCTTGATCCCGAGGTCGATCTGCAGCTCCGAGGGGCCAGAGAAGTTGAGCGGGATGAAGCGCACGGGTGTGCCGCCCGCGGGCGCGGGCGGCACCGTGTCGCCATAGACGTCGGGAGGCAACGAGATCGGCTCGTCGCTCGTGGGGGCCGCGAAGGTGTTCTCGTAGAGCCGGAAGCCGGTGGTGAGGTCGCGGACCACGAGCTTGTAGGGCTGGTGGCGGCGAGTCGGGATCATGATGCCATCGCCTTCGAGGAGCTGGGCGATCCCGGCGTCGATCCTCGTCGCCATCCCTTCCATGCCGAGGTTCCAGATCCCCACCTGGAAGTTCATGTCGAATGAGGGGAAGATGGTGAACCCCAGCGGGATCTGGGACGCGGCGACCTGGTACTGGCCGGGGAAGGCGGAGCCGGTGACGTAGGACTTGTACTGGCGCACGATGGACTTCGCCGTGTAGACCGGGGGTTCGGTGGTCTGCGCAGCCGCCAGCATGAAGGGATCGGCCAGGGAGGCCACGACGGCCGCCTCCTGCACACCGGCGGCGGCGGTGCCCGCGGCCGGCAGCTCGGTCGTGAGACGACCGGTCGCCGCGTCGAGGCGCATGATGTCGTGCATCATCCAGTAGCGCTTGCCGAGCGCCTCGATGGCGCGGTTGAGCAGGTAGACGCCCTCGACCGCCTCGGGCGCTCCGGCCGGCTTCGGAACGCTGATCTGGAGCGCCTTCCGGGCCTGGGCGCCGCTGAAATCGAGGCTGAAGTTGTAGACCGCCGCAAAGCCGGAGGGCACCGGCGCCGCGAGCTCCGTCAGCGGCTTCGGTTCCAGCCGCACCACGGCCGGGCCGGTGAACGTCCCTTCCGCGATCATGACCTTGACGCCGTCTCCCGTCGTGTAGATCACCGCCTTGTCGTCCACGTAGGCGCCCTTGAGGTCCGGCGTGTGGAAGGGCGTCAGCTTGGCGACGATCTCGTTGCTGCCCGGGATCAGGACGTGGAGGATCAGGGTGTGGGCGAAAGTAGCCTCGATGTTGAGGTCGAAGCCGCCGTCCTGGCCCGCGGTCGCCGAAGGCGTGGTCACCAGCGCGTTGCGGTTCTCGACGAACACCAGGGCGCCCGCGGGCACGGCGCCGGGTTTGCCGAGGACGCGCGCCTGGCCGTTGGCGCCAGGCTCGACGAGGAAGACCCGCGTCAGGTCGATGTCGTTGGTGAGCAGCACCCGCAGGGTGGTGAACTGCGACGCCTCCGGGCTCTCCAGAGAGTTCCCCTGGAGGTCGCGGACGCCCGAGGTGACCCGCAGCTCGTGCGCCGTCGCGGGCAGCAGGGCGGAGCGCGGCTTGACCCGCACGAGAGCGCCCTGGACCTCGAGGTCGACCGCCACCGGCTGCCCCTCGCTCAGTAGTTGGATGGCCCCCGTCACGGAAGCCGGGGCCACGGGCTCGCTGAAGCGGACCGTGGGCTGGACGCCCTGGATCACGTCCACCGCGCCGTCCGCCGGCGTGATCTGGACGACGCGCGGCCCGACCGGCTGGAGCGAGAGGTTCAGGTCGACCCGGGCGTCGACCACGACCTCGGCCTGGGCCGAGCCCTGGTTGCCCGTCAGACGGTTCTCGGCCGTCGCCGTGACCGTGCCCGCCGCCACCGGCAGGGCGTAGGTGCCGCCGGCGTTCGAGAGCTGCACCCAGGTGACGCCGGTGGCCCGCACCACGGCGCCGGCCAGCGGCAGGCCGCCGACGTCGGAGACCGTGCCGCGCAGGGAGCCGAAGGCGCCGGTCAGACGCACGAAGGCGTAGAGACCCTCCTCGCGCACGCCCGGCCAGGCGAGGTCCTGGGGATCGATGGCAGCCGTGGTCCAGCCCGTCGCCGTGGCCTGGAGGGCCGCGACGGCGCGGAAGGCCCGCCCCGATTCGAGCTCGATCACCTGCAGGAGCAGGCCCTTGTCGCCCGCGGCCGGAGCCGGGTTCAGCGCCAGCGACAGGGCGCCCGGCACCAGCAGACGCTGGCCGTTGAGGTCGAGGTGGAGGACGCCGTCGAGCGCCGTGCCGGCCGGCACGGGCAGCCCCAGGTCCGCCGCCGCCTTGCGGGTGAGGACGATGGCCGTGGGCTCGGTGACGGCGCCCGCCGGCAGGTCGATGCGGTCGCCGTCCGCACCCGTCACCGTGCCGCCCTCGGGGCCGACAACGTTGCCCGAGACCGCCTCGCCGCCATAGGTGCGCAGGGTGACGTCCTCGGCCCCCAGCTTCAGCGGCAGGGTCTGGGCCGAGGCCGAGGGACGGAGCTGGAAGCGCGAGCGCGGCGTGCCGTCCGGCGCGTGGTAGAGGATGAGGTCCGCCTGATAGGGCGTCTGCCGGCGCACCGAGTTGTCGAGCAGGGTCAGCTCTTCTTCGATCAGCAGCGTCAGCGGCAGGCCGCTGGCGGCGGGCTCCGACAGGGTATAGACGGCCGTCGCGA
>Ga0126305_10000130_pt1 | contig 32642 bp, 34 predicted proteins | sample Plot26_FD_92536 | JGI IMG/M metagenome (GOLD analysis project Ga0126305, IMG submission 92536) | Serpentine soil microbial communities from UC McLaughlin Reserve, CA, USA - Plot26 | ecosystem: Environmental > Terrestrial > Soil > Grasslands | place: USA: UC McLaughlin Reserve, Lake County... | reverse complement strand
TCATCGGTGAAGTATCCTCCGCTCTTGTCGGGGAGCTGGTGGGTGCCCAGGGACTGGGCGGCGTACGTGCTCAGGACCTTGAAGACCGCGGCGTCCACGACCCCGTCGTCCTGCAGGCCCGCGTTCTTCTGGAAGTCGCGAACGGCCCTGACGGTACGGGGGTCGAACAGGCCGTTGACGGCGCCGGGGTCGAACCCGAGGTCGTCGAGCATCTGCTGAAGGTCGACTACGTCGGCGCCCCTGAAAGGTGGTTGCCTGAGGTAGAGCAGGCGTCCCCCCGGCCTGTAGCCGGCCTCCACGATCTCGCGCCAGCTGATAGGACCGACGAGTCCGTCGGCGAGGAGACCGAGGTGCTGCTGGAAAGCCCTTACGGCCAGCTCCGTCCTCTCCCTGAAGACGCCGTCTATGCCCCTGCTTCCCAGGTCGAAGCCGAGAGACTGCAGGCGGGTCTGCAGGTCGACGACCTCCCGCCCCCTGTCTCCCCTACGCAGCGTACGCACGTATCCGACCGCTCTCCCCTTCGCTCAGTCTTCGAGCCGGCCAAAGCTCGAGCGCCGGGCCCCGAGAGGATGCCCGGCGCTCCGGAGAGCCGACTCTAGCACTTTGCTCTAGTTCTCGACTATCCCCAGGATGTCGTCCGCGTCGAGGATCATGTAGTCCTCGCCGTCGAGGCTGATCTCGGTCCCCGAGTACTTGGCGAACACGATGACGTCGCCCTCGCTGACCTTGACCCCGTTCTCGAACTGGCCGACAGCGACGACCTCGGCCGTCTGCGGCTTCTCCTTGGCAGTGTCAGGGAGCACTATTCCTGACGCCGTCGTCTCCTCACGCTCGACGATCTGGACAAGCGCCCGCTCTCCCAATGGCTTGAACCTCATTTACTTACCTCCTGGTCTCTTTGGACTTTTCTACGACGCCCGCACGGCGGCCGGACGTATCCGACTGTACGGGACTCATGCGCCAGAGATTGTAACCGCGAGTGATGCTCCTCGCAATTACAGGCCGAGTTGTGCCGATAACTGGTTCTTCGGCAAGGCTCCTATCGCCTGCTGTGTGACCTGCCCCGACTCGAAGCGGGCGATGGTCGGAATGCTCGAAATGCTGTAGTTCATCGCTGCCTGCGGGTTGTCGTCCACGTTGACCTTGACGAAATTCACATCCTCGCGAGCCTCGGACATCTCCTCGAGGATCGGGGAGACACGCCGGCACGGCACACACCACGGCGCCCAGAAATCTACTATAACCGGCCTATCCGCCCGCAAGACGTCGCTCTCAAAAGTCGCGTCCGTTACTTCGGCAACTGCCATGTTCTCGAACCTCCGTACTCTCCTGGAAGTAATGTCCGCCGCACATTCTAGCACGAGAGCGGAAGGCTTCCCGGGGCGCCGAGGGTTCTCTAAGTTCGACTCTCTTGGAGGCTCTCGGAGAACACTTCGACCTGCACGGAGCCGGCCAGCTCTTCGGCCCTGCGCGCCTCGAAAAGCCCTGCGCCGAGGGTCTCGGCGTTGGCTGCGGCGCAACCTGCGCCGAGGCGAACGGCTTCGGCTGGCACGAGGTTTCGGTGCAGCAGGCCGGCGAGGAGTCCGGCGAGATAGGCGTCGCCGCTCCCTACCGTGGAGACGGCTTCCACCCTCGGCGCACGCGCCGAGACGGGGCCGTTCTCGGTGGAGAGGTAGGAGAGGCCCTCGGGGGATGTGATGCACGCGTTCGTGGCCCCGAGCTCGACGAGCCTGGAGAGGCCGAGGGGGGAATCCCCTTCCTCGATAAAGTCGAAGCCGACGACGCTCTCGGCCTCGTGCTGGTTCGGGCTTACGAGCGAGGGGTTGGCCTTGAGCGCGGCCCTCAGTACGGAAGGCGGAGAGTCCACCACCGTGTAGATCCCACGCTCTCTGGCGCGGCGCAGGAGGCCGACGAGGAAGCTCTCGTCCAGGTTCGGCGGGACGCTGCCGGCGAAGACGACGGCCGTGGCGTACTCCATCAGGTACTCCAGGCGCCGGGAGAACTCCTTGGCCTCGGCGGGGGTCACTTCGGGGCCGTACTCGTTGATCTCGGTCTGCGTACCAGCCATGGGGTCGACGATGGCCGTCGAGGTGCGGGAGTACCCCTCTATCTCCACGAGGTCGAACGGAATGGCTGCCTCGGAGAGGCCGTCGCGGATGGCGTCGCCGTTGCGCCCGCCGGCAAACCCGGCCGCGAGCACGGGCACGTCCAGGGTGCGCAGGGAACGGGCCACGTTGACGCCCTTGCCGCCGGCCAGCGTCATGCTCTCGGGCGCCCTGTGCCTGTGGCCGAGCGTCAGGCTGGGAACGACCAGCGTCCTGGCAACGGCAGCATTGAGGGTCACGGTCAGTATCATGCCTCTCCCTACCTATCTCCTACTCGAAAATCCCCCCCACGGTATACCACACCCGCTGCCCGAGCGAGGCCTCTTCGTAACCCTTCTTCGCGATTAGAGAGGTCTCCCCGACTTTCTTCCCATCGACCTCCACGACGACCTCACCGAGCCTGGTGCCCGCCCTCGCTGCGTCCGGCAGATTCTCTACGAGGTCGACCTCCCGGTCCACCTCGGGGCTCGCGTCCACGAGGCCATCCACGCTGCCCTCGGCCACGAGTTCTACAGTCTCATCCCGCCTGTAAGGCACGTCGACGCTGGCGTAACGCCGGCCCTCGACCACGAGGCCCTAGCGGTCGTAGGCGGCGAATCCGTAGCGCAGAGCCCGCATCGAAGCCCCGAAGCGATCTTCTCGGGAGTCGAGGATTACGCATACGAAGGACTCGTCACCTTGCGAGGCCGAGGAGACCAGGCTCTCTCCCGCGTCCGGGGTCGTACCCGTCTTGATCCCTGTGGCTGGCCCGTAGACGAACAACAGCTCGTTGGTGCTGGTCAGGGATAACTTTCTGTAAGGGGTGTGGATGGTCGCGTACTCCGTCGCGACTATCCTTCTGAACTCGGGGTTCTGCATGGCCACTCGGGCCATCCTGGCCAGGTCCCGCGCGCTCGAGTAGTGATCCTTCGCATCGAAACCGACGGGGTTCTCGAAGTGGGTGTGCTTCAGCCCGAGTGCCCTGGCCTTTTCGTTCATCTCTCCCACAAAGCGGTCTACGCCAGCCTCTCCCCCACCGCCGCCGACGTGTTCGGCCAGGGCGTAAGCGGCGTCGTCGCCGGAGGAGATCAGGGCCGCCATCAGTAGCTCCCTGACGCTCAGGGTGTCGCCAGGCAGGAGGCCGACGTTGCTGTAGGCCGGCGTCGCGTAGGCGGCGGCGTTCTTCGAGACCTCGACCTCCTCGTCGAGATCCGCTCCCTCGAGCACCACGAGCGCAGCCATGATCTTGGTGGTCGAAGCAATGGAGAGCTCCCTGGACGCGCCCTCTCCCGCCAGATACTCCCCGCCGCGGAGATCCGTCAGGGCCCACGCCCGCGCCCCCACCCCGGGCTCGTCGACTTCCCTGGCCCCCTGCTGCTGCGCCGAGGCCACGCCAGTCCCCGCCTGGACGTAGAGGACGATCGTCACGGCGAGCGTGACCACGTGACGCGCGGTCATGGTTTTCGACGTTCCGAACACGGGGTTATAGAGACTACGATGATTCTGGCTCTACGACAAGGGTCACTGTAACGGATACAATCTTTACGTCGTGCGCTTCTTCAGACCTGGTACGGAGGGTTCGTGAAACGTCTGGCCATCGTCTTCTTCGTGGTGTTGGCCGCGGCGTTGGTCTACCGTCCCTTCGGCGGCGCCGAGACCGGCACGGGCTCCCTCACGCTACCCCAGCCGGCCCCCAACACGGGCGACCACGCCCCCGCATTCGAGGCGAAGACCGTGGCTGGCCGTGATTTCGAACTCTCGGATCGCGGCGTCTACGTGCTCACCTTCTGGAGCACATTGAACAGGGACTCCAACGAGTCCGTGCCCGGATTCGAAGACCTTGCCAGGGAGTTTGAGGACGACGGGGTCTCCTTCGCGGTCGTCTACGTGAATAGCGCCCCGCGCGACGACCACGTCCCTTACACGATGCTCCTGGACTCGACCGGAGAGCTAGTCTCCAAATACAACGTCAAAAGGGTGCCCAGGCTGTTCGTGGTCAAGAACGGTACTGTAGAGTACGCCCAGGACTACTATTACCAAGGCTACGAGAAGAGTCTGAGGCAGGCCATCGAAGAGGCCACCGCAAAAAAGCCGGAGAAGGGCCGCCAGACCGCCCTCCGCGAACCGTAGCCACAGGCCTTTCGGAAGGAGAAGATGAGCAGAGAGAGCATGGTACAGGTTCTAGGCGTCGTGGTCGCGGTCGCGACCGTGTTCGTGACGGTGCTCGCCGTCGCGCATTTGTTCTCGATCTGAATGGGCGGGTTTGAAACCCGCCCCTACAGGTGGGCTCCGGTTTGGCGCAATTCGTCTCGCGCCTGGTGGGCTGCTTTTCTGGCCGCTTCTCTGTAGTCTGAGGCGGTGTGTTCGTAGGCGTAGAGGATGCTGCGGCTACTATTGACGAGGACTCCGCCGCCGTGGCGGTCGAGTAACGGGCGCACGCCCGATGCGTCGCCCCCCTGGGTGCCGAAACCTGGGGAGAGGAACAGTGCTTCTGGCAGTAACTCCCTGGCTCGGATTCCAACCTCGGGCCGGGTGGCCCCGACGACGGCCCCCGCGTCAGGGTAGTCGCCAGCGGGTCTTCCCAGCTCCGCAACCATTGCGGCGATGACTTCGAAAAGCGGTGGGGTCGTGGTCTCCTGCACCTGGCGGGAGGACGGGTTGGAGGTCGCGAGTAGAACGAAGACGCCGCCTTCCTGGCCCCGCCTGCGGGCCTTTTCGAGGAAAGGAAGCACGGCATCTTTACCCATGTACGGGTTGACAGTGATGGAAGTGGCACCGTAGACGCCGAGGTGCGCCTCGGCGTAGGCGGCGGCCACCGGACCGATATCCCCGCGCTTCACGTCGGCTATGGTTGGTAGATCGAGATCCCTGGCGGCCCCGATCAGGTCGGCGTAGATCCCCATCCCTACGGGACCCAGACGCTCGAAAAAAGCAGCCTGAAGCTTGACGGCGGCCACGTAGGGCGTCACCGCCTCCAGTATGCCAAGGCAGAACTGGAGGGTCGCTTCAGCCTCGGGCATGGAACGCAATTCCTTGGGAAAGCGTGAGGGAACAGGGTCGAGGCCTGCGACGAGCACGCTCTCCTTGCGGCGTGCCGCGTCTACCAGGGCCTGCATCGTGCCCTAGATGGTAGAGAAAACGGTGCCGCGGGAAAAACCCTGCGGCACCGGAGAAGAACCTCGGTAGTTACTTGATCTGGTCCTTGAGCGCGTTGCCCGCGGTGAACTTGGGGACCTTGGATGCTGGTATGTTGATCCGCTGCTTGGTCTGCGGGTTGATGCCCTGCCTGGCGTCACGCTCCTGAACGTAGAACTTGCCGAAGCCCGTGATCTGGACCTGCTCACCCTTCTTGAGGTTGTCCGTCACGACCTCGGTGAACGCGTCGAAGAACCTCTGGGCATCGCTCTTCGAGGCGTTCGCCTTGCCGGCGATCTCCTCTATCAAGGCCGTCTTGTTTAACGCCACGTCTTCCTCCCTGCTTCGCTTTCACTCCTCTTTCCTCCGGCTTGCCGGAAGAACTTACCAGAGACACTATAACGTCTCAATGCGGTTTAACTACCCGTAAATCATCCATTCTAAGCAATGACCGGAAAGGAAATCCGCCGAGTTCCTCCCCGGTCTCCTCCCTGCGGTCGAGTACTGCTACTATCGTCACGACGTCGATCTCCGCGGCTACCAGGTTCCTGGCGGCCTTCACGGCCTGGGTACCCGTGGTGACTACGTCCTCTATGAGGGCTACCTTCTCACCAGGATAGATGTTGCCCTCGATACTCCGTCCTGCAGAGCTGCCGTGCTCCTTGGCAGACTTGCGGACGATGACGTAGGGCAAGCCCGTGGCGAGGGCGGCGGCCACGACGAGGGGGACGGCACCGAGTTCCACGCCGGCGAGCCGCTCTACCTCCTCCGGTATCTGGGCCGCCAGCGCGTCGCCCACATCAGCAAGAAGGTGCGGTTCCGTCGAGAAGAGGTATTTGTCCACATAGAAGCTGCTGCGCTCTCCGCTGGAGAGCACGAAGTCCCCTTCCAGTAGCGCCGCATCCCTGATGCGGGATGCGAGGTCAGGCACCCGGCTCACCGGTGGTGCGCTCCCGCTGTTCGTGATCCTCCATGGCCGCGTCGAAGGTACCGAAGTCAACCTCCCCCAGGAGCGCGCCGATCTCGCGTGACTCGTCCCCCGCGGCATCGAGCCTTGCTTCGATACCAGCGTTGATCTCGGCCAGAAGCTCGACGGCCTCGCCCAGGGTCCCGACCAGCTCCTCTTCTGGCACCTCATCGAGGGCGTCGGTCAGCTTCTCGAGTTCGCCGACCTTGTGCTCGAGGCCAGCCAGATCGTCCTTTTGCATCCCGCGATCCTCCATAAGTCCCGGACTATACACTATCAGGCGGTCGATGCCGCCTTGCGATCATTTCGTCACCCTGTCTATGGCCTTGATCAGATCCTTTATCATCTCTTCGGAGGCGCCGTCCTTTTCGGCCCGCTCCTCGACGAAATCCTTCAAGAGGACCGTGTTTATCCGCCTGATGGCGGAGAAGATGGCGTTGGTCTGCTGGACGATGTCGGCGTAGGTTACGTCACCCTCCTCGACCATCTTCTCGACTCCCCTGACGTGGCCCTCCACGCTCTTGAGCCGGCGTACCACCTCGCTCCGCGTCTGCTTCTGCAAACCCCGCGCTACCTCCCTCTGGTCTCGATCTCCGCCAGTAGCTCCCTGACCACGGTGGTGTCGTGGAAGGGGACGTCTCCTTCCGGGAGGTGCTGGACGGTTTCGTGCCCCTTGCCGGCAACGACCACCACATCTCCGGCTCTCGCCGCCTCCAGCGCGCGACGGATCGCCTCTCGCCTGTCTAGTTCGATCGTGGTCCGTGAGGGATCCGAGCCAGCCTCGACCTCCCTGGCTATCTTCTCCGGGTCTTCCGAGTATGCGTCGTCGGTGGTAATGAAACTCATGTCGGCGAGAAGGGAGGTCACCTTCCCCATCTTCGGCCGCTTCGCCCCATCTCTGTCTCCGGCCGCCCCGAACACGCAGATGACCCGCCCCCTTCTACCGTCAGAACCACCAACCACCTCCCTGGCCACCCGCAGGACGGCATCCAACCCCACGTCGGTGTGGGCGTAGTCGACGACGACCTCGAACCCGTGCTCGCCGGGGGCCGCGACCCGCTCGAAGCGCCCGGGAACCTGGCCCATACCCCGCACCGCGCCTCTCAACACCTCTCCATCCGTCCCAACGGCGAGCGCGAGGGAGACGGCCCCGGCGACGTTGAGCACGTTGTAATCCCCGAGCAGCGGCGTCTCGAGTTCGAGTACCCCCTCGCGATAGTGGAGCGCGAAGCCCGTCCCGTTCCGCGTCGGCCTGACCCCTGCGATCCTGTAATCCGCGTCGGCGGTGCTCCCGAACGTACTCACGTTCTCCAGCTCGCCGGCCAGCCGCCTCCCGTACTCATCCTCGGCGTTGGCGAGCTTGGGGCCTTCCGTCATGTAGAAGAGCTCACGCTTGGCCGCGTAGTAAGCTTCCATCGAGCCGTGCAGGTCGAGGTGATCCCTCGTCAGGTTGGTGAAGATGGCCCCCGCGAAGCGTGTCCCCGCAACGCGCTTCAAGGAAATGCCGTGCGAGGAGACCTCCATAACCACGCTGCGGACGCCCGACCCTAGCATCGAGGCGAGCATGCCCTGCACCTCCGTGGCCTCGGGGGTGGTCCGTACAGCTCGACGACGCTCGCCACCGGAGATGGTCTCGGCGGTCGTCATGAGTCCGCACCCGCCCTCGCCGTAAGCCCCGGCGAGGATGGCATACAGGGCGTAGGAGGTCGTGGTCTTGCCGTTGGTGCCTGTAACGCCGTAGACCTGCATGCTCCCCGAAGGGTCGCCGTTGACCTCCCTTGCCAGGACCGCCAGTGCCCCTCGCGCATCCCCCACGACTGCGGTCGGGACCCCGGGGATGTCGCGCTCGGCCACGATGAGAGAGGCCCCCCGGCAGACGGCCTCGGGCACGAACTCCGTGCCATCGCGCCTGAAGCCGGGGACGGCGACGAAGGCGAAGCCAGGCTCCACACTGCGGGAGTCGTGCGTCACGCCCCCCACGCCCCGCACTTCGGAGGGGACCTCCGTCCCGAGAACCTCGGTAAGCTTTGCCCGGTCCAGGATCACAGCCCTAGTGTAGCAAGAGCCATAGGAAGAGCATTCCGTACGATTCTTCAACAGATCACAACACGTCGAAACATGCCCGAAATACCGCTGAAACAACGCCGAAATACGCGCCGGTTTCTAGAAAGCGGAAATGTGGTAAAAGAAAGCACAGTAAATAGGGCCAAAATACGGTGACTCACCACATGTGGTGTGCTACCCTACGCGGGTCATTTTTACAGGGATTTCACAATTGTAACTTTGGGTGTCCTGCCGTGGGTAGAAGATGCACAGAGATGCAGGAGAGGAGATAGATGGCGACCCAGAATTCCATGTTGCTGGCGGAGCGCACTGACGAGCTCTTGAACCGGGGGCGAAGTCAGGGCTTTCTCAGCACGGAGGAGGTCGCCAGTCTCTTGCAGGAGGGCGATCTTTCGGCGGCGGAGATAGAGGAGTTCTATGCCGCGCTGGAGGAGGAAGAGATAACACTCGTGGAAGGTGAGGCCGGCGGGAGCCAGACGATGGTAGCCGCCACCGTCCACGTCGCCGAGCCCCCTGCGGTACAGATCGCCCACGCCGTCGCCACGGGTGATTCGATCAGGATGTATCTCGCCGAGATAGGTAGGGTACCCCTACTTACCCATGCTGACGAGATACGGCTCGCCAAGGGCATAGCCCGCGGGTGCAAGAGGTCCAAGGCCCGTCTCGTCGAGGCCAATTTGAGGCTCGTTGTCTCCATAGCCAAGAAGTACCGCAACCGCGGCGTCTCGTTTCTCGATTTGATCCAGGAGGGCAACCTCGGGCTCATAAGGGCGGCCGAGAAGTTCGACCACTCCAAAGGCTACAAATTCTCGACGTACGCGACGTGGTGGATAAGGCAGGCCATTACGCGCGCCATCGCCGACAAAGGGAGGACCATTCGTATTCCGGTCCACATGGTCGAGAAGGTCAACAAGTACCACAGGACCCACAGGCGTATGATCCAGACCCTCGGACGCGAGCCTTCGGAGGAGGAGATCGCACGCGAGCTGGGTGTCTTCGTGGCCGAGATCCAACGCCTGCAGGAGATCAGCCAGCGGTCCATAAGCCTCGCCACCCCGGTCGGCGACGATGACTCCTCCGAGCTCGGCGACTTCCTCGAGGACGCCGGCTCCGTAACCCCCACCGACGCCGTCTCGGAGTCTCTGCTGAAGGCCCATCTGCGGGAGGCGCTCGACGAGTTACCGGAGAGGGAGCGTCAGATCATCGAGCTCCGGTTCGGGATGAAGGACGACCGTCCACGCACCCTCGAAGAGGTAGGCCGCGAATTCGACATCACGCGCGAGAGGGTGCGGCAGATCCAGATGAAGACGCTGAATTTGCTCCGCGAGCAGCGCCGGACCCAGAACCTGCGCGAGTACCTCAACTAGGAACACCCTGGATACCCCGGAAGACCTCCACGCGTTCGTCTGTGACGTGGCCCGCAGGGCGGGGGAGCTTCAAATCTCGCGCTACCAGAACCCTGGCGAGATAAGGGAGAAAGCACCGAAGGACTTCGTAACGGAGGTGGATCTCCTCTGCGAGGAGCTGATGGTGAACGCCATAAGGGAGCGCTACCCCGACGATGCCATCCTCTCCGAGGAACGAGGAGGTTCGGTCTCCGAGGAAGGTCGTACCTGGCTCCTCGACCCCGTCGACGGTACGGCGAACTTTATGAAGGCGAATCCCATGTTCTGTTCCTGCGTCTCCGTTATGGAGGGCGGCACCGTTACCCACGCCGCCGTCGCAGCGCCCCGCCTCGGTGACCTCTACCACGCTTGGTCCGGGGGCGGCGCCTACAGGGAGACCCGTGGCAAGGAGACCCCCCTGCGCGTCAGCGACACGCAGAGGCTGGAATACGCTGTCGCCGGCGCCGATCTGTCGTTGCACGGCGGTAGACCTCAGGATCCCGGGGTAGAGAAGGTGCTCTTCGGAGCCTGGCAACTAAGGGCACTCGGAAGCGCGGGGATCAGGGGCGCCTGGCTCGCGGCCGGGTACATCGACGTCTCCGTCGGCACCTACAATACGGCCTGGGACTACGCCCCCACTGTCCTCCTCACCACCGAAGCAGGAGGACGCGCCACAGACCTCTCGGGCGAGCCGTGGACCCTCTCCTCCGACGGCCTCATCGCCACCAACGCCGCCCTGCACGACGAAGTGCTGGAGACGCTTCACAGCTCCTGACGCTATTCCCCACTACCTACTCCCGGCGCAAGCCCTTGCGTCCCGCGACGAGTGCCAGAGATAGGGCTGCGAGGAGCATGGGAATTACGATGCCGAAGGCTGTACTTATGCCGACCCTGTCGGCCAGGGCTCCGAGGACGAAGGGGGCCACGAGCATAGCGCCGCCTCCTCCGATGGAGAGCCTCGCCGATGCCGCATCCGTGTTGCCCGGCGCCGCCGCCATGGCCGCGGAGACGCCGAGCGGGTAGACGCCGCCGATGCCGAGCCCCATTACGAAGAGGCCGGCCAGGGCCAGGGGAGTGGCCGGAGAGAGCCAGAACAGGGGGAACCCGAGGAGTGCCATACCGAGGGTCGCGGCGAGGAGGACTGCCGGGGGCAGAGTACGAGCCAGCCGGCTGCTCACGATCCTGCCCGCGAGCATCGCGGTGAAGAAGGCGGTCAGGGAGGTCGCCGCGGCCGGGCGGGTGAGACCGGTTCCGTCGGCGAGGAAGTCGGCCCCCCAGTACCCCACACACCACTCCGAAGCGACGCCGAGCGCCACGAGCACCCAGAACGCCCAATAGAGCAGGGGCAGGGTCGGATCGCTGGACGGCATGTCTTCTTCCGCCGCGTACGGTGGATGGTCGAGAGGTTGGGAGAAGAAACGGGCGGCTAGCAGCGCGAGGACTACAGCGGGGAAGAGGAGCGCCGCGCGCCAGCCGAGCCCGGATGCCGCGAACGCGCCGACGAGCAGGGGGGCGGAGATCGCGCAGGCACTCGCCGTAACGTTCGCCTCGGTGAGGGCCACGGCGTTCCACTCTCTGTGCCTGTCGGATAGCACTGCCTGGGAGGTCACGAGCAACAGGGCGCCGCAGAGGCCCATGACGAAGGTCGCGGAGACGGTGCCCCAGGCGCTGGGGCTCGAGACAAGCAATACGGCGCCGCAGGCCATGCCGAAGGCGCCGCCCCAGATGGCCGAGTGTCTTCCCCAGCGGCCCACGAGCCTGTCCCCGAAGAAGCCGAGCAGGACGGCGCCGAGAGCGAAGGCACTGAAGTGGAGGCTCGCAGCGGTGTAGCCGAGGTCCAACTCCCTCCGGAGGAAAGGCATCAGCGGACCCAGCACCGTCTCCATGAACGCGAAGAAGCCGATGAGGCCATAGATCATCCAGGTGACAGGGTCCCTGACGAAGCCGGCTTGCACGCCACTCGTCTGCTTCACCGGCTGCTCCCTGGCTTTACGCGCAGGCCGTCGTTGTGACCCGGCGAAGGTCCGCCCCTGGCGCGTACGGTCGTCCCCGCTAGCGTTCTAGCCCCCATCCGGTTCGGGAGTTGCCGACGACGGAGAAGCGCTCGCCGGGGCCTGATCCTGATCCGAGTCCCGCGCTGACGGCGGTTGCCTGGTTTTCTGAGGACCTTGTTCCTCGGGTTTGTCGTCGGCATTCTCTGAACCCTGCTCCTCCTGTGCCCTGGCTTTGCTCTTATCTTCCTTGGGCTCCTCTGGGGGAGGCTTCGGCGGGGGCTCGGGTTTCACGTAGGTGCGGCCGTCGGTCTTTACCTCGAGGTGCAGATCGGAGCTCGGGGTGTCGAACTGCCTGGGCTGGTACTTCTGGACGGCGCTCTGCATGTAGAGGGACCAGATGTCGAGTGGGTAGTTCTCGCCGTTTATCTGCTCGAGGCCGTTTATGTTCACCATGGAGCGGCGCTCGTTGGGATAGCCGACCCACACGCTCGTAGAGAGTTGCGGTATGAAACCGATAAACCAGGCGTCTATGAACTCGTTCGAGGTACCCGTCTTGCCGGCGGCGGGACGGCCTATCTCCGCGTCGAGGTCGTGGTAGTAGCTGGCCGTTCCGCGTTCGACCACTGCCCGCAGCGCCTCCGTAACGACGGCAGCTTCATCTTTGCGCAAGACCTCCTCGCCGACCGTCTGATGTTCCTCGAGAAGTGTGTCTTTTCCTTTATCGTCTGTGGTGACCTTCTGGACCAGGTAAGGTTCCATGTGCGTGCCCGAGTTGGCGAAGGTCGAATATGCCGAGGCCATCTCGAGCGGCGTAACCCCTACCCTGAGACCCCCGATCGCGGTCGAAGGGTAGGCGTCGATCTCAGTATCTATGCCCAGCTCATTTGCCATCTCCACCACCTTCTGGAGGCCGAGATCCAGGGCCAACTGGACGAAGACCGTGTTGTCCGAGTCGGCGAGTGCCTTCTCGAGTGTGATCGGGCCGCGGTGGATGAAGTCGTAGTTGTCCACTTCGTAAGGTTTGGCGTTCCTGCCCATGTCTATGGTGAGGTGTCTGGAGATGTACATGGTCTCCGGCGAGACGCCCTCGTTTACGGCCTCGGCGTAGACGAAGGGCTTGAACGAGCTTCCCGCCTGCCGATGCCCCTGGGTCGCGAGGTTGAATTTCACCTGGTCGAAGTCTGATCCGCCGACCATCGCCCTCACCGCGCCAGTTTCTGGTTCGACGGAGACCAGGGAGGCGGAAGGGTCACCGGCCTCGGGGCTCACGATGGAGTCGACAGCATCGTTCGCGATGGCCTGGAGTTCGGGGTCCAGGGTAGTGTAGATCTTGAGCCCGCCCTCGTAGACCATGTCGTCGCCGTACTCCTCGGCTATCTCCTTGCGTACGGCGTTGAGGAAGTACTCGTTGTCGTTCTGGTACTGGATTCTGCCGCGGCTCACATCGAGCCTGGATACCACGGCCCTGGCATGCTCTTTCTTGGTGATGTAGCCGTACTCGAGCATCCTGTCGAGCACGACGTTGCGCCTCGCCTTCGCGCTCTTCGGGTCGATGAAAGGATCGTAGACACCGGGCAGGTTGATGATTCCGGCCAGAAGCGCCGACTCCGAGAGCGTGAGCTCCGAGGCTTTCTTGTTGAAGTAGGTCTTGGCGGCGGCCTCGGCGCCGTAGGCATTGGCCCCGAAGTACACGGTGTTGAGGTACTGTTCGAGAATCTCCTCTTTGGGGTGTTCCTTCTCGTACTGCCAGGCGAGCGACCCCTCGACGAACTTCCGCTCGAAGCTGGGGACCTGACGTTCCTGCTGGGCTATGTAGGTGTTCTTGATGAGCTGCTGGGTCAGGGTAGAGCCACCCTCCTGGATGGAGAGGCTCTTGGCATTCTCGACCGCCGCGCGCCCGATGGCCTCGAAATCCAACCCCCTGTGCTCGTAGAAACGATGGTCTTCGATAGAGATGATGGCCTGTTTGAGGGTGGGATCTATCTCTTTCAGGGGGACTACAAAGCGGTTCTGTACGCCGTAGAGCTGGTCGACGATGTTACCGTTGGTGTCGTAGATAAGGGAGGTCTGGGCGAGCTCGGCGGAGCGGTAGTTGTCGAGGTCGGGCATGTCGGCAGCGAGGGCCTGGTAGGTGCTCGCGGCGCTCGCGACCATGCCGACCACCCCGAGTATCGTGGCGAAGCAGAGCAGCAAGAGAGCGGTCCTCAGCCTCGGTAAGAGCTTGCTCTTGTTGCGCGACCGCCTGCGCCTGCGGCCGATCCTGACCAGGTTACCGTTGTGCATGAAGGGGCTATTATACAGAACGGTCGTCTTGATCCAGGAAGGAGAAGCGCCATCACCGACACGAATCTCCGCCGCGAGATGTTCCCCGCCCTGGCGGCCAACGACAGCGTCTATCTGAACACCGGCAGCAGCGGGCCTCCTCCCGACTACGTGATACGGGCCATGCGGGAAGCCGACGACCTCTGCTCCGGGCCAGCCTATCTCGAAGGTCTCGGCCTCTTCGCCTACCAGGCGGAGTCGAACTCCCGGGCCCGCGAGGCCGCGGCCCGCCTCGTGGGGGCCGAGGACGTGGCCCTCACCCAGAACACCACCCACGGCATGAACCTCGGCGTCGGCTCGATAAACTGGCGCGAAGGCGACGAAGTAATCTCGGTCACGACGGAGCACCCCGGTTGCCTCGTGCCGCTCCACAACCTGGAGAACCGCTTCGGGGTGAAGCTCAGGCTTCTCCCACCCCCCGCGACACCGGAGAAGGTCGAAGCTTCTCTGACGCCGCGGACGCGCCTCCTCGCCCTCTCGCACGTGGATTGGACGAACGGGGAAGTGTTGCCGCTACGCGAGATCTGCGCCGTGGCCCGCGAACGGGGAGTCCTCTCCCTGGTCGACGGCGCCCAGTCGGTCGGAAATATAGCGGTAGATGTGGGTGCCACAGGAGCCGACATGTACGCGTTCACGGGCCACAAGTGGGTGCTAGGTCCCGAGGGGATCGGCGCTTTCTACGTCAGGCCCGGCCTGCCTGTCTACAGCCCGAACGTAGGCTACTTGTCGCTTCCGGTCCCTGCTGACTTCGACGTCGAAGGGAACTACGATCTGCGCGACGACGCCCGCCGCTTCGAGGCCTCGACCATGAGCCCTGCCCTCGCAGAGGGCTTCGCCGCGGCGGCAGAGGCGGTACACGAGCGCGGCAGCGCGGGATTCGGGGAGATCCGGCACCGCGCCGACTTGCTGACCGATCTCCTCTCGGAACTACCAGGCGTCACCGTCCGTTCAACCAGCCCGGCGCAATCCGGGCTCGTCAGCTTCGAGGTCGAAGGACTGTCAGCCCAGGACGTCACAGAGCGCCTGCTCGCACAGGGATTCATCCTTCGCTACCTCCCGCCCCCGAACTCCTTCGTGAGGGCGAGCACGCACCTCTTCAATACGGAACAGGAGCTCGAGGCATTGGCGCAAGCGGTGCGAGGGTTGTGAGGGTCGTTCGGTGCGAGGGTCGTTCGCGAACGACCCCTACAGGGTCAATAGGACATCGACCGCAGATGGGATGTCGGGGACGAGGTGGTCCGGTCCGGCCTCGCGCAGTCTGTTCTCGGAGAAGGCTCCCCAGCTTACGGCGACGCTCGTGAGGCCGGCGGCCTTCGCGGCTTGCACGTCGAAAGGGGAGTCGCCGACGTAGGCGGCCCGTTCTTGCGGTATGCCGCCGAGCAGTTCCAGGGCCCTCCACAACGGTTCGGGGTGGGGTTTGTGCTCAGAGGTGTCTTCCAGGGTAACGAAGCGGTCCACCACGTCGCGGAGACCGGGGAAGTTATCGAGGGCCATCTCGACCGAGACGCGGCGTTTGGAGGTGACCACGGCAACCTTCGTCCCTGCAGCCCTGAGTCGGGCGAGGGACTCCTCGACGCGGGGGAACTCCCGGATCAGGTCGTCGTGGTGCTCCTCGTGGTGGGTGCGGTAGGCCTCGAGCAACAATTCGGCCCTCTCGGCGTCTAGCAATTCCATCTGCCGCGGGAGGGGTTGTCCCACGTTGGCGAGCAGGGTCTCGCGGGGAATATCCTCGCGGCCGAGTACCGAGCTTGTAGCGTGGCGCATGGACTGGTGGATCATCTCCGTGGTATCGACGAGCGTCCCGTCGAAGTCGAAGAGGACGGCCTCCGGCAAAGCCTAATCGAGTCCGTTCTCGAGCAGACGGTCCACGTCCCAGGCGCAGATCTCCTCGAGGCCGGCGGTATCCGTCAGCTCGAGGTGGACGGGGGTGATGCTGATCTCATCGTTCTCGATGGCCGCGAAATCGGTACCTTCTTCTTCGTGGTGGCCGGGAGGATTGTTGTAGATGTCGTAGCCTACTCTCCCCTCCTCGTCCTTTACCTCCACGAGCTCGTCTTTGTAGAAGCGGCGCCCTAGCCTGGTGACCCGCGCGCCCCTCAGCCTCTCGCGGGGCAGATTCGGGGCGTTGACGTTGAGGATTCGTCCCGACGGAAGGCCCGTGAGGGCTACCTTCACCAGGCGAGCCGTGAAATCCGCCGCCGCCTCGAAATGGAGCCCGCCGTCCAGGGGCATGGCCTCATCGACCGTCTCGTGCCAGGGACGGCTGATGCTGAGCGAGACGGCGATGCCGGGGACCCCTATCACTATGCCCTCCATCGCACCGGCGACCGTCCCCGAGTAGGTGATGTCGTCCCCGAGGTTCTCCCCGTGGTTTATCCCCGAGACGACGACGTCGGGCTCGAAGTCCATGAGGCCGAGCGCGACGAGCCGCACGCAATCGACCGGCGTACCCGAGCAGGCGTAGCCGGTTACACCGTCAGCCATCTCGCGCTCCTCCACGTGAAGCGAGCGCCCGAAGGAGATACTCCTGCCCACCCCAGAGCGATTCTGGTTGGGGGCCACCGTGATGACGTCCCCGACTCTCTCCAGAGCACGCCGGGCCGCCAGGAGCCCTGGCGCCTCGATTCCGTCGTCGTTGGTCAATACTATGCGCATAGTTCCAAACTCTCCGCAAGTCCGGAGATCATCATCGTCCAAAAGGGTCCTGATTCTATCACCCTGGCCGCGTGCCCCCGGCGCCACACCGTGGAACACGCGCTTTCCGGTATAGATATGGGCTATCTATAACATTAAGAAAAAAGAATGGACAACAGCGGCCATATACGGTAGCTTACCGGGGCTGTGATGTGGAAACCTACGCAAGGAGTGTGATGTTGTGAACGCTGTAGAGTGGTTTAAGCATCGCTCCTATGACTATGAACAGTTTGCGGACCTCGATGCGTTGGGCCGGCGCAAGCGCGAGCTCGGCCTAACGGTCAGCGCCGTCCTACCTTGCCGCAATGTCGCCGACACCGTAGGCGGGATCGTCGACGAGATCCACGAAGTAAACAGGCAAACAGGGAACCATCCGCTGGTCGACCAGATCCTCGCCATCGACGCGGACTCCCCGGATGGCACGGCGGAAGTTGCCGCCTCGAGGGGCGCCGAGGTCTACTCTGAGAACGAGCTCATGAGCAATCACGGCGGCGCGCACGGCAAGGGCGACGCCATGTGGCGCGCTCTCTCCATCGCGCGTGGGGACCTCGTCATGTACATCGACGCGGATACCAAAGATTTCAGGCCCCAGCTCGTCTACGGTGTTCTGGGACCGATCCTGGAGGTGCCCGAGATCCGCTTCGTCAAGGCCGCCTACAGGCGTCCCTTCAAGAGCCACGAGACCGTGGAGATGGACGGCGGAGGCAGGGTAACGGAGCTCTCTACCAAGCCTCTTTTCAACCTCTTTTACCCCGAACTCACGGGCTTCGTACAACCTCTGGCGGGAGAATTCGTTGCTGACAAGGAGCTTTTCTCCTCCATCCCGTTCCTCACCGGTTATGCGGTAGAGACCGGGATCATGATAGACGTCCTCAAGATGGTCGGGCTCGACGCGATGGCGCAGGTCGACCTCGGCACGCGCCAGAACAGGCACCAGCCGCTGCGGGATCTCTCCCGCATGGCCTACTCCGTTCTGCGGGCGGTCGCCAGGCGCATGCGCCAGGAAGGGCGCCTGAACCAGGTGCGCGACCCCGGTATGCCCGACTCCCTCTTCCAGCTCTCGGACTTTCTGCACGCGGTCGCCACCCCCGACGGCCTCGAACTCCAGGAGTACGTCGAGGAGCTCGTCGAGCGGCCCCCGATCAAGGAAGTCCTGAGAGTCGGGTAGGAGCAAGGTCTTTTGGTCTCTGTCCACGACATGGGCGGGTCACCCGAAGGCTCCATAGACAGGGGCCAGCACGAGGTCGAGGACTGGGAGCGTCTCGCTGACGCAATCAGCTCGGCGCTCGGCAAAGAGGGACTCTACACCACCGACGAGCACCGCAGGGCCATCGAAAGCCTCCAAGACTACCGGAACCTCTCCTACTACGAACGCTGGGTGGCGGCGACCGAGAAGCTCCTCGTCGAGAAGGAAATCCTCACCACCGGAGAGATAGACGGGAGGGCTGCCGATATAGAGCGCCGCTGGGGTGGCCCGTGACGTTCGAACCAGGCGACCGCGTCAGGGTACTGCCCTCGGCGAAGCCCGGCCACGTACGCACCCCAGGATACCTAAAGGGGAAGAGCGGGTGGATCGAAGCCATGATTGGCGAGTTCCCGAATCCGGAAGAACTCGCCTACGGTCACTCCGGCCTGCCCGAACGGCCCCTCTACAAGGTTGGCTTCTTGCAGTCAGATCTCTGGCACGACTACGAGGGTGACGCCGAAGATCACCTCTACGCCGACGTCTACGAGCACTGGCTGGAGCCCGGAGAAGGAGGTACAAGGTGAGCGGTCATCATCAGCACGAGGAAGCGACCATGAGCCCTTACGCCGCGCGCATCAGGGCCATAGAGGCGCTGCTCCTGGAAAAAGGCGTCCTCACGGAGCCGGAGGTGCAGGACAGCATCGCCTACATGGAGGCCCGCTCTCCTGCCAACGGCGCCAGGCTCGTGGCCCGCGCGTGGGTGGATGAGGGCTTCGAGGAACTGCTGCTCTCCGACGCCAAGGCAGCGGCTTCGCAGCTCGGCATGGAACCAGAGCATCCCGCCGAGTTCGTCGTGGTGAAAAACACCCCTGGGGTGCACAACCTGATAGTCTGCACCCTCTGCTCCTGCTACCCGCGGGCCGTCCTCGGCCGCCCGCCAGACTGGTACAAGAGCTTCGAATACCGCTCCCGCGCCGTCAGGGAACCGCGCGCCGTGATGCGCGAGTTCGGCTTCGAACTCTCAGAAGGCGTCGAGGTCATCGTCCACGACAGCACCGCGGACGTCCGCTACATGGTCCTCCCCATGCGCCCGGCAGGCACGGAAGACCTGAGTGAGGAAGAGCTCGCGGATCTAGTGACGCGTGACTCCCTGGTCGGAGTCAACGTGCCGCGGTTCTAGCATGTCAGCACGCTCCGGCTAACGCCTCCGCTTGTCAGCACGGCGCTTCGCGCCTTGTCAGCACGCTCAGCCCTTGTGGGCTTCGCTTGTCAGCTAGTCAGCAAGAACAAAAAGCTGACACGCTGACAAGCCGGCGCAGCCGGCGTGCTGACATGCTGAAGTGCTATTTAGCTCGCTGCTTTCTCTTCCTCTCTTTCGTTCGCGGCGAGGACTTTTTCTACCAGGTTCGGGGGTACTTCTTCGTAGTGGCCGGCCTCGACGTGGAAATTGGCGCGTCCGCCGGTTATGGAGCGGAGGTCGCGGGCGTAGGTGAGCATCTCGATCTGGGGCACTTCGGCCTGTATGATCTGGCGCTCTCCGCGCTGCTCGACGCCCATCGGCCTTCCGCGGCGGCTGGAGAGGTCGCCCATGATGTCGCCTACCAGCTCGGATGGCGTGAGCACCTCTACCTTCACGTACGGCTCCAGGAGCACCGGATGGGCCTTCTCGACGGCGTTCTTGAAGGCCATGGAGCCCGCTACCTTGAAGGCATTTTCGGAGGAGTCGACGGTGTGGAAGGCGCCGTCGTGGAGGCGCACCTTCACGTCGACCACCGGGTAGCCTGCTATGTTCCCCCCGGCCATGGCCTCGATTATGCCTTTCTCCACCGCTGGGATGAACTGGCGCGGGATGGCGCCGCCGACGACGGCGTTCTCGAACTCGAAGCCCGAGCCGCGGGGCAATGGCGACAACTCTATCCTCGCGTCCCCGAACTGGCCCCTGCCGCCGGTCTGCTTCTTGTAGCGGCCCTGGGCCTGGGCCGAGCCCGTGATCGTCTCCATAAAGGGCACCCTGGGCGGCCTCGCCTCGACCTCGACCCCGTAGCGGTGCTCTATGCGTTCCAGCGCGAGCTCCACGTGCATCTGGGCGAGCCCGGCCAGGATGTCCTCTCCCGTTGCGTCGGTGCGTTCCAGCTTGAGTGAGGGGTCCTCATCGACCATGCGCTTTATGGCGTCGAAGACCTTCTCTTCCTCGCCGTGCGCCTTGGCGCCGATGGCAAACGCCGCCGTCGGCTCGGGAAGTTCGACCGGCTCGAAGGTCATCGTCTTCTCGGGCTTGCAGAGGGTGTCGAAGGTCGCCGTATCGCGGAGCTTGGCCACGGCGATGATGTCCCCGGCGACGGCCTCGTCGACGGGCTCGCGCTCCTTGCCGACCAGGTGCGAGATGCCTCCCAGCCGCTCTGAGGAATCGGTGCGCGGGTTCGTCAGCGCCTCATCAGAGCGGCAACGACCGCTCACGATCCTGAGTACGCTCAGGCGGCCGGCGTAAGGGTCCACGTAGGTCTTGAACGCGTAGGCCGCGAAGGGACCTTCGGGGTCGCAGGGGACCTCATCGCCCTCCTCCGAGATCCAACGGTCCAGGTCGGAGGGACTAGGGGCGCTACCGGCGATCACGTCGAGCAGGCGGTCGACCCCGATCATGCGTTCCGCGCTCGCCGCGAGGACGGGGATGATCAGTCCCTCCGCAATCCCCTTGCGGATCCCCTCGAAGGCCTCCTCGGTGGTGATCTCCTCGCCTTCGAGGTACTTCTCGAGCAGCGTATCGTCGCTCTCGGCTATGGCCTCGAAGAGCTGCGTCGTGGCCGCCTCTACCTCGTCCTCCATGCCCTCGGGGATCTCCGACCTTTGCTCGCCATCGACGAAGGCGGTCCCGGAAAGGAGCCCGTAGATGCCCGCGAGGTCGTTCTCGCGTCCGATGGGAAGATTGAGCGGGACGACGGCCTGGCCGAAGCGTTCCCTGAGTTGCTCGACCACAACCCCGAAGTCCGTGCGCTCCCTGTCGAGGTGGTTGACAACGATGACGTGCGGGATACCTTCTTTCTCTCCCCTGCGCCACACGCGCTCGGTGACGACCTGGATCGGGTCCTGGGCGTGGACCACCAGGATCGCGCAGTCTGCCACCCTCTGGGCTACAAAGGCATCACCGACAAAGCCCCCGTCTCCGGGGGTGTCGAGCACATTGACCTGGCGCCCCTTCCACCGGAGGTTGGCGACGCTCATACCGAGCGTCATGCCCCGTTCGGTCTCCTCCTCGGTGTAGTCGAGGTTGCCGCTCGTAGGACCACTTCGTCCCGAAGCCAGCCCGATCATACCCTCGGCTATGGACGTCTTGCCGCTTCCGCGGTGCCCGATCAGGCACACGTTCCTGATGGTCTCCGTCTCTACAGCCACGGATTCCTCCTTTCGTGAGTTCACTCCCTCCCACCCATCCCCGTGGGCGGGGCATGTAGCTTATCGCAGGAAGTCTCTTCGCGCAGGCCTGCCCACATGGGCCCGCAGGCTCACATCGTCGGGGGCCGGAAAAGTGCTAGACTCAGAGCCCGACGAGGAACGTCGTCACGAAAATCTTCGCAGGAGATTCAATCTGAGCACTACGTTCGAAAGAAGGCGCGCTATAGTCGTAACAGGAGCGTTGCGGAGGTTCTCCTTCCCCGCCTGTGGGCTCGTATTGCTCGGCGTGCTCGTGAACTTCTTCTCCAGGGAAGAGGTCTACGTCAACCTGGAGTATGGCTTTCCGATGCTCGCACTCTTCGGCGCGGCCGGCTGCATCGGCCAGCTCACGGTCAGCATCTCCCGACGCTCGGGTGCTCTGGCCTCGGCCTGCTCCATCCCTACGTGGGTTCTCCGGGCGACGTTCGTAAGGGATGGCATCGGGGGCGAAACCAGCGATCTTCCCGTCCTACTGGCGCTCCTGTTCGGCCCGCTCGTCGTTCTCCTCGCCGGCCTCGGCGGCTGGGTGTAAGGTCCGCTTCCCGCCAGGGCGCGGGACCGCGCACCGGAAACTTCCAGGACCGTGAAAGAGGAAACGACGAAACATGCTGGAGTTCTTGAGGAATCTTCTAGACCCTTTATTCAACCTGATGGGGGCGACACTCTCGACTTTCCACGGTTGGGGGGCGCCGTGGTGGCTGTCCATCGTGATGCTTACCGTCGTCGTGCGTACGCTGCTCTTCCCCATCACCTACCGCCAGGTCAAGAGCATGCGCAGGATGCAAGACCTGAAACCGGATATGGACAGGATCCGAACCGAGTACAAAGACGACGTCCAGAAACAAAGGGAGGAGATGGCGAAGCTCTACCAGGAGCGGAAGGTCAACCCGCTCGGGGGATGTTTGCCCATCTTTATACAGCTCCCCATCTTCCTCGTTCTGTACTATACGATCAGGCACTTCGACACGCTCGAGAGCTTCAGGACAGGCGGCCTACTGTGGTTCCAGAACCTGACCCAACCAGACCACCTCTTCATCCTTCCCGTTCTCTACGTAGCGACCATGATGGCCTCCCAGGAGTTGACCCTGAGAAACACGGCCTCGCAGCAGAAACAGCTGATGCGCTTTCTGCCCATAATCTTCGGCTTCTTCCTGGCCAGATTCCCTTCAGGACTCTTCGTCTATTGGATCACGTCCAACTGCATCACCTTCGCCCAGAACTACGTGATCTACTACGTACTCCCGCACAAGAAAGCAGAGACCGAAGAGGCGAAATCGTCTACAGAAACCACAGGCGAGACCGTCCCCACCGCGAACAAAGAACAGGAAAAAGCGCCCGTCCCCCAGGCGCAGAAAAAGAGCGGCCGCGCCAAAAACAGGAAGAAAAAGAAGGTCGGGAAGAGGAAATGATGTGGGGGCGCATCGCCCTTTGAACTGCCCCTGCGTATTCTACGGTACCCCTTCGAGACGCGAACTTCTGCGGCTCTAACGACGCGAATACGAAGCCAGGCATTCTTTGAGCCGCCGTTTGCGCTCGGCTCTCTTGTGGTCACCGATCACCACCTTGGAGGCGTTGAGGCCGGGTATGCCCATGACCCCGCCGCCGGGGTGGGAGCCCGAACCGCAGAGGTAGAGGCCGTCTACGGGCGTCTTGTATCCCGCGAGCTCCGGGGTGGGGCGGAAAGAGAAGAGCTGATCCAGGGACATCTCCCCCTGGAAGATGTTGCCACCGATCAGTCCAAAGCGCTGCTCGAGATCATAGGGGGTGAGGACCTGGCGTTCGATCACCGAGTCCCTGAAGTTCGGGGCGTACTCGCCTATGGTATCCACGACCTTGTCGCCCAGAGCTTCCCTGGCACCGCCGTCCCAGCTCCCCTCCCTGGGCTCGTAGGGGGCGTACTGGACGAAACAGGTCATAATGTGACGGCCATCGGGGGCTATGGTCGGGTCTTTGGTGGTGGGGATCACCGCATCTATCATCGGTGCCTCCGAGAAGCGCCCGTACTTGGCGTCGTCCCACGCCTTCTCCAGGTACTCGAGGGAGGGGCTGATCATGATCTCAGGGTGCTGCGGTCCCAGCACTTTGCCAGGCATCGCTGTGAGATCCGGAAGCTCGGAGAGCGCGAGGTTGACCTTGGCCGAAGGACTGCGGTTCCTGAAGGTCCCGAGCTCCCCGACTAGCTCGTCCGGTAGATGCTGTGCGCCAAGCAGCGAGAGGAGCGTGGTCTGGGGGTGGGCGCCGGAGACGACCACCCCGGCCTCTATACTAGTACCGTCCGACAGGGTGACACCGGTCGTCCGGACGCCGACCACGCCTATGGCGGCGACCTCGGCGTTGGTGCGGATCTCCGCTCCGGCGGCCCTGGCCGAAGCGGCTATCGCCTCGGAGACGCCACCCATCCCGCCGCGGACGAAGCCCCAACCACCGGTCACGCCGTCGATCTCGCCCATCCTGTGGTGCAAGAGCACATAGGCCGAACCGGGGCTCATCGGTCCGCCCCACATGCCGATGACGCCACCCGGGGCGAGCGCGCCCTTTATTCGCTCATCCACGAAGTAGCGGTCGAGAAAGTCTGCGCAACTCATCGTCATCAGGTCGACGAGCCGCGAGATGCTCTTCCGGTTCCCAAAAGCGTAACGCCCGAGATAGAGCGCCTCCGCCAGGTCGGTAAGAGAACGGACGCCGGGATCCGGTGGCCTCCTGTAGAGGAGCGGTCGTACGAGATCGGCCAGCTCGCCAAGATCATGGCTGTACGCCAGGTATGCCTTGCCATCCCTGGCGTTGATCCTGCCTATCTCCTCGGCCGCATGCACCGGGTCGTCCCAGAGCAGGAATCCCGAACCGTCAGGGAAGGGGGCGAAGTAGGCAGGGTCGAGCGGGTAGACGTGGTAGCCGTACCTGGGGAGGTCTAGTTCGCGTACGACAACGTCCGACATGAGACTGACCACGTAGGAGGCGGTCGAGACCCCGAAGCCAGGCCACACTTCTTCCGTCACCGCGGCCCCCCCGACCAGGTGACGACGCTCGAGCACGACCGTCTTCATACCGGCGCGCGCGAGGTACGCCGCACACACGAGCCCGTTGTGCCCTCCGCCGACCACCACAGCGTCGTAACGCGATCCGTCCGAGGCCATCATGCTCCTTCCCCGACTCCACACCGGTTCCTGTACAATTGCGGCATTCTAGCAGTAAGTGCCTTCCACCCGAGCCTCGGGCCAGCACGGAGGGAGTACTACGTGACGCCTATAGCCCGCGAGCTTCTCGCACCGTCGCTGGAGTCATTCGGCCGCAGCAGCACCCTCCCGGCCGAAGCGTACACCGACGGGTCCGTATTCCGATGGGAACAGGAGCGCTTCTTTGTCCGGAGCTGGGTCTGCTGTGGACGGGCAGACAGTCTCGCCTACGCCGGCGAAGGGCGTGCCGTAGAGTGGCAGGGGTGGCTCTTCGTCAACATCAGCGGCGATGCTCCCCCCTTCGAGGAACATGTGGGCAATCTGGAGGATCTAATACGCAACTACGCGTGCGAGGAACTCGTCGTCGCCGCCAGCCACGACTACCAGGTGGCGGCGAACTGGAAGATCCTGGCAGAGAACTACCACGAGTGCTACCACTGTTCGTCCATACACCCGGAGCTCTGCGAGGTCAGCCCTCCGACCAGCGGTGGCGATAACCTGGAGCCGGAGGGAGCCTGGATCGGGGGTCCCATGGATCTCTACGAGGGCGTCGAGACCATGTCGTTAGACGGCAAGAGCCACGCTCCCATCCTGCCGAACCTGATAGAGGGACAGGACCGCACCGTCCACTATTTCCAGCTCTTCCCGAACCTCCTCATAAGCCCCCACCCCGACTATGTCATGACCCACCGCCTCACGCCCCTCGCCCCCGATCGCACCGCCGTGGAGTGCGAGTGGCTGTTCTCCCGCGAGGCCGTCGAGCAGGAAGGCTTCGACCCCTCCTACGCCACCGCTTTCTGGGATATCACCAACCGCCAGGACTGGAAAGCGTGCGAGGCCGTCCAGAGGGGCGCCTCCTCGCGCGGCTATCGTCGCGGCCCCCTCTCACCCCGCGAGGACGCCGTCTACCAATTGATCACGATGGTCGCCAACGGTTACCTCGAAGGCGGGGTCGCACGCCCCGCGAGCAGAGTGCCCGAGGCGACACAGCGTTAGGGCGGGTTTCGAAACCCGCCCCTAAACCATCAACATCACGGGGTTCTCGAGCACCCGTTTGACCTCGGCCATGTAGAGGGCGCCGTCGCGGCCGTTGGCGATGCGGTGGTCTGCCGAGAGGGTCAACTTCATCATGCTAGCGGGGACGATCTCGCCGTTCTCGTCGTAGTCGGGGCGTTTTGCGATGCTGGAGACGGCGACGATAGCGGCCTGCGGTGGATTGATTATGGCGGTGAAGCTCTCGATGCCGAACATTCCCATGTTGGAGACGGTTATGGTGCCGCCCTGGTACTCGTCGGGCTGGAGCTTGCCATCGCGCGCCCTGGAGGCCAGGTCCTTGGACTCCTGGGAGATGGCGGCGAGGCCCTTGCTACCGATGTCCCTTATTACTGGGGTTATGAGGCCCTGATCCAGGGCCACCGCCATGGCCATGTCGACCTTCTCGTGCAACTCGACGCCGCGGGTGGTGTAGAGGGCGTTGAGGTTGGGGTAGCTCCTCAGGGCGACGGCGCACGCCTTCATCACGAAGTCGTTGACGGAGAGCTTTATGCCCTCCTCTTCGAGCTGCTCGTTTAGCTGTTTCCTTAGCGCCATCGCGGCGTCCATCCTGACCTCGACGGTGGCGTAGAAGTGCGGGATGTGCTGCTGGGCCTCGGTCATCCGCTCGCCGATGACCTGCATCATCCGCGTCGGCTCGACGAGCTGTGTCCCCGGCTCCTCGGTCGGCTCCGGCAGACGAGCCGGCTGGAAGCCCTGCATCTCGGCCTGCTCAGCCTGCGGCTGCTCCGGCGCAGCCACGCCGTCTTCCTGTCCATCTTCGGTCCTCCGGGCCGTCCCGCTCTCCATGGCGGCCCGCACGTCGCGCTCTACGATGCGGCCGGCGGGACCGGAGCCGTCTATCTTCGCGAGGTCGAGGTCGTTCTCCTCAGCCAGGCGGCGGACTATGGGAGAAGCCCTGAAGGGCCCGTCCGCCCTGCCGTCGGCCTCCTGTGTTGCGGCTTCCTCGGTCTCCTCTTCCTCCGGAGCCTCGGTCTCTGTGGTCGTGGCCTGGGCCCCGCCGCCATCTTCCTCGCCACCCTCTGCAGCCTCTTCTTCCGCCTCCCCGCCGCCTTCGCTGCGCTCGGGGACCTCCTCGCCCTCGCCCTGGATGAACGCTATCGCACCGCCCACGGGCACGTCCTGGCCCTCGTCCGCAATGAGTTGGGCGAGCGTTCCGGCGTCTTCGGCCTCGAGCTCCATCGTGACCTTGTCGGTCTCGATCTCGGCGATAGCGTCCCCCTCGGAGACCTCCTCGCCCTCGCTCTTGAGCCACTTGAGGAGGGTGCCCTCCTCCATCGCGTCGCCCATCTTGGGCATAATGACTTCAGGCACCTTACTTCTCCTCCTCGTACAGAACCCGGCGGGCCGCGTTGGTAACCTGCTCCTCGCTCGGGAAGGCCATCAATTCGAGATTGCGCGCGTAAGGTCCAGGGACTTCGGCACCGCTCACGCGCTCTACGGGGGCGTCGAGATAGTCGAAGGCCCGATCCTGGATGATCGCCGCCACCTCGCTCGCCACTCCGAACCACCGCCACTGCTCCTGGACGGCCACGGCCCTATGCGTCTTCTCCACAGACTCGACGATGGTGTCCTCGTCGAAAGGCCTCAGGGATCTCAGGTCTATGACCTCGGCCTCGAAGCCGTCCTCCGCCAGTGTGTCAGCGGCCCTCAGGCACAAGTTGACCTGCCGGCCGTAGGCTATGAGGGTAACGTCGGAGCCTTCGCGGGCGATGCGCGCCTGGCCGAAGGGTACGGCGTTGTCCCCATCTTCGACTTCGCCTTTGGTACCGTAAAGGGCGCCAGCTTCCAGGAAGATCACGGGGTTGGGGTCCCGGATCGCCGTCAACATCATGCCCTTGACGTCGTTCGGGGTCACGGGCGCCACGACCTTGAGACCGGGGAAGTGTCCGTAGAAGCTCTCCAGGGAGTGCGTATGTTGGGCCGAGAGCTGGACGCCTCCGCCGTTGGGGCCCCGGATCACGAGCGGCACCTCTACCTGTCCGCCCGAGAAATAGCGCACCTTGGCGGCGTGCTGGATGATCTGGTCCGCCGCCAGAAACGAGAAGTTCCAGGTCATCATCTCGACTACGGGGCGCATCCCCATCATGGCCATGCCGACCGCGGCGCCGGTAAACCCGTTCTCCGAGATCGGCACGTCCATTATCCTCTTGGGCCCATATTCGTCGTAGAGGCCGTCGGTTATGAGGTGGGTGCCGCCGTAGACGCCGATATCCTCGCCCATGAGGACGACGTTCTCGTCCCTGTCTAGCTCGTGGACCATGCCCTCTCTCAGGGCCTCGCGGTATGTCTTGGTCTCCGCCACGTTCGCTACGCCTCCCCCATGTACTCGTCTTCGCCGGCGTAGACGTCAGTGTAGAGCTCCTCCTCCGGCGGCTCATCGCTCTCCTCGGCGAACTCCACAGCCTCCTGTACCCGCTCGCTGGCCTCTCCCCTTATCTCCTCGAGCTCATCCTCGTCGAGCGCGTCGTTCTCGATCAGCCTGTGCTCGACCATCGCGAGGGGATCGCGCTTGCGCCACTCTTCGATCTCTTCCTTGGTGCGGTACTTCTCGAAGAAATCAGCGGCGCCGTGCGGGGCCGTCCTGTAGGTGATCGCCTCGACGGCGTAGGGTTTACCGCTCTCCCTCACCTGCTCGGTCAGTCTATCGGCGACCTCGACGACGGCCTCTACGTCCATGCCGTCTACCTTCTCGTTCTCGATGCCGTAAGCGTCGAACTTGGCAGCGAGGTCAGTCATGCCGGTGGTGCGCTCGACGGAGGTGCCCATCCCGTACTTGTTGTTCTCGACGATAAACAGGCAGGGACACTCGCCGTCCCGTCCCCAGAGCCCCGCGAGGTTGGCGGCTTCGTGGAAGGCGCCCTCGCTGATCGCACCGTCACCGAGATAGAGCTGGGTGATGTGGTCGGTCTCCTGGTAGCGCATGGCGTAGGCGATGCCGACGCCGAGGGGTATATGCCCGCCGACGATGCCGTAGCCGCCCATCAGGCCGCGCTCGACGTCGAAGAGGTGCATGGAGCCGCCCTTGCCCTTTACGAGGCCCGTCTCCTTGCCGTAGAGCTCTGCCATGACCTCTTTGGGATCACTACCCAAAAGTAGCGCATGAGCGTGGTCGCGGTAGGCCGTGATGACCCTGTCGCCTTCCTTGAAGGCCTGGATGAAGCCCGTGGCCACGGCCTCCTGCCCGATGTAGACGTGGAGGTAGCCCCCGATCTTACCCTGCCTGAAGCCCTTCTGGCACGCCTCCTCGAAGGCCCGGATCAGGGCCATCTGGCGGTACAAATCTACGAGACGCTCCGAACTGGTCGCTATGGCACCGTCTTCGCGGGTCTCTACGCCCCCGTCTTCCGATTGCCCGTTATCTGCCGACATTCAACGGCCCCTTCCCTCTCAGAGGTACAAACCTAGGGAAAGAATACCAAAACCCCAGGTTTCGTATGTATTCTCCACACGTTCCTATACCCCGCTTTACGCCTCTTCCAACCACCCCCGCAACTCCCTGAAGGCCCGCGCCCTGTGGGAGTCTGCGTTCTTGCCCTGGCCCATCTCGGCGTAAGTGAGCGAAGACCCCGCGGGAACGAATACGGGATCGTAGCCGAACCCGCCGGAACCCCGCGGTCTTTGCGCCACTATCCCCGGAACTTCACCCCTGAAGGTACGCACGTTCCCGTCCGTCTCCGCGAGCGCGACTACGCACACGGCCTTTGCCCTACGGTCCTCATCCGGCCCGAGCATCCTCAGCAGGCCCTCGTTGCCGACACTGCTCATCAGCCACTTGGTGAGCGCCCCCGGAAACCCGCCCCACGCCTCGACCATGAGCCCCGAGTCCTCGACGAGTACAGGAAGGTCCGGTCTATCGAGAGCCTCGCTGGCGGCACGGGCCTTCTCGGTGGCGACCTCGGCGGGATCTATGGCCTGGATCTCGGGCAGGTCGAGATCCGCCCGCTCCAACGCGACACCCAGGATCTCCTGCACCTCGCGACGCTTGTGCTCGTTGGTGGTCACGAAGATGGCTTCCATGGTCTGGGAGTCTACATAACAGAGATTCCTTATGATACAGTCGCGTCCATGTACCCTGGTAGTAGCAGCATCGAGATACTCTCTGAACCCAGGCTCAGTCGGAAGTGCGTTCAGACCACACAGCTAACGGGAGATAAGCTTTGCCGCTCGTAGACCTCGACCGCTTCGATTTCCTCTATGCCAACCGGGTCAAGGGCATGAAGTCCGCGGCGACCCGCGATCTGATGGCCACGCTCTCGCGGCCAGGCATCATTTCGCTGGCCGGTGGCTTCCCCGACACGAGGGCTTTTGGGGAAGAGGCGTTCCGGGAGATCTCGCGCAACATCGCCGCGGATGCGGCCCAGGCTCTCCAGTATGGGCCGACGGCTGGCCTGGAAGCTATAAAGGACGTCATAGTAGAGGTCATGGGGGCGGAGGGCACGCCGGCGAGGCAGGAGGACGTCTTCGTCACGACGGGGGCTCAGCAGGGGCTAGATCTCATCGCCAAGGTCTTCCTGGACGAGGGTGATGCCGTGCTCTGTGAGGGGCCGACCTATGCGGGGGCGCTCAACGCGTTCGCCGCCTACAGGCCGCGCATCGCCCACGCCCCGATGGACCGGGCCGGTATCATCCCGGTCGCGGCCCGCGAGACCCTGAAGAAGGCCCGCAAGGCCGGTCTCCACGTCAAGTTTCTCTATACCGTCCCTAACTTCCAGAACCCTGCGGGGGTTACGATGGTCGCCGAGCGGCGCAGGGAGCTATTGGCGATGGCGCGGGAGTTCGACCTCGTGATCGTGGAGGACAACCCTTACGGGATGCTCCGTTTCGAGGGCGAGCCGATCCCCTCTCTGGCGGCGCTGGAGCAGGAAGAAGGGGACCTTGATCGGGTCGTTTACCTGGGGACTTTCTCCAAGATCTTCGCCCCCGGCGTCAGGCTCGGGTGGGTACACGCCCAGCCGGGAATACTGCACAAGATCAACGTGGGCAAACAGGGCGCCGATCTCTGCTCTTCGAACCTGTCACAGATGATGATCTCCTCCTACTTCCAGAACGCGGACTGGAGGGCCTACGTGGGACGCCTGACTTCCATGTACAAGGAGCGGCGCGACGCGATGCTCGACGCCCTGGTCGAGTTCATGCCCAAAGAGGTCCACTGGACCCACCCCGAGGGCGGTCTCTTCGTCTGGGTCACCCTTCCCACGTACCTGGACGCGACCGCGATGCTCCCCCGCGCCATCGCAAGGAACGTGGCCTACGTGCCTGGCGAGGGATTCTACGGGGGCGCTCCGGGGACGGGCAAGAACAATATGCGGCTCAACTTCTCGTTTGTGGAGCCAGAGAGGATTCGGCGCGGCATAGAGTTGCTCTCCGAGGTGATCAGGGAGCGCATGGAGCTGCGCAGCGACCTGGAACGCGGCTCGCACCGCAAGGAAGGCGCCATACACGCCGGCCGCTCGGTAAGCTTCAACTCGGGCGCGGAAGGTTAGGGTTCCCGTGGCGCGCGTGGCCGTCTTGCGCGGTGGACACTCCATGGAGAGGGACGTCTCCTTCGTTACGGGCCGGCGCGTGCAGCACGCCCTCGAACGCCTCGGCCACGAGGTCTTCCCACTCGACATCGAGGACTCGACCACGGGGACGCTCATGGAGATCTCTCCCGACGCTGCCTTCGTCTGCCTGCACGGCCCCGGCGGCGAAGACGGTACGGTACAGGCACTCCTCGAGACCCTGGGCATCCCGTACACAGGAAGCGGGCCGCTCTCGTCCATCCGCTGCATGGACAAGGACTACGCCAAGCGGGCCATGTGGGCCGCGGGCATAAGGACCCCTCCCTTCCGCACGTTCCTCCGGAGGGCGATGAATGAGATGGGCGCCTCGGCGGCGCTCGATGTCGCCGCCGAAGAATTAGGGTATCCGCTGGTCGTCAAGCCGTCCAGGGAGGGTTCTAGCTTCGGGCTCTCGCGGGTCGAGGAATCCGACGGACTCTTCGACGCCGTCTATGAGGCACTGGGTTACGATGCCAAGATCCTGCTGGAACGCTGGGTGGAGGGGACGGAGATCTCCATCCCCATTATCGAACCTGCGGGCGAAAGAGCGAGGACGCTCGGGCTCGTGGAGATCCGACCCCGCGAAGGGGCCTACAACTTCGAGGCGAAGTACACCCCCGGCGCCACGGACTTCGCCATCCCCGCCGAGATACCACCCGAAGCCGCCTCTCTCGTCGAGGACACGGCGCTTACGGCCTACGAGGTCCTAGGCTGCTCCGGCTACGCCAGGGTGGATACCATCTTCGCGGAAGGTATCCCCTGGGTTCTCGACGTAAAGACCATCCCCGGCTTCACCGAGACTTCCACCTTCCCCCTGGCGGCCGAGACCGCTGGCATCAGCTTCGAGACTCTCGTCGAGACCATCCTGGATGCGGCCCTGCGTACCGAGGCAGCGGCCAAGCTGTAGTTCCGCCCGGCCGACGCGAGCTTGCCTTCGCAGAATGGGGGAGCGTCGCTGTGACGATCCCCCATTTCCCTCCGCCAGGCAATTATCAAAGCACAAAGCCTCCGCGAAGACATCGTCCATTTGGGCTATGCAAAGATCGTCTATTTGGGGTATGCGCTCAGGCCCACCCCGACGATACAATCAGATTATCGTCAAGCCGGGCGCCACCTGAACCTTCCCTTCCTTCCCCTCTACAGCGGGCCCCGGCTTTTCTCTTGCCTCCATCCCTTGTGAAAGCAGTCCGATGGTGCGACCTCGAACCTTGCGTGGAGTCGGGACACTGTGACCTCGCGAATGGAGCTTACGGCCTCACCGCCGAAGAAGTAGATCTCGTGTGGAAGACTGCCCCGCCCCGGATTCCACGTTTCGCGTAGTGGTACAGTAACTAAGCACGAGTATGGAGGTGACAGAGTACTTCAGGCGAAATGTGTTAGAGAACCCGGATCGTGCCGGCATCACCCAGGAGATGTGCGAGCGTGACATCGAGTCGGCCGAACACATCGTCAGGCAGCCTAACGGACGCTTCGCTTTTTGGGGACGGGAGGAAGGCTAAGACCTGTACCTAAGGGTGGTCGTCACGGGAGACCGGAGGGCTCTGCACAACGCTTTTTTCGACACCGACTATACTCGCCAGCAGAGGAGGAGAGAGCGTGAAGGTTAGTTACTA
>Ga0126305_10000129_pt1 | contig 32648 bp, 27 predicted proteins | sample Plot26_FD_92536 | JGI IMG/M metagenome (GOLD analysis project Ga0126305, IMG submission 92536) | Serpentine soil microbial communities from UC McLaughlin Reserve, CA, USA - Plot26 | ecosystem: Environmental > Terrestrial > Soil > Grasslands | place: USA: UC McLaughlin Reserve, Lake County... | reverse complement strand
TCCCCCGGCACCCCAGCCTACAAGTCGCCCGAGCAGACGCGAGGCGAGAAGGTCGATCCGCGCAGCGATCTCTGGGCCTTGGGGGTGGTGCTCCACGAGATGGTGACCGGTCGTGTGCCGTTCGGCGGCGAGTACGAGCAGGCGGTGATCTACGCGATTCTGAACGAGCGGCCGCGGCCGCTGGACGGCGACGGGGCGTTCCCCTCCGAGTTGGCGGAGGTCATCAGCCGGGCGCTCGAGAAGGATCCGGCGGCGCGCTATCCCACCGCCGAGGCCATGGCGGAGGACCTGGCAAGGGTTCCACTGGAGGCGAGCGGCGAGCCCGTCCCCCGTAGGCCCCGGCGGATGGAACGTCGGCCAACCCTTTTCAGAAAGTGGTTTCTTGCCGGGCTGGCCGCGCTGGTGGTGCTTGGGATCGCGTTGGGCGTCTGGCAGTGGCGGGAGCATCGCTGGGACTTCGCGCCGGAGGTGGCGCGGCTGGTTGAGCAGGGAGACCGCATGGAGTGGCGGGGGGACACCGAACGCATTCTCCACAACGCCGAAGGGGCTTATCGCCAGGCCTTGGCTCGGGATCGCGGTAATCCTCTGATCGAGGCCCAGTTGGCGGCCTTGCTGGCGCGTATTGACGCCCAGTTCTCCGCGCTGGGACGGCGGGAGGAGATCCGTAGGTTGGCCGCCCGGGCCGTCGAGCGCGCTCCCGATCACCCGATGCCCTGGGTGGCCAGGGCCAAGCTCCTGCTGCTTGAGAACAAACCGCGCGAGGCCGAGCAGGCGGCGCGCGAGGCCGTGGAGCAGGATCCCGAATTCGATCGCGGCCATACGGTTCTGGGCGAGGCGCTCATCGCCCAAAAGCGTCTGGAAGACGGCCTTGACGAGATCCGCAGGGGTGTCGCGGTCGGCCAGGGGTACCTGCGTGCGCGGCTGATCCTCGCCGCCAAGCTCCAGGATGCCAGCCGCTACGACGAAGCCGCGACCGAGCTCCACAAAGTGCTCGCCTACGACCCTGACCATCCGACCGCCAACCAGACCTTGGGGGCGATCTACCTGGATAATGGCCGTAACTCCGATGCTCTCCCCCTGTTCCGTAAGGCCTTCGAGCTGACCCGCGACGCGCGCTCTGCCAATAGTCTGGGCTTCGTCTATTTCAACCTCGATCGCATGGACGAGGCGATCGCGGCCTTCCGCGAAGCTTACCGGTTGAATCCTTCGCTTCCCACGGCAGCACGCAACCTGGCCGAGAGCTACGAGAAGATCGGCCAGGCGAGCGAAGCCCGCCGCTGGTATACGGCCGCCCTCTCGGGGTTCGAGCGCCTGCTGGCCAGCGGAGGACCGCGCGCCGAGCTCCTGAGCGGCCGGGCCTACTGCGCCGCCAAGCTCGGCCGCTACGACGAGGCGCTCGGCAATGTGCGGGAAGCGATGAAGCTCAAGCCAAAGCAGAATGCTTTCCTCTTCCGAGCCGCTCAGATCTGTGCCATGGCAGGCCGCCGGGAGGCGGTCTATTCCTATGCCCGGCAGGCCGTCCAGGAAGGCTATTCACGAGAAGAGCTGCGCCGTGACCTCGCCTTCCGCGCCTTCCAGGACGACCCACGCTTCCGGACAATCTTGGAGTCCGCGGCACGCTGATGCGCCTCAAGGCGCTGACGTTTTCCCGCCACCTCCCACTTGGACCTGGTCCGGCTGAGTTCCGGATCCTGCGGGCCCGTCGAGCAAAATGCTCATGGGCTGCGCGCCACTGCCGAGGTGGATCTGTATTCCCTGTTGAGCGGCAGGCGGCCGTGGTGATACGCTGTCCTCCTCGCGCATCTCCAGGAATAGCGGACGGAAGGAGAAGTCCAGGCGATCCTCGACGATTTTCATGGGGTTGGCGAGCGCATATTCTCCAAACGCCGAATGGGGAAGGTCGCCCGCGAAGTGGAGCCCCACGGCCAGGTATCCCTCGTTCGGGGCATCCGTGACCCACACCGAGCCCGAGTCCCCGGCCTCGCTGATCCGTTTGTCCACTTCCAGTGGCGCGATGTGGATTTGATCTTCGAATACCCGCACGATTCCGCTGTTGTACTCGATCGCCGAGGAGAAAAAGAGGCCGTCGATGAACCCCCAGGTAAAGCCGGTGGAGCGGCCGGACTTTCGCACTATCATCCCAAGGTAGGGGTCGGTGGATTCTTTGATGGTCTGGAACATGGAGAGGATCTCACCGGTGCAGTAGCGACGGCTGCCGGTGAGTTCGGAGATGGCCGCATCGGTTTGGCGGTTGAAACTCCAGCGCTTCAGGCGAGCGACAACGTCGCTCGATCGTCCTTGATCGAACAGACCCGGCTGGAAGCAGGGAGTGCCGACCTCTGCATTCAGGTCCCCGGCGAGAACGTGCCAGTTGCTCAGGATACAGATGCTGCCGTCGAGACGATCCCAGACCAAGGCTCCTAGAGTCCCGACCGGCACCTGGGGGCTGCCAATACTGATGCCACCCACCAGCGGATCGATCCGTCGGCGGCGGTTTGCATTCTCCTGGGGCTTCTCAAGGACCATGCGCGGCGTTGGTGGCTGAGCTAAGTGGGTCAGCTTGTATTCCGCCTCGACGACATCCATGCTGACGAGCTTGCCACTCGGACTACGGTACTTTTCGGGATCGATGAAATCCTGCCGACGGTCCTTGAAAGTGTCTTCGGGCAGCTTGCGCTCGACGTGCACCCGCAGAGCCATTTCGTTGAGGAAGGTGTGGTCACTCTCCTTGATCCTGTAGCCAATGTCGACAGCAGTCACACCGGGAATGCGCAACAACCGCCGTCGGTGAAGGCGGAGAGTCTCGACCAGTTCCTTCCATTCCTGCTCGGGGCTCGGGTCCTCCTCCTGCACGCCCGCGAGCCGTCCCTGCTTAGGTTCGGGCAGCGGAAATTTTGCGTGTTTGAGTTCGGTGACAGGGAGATTTCTCGGTGAACTATTACGTCCAGCGGGTGACATGACGTTCCTCCTGAGAAGTGGTCCGATGGGGTTGCCCCGTTAAGAGTTTCCGCCCCATGGCGACGTGGGGCTTTGCTGGTTTGGCCGCACGTCACGGAATGGTTAGGGTAGAGGTTGGCCGGCGAGCCATTGCGCCGGCACAAGCTGGTCTTTAAGACGGACGGTCAGGATCTTTTTCGCCTCTGGTGGACTTTCATTGACTACTCCATTGCATCTCCTTCGGAAGCTCGCCTTACATCCCCGGCTTTCGTTCAACCTAAGCTCTGAGGTGCGCTTCCAGGCCGAGACTCCCCTGGAAGCATCCGATGAGCTCGCCGATCTGATCCGCAGCCAGGCCGGCCTCGTCCAGGGACCGCCGGATCTTCTTCAGGCATCGATTCCGGACCGAGTACAGGTCTCGCTGGGGCCGGCCCAGAATCGGAGCCACGGCCGCCATGCTGAGGCCCTCGAAGAAGTGCAGCCGGAGGAGGAGGCGGTCCTCGGCGGGAAGCGACCGGAGGAGCGGGATGAGCAACTCGCGGAGCCGGTTCGCGATACACGCCCGCTCCTTCTCCTCGATGCGGATTTCCACCTGGCCGTCGATCGGGATTCGGAGCAGCTCCTCTTCGCTGACTCGCCGCCGCTCCTGACGCTGAGGGAGCACAGCCGCAAGGTGTGTTACTTCGTCCAGCGAGAGAGAAACCCCGTGCTCGGTCCGGAGTCGCTCGACGGCTTCGTCTCCGGAAAGTTTGTCTCGGACAAGAAGTCGCTCCAAGAGCATGCCTTCCTCTCCACGCCGACGAGAAGCGGCGGAAGGCCGCCACTTGCCCCAGACATGAGTGCGGTAGTCCCGCATCAGGTTGACCAGAACGACCGTCAGGAAGGTGGGGAAGGAGCTCCGGCCCTCCCATCTGCCAAGGATCCGGTAGTCGTCGTCGACCAGCTTGAAGAGTGCCCAGGAGCGAAACTCCTCGGCCTCGGACTCGGGCAGGCCGCTGCGCCAGCTCAGGCGGAGGAGCTTGCGCTGGATCAGGTCAAGGTTGGTTTCGAGGAGCGCTCGGCCGCGGATTGCGGGCCGACGCTGATCCCGGGCTTGATCGGGGCGTGGGGGGCCTTCGGATTCTCGGCATGAGGTTGGTAGAGGAACGGGCACTTGCGACCTCCTTCGGGTAGGACGTCGGCCGGACTTTGGGACGGCGTCGGGCCTGTTTCGCATGGCCCCACCGTAGCCGGCGGGAGCCCGCAAAGTCCTGAAGGAGTTCTGGTTGTGTTCTGTGAAAGTTCTGAGAAGTGGAGCAGGCCGGCCGCGGATTCACTCTTCCCGCTTCTCGCCGACCACCAGCTTCATCGTCATCCCCTTCGCCGCGTGGCTGCCGATCGGGCAGTAGACCTTGTATTCGCCGGGCTGGAGCGTAACCTGCAGGCTGCCGGTCTCATGGGGCCTCACGACGGCTTCCAGCATCTGGTCGATCCCCGGTCCCTCGATTTTGAAGCTGTGGTTCTTGCGCCCCTCGTTGCGAACGAGGAAGGTCGCCGGCCCGGCAGGCAGGGTTTGAGGCATCTCGACGGCGTACTCGCTCAGTCGGACCTCTACCTTTTCTCCCCGCGGTTCTTCCGCTCCAAATACGACGGTCAGGCTGAGGAGGAGGAGGGGTATGAGGAGCAGCAGCTCTCTTTTCATTCTATTTCTCCTGTAGTGGGGCACGGAGATTCGAGACGAAAGTTGTCAGCTCCCGGATCACCACGTCCGGACGGTCCCTGTGAATGGAGTGTCCGGCTCCCTCTACAGTAAGGTGCCTGGACCGGGGCGAGCGGGCTGCGAGATCGTTCTGGAGCTCGGCCGCGACGCGGACCCATCGTTCGTGGAGCTCCAGGGGCCGGTCGGGCGGGCGTTGCCTCTCCCCGGCGGAGAGCACGAGGAGAGGGACGTCGAGGGTCCGCGGCACGGCGGCAAACTCCCGCGGGCTCGCGTCGGCGATCAGCAACTCGTCGTAGCTCGCGCGATACCAGGCCGGCCGGCGGGAGACGGCGCCGAGCTGGCGCCGTGCTCTCCAGGGCAGCTCGGGGATGGTGAGGATGCGCGGCATGGGCTCGCCCCGCTCGGCCTTCTCGGCGAGGAGGCGCTCCTCCTCGATCTGCCGTGAATGGCGCTCCTTGAACTCCCGTGGGGCATGGGCCCAGTGGTCCTCGTGCGAGGAGTCGAGGAGCACGAGGCCCGCAACTTCCCGGGGGTGAAGGCCGGCGTAGAGCCGGGCATCGAGCCCGCCGAAGGAGTGGCCGACCAGGACGTAGGGCGGAGGGACACCCGCACGGTGGAGGAGGGTCCGAAGCTCCTCGACGATCCGCCGCCGGCTGCGCGGCCGGGGCCCCGGGTCGCTGTAGCCGATCCCGGCCCGGTCGTAGGAGCAGACGCGGGTCACCTTCGCGAGCGCGGGCTGGACCTGGAACCAGGTGAGCCAGGCATCTCCAGACCCCGCGTCGAGCACCACGGCGGGTCGGCCCTCACCTTCGCAGGCCAGGTGGACCCGGAAGCCGCCCACGTCGATCAGTCGGCCCGGCGGGGGTCCCGGATCCCCGAACGGAAGGATCCACATCCAATGGGATCGCATCAGAGCCAAGGCCCCGGCGAGCGCCAGGATCATTGCCAGCCACGCACCACGCCTGCCGAGCGGTGTCGCCATCTTTGCTCCTCCATCCTGGCTTCCGAAGCTTTCTACGAGCGTGTCCGGTGGTACGTCGTGGGCCGCCATGACGGCGCCCATCCCCGGGCAGCCTTCCTCATCGAAAAGAAAGGAATTTGTAAGGGATGTAAAGTCCGCGCTCCCGCCGGATTCGCCGCTGCTACACTGGCGAGGCCATGAATACCCGGGGTTTCTCGCGACGGCTGCCCCTTGCCATCGCGGCGCTCTTGCTGCTCCTGCTGGGCGTTCTTGCCACGCTCCAGTACCGGTGGAGCGGCGAGGTGAGCGCCATGGAGCGGCAGCGGATGCGGTCGAGCCTGTTCGCCGCCGGTTCCCGCTTCGCCGAGGACTTCGACCGCGAGGTCACCCGGGTCTTCCTCTACTTCCACCCGATCATGGAGCCGGTGGACGACAAGGTCGAACGCGTCCTCCGCCAATATGCCCGCTGGATGGACGAGGCACCGTATCCGCGCCTCATCCGTGAGGTCTACCTGGTGCGGCCCGCCGGCGGTGGCAGGGTGGATCTCCTGGTCCTGCGGCCCGAAGAGCACCGCTTCGAGGCATCTCCCTGGACTCCCGAGCTCCTGGCGCTGGCGAAACGTTTTCACGAGAGGAGCCACGGGCCGGGCCATCTCCATGGCGGCTTCGGCATGGCGATGAGGGTCGAAGGGAGCCTCCCTGGCCTGGTGATTCCCCTGGAGTTTTCGGCGCCGCCCGAGGACCGCCAGCCTAGGGCTTCGGGAACCGGCGGCCACCTGGTGGTGCGGTTCGACGAGCGGGCGATCGCCGGCGAGATCTTTCCCGCCCTGACCCGCCGGTACTTTGCGGGACCCCAGGGAGACGAGTACGCCCTTGCCGTGATGGGTGCCGGACGGACGGTCTTCGTCTCCGATCCGAAGATGCCCGAGGCCTCCTTCGGCGGCGGCGACCTGAGCCTGGGGATCTTCGGGCTGCGGCAGTTCGACGAGTTGGAGTCGCTCTGGAACGGGCGCCGGTCGGCAGGCCGGCGAGAGCGCTTTCCCGGCTCGCCGTGGCCGCGGGTCGAGGGGCTGCCGGAAGGGCGCCGCCACGAGGCCGGCGGGGCGTGGCGCCTGGTGATCAAACGCCGCGACGGCTCCCTGGAGCAGGCCGTGACGGCCATCCGCCACCGGAACCTGGTGATCAGCCTGGGCATCCTGGCGCTGCTGGGCGCTACGGCGGGGCTGATGATGGTGACCACCCAGCGAGCCCAGCGCCTCGCGCGCCAGCAGATCGAGTTCGTGGCCGGCGTCACCCACGAGCTGAATACGCCGCTCACGGCCATCCGCTCGGCGGGGCAGAACCTGGCCGACGGCGTGGTGGCGGAGCCCGCCCAGGTGCGGCGCTACGGCGCTCTGATCGAGGGCGAGGGCCGGCGGCTCTCCAACATGGTGGGCCAGGCCCTGGAGTTCGCCGGCATCCAGTCGGGCCGGCGGGTCTATCACCCGCGGCCGGTCGAGGTGGGGGAGATCCTCGACGGCGCCCTTCAGGACTGCCGCTGGCTGCTCCAGGAGAAGCGCATCGAGGTGGAGCGCGACGTGGAGGCGGGCCTGCCGCCCGTCTGGGCGGACGCCGCCGCCGTGCGCCAGGCCGTCCAGAACCTCCTCGAGAACGCCGTCAAGTACGGCGGCCGGGCGGGCTGGATCGGCGTGCGGGCCCGGCGCGCGCCCTCGGGACAGGTGGAGGTCACCGTCGCCGACCGCGGACCGGGCATCCGCGCGGAGGACCGGCCCCACCTCTTCGAGCCGTTCTTCCGCGGCCGTGACGCCGCGGTGGGGAGCATCCCCGGCAGCGGCCTGGGCCTGAGCCTGGTGCGCCACATCGCCGAGGCCCACGGCGGCCGGGTCACGGTCGCCGCCGGAGCGGGGGAAGGCAGCGCCTTCACCCTCCATCTGCCGGCCGCCTCCGCCGCCGCCGAGAGGATCCCGGCCTTGGAAGAGCCCGCGTGATGACCGAGCGGTCCGAGCGGCCCGATCGGCCGCTGTTCCCGCAGCGCCAGGCGGCGCGGCGCATCCTTCTGGTGGAGGACGAGCCCAGCCTAGTCCTCACCATGACCGACCGGCTGGTCAGCGAGGGGTACCAGGTGGAGACCGCCGGCGACGGCGAGGAAGGGCTCTCCCGGGCCCTCGAAGGCTCTTTCGACCTCATCCTGCTCGACGTCATGCTCCCCCTGCGGGACGGCTTCGACGTCTGCCGCGAGCTGCGCAGCCGGGGCGTCCAGGTGCCCATCGTGATGCTCACCGCCCGCGGTCAGGTGGTGGACCGGGTCGTGGGCCTGAAGCTGGGGGCGGACGACTACGTCACCAAGCCGTTCGAGATGATCGAGCTCCTGGCCCGCATCGAGGCCCTCTTCCGGCGCGCCCGGGCGCCGGTCTCCGCGCCGGCGGGCACGCAAGGCTTCGGCGACGTGCGGGTGGACTTCCGCCGGGCCGAGGCCTTCCGCGGCGGCGAGCCGGTGCCCCTCTCGGCCATGGAGTTCAAGCTCCTCGCCTACTTCATCCAGAACCGGGGCGCGCTGGTGACCCGCGACGAGCTCCTCGACAAGGTGTGGGGTTACGATGCCATGCCCACGACCCGCACGGTGGACGTCCACGTCGCCTCCCTGCGCCAGAAGCTGGAGCGCAACCCGTCGCGTCCCGAGCTCATTCTCACCGTCCACCGGCGCGGCTACCGCTTCGCGGGATGAGGTGCTTTACATCCCTTACAAACTTCTTGCGTCCTGCTGAGGACTGCGTTGCGGCGCGGGCCTATGCTGTCCTTCGATGCTTTTCCAAAGGAGACCGATCATGAAAAAGATTTTTGCACTCTGCTTCGCCGCCGCCCTCGTGGCTGGCGCCACCCTCGCTCTTCACGCGCAAGGCCCCGGGTCCCATCACAAGGGCGGTCCTGGCGGCATGGCGCACATGGAGCACATGGAGGAGTTCCTCGGCAAGGCCTTGTCCCTCAACGACGTGCAGAAAGCGGCGGCCAGGAAGATCCACGAGGAGACCTTCGCCAAGGCCGAGCCCCTGATGGATCAGCGGCATGAGCAGATGAAGGAGATCCACGCGCTGCTCGACGGCGACAATCCCGACGCCACGGAGATCGGCCAGAAGATGATCGCCTCGCATACCACGGGCGAGAAGCTCAAGGCCCTCCACGAGGAAGCCATGGCCCGGTTCAGCGCCCTGCTGAACGCCGAGCAGCTCGAGAAGCTCAAGACCTTCAAGGAGATGCACCACGACCGGCACGGCTTCGGGGAGCCGGAAGAGGGAATGTAGGAGGCTGGACTGCGTTCCCCCTGCCAGGGCCGGCCATTGTGACCACGTTGGTCATCTATAATGCCGGCCCTGGCCCCCTCACCTCCGGGGGCCGCGATCCCTTGGAGGAGAGAGCCGATGCCGAAACGGCCCATCGCCGTCTATCACGAGCACCCGGACTGGTTCCGCCCGTTGTTCGCGGAGATGGACCGGCGAGGCACGCCCTACGTCCGCATCGACGCGCGGCGCCACCACTACGACGTCGCGGCCCGCGAGCGCGAGTACTCGCTGGTGTTCAACCGCATGAGCCCCTCCGCCTATCTGCGGGGCGCGAGCCACGGCATCTACTACACGCTCGGCTACCTCGATCACCTGGAGCGGCTGGGGACGCGGGTCATCAACGGCTCGCGGGGGTTCAGGACCGAGATCTCGAAGGCGCTCCAGCTTTCGCTGCTCGAATCGCTCGGCCTCAAGTATCCGCGGGCCCGCGTCATCAACCATCCCGCCGAAGCGCCCGAGGCCGCGCGGGGACTGCGCTTCCCCGTGGTGGTCAAGGCGAACGTCGGCGGCAGCGGCGCCGGCATCGTCCGCTACGACACCCCGGCCGATCTCGAGGCGGCGGTGGAGCGGGGCTCGATCGACCTCGGCATCGACAGCACGGCGCTGGTGCAGGAGTTCGTCCCCGCGCGGGGCGGCCACATCGTGCGCGTCGAGGTGCTCGGGCGGAAGTTCCTCTACGGCATCCGAGTCTTCAGTCCGGAGGACGTCTTCAACATCTGCCCGGCCGACGCCTGCCAGACCACGGACGGTACGGCGATCACCAGCACGGCCTGCGCCGTGGACGCCCAGCAGCGAGGTATCCGGGTCGAGGGCTACACACCGCCGCCCGAGGTGATCGCCGACGTCGAGCGGATTTTCGACGGGGCCGCGATCGACGTCGGCGGCGTCGAATACATGATCGACGACCGCGACGGCGAGCTCCTCTATTACGACATCAACGCCCTCTCCAACTTCGTGGCCGACGCGCCGCGCGTCGTCGGCTTCGACCCCTTCACGCGGCTGGTCGACTATCTTGAAGCGAAGGCTCTCGAAGCGAAGGCTCTCGAAGCGGAGGCGGAAAGATGAGATACGGATACTGGATGCCGGTGTTCGGCGGCTGGCTGCGCAACGTCGAGGACGAGGGGATGGAGGCGAGCTGGGACTACGTCAGCCGGCTGGCGCGGCGCAGCGAGGAGATCGGCTTCGACCTGACGCTCGTCGCCGAGCTGAACCTCAACGACATCAAGGGGATCGACGCGCCGTCGCTCGACGCGTGGTCCACCGCGGCGGCCCTGGCGGCCGTGACGCGCCGCCTGGAGCTGATGGTGGCCGTGCGGCCGACCTTCCACCTGCCGGCCCTGCTCGCCAAGCAGGCCGCGAACATCGACCACATCAGCGGCGGACGGCTGTCGCTCAACGTCGTGTCGTCCTGGTGGGCCCAGGAGGCGGCGCAATACGGCGTGGCGTTCGACTCGCACGACGACCGCTACGCGCGGACCTCCGAGTGGCTCCAGGTGGTGGACGGCGTCTGGAAGCAGCCCCGCTTCTCGTTCTCCGGCCGCTACTACAGCGTCGACGAGACCGTGCTGGAGCCGAAGCCCGTCTCCCGGCCGCGCCCGACGATCTACGCCGGCGGTGAGTCGGAGGCCGCCAAGGAGCTGATCGCGAGCCAGTGCGACGCCTACGTCATGCACGGCGATCCCGCCGGCCGCATCCGCGAGAAGGTCGCGGACCTGTCGGCACGGCGCGAGCGGATGGGCCTGCCGCCGATGAGCTATGGCGTCGCCGGCTACGCGATCGTGCGCGACTCGGAGGCTGAGGCGCAGCGCGAGCGCGAGCGCATCACGAACGTCCAGCAGAACGCCGCCGGCTACGCCAACTATCAGCAGTGGCTCGCCGGCACGCAGCTCGAGCAGCGGATGTCGATCGAGGAGTACTCGGTCTCCAACCGCGGGCTGCGCACGGAGCTCGTGGGCACGCCGGAGCAGGTGCGCCAGCGGATCGAAGAGCTGGAGGCTGCGGGGGTCGATCTCCTGCTATTGCAGCTCAGCCCCCAGCAAGAGGAGATGGAGCGCTTCGCGGCGCAGGTGATCGATCAGCCGCTCCATCCCTTGACGGCCCGGTAGAGGGCGACCAGGGGAGTCAGGCCGAGCAGGCTGGCCCGCAGGCGCAGGAACGGCGAGCGTTCGAGCGCCTGGAGAGTGGCTTGGGCCGCGGCCAGCTCGGCCGCCGTCCTCGCCAGCTCGTCCTCGGCCGTCTCCGTGTGCGGTCCGAGCCAGCTCAGGTAGAGCGAAGCGGCCCGCAGACAGTCCTGGGCATCGGCTCGAGGCATGGCGAGCAGCTCGCGGTAGAGTCCGACCAGAACCTCGACGGCTTCCTCGCGACCCGCCTCGCGCCGTACGCGGTCCCGCACCCGCGCCGCATCCTCCGGATCGTAGCGGCCGATCGCGGCGCGCAGCCGCTCCTCCTCGACGGGCGGGCGGAGCGCCCCCATCCCGAAATTGAGGTTCCGCAGGGTGTCGAAGTTGGACGAATCGACGAGCGGTCCGCTCCCTTCGAGATCGCAGAGGACCACGGCGGCGCCCACCGCCATCGCTTCCAGCGCGGCACGGCCGCGGGCGAACACCAGGTCATGGGAGGCCAGGATCTCTTCCGGCCGGATCGAGCGTCCCGCGGCGAAGCCTGCCACCGTCAGCTCGAGGCCGCTCGCCGCGCAGGCGCGCTCGATCTCGGGGACGAACGTGCGGGCAGATGCCTGGTTGCTCAGGAGCAGGGCGCGCCGGGGGCGCGGCGGCAGGGGAGGGCGGGGCCGGAAGCGGTCCAGGTCCACGAAGTTGTGGAGCACCGTGACATGGCTCTCCGGGATGCCATGCTCCAGAACCAGCCGGTCGCGGCGCAGAGCGTCCACGGCGACGTAGCGCGCGAGGCTGGGGAACCGCGGCGGCGCCTCCTGCCAGGGCAGCCAGCCGTGGCAGACGTAGAGCGCCGGCACGGTGGGGAAGCGCAGCATCGCCTGCATGGCCTCCAGATGGTGCTGGCCGTGGATGACGTCGGGCGGCTCGCCGAGCCGGTCGAGGCTGTCGATCACGGCGATACCCCGGGAGCGGATCTCCGCCGCGACCTCGCCGAGGCGGGGGGAGAAGACCACGGGCGAGTGGCCCAGCCGCCGCAGCTCCTCGGCCACGTCCCGAGTGTAGAGCTGGGTGCCGGCGCGCACCGCCAGCTCCCGGCAGGTGATGAGGATTCGAAGGGATGAGTCGGGCATCGCGCGGGCAGTGGCGGAAGCGGGCAGTGGCGGAAGTGGCCGCCGGAACTTATTATAGCCGCCCGTGAATGGACTCCCCGATCTGGCCTGCGTCGTAATGGCCCTCGGCAACCCGCCGGAGCTGGCCGCCGCCGTCCGCTCGCTCCTGGGGCAGAGCGAGCGCGTGGAGGTGGTGGTGGTGAATTCCGGCGGGGGTGGCGCCGCGGCTTCCCTCCAGGACGCCGACCTCGCCGTGCCCGTCGTCGAGCGCGCCGAACGCCTGCTGCCCGGGGCCGCCCGCAACCTCGGGATCGCCGCCACGCGGGCGCCGTTCCTCGCCTTCCTCGCCGCCGACTGCTGGGCCGAGCCCGGCTGGGCAGCAGCGCGCCTGAAGGCGCATCGCGCCGGCGCCGACGCGGTGGCGAGCGCGGTGACCAATCCCTACCGTCGCAGCCTCGCGGCCTGGACCTCCTATGTCGCCCTGTTCTCCCGCCGCATGCCCGGAGCGCCTGCCGCGGAAGCCTTACGGTATGGCGCCTCCTACGCGCGCGGCCTGTTCGAAGATTTCGGCACCTTTCGCGAGGATCTCCGGGGCGGCGAGGACACGGAGCTCCACCAGCGCCTGGCGGCGGCAGGGGTGGCGATCGCCTGGGAGCCGGCCGTGCGGACGGCGCACCGCCATCCGCTACGGGTAACGGCGCTCCTCGCCGACCAGTATCGCCGCGGCGCGCGCAGTGCCCGGGCCTGGACGCGCCTCCAGGGACCGCGGCCCCGGCAGGTTGCGGTCAACGCCTTGCGCCGCGTGCCGGAAGGGATCGGCATGGCCTGGCGGAGCGCCGAGGCCGGCGAGCGCCCGTGGATCGCCGCCGCGAGCCTGCTCCTGCCGGCGGCCGCCCTGGCCTACGCGGCGGGAGCGCTGAGGGTAGGGCCGCGCGGCCGGGGCGGCGAGGAGGCCGCGTGAGGCTTTGGCCCCTCTTCCGGCGCCGCCCGCCGCGGATCCTGGCGCTCCTCGCCTGCCGCAACGAGATGCGCTTCCTGCCGGACTACTTCGCGAGCGTCCGTCCTCTGGTGGACGGCGTGATCGCCCTCGACGACGGCTCGACCGACGGCTCGGCGGAGCTCCTGGAGCGGCAGCCCGAGGTGCTCCAGCTCATCCGGCTGCCACCCCGCGCCGGTCACGCCTGGGACGACGCCCTCAATCACCGCCGTCTGATCGAGGCCGCCTGGGCGCACGGGCCCGACTGGCTCCTCGGCCTTGACGCCGACGAGCGCCTGGAGCAGGGCTTCCGGGAGCGGGCGGAGCAGGAGATCGGCCGCGCCCGGCGGCAAGGGCTCCGGGCCTACCGCCTTCACGTGCGAGAGCTCTGGGACGCCCCGCTGTCTTACCGGGCGGACGGCCTCTGGGGCGGCAAGAGCTCGGCCCGCTTCTTCGAGGCGCGCCGCGACCACGAATTCCACATGCAGCGCCTCCACTGCTACTGGGCGCCCCTGAACAGCCGCCTGCCCAACGGCGACTTCCCCCAGGCCGACCTCTACCTCTACCACCTGCGGATGCTCGAAGCCGAGGACCGGGCGGCGCGGCAGGCGCGCTACGAGAGCCTCGACCCCGGACGGGATTTCCAATCGATTGGCTACGGCTATCTCACCGATACCGAGGGGCTGCGGCTGGAGCGGATTCCTGGAGGGCGCGAGTATCGGCCGCTGCCCCATCCCGGCATTTCGGGTCTTGCCAGCCAACCCTGACCGCGCTGCCCGTGGACTTTCCCGCTTTGCTTCGTGTATACTTAAGATAGTTCTTTATGGCTGGATTCTCCAGGTCCGATCTCCCACTCCTAATATTTAGGAGCAGGGTTCTTGGCGAAGGAGCGAAGATGACGAGACGCTTGGTTCTGATTGTGGGCGTTGGTCTCGCGGCAGCCTTGGGGCTTGCTGCTTCAGGGAAGGCTCAGTCGACCACCAACTATGTGACCGAGGTCCCCCCGACGGGTTCCCCGACAGCGCTGGGCTTGGACGAGGAGCCGGATTTGAAGCAGGCGATCCCTGTGCCGTCTGGCATTTTCTTCCCCACCCCGCCCTTGGATCCGCGGGCGGTCTGGAGCTCCAGGTGGATTTGCCGGAACGCCGGTCCGGCGGAGGTGACCGGCTTCCGGGTGAGGTGCGGGAACGCGACCTTCCTCGACTTTCATATCGCGGACTGCTGCCTCGGGGGGGACCACTGGCAGCTCAAGGGGAAGGCGTGGGACGCGAATCCCAACACTGCCGTCACGACCTCTCCGGGTCCGGTCCCCGTCTACAGCGTTCCCGGCCGGGTTTACCGGTATGGGGGGACGCCCTTCAACCCCGGGGTAGACGCCTACGTGGAGTGCGGTTATCTCCACGGGGTGAACGTCTTCCTGGCCGACTCCTACGTTGTCTTCAGCTCCGACGGCGCCTGCACCGTGACACCGGATCCCGCCATCCGGCGCATCGACCGCACGCCGTAGCCTGTGCTTCCCTGGTGCCGCCCGTCGGCGCGGGCGGCACTCGTTCTTCATCGGCTTTACATCCCTTATAAACCTTTCGATCAGCCTTGCCCCATCCCGGCAATCCGTACTTGCCAATCCGCCCTGACCGCGCTACTCTTACCTAGTCATCTAGGTATGAGGGGAGGGTGGTCTTGCCGAAAGCCAAACACGACGTCCTGCAGGGCACGCTGACGCTTCTGGTCCTCAAGACCCTCTCGGCAGGTCCCCTGCATGGATATGCCATCACGCACCACATCCAGACGGTGTCCGAGGAGATCCTGCGGGTCGAGGAGGGATCGCTCTATCCCGCGCTCCACCGCATGGAGCAGGACGGCTGGATCCGTTCCGAGTGGGCGCGCACGGATTCCAACCGCCGGGCCCGCGTCTATTCGCTGATGCCGGCCGGCCGGCGTCAGTTGGCGGAAGAAGAAGAGAACTGGCAGCGGCTGACGCACGGCGTTGGCTGCGTCCTGCGCTTCGCTTAGGAGCATGTATGAGCTGGATGGGGCGTTTGCGCAACACGGTCTGGCGCCGCGAGTCGCAGTACGACTGGATCGCGGAGGAGCAGGAGTTCCACATCGAGGAGCGTACGCGCGACAACGTCGCGCGGGGGATGACGCCGGCCGAGGCGCGGGCCGACGCCCGCCGCCGGTTCGGTAACACGGCCCTGCTCCGCGACCGCACGCTCGACGCCGACCGGCTCGCCTGGGCCGACGCCCTGGTGCGGGACGCCCGCCTGGCCGTGCGCACCCTCTCGAGGCGCCGGGGGCTGGCCCTCACGGCGGTGTGCTCGCTCGCCCTCGGCATCGGCGCCAACAGCGCCATCTTCAGCATCGTCGACGCCGTGCTCCTCCGGCCGCTGCCGCTGCCGGGCGCCGACCGCCTGGTGGTGATCGAAGAGTCGAAGAACGGCGAGGAGAGCGGCAGCAACCCGGCGCGGATGGCCGACTGGGCCCGCGAGGCGACGGACCTCGAGGCCGCGGCGGGCTTCTACGGCGAGGGCCTGGTGCTCACGGGCCGGGGAGATCCCGTGCGCCTCGACGCCATCCGCACGGTCGGCCGCCCGCTCGCCGTCCTCGGCGTCCAGCCGCTGCTGGGGCGGGCGTTCACGCCGGCGGAGGAGTCCGGCCTGGGCGACCGCGTCGCGCTGGTCGGCGAGGGGATCTGGCGCCGCCGCTTCGGCGCCGATCCGCGCCTTCTCGGCCGCACCCTGCGTCTGAGCGGCGAGCCGTTCCTCGTCATCGGAATCGTGTCCGACCGCCTGGGCTATCCCGAGGACCTGGACCTGTTGATCCCCGCGCCGCCGGACGTCCAGCAGGCCTCCCGGCAGGCGGGCTTCCTGAAGGTCGTCGCGCGTATGAAGCCGGCGGTCACCCTGGCCGGGCTGGAGGCCCAGCTCGATACCGTGGCCGGACGCCTCGCCCGGCAGTATCCGGACTCCGACGCGGGGCGCGGCGCCCGCCCCGTTCTCCTGCAGGAGGACCAGAGCCGGGGTGCGCGGCTGCCGCTCCTGGTGCTCCTGGGCACGGCGGCGCTGGTTCTCCTGATCGCCTGCGTCAACATCGCGAGCCTGCTGCTGGCGCGCGCGGCCGAGCGCCAGCGGGAGTCGTCCATCCGGGCCGCTCTCGGCGCCGGCCGGGGCGGTCTGATCCGCCTCTATCTCGTCGAGAGCATGCTCCTCGCGCTCGCCGGCGGCGGCCTCGGCCTGCTCGTCGCCCAAGCCTCGGTGGCGACTCTCAAGAGCCTCCTCCCGGCGGACACGCCACGTCTCGCCTCGGCGCAACTCGATCTCCGCGTGGCCGGCTTCAGCCTCGCCCTGTCGCTGCTCTGCGGTCTGGTGTTCGGCCTCGCTCCCGCGTGGCAGTCGTCCCGGCAACTGCCGGGCACGGGGCTGCGGGACGGCCGCCGGGCCGGCACCTCCGCGGGCGGTCTGCGCGCCCGCCGCCTCCTGGTCGCCGCCCAGGTGACGCTGTCGGTCGTCCTCCTGGTGGGGGTCGGCCTGCTCGCCAGGAGCCTCTTCGTGATGCGCAACGTGCCGCTCGGATTCCAGCCCGGCTCCGTGTTGACGGTGAAGATCAACTTCCCCTGGAACACGCCCCAGGAGCGGCTCCAAGGCTTCTATGGGCAGGCCCTGGAAGGCTTCTCGGCGATACCGGGCGTCAAGGCCGTGGGGCTGGTGGACCGCCTGCCGTTCGAGGGCGGATCGCAATCCGGTCCGATCGCCGTCGACGGCCGCCCTCTCTCGCCGCAATTGGCGGCGAAGGCGGTCTCGCACCGCGCGGCCAGCGCCGGCTACTTCGCGGCCCTGGGCATCCCGCTCGCGTCCGGCCGCTTTCTGCGCGAGCGCGCCGGCGAGCACGGCCCCCGCGAGGCCCTGGTCAACGAGGCGCTGGCGAAGACCTACTTTCCCGCCGGCGACGCGCTCGGCGGGCGCATCACGTTCGACGTCAAGCCAGAGAAGGGGGAGGCGCCCGACTGGTTCGAGGTCGTGGGCGTGACCGGCGATGTCCGCCTGAGCGCCGACCAGGCCGAGCCGGTACCGGAGGTCTTCGTCCTGACGCGGGACACCTACTGGCCCATGGCCCGCTTCGTCCTGCGCGCCGCGGGAGACGAGGCCCCGCTCGCTCCCGCCGTGCGGCAGGTGGTGCGCCGCCTCGACCCCGAGCTGGTGATCGACGAGATCGCCACCATGGACGAGCAGGTTGCGCTCGCCACGGCTGATTCGGGCGTCCGGGTCCGCCTGCTGGCCGGTTTCGCCGTCGTCGCGCTCTGGCTCGCCTGCCTCGGGCTCTATGGCGTGCTGTCGAGCGATGTCGGGCAGCGCACCCACGAGATTGGCGTACGGCTCGCCCTGGGCGCCGATTCTGACCGCGTTGCGCGCACCGTGCTGTGGCAGGGGCTGTCGATCGTGCTGAGCGGATTGTGCCTGGGCCTGTGCGGCGCCGCGGCGCTCGGCCGCTGGCTCGGCACGCTCCTGTTCAGCGTCGGGCCCGTGGACGTGCCCGTCCTGCTGGCGGTGAGTGTGATGATGCTCACCGTCGCCGGGGTCGCGAGCTACCTGCCGGCGATCCGGGCCGCGGAGATCGATCCCGGGATCGCCCTGCGGCATGAATAGAGGAAACCTCAACACCTGAGCGTATCGGCCGGTGCTATGATCCGGCTGCCAGTCGCCTATCAGCGGTACTTTCGCTCCGCAAGACGGATCGTTGATGCTTTCAGGGACGATGAGTATGGGCTCCTTGAGGCCGAGAGACTTGAGCAGGGGGGGGCCTATGTGCTACCGTATTTGGTGTCATAGCTGTGGCGCTTACCATGGCTAAGAACAAGAAGCTGCTTCTCGAGGCGCTTCGCCAGAAGAAGAACTCATGTTCACTTTCTGAGGCTGAGGCCGCCTTGGCTGCTTGGGACTTCCAGGCCGGGCGTCAGAAAGGAAATACTCGTGTTTGGAATTACAAGCACGTGACCTTGACTCTCCACGTGCCTCATGGCAAGAGTGGAGGCCGCAATCTCGACCCGGGGGCTGTGGCAATAGTGATAAGAAAAATCGAAGAGGCTGATGCCATACAACAAAGCGAGGCCAATAATGTCCGCTAAGGATCTTTCATATTATATGGGCCTGAGGTATCCCGTTGAGGTTCGTGAGGGAGGGGATGGTGGTTATTTCGTCACCAATCCTGATCTCGACGGCTGCATGGCGGAAGGCGCCTCCCTCGAAGAGGCTATTGCCAATCTGGCGGACTCCCGCGAGCTTTGGGTTGAAACTCGTTTGGAGAATGGGTATCCCGTTCCGGAGCCCCCTGATGAAGAGTACAGTGGACGGGTTTCACTTCGGATGGCACCGTCGCTCCATGCGCAACTGGTTCGTATCGCGGAGAGAAGCGGAATCAGTCTAAATCTTCTTCTCAATTCGATTCTTGCGACATACGCCGGCGGGGCAGAGCCTTTGATGGAGATTTTACAGAACGTCAAGGGCGCCATGGCTCAACTTAGCGCAATGCAGGCTACCGCTCAGCCTGCGGATGGACCCCCAAAACCAAGCACGTGGGGCGCTAACCGCAGGTCTGCTTGATGAGGATTCCTTGAACGGACCCGACCCGAAAAACAAGCACCCGATGGCAGGCTTTCCCCAGGTCTGCTACATCAAGAATACGGTGACGAACCCGAACATCGTGATCGGGGATTACACCTATTACGACGATCCGGTGGACTCCGAGAATTTCGAGCGGAACGTCCTCTATCACTTTCCCTTCATCGGCGACAAGCTGATCATCGGCAAGTTCTGCGCCATCGCGACGGGCGTCAAATTCATCATGAACGGCGCCAATCACAAGCTTTCCGGGCTCTCGACGTATCCGTTCCAGATCTTCGGGAACGGCTGGGAAAGAGTGATGCCGGAGCCCGGGGACCTGCCGTTCAAGGGCGACACGGTGATCGGCAACGACGTCTGGATCGGCTACGAGAGCGTCGTCATGCCCGGCGTGAGGATCGGAGACGGGGCCGTCATCGCCTCGAAGTCCGTGGTCGTCGGCGACATGCCGCCCTACGCCGTAGTGGGCGGCAACCCGGCCCAGCCGATCAAGAAGAGGTTTCCCGACGAGACCATCCAGGCCCTCCTGGAGATCGCCTGGTGGGACTGGGACGTCGAGAAGGTCTCGCGGAACCTGGAGGCGATCGTGGGTGCGGATGTGGAGGCGTTGCGGGCTGCGGGGCGCTCTGGCATACCATAGCCCCATGAAGCTCCTCTACAGCTACCTCCGCCGCTACTGGGGTCTCGGGGTCCTGGCCCTCTTCCTGGCGGCCGTCAATCAGGTCTTCTCCCTCCTCGACCCGCTGATCTTCCGCCACGTCATCGACGAATACGCGACCCGCTACCAGGAGTACACCACCCGCGAGTTCTTCCGCGGCGTCAGCCTGCTCCTCGCCGCGGCGGTGGGGGTGGCCTTCGTGTCGCGGGTGGCCAAGAACTTCCAGGACTATTTCGTCAACGTCATCACCCAGCGGCTGGGGGCGGACCTCTATTCGGACGGCGTCCGCCACTCCCTCGAGCTCCCCTACGCCATGTTCGAGGACCAGCGGAGCGGCGAGACGCTCGGCAAGCTGCAGAAGGTGCGCACCGACGTCGAGAAGCTGATCGGCATCGCCGTCAACACCCTGTTCACGACGCTGGTCGGGGTCATCTTCGTGATGGTCTACGCCTTCTCCGTGCATTGGGTCATCGCGCCCGTCTTCTTCCTCACCGTGCCCCTTCTGGGCATCTTGAGCTCGGTGCTGTCGAAGCGGATCAAGACGATCCAGAAGGTGATCGTCGGCGAGACCACGGCGCTCGCCGGCTCGACCACCGAGTCGCTGCGCAACATCGAGCTGGTCAAGAGCCTCGGGCTGGCCGGCCAGGAGATCGGGCGGCTCAACTCCATCACCGCCAAGATCCTGCGCCTCGAGCTGCGCAAGATCCGCTCGCTGCGGCTGCTGAGCTTCATTCAGGGCACCCTGGTGAACGCCCTGCGCACGTCCATATTGTTTCTGATGTTGTATCTGATCTTTTCGCGGCAGATCACCGTCGGGCAGTTCTTCTCGCTCTTCATCTACTCGTTCTTCATCTTCGGACCGCTCCAGGAGCTGGGGACGGTGATCAACACCTACCGCGAGACCGAGGCGTCGCTCGACAACTTCCAGTCCATCCTCGACATCCCCACGGAGAAGAGGCCGTCGAATCCCATCCCCCTGGGCAAGCTCGACTCGCTGGCGTTCGAAGACGTGAGCTTCACCCACCAGACCGCCGCGGCGCCGGCGTTGACCGGCGTCTCCTTCCGGGCCGGGCACGGCGAGACGCTCGCCTTCGTGGGCCCGTCGGGCTCCGGCAAGACGACGCTGGTCAAGCTGCTCGTCGGCCTCTATCCGCCCCAGAGCGGGCGCGTCCTCTACAACGGCACGCCGGGCACGGAGCTCGACCTCGACGAGTTGCGGGCGCAACTCGGCTTCGTGACGCAGGATACGCAGCTCTTCTCCGGCTCGATCCGCGAGAACCTGCTGTTCGTCAACCCGTCGGCCACCGACGAGGAGTGCCTGGAGGTGCTCAGGAAGGCGGCCTGCCACAGCCTGCTGGCGCGCGCCGACCGCGGCCTCGACACGGTGATCGGGGAGGGCGGCGTCAAGGTCTCGGGAGGCGAGAAGCAGCGCCTGTCGATCGCCCGGGCGCTGCTGCGCCGGCCGCGCCTGCTGGTGTTCGACGAGGCGACCTCGTCCCTCGACTCGCTGACGGAGGAGGAGATCACCGGCACGATCCGCGAGGTGGCCGGGAGCCAGGACGGCATCACCATCCTGATCGCCCACCGGCTGTCGACGGTGCTCCACGCCGACCGCATCCACGTCCTCGAGCGCGGCCGGATCGTCGAGTCCGGCCATCACGGGGATCTCCTGGAGCAGAAGGGCCTCTACTACGCCATGTGGCGCCAGCAGATCGGCGAGCGCCGGCCCCCCGCTCCGGTCTTGGCCGCGGGCCCGGCGCCTGCACTGGCGGCCACGGCGGGGGGATAGCCGGTGAGGTAACTGGTGAGACAGGCGGTGAGATAGCCGAGCGGGAAGCGGCAGAGTCTCCTTGAGCAGGTTCCACTACCGAGGAGACTCCTATGGCCCGCCCCCTGGTACACGAAGCGTTCGAACCCTCTGACAAGGCCGATCTGGACGTCGACGTCGCCGTGGTCGGCGCCGGTGTCGGCGGCGCCTACTCGGCCTGGCGCCTGAAGCAGCAGTACCCCAAGAAGCGCATCGCCCTCTTCGAATACAGCGACCGGGTGGGGGGGCGGCTCTACTCGATGCCGCTCCCCGGGATGCCCAACATCAACGCCGAGCTGGGCGGGATGCGCTACATCCCCGACTCCCAGGACTTCGTGCGCGAGCTGATCGACAACCTCGGGCTGCCCAACCGCGAGTTCCCCATGGGCGCTCCGGACGACCCGGGCGGCATGAACAACCTGATGTACCTGCGGCGGCGGCTGATGCGGGCGAGAGACCTCACCGACCCCGCCAAGGTGCCGTACCTGATGAACCCCACGGAGCAGGGGATGAACCCCGACCAGCTCCAGAAATACGTGATGGACTCGCTCGTTCCCCATGCCGACAAGCTGACGCAGGACCAGTGGAACGAGGTGTCGGTCCTCAACGGCGAAAAACTTTACAAGACGGGTTTCTGGAACCTGCTCTACCGCATGCTCACCAGCGAGGCGTACCAGTTCATGGACGACGCCGGCGGCTACTACACCAACGTGGCCAACTCGACCTCGGTGCTGTCGCTGCCGGTGTTCGAGTTCGGCCCCAACGTGAAATACCGCACGCTCGACGCGGGATACGAGAAGCTGCCGCGCTCGATCGTGGACTCCTTCGTCGACCTGAAGGGCGACTTCCGCCCCAACTGCCGTCTCGACTCGTTCGCCCGCCACGGCAAGGGCTATTCGATGCTCTTCGTGCGGACGTCGACCGATCCGCGGGGGTGCACGGATCCGCGTACCCTTCCGAGTCAGAAAAAGGAGACGCTCAAGGTCTCGGCGAAGCAGATCGTTCTGGCCATGCCGCGGCGGTCGCTCGAGCTGGTGCACTGGGAGCCGATGGTCGAGGACAAGACGGTGCGCGACATGGTGAACGCGGTGATCAGCCAGGCGGCGTTCAAGATCTTCCTGGGCTACCCCTACCCCTGGTGGCGCGTGCTGGGGCTCCAGGCCGGCCGCTCGATCACGGACATGCCGCTGCGCCAGACCTTCTACTTCCAGACCGAGGGCGAGCAGAAGGGTGCCGATCCCAACAACAACAACTCCCTGATGATGGTGAGCTACAACGATCTGGGCAGCGTGCCGTTCTGGAAAGCCCTGGAAGCGCAGACGCTGGGGCCGGACTCGATCTTTCAGGGCCGTCCCAACCCGTTCGTTCCGAAGGGGAACGCCCTGCCGGCGACTCCCTTCGACATCACCAACCAGATGGTGCAGACGGCGCAGGACCTGGTGCGCCAGGTCCACGGCCTCGAATTCGTCCCCGAGCCGTACACGGCCGCGTACCACGACTGGTCGGACGATCCCTACGGCGCCGGCTGGCACGCCTGGAAAGCGGGCACGCGCTTCTGGGAGATCATGCCGAAGATCCGCAAGCCGGTGAAGGGCGAGGACGTGTTCATCTGCGGCGAGGCGTACTCCATCAACCAGGGATGGGTGGAAGGAGCGCTGCAGACCGCCGAGCTGATGCTGGAAGAGCACTTCGACATGAAGCGTCCATCCTGGCTGCCGGCCGGCTACAACCTGGGATATTAACCTGGGATATTGATCATGGCAGACACGAAAATCACCGTCGCGGAATACCTGATCCGACGCCTGAAAGAGTTCGGCGCCGAGCACCTCTTCGCCGTTCCCGGCGATTACGCGGGGCCGTTCCTCAGCGTGGTGGACAAAACGAACGAGATCACTCGCGTGGGCGTCACGAACGAGTGGGTGGCGGGCTACGCCGCCGACTCCTACGCCCGGCTGCGGGGCACGGGCGCCATGTGCCTCACCTATGGAGTGGGCACCTTCGGCGTGCTGAACGCCCTGGCGGGTTCGTACGTGGAGGAGCTGCCGGTGGCCCTGATCGTCGGCAGCCCCTCTTTCAACCAGCGGCAGGTGGAGCGGCACGAAGGCGTGCTCTTTCACCATTCGACCGGCAAGCTCACCGCCGACGTGCAGTCGGTGAAGAACGTGGTGGTCGCCTCCGAGATCGTACGCTCGGGGCGCCAAGCCCCGGAGAAGATCGACCGGGCCCTGAGCGCGGCGCTGACCTGGCGGCGCCCGGTCTACATCGAGGTCTTCCAGAACGCATGGACGGAGACCTGCCGCCCGCCGGCGGGTCCGCTGGAGCGGGGGAAGCTGCCGCTGTCGAAGCGGTCGCTGGAGCGCGCCGTCGACGCCACGCTCAAGCGGCTCGAAGGCGCCACGGTGCCGGTGATCTGGGCCGGCGTCGAGGTCCAGCGCTTCGGCCTCCAGGAGCTGCTCGAAGAGGTCATCCGCGTGACCGGGCTGCCTTGGACGACCGATCTGCTGGGTAAATCGGTGCTGTCGGAAGACCTGCCGGGGTTCCAGGGAGTCTTCGACGGCGCCTCGGCGGTGAAAAACGTGATGGATCTGTTCAACGCCTCGAACTGGGTGCTGGGCCTGGGCAACGTGGTGACCGACGACTTCGCGGTCTGGGTGGAAGGGCACTACGACAACATGATCCTGGCCTACGGCAACTCCGTTCGCGTGGGGCAGAAGACGTTCGAGGACGTGCCGCTCGAAGCCTTCATGAAGCGGCTCGCCGCGCGGTTGTCGGAGCGCACCTACAAGGCCCCGGCGAGCGCCTCGGCCGTGCTGGCCCAGGTGCCCACGCCCGCCGAGCGGGCCCGCCTCCGCTTCGCCGCGGTCGCTCCCCTCAAGGCGGCGCAGGACGACCAGGTCAACTACAACCGCTTCTTCGAACGGATGAAGGGCTGGGTGGACGACTCGATGGTGCTGATGGCCGACACCAGCATCGCCCTCTACTCGGCGGCCGAGCTGCCGGTGCGCCAGCGCGACGGCTTCATCGCGCAGGCGGCGTGGAACTCGATCGGCTACACGCCGGGCGGCGCCGTGGGCGTGGGGTACGCGAGGCCTGACAAGCGGGCGGTGGTGTTCTGCGGCGACGGCGGGTTCCAGGAGATCGTGCAGGCCGTCTCGGACATCGTGCGCTCGGGGCACGACGCGGTGGTCTTCATCTTCAACAACGCCCTTTACGGCATCGAGCAGGCCTTCGTCGATCCCTACTACTTCATCCCCGACAAGGACGGCAAGCGCCATCCGCCCGAGCCGTTCGACCTGCTGCATCCGTGGGACTACGCCAAGCTGCCGGAGGTGTTCGGCGGCGGCTGGGGGGCCACGGTCACCACGGTGACGGAGCTGGACGCGGCGCTCGCCACGGCGAAGTCGAACAAGGGGCTGTCCCTGATCGACCTGCGCATCCCGCAGGACTCGATCACCCTGCAGATGCTCCAGCAGGCGGGCGTGAACCCTGACCAGGTGAGCGCGCCCGCGCCGAAGAAGAAAGCGTCCCGGCCGGCAAAGCGGTCTTTGAAGAAGACCGGACAATAAGAGCGCGAATCTGGAGATTCAGACGACCAACCGGGCAGATCACGATGCGAAAGGTGAAATTCAGGAGGCGAAAGGCCCGATTCGTCTCCTGAAGCCTTGAATTCGGCCGTCGAACGGCCTTACCGGGCTCTGATCTACCGGATTCTCCTCTCGAATGACCAGCTTCGCACCTCGAAAGTCGGCTTTCGGTCTCCGTAGAGCCGTTCTGCATCCCGAAATGCAAGCTTCGGCGCTTGAAAGTCGCGATTCGAGACTCGCAGAGCCTTGTGGACCGGCGAATCGCCTGTTTTAGGCGCCGGCGTCACGAATCCTTTTTCCGGGGCTTGCCGATCCCCAGCCGCTCCCAACCCTCGATTCCAAGCCGGCGCATGGTCTCGATGTTCTTCTCGTAGATCTCGGCGGCGTCGGGAAAGGCCTCGACGGCGAGATCTACGCTCGCCTCGCGCAGCAGGTGGAGGGTGGGGTAGGGGGACCGGTTGGTGTAGTTCTCGATGTCGTCCGGCCCGGTGCCTTCGAACTGGTAGCGCGGGTGGAAGCTGGCGACCTGGATCTCGCCGTCGAGCCCCATGTTCTCGACGGCCATCTCGGCCACGCCGAGAAAGTCGTTGTAGTCCAGGAAATCCGTGAGCACCCCGGGGTGGATCAGCAGCGTGGTCTCGACCTCGCCGGGATCCACCTCGGCCAGGAGCCGGAGCTCGTCGACGAGGTCGGCCAGCAGGTCCTCCGGGGACTCCGCCTGGCTGACCACGTATCGGACCTTGTTCTGGATCGCCTTGGCGAACGGGCACAGGTTGAGGCCGATGACGGCCTTCTCCAGCCAGTCTCGGGTCATCTTGACGATCTCGTCAGGTGTCTCCATGGCGCGACTCTAGCACCGGTATACTTCCTCCAGGAGAGACCACTATGCGCTATGTGATGAGACAAAAGCTGCTTTCCCTCGGCGACGACTTCACGATCAAGGACGACGAGGGCCGGGACGTTTTCTACGTCGACGGCAAGGTGCTGAGCCTCGGCGACAAGCTGATCTTCAAGGACGGGCAGGGGAACGAGGTGGCGCGGGTGACGGAGCGGCTGCTCTCCATCGGGGGGACCTGGGAGGTCTCCCGCGACGGCCGGCCATACGCCACGGTCAAGAAGTCGCTGTTCTCGATCCTGCACTGCAAGTTCACGGTGGACGTGCCGGGGCCGGACGACCTGGAGGCCCGCGGCAACCTCCTGGACCATGAGTACACCTTAACCCGCGACGGCCAGGTGGTCGCCGAGGTGTCGAAGAAGTGGTTCTCCTGGACGGACAGCTACGGCGTGGAGGTGGCCGAGGGGGAAGACGACGTGCTGATCCTCGCCTGCGCCGTGGTCATCGACATGGCGTGCCACAAGGACGAGAAGGACCACGATCACTGAGGGGAACTGAGGGGAGGGCGCGCCGAGCGCGCCCTCCGTCGTCACCGGGAGCGATCGATCATCGGATGCGATCGATCAGCAATAATCCTTGCACTTGATATTGCCGTAGCCATCCGCCACGTACGTCCCCAGGACGAAGTCCCAGTGGCAGGATACGGTGGTGACCAGATTGAAGCCGCAGTAGCCGAAGGCGGCGCCGGCGTTGTTGCACAGGCCGGGTCCGGTGGAGCTGGCCTCGCCGCCTACAGAGCTCCTCAAGTTGTTGTTCGCGTCCGTGCAATTCGCGCCTGTTCCCCTGTGCATCGCGGTGGTGAATCCCCACGGCTCGCAAATGAAGATGCAGGCCTTGTTCTGCGCGTCCGGCAGGAACGCCGCCTCGCCGCCGGCCGCTTCGGCCGTGCCGAGGATGGCGGCCAGCGAGGGGTCGGCGCAGTCAGCCGGCCCGGAGGCGGTGGCGGAGGCCGGAAGGAGGGTGAGGATGGCGAAGCCGGCAAGGACGACGAGCGATAGGCGACGCATCATGGTCCAGGTCCCCCTATGTGGATGTGAGGTTTAGTCCTCTGGAAGAAGATGCTGAAGCTATCGGGTGCGAAAGTCAACGGCAGAGGTCGACCGCGATCCGCCCCGCCGGTTCTTTTGGCAGGCCTACCTCTCGATGAAGACGCTCTCGATGAAGATGGGATCCGCGAGCGTACCAATCTCATGGGTGTAAAGGCACGTGAACCGGAGATCCGCGTCCGCGACGATCACATCGCACGAGTTGAACAGATCTCTATCGACCCTGGCCAGGGGCGTCACCCGATAGCCGAACACCGGCAAGCTGGTGCCGGAGGGAAGGAATTCATAGCCGGGCGCGCTGAAGAGGAAAGCTTCGAAAGGAAGCGCGCGTTCGATACTGGCCATGGCGTCGATATCTTTGGCCGTCGGTTTCCCGGTGCGGAGCCGGCTCTCGAAAGCAGCGCGCCAGCGGCTCCAGAGCTCCGCGTATTCGCGGTTCGTCAACCCGCTCCATCCGTCCGTCGCTTCGTCGAGCCATTCTTCGAGCACGGGTACGCTGGACAGAAAACCCATCTTATTACCGAGTCAATCAATTACCGGACCGCCGTGTAGTCGGAAAGAATCCCATTCTGCACTCGCCGCTCGACGTTGGCGAAACCCGCTTCTTCGAGCGCTTCGAGGATGGTTTCGGGCGGCACGCAGTGCTCGATGGTGTCCCAGTAATACTCCATGAGCTCCTGGGAGCTGCGGCCGCCGCGCCCGAAGCGGGCCATCAAGGGGATGACGCGGCCGAGGTAAAACTTGAGCAGGTGGTGCTGCACGCGCGAGGTCGGCCGGGTGATCTCGAGCAGGAGCAGCTTGCCTCCAGGCTTGAGCACGCGGCGGTATTCCTGGAACGTGGTGCGCAGATCGACGACGTGGCGGAGGGCGTAGCCCATGCTCAGACGGTCGAACCGATCGCTGGGGAAGGGGAGCCCTTCGGCGATGCCTCGCACGCGGCGCCTCACTCCCCGGCCAGCCGCCTGGCTCAGCATCCCGAGGCTCGGGTCGAGGGCGAGCACGAGGCCCCGGCGTCCCACGATCTCCTGGCCCATGGCCGCCACCACCCCGGTGCCGGAGCCGACGTCGAGCAGGCTCATGCCCTCCGCGAGGCCGGCCCTCAGCAGGGCCTGCTTGCGGTACCAGGACCCGGAGCCGAAGCTCGCGGCCTGGTTGATCCAGTCGTAATCGCTCGCCGCCTGGTTGAACCAGGAGCCGACCCGATGCCGGCGCTGCTCCTCGCTCTGGTAATACCGGGTGAGCGGCGGATGAGGATGGACGGGACCGGGAGAGGTGGCTTCCTTCATGGTCCGTGGAGACTATCGCGTGCGGGGAGGGGCGTACAATCGCGCCGTGGCGATCCTCAAGGCGCCGTGCGACGAGGGAGTGGTCCTGGCGGGACGGGCCGCGCTGCCGTGCCCGCGGGCCACGGAGCCCTGGGTGCTGGCGGCCACCATCCTGGGCTCGAGCATGGCCTTCATCGACGGCACGGCCGTCAACGTGGCGCTGCCGGCTCTGCAGGCGGACCTCGGGGCCACGGTGGCCGGGGTCCAGTGGGTCGTCGAGGTGTATGCCCTGTTCCTCGCCGCGCTCCTCCTGGTGGGCGGCTCTCTGGGCGACCGGCTCGGCCGGCGCCGGGTGTTCCTGACGGGGGTCGCGGGGTTCGCCCTGGCTTCCGTCTGGTGCGGTCTGGCGCCCGGGATCGGGCAGCTCATCGCGGCGCGGGCCGTCCAGGGGATCGCTGCGGCGCTCATGGTGCCCGGGAGCCTGGCCCTGCTCTCCGCTTCGTTCAGCAGGGAACGGCGGGGGCGCGCGATCGGCACGTGGTCCGGCTTCGGGGCCATCACGGCGGCGGTGGGGCCGCTGATGGGGGGCTGGCTGATCGATCATGCCTCGTGGCGGTGGGTGTTCTTCCTCAACCTGCCGCTGGCGCTGGCGGTGATCGTCATCTCTCTCCGCTACGTCCCGGAGAGCCGCGATCCGGCGGCGGCCGCCACGAAGCTCGATATCGCGGGCGCCCTGCTCGCCACGGCCGCGCTGGGCGGCATCACCTTCGGGCTGATCGAGTCCTCGCGCCTCGGCTGGGGGGATTCCCGCGTGCTCGGAGCGCTGGGAATCGGCATCGCCTCGCTGGCGGGATTCCTCGTGGTGGAGGCCCGTTCGCGAGCGCCCATGATGCCCCTCTCCCTGTTCCGCTCGCGCGCGTTCGCCGGCGCCAACCTCCTGACGTTCTGGCTCTACGCGGCCCTGGGCGGAACGATGTTCTTCCTGCCGTTCAACTTCATCCAGGTGCATGGCTACTCGGCGACCCAGGCCGGCGCCGCCCTGCTGCCGTTCATCGTCCTTATGTTCCTGCTCTCCCGGTGGTCCGGCGGCCTGGTGGACCGCTACGGCGCCCGGCTGCCGCTGGTGATCGGTCCGGCCATCGCCGGAGCGGGCTTCACCCTCCTTGCCTTGCCGGGTGTCGGCGGCAGCTACTGGACGACCTTCTTCCCCGCGATCCTCGTCCTGGGTCTGGGGATGGCGGTCAGCGTCGCGCCGCTGACGGCGACGGTGATGGGCGCGGTGGGCGAGAGCCAGGCCGGGATCGCGTCGGGGATCAACAACGCGGTCTCCCGCGGGGCCGGCCTGCTCGCCGTGGCGGGGATGGGGCTCATCCTCCTGGGGCTCTTCAGCCGCGGCCTGGATCGCCGGCTGGACGGGATCGGCTTGCCGCCCGAGGCACGGCGGGCCGTGGAGAGGCAGAAGGAGAAGCTCGCCGCGATCGAGGTGCACGCATCGGTAGGGGAGGAGCGGCAAGCCCGGGTGCGAGAGGCTGTCGACGGAGCTTTTCTGGATGGTTTCCGCGGGGTCATGCTCACCGCGGCCGTGCTCGCCCTGCTGGCTTCGCTCAGCGCGTGGTGGATGATCGTGCCTGATGAGCTGATGCCGGACTCGAGCGCGAAATAAAAGGGAGTGTCTGGCTCACTCAATCGTGATCCAAAGGCGGCACAAAGAGATTGGTTACTACTACGACGTGCCGAAGTTCGTTCCGGGTTTGCGGCCTGTGAAGGCTGTCGTCCATAAGGGATGTAACGTCGGGAGTTGTTGGTGGCCGCCAGCGTTTTCCCCGCTGCGGAGACGCCCCGACGTTATCAATTCCGAAGCGTTATGGGTGACTCGTCTGGGACGTCTCTACGGTGCGATAACGCATTGGCGGAGGGCGGGGTCAAGGCGACACCGTGCCCTCAACCCCTTCGTCCGGCTTGGCTCCAACGCTCCGTAGAGACGCACCCAGACGGGTCAGGCATGACGTCTCGGAGGCCTCCATGTCGGGGCGTCTCCGAAGCGGAGGAAACGCTCGCCCGTCCACTCCCTCCAGCCGTCACCCTCCTGCCTCCCCCTGCTCCGACCACGACGGCGCCACCTTGCGCCACAGACCCACCAGAACCTCCTCCCCGGCGGCGAGGGGCGTTTCCTCGGACGGTCCCAGCTTGCCGTTTCTGACCAGGACTTGGACTCCGTGCTCCTGGCGCAGAGCCGACGGCGTCCGGCCTGCCCATTCGGGGCCGGCCTTGCGGGCGGTGAGGACGACGAGGCGGTCGCCGACGATGAAGGCCTTGGCGACGTCGGAGAAGAGCGCTGCGGCGACGAAGGTGGGCGCGGCGATGCGGGAGGAGCTCAGGGCCGCGTCGATCCCGAGGGCGTTCTCGACCTTGCGGGCGAACTCGGCGTCGAAGAGGCGGACCACGGAGCGGATCTTCGGGTTCATCCGCTTGGCCGCGATGCCGATCCCCAGGTTGATCGAGTCGTCGCCGGTCGCCGCGACCACCGAGCGGGCCTGCGCGAGGCCGGCCCGCTGGAGGGTGTCGTCGAGGCGCGCGTCCCCCAGGACGAGCGGCGCCTGCGTGCGCACGGTGGCTAGGAAGGGGCCGTCCGGGGCGGCGTCCACGGCCACGGCCGGCACGCCCAGGGCGGCCAGCTCGCTCACCACGCGAAAGCCGATGTTGCCCATTCCGATCACCACGACGTGGCCCGACCGCGGCATCGGCTTGCCGCCAAGGAGCTTGCGGAGGCGGGAGCTGACCAGGTAGTCGGTGATCAGGGAGTAGATCGTGGCCAGGGTGATCGAGCCGAGCACCATCAACAGGATCTCGTACATCTTGATCCCGGGCCCGGTGTCGGTGAGGCCGATCTCGCCGTGCAGGGTGATGATGGTGAAGAAGAGGGCATCCGGCAGGGTCAGCCGGAAGTAGAAATGGAAGAGGAGCACGATCGCCGGGATCAGCAGGCACAAGCCAAGGACCAGGACCCGCAGCGTCAGCGGCTCCTCGCGCCAGACCGTGAGGCCCCGCTGCAGCGAGCGGGAGAGCCGCTGCCGAAGTGACGGCTTCCTCAGGGCCGGGAGGGGAGCCTCGGACGGGCTGAAGAGGGCGTCCCAGTCTTCCTTGCGGCCGAGGAGAGAGAGGCGGTCTCCGGGTTGGAGAGGCTCGTCACCGGCGGGCAGGGCGGCGTGCTCCCCGCCCGGACGCTCGCGCACCAGGCTGAGCAGTTGGAAGCGCCGCGCGGCGGCCGCCACGGTGGGGCAGCGCGCCAGAGGCCCGTCGGCGACGAACTGGCGGCCGACCACGTAGGGCACGTCCTGGAAGGTGAGGCTGGCGATCACGGACTCGCCCAGGGCGGCGGCCGTGAAGCTGGGCGCCGCGAGGGCGTACATGCCGAGCGCCCGGCGGATCTCCAGGGAGGTCTCGAGCTGGCGGGCCAGTTCCTGGTCGAACAGGCGGATGACCACGGGCAGCTCGGGCCGGATCCGCGCGGCGTCGAGCGCGACCTCGAGGTTGACCAGGTCCAGGTTCGTCGTCGCGATCAGGGCCTTGGCGGATTCGAGGCCGGCCTCGCGCAGGAGGCGGTCGTTGCGGGCATCGCCCAGGATTACCCGCACGCCGAAGGTCTCGGCGATCCGCCGGCGCTCGTCGAGGGCCCGCTCCGTGATGACCACGACCTCCTCGCCCAACCGGTGGAGGAGCTCCACGATCCGGTATCCCACGGCTCCCATGCCGCAGACGATGACGTGGCCTGGCATGTGGGCGGGAGTCTATCGCAGAGGCTGCGGCTATCTTCGAGAGCGGCAGTCGGGTTCTTCCGGGCCAACGGCCTGGGTTCCCTCAGCCCAGCCCATCGGGCTGGGTTCGTGGGATCGGCTGCGGGCTTTCCCGGACGCCGGGCCGCCTACCCGACCCAGGGCGTTGCCCTGGGCTGAGGGATCACGGCCCGTTGGGCCTCAAATAACGCCGTCCAGGGAAGCAGCGGTCGTGCTATCCTCTTACGCTCCGTTCACGAAGCGCCGCCCTTCGCTGGAACCCGAATACCATGATCGACTTCAGGAAAGCCCCGCCCGAGCTGTTCGCGCAAATCCTGGACGGGAACCTCCAGGGGATCGGACACGTGCGCAAGCTCTACGGCCACTTCCTCGAGGCCGTGCGCTACCGGCTGGGAGCGGAGTGCGCGTGGATCCTGGGCGAGGGCGGCGCGGTGCGGGTCCTGCGGGGCGACGCCACGCTGTGCGATGCCGAGCGGTCCGCGGCGTTCCTGCGCGACGAGCGGCCGGCCATCGGTCGGACCGTGGTGCTGGCGCGGGTGACGGCCCATGGCCGGCAGGTGGCGGTGGTGGGCGCGGCGCGGCGGGAGCGCGAGTTCGGGCAGTCCGCGCGGCGCACGCTGGACCGGCTCTGCGGCGTGCTGGCCGAGGAGCTCGCCCGCCGCGAGGAGGCCCGGCTGGCCCGCGTGCTCGACCGCATCCGGGGCAAGATCGTCTCCGAGCTGCGGCCGCGCGACCTCGCCTACCAGATCCTCGACGGCCTGCACCAGCTCGTGGACTACGACCACTCCTCGGCCTTCCTGACCTACGACCGGGAAGGCTCGGTGTTCCGCATCGAGGCCGAGAAGATGGT
>Ga0126305_10000128_pt1 | contig 32734 bp, 37 predicted proteins | sample Plot26_FD_92536 | JGI IMG/M metagenome (GOLD analysis project Ga0126305, IMG submission 92536) | Serpentine soil microbial communities from UC McLaughlin Reserve, CA, USA - Plot26 | ecosystem: Environmental > Terrestrial > Soil > Grasslands | place: USA: UC McLaughlin Reserve, Lake County... | reverse complement strand
CTAGAAGAATCTTTCAATGTACCTGTGTAGTTTTGGAGATTCTTATAGTATAAGTTGGATACTGCCTGTGAACTTACAAAGATAGACGAAGTCCAGGTAATATAGATTGTAAGAAATAAAAATAAAAAGAATGAATCAGTAACTAATCTATTGGGCTAAATATTTCTCCAAAATTAATCTTAATTTTAAAAATCTAATCTAATCAATAAATAGTTTATAACGTAGTGGTAATTACAATGACAAACGATAATGACAAAGATATAAAACTTGAAACAGGTGACGCTGTAGGAAAAGATGATAAAATAAAAGCAGGTGTAAAAGCCTTAGCCAAAAAACCTTATAGAGAGAATAGTGCAGAGTATAAAGCAGATTCACAATAGAATAAACATATATTTTTATTTTTTATTTTATAAGATAAATTAATTAATTAATTAATCTATTACACTAGTGATATCTGTACACGAAATTAAATAAATATTTAAAGATAAACAAGTCATATAATATTCTATTACGATAAATGGATGATGATCATTTAAAACAATATGATTTAACTCAGAAAAGAATTGATGAAATAGTTGAAACAACAAAGAAGAATAGACGGGTCATATGCTTCTATCTATAGAAATTTGCTCCTATTACTAATGTAATTGAGGGTTATGGCTTGTTAAATTTTAAATATTCATTTGAATCGCTAAATGGTATATGAATAATTTTCTTTAAGTAATGATAAAGTGATATTAACTATACTTACCTTAATTTATCATATGTCTTCAAATTTTTCATCTACACAAAAAATCCCTCAAGAGTCAACCCAACATAGTAAATTAACAAAAGTTACATCAGGTTATATGGAGATTGATGAATTTAAAGATGCAGATACTCATAAAGGCTATTTCTGTTATAACTGTGACTATTTTTTAAAACCAGAACATTGTATGATTGTCACAGATGAAGGCCAAGATTTAGATGGTAATACATCTGGCAAGATACTCCCATATGCTGTATGTTCTTTATGGACTCCAAATGAGAAGGAGATAAAGTGATAATAGAAATGTCTGATGAAAGTTTTATTGACAAAGCAAAAGATACTATGGGAAATGTAATTGACAAAGCAAAAGATACTATGGGAAATGTTACAGAAAAAGCATCAGATACTATGGGAAACGTGACAAAATTTCAAAAACTAAGTAAACTGAAAGCAGGTTATTTTGAACGTGATGAGTTTAAGAATTCGAACCTTCAAAAAGGATTTTTCTGTTATAATTGTATTTATTGGATAGATATGACTGGAGGAAAATGTATGGTAGTAGATAATAAAGGACCAGACTTATTTGGTAATGTGTCGGATGTAATTGCACCACATGGCTGTTGTAATGGGTATGAACCAGATTTTGATGAAATTAACAAACAGAAAGAAGTAATTGTAGATCAATAATAAAACTTCTTTATGAACATTAAAAAAGAAAGTAGTCATAGTCTTCTATCTCTATATATTGTTTATTTTAATTATAATGAAAAGGATATTGACTTTTTCATAATCATAAACAAATTAACTATAATGGCTAAATAAAATAATGATTAGTTCATAGCGAAGACATATTTATAAACTGTCATAGTCTGGACTTGTTATCTTCAAAGACGTTCATCTTTCCTTTGTTTGTTCAGACTATGGCAATAATAATATAATTATTAACTTTGTTCACTGATTCTTATATATTTTATAATTAAAAGAATATTGCTCTTAGCATAAGGCAATTTCCGGAGTTAATCATGGCCGTCTTCCTCTATATGGTTAAGGGTAATTTCCATATAGAGGAGAATAGGCCATTACAATTAATTTGTCTAAAATCATTATATAATTTATTATGAATAAAATAGGGATAGAAACATAATAAACAAAAGACCAACCCACTTAAATGCCATAGCCAACCCACTCTGTCGTAGTTGTACTCATAGGCTATGGCATTATTCACTATATTATACTATAAAATACTATATTATGATGATAATTTATCTTAAATTGCTTGATAATTTGTTGATCAAATACTATACCACAATATAAAGGGCAACACATCATAGCCTTCATTATAATCCCAATGCAATTAGAGGGAAGGCTTTATTCTTTATTAATAACAATTATATCAAATTTTTAAATAATTTATACTGTATGTATATTCTTACTCTATTATAACATAGAGAAAATAGTTGGCATACCATGGCCTTCTACAACAATTTCCTTGGCAAGCCATTCTTCATGAGGGCTATGGCTTTCATTTAATAATAATAATAATAATAATATTATCTAGTAATTTCATTCATTATATCTAGAGTGAAATTAGTGTTTCATGCATCATTCAATAATGAAGTCTTAATCAGACTAATCTACCTATGATCATCTCGAATATATTAAGTTGCAATTATTGCAGATATGGAAATGGAGTCGATATAACTCTCCAAGATACATTATATGAATACTCTACAATTTCAGACAATATAAAGCAAGCATGATTATCAGATTTATTAAGAATCAGTCTTTCCTTATAAGATTCAAAAAAAACAAGAAGATCCAAAGTATAATTGTTGTATTATCAATAGTATAAGAAAATAATCAAATTTTATAAAATATTAATTAATTTTCTATCCAAAACATGAATAATATCTTTACGAAGTAGTTTTATTTTGGTAATGATTATGGTTAATAGTATTGAGTATAATTTTAGGTAATGACGACCTTGCGAAATATCCATTTTTAGAGGAAGCTGGGAAATATATTCGAGATACACATTTCGATTTAGATGATTTTGATCGATCAGAATTTTCGCATATTATTGAAAGAGCTAAAAAAAGGATAGAATATGAATTAATAGAAGGAAAGGTTTTCACTGAATTAGAAAAATATGATATAGAATTATTTACTTTTCTTGTATCTCTTATATTAATGAAATGTATAGGAATAGATTCTGCTGTCAAAAAATTCTCCCTTTTTGAAGCTATGCGAGTTGAACGATTTTTAATATCTGATCTCTTAAGAGAAAAAGACGTTACAAAAAAGAATTTGCTCCTTTCTAAGATTTTCAAAGAACTTTTTCAATTGGATGTCAAATTGGATGATAGAAAAACAAATTTGTTTCAAATGAAAATTTCTGATTATATAACAAGATCAAATGGATTTAATGAAGTTGAATGGAAACTAATCAATAGAGCAGTCGATAATGGTTATGTATACTTGGATGGTGATGAGACCGTCAGATTGATAAGATCGGAAATTTACAAATTAATGTATAATAGAATTAAAGATATGAATATTAGTCGGATACCATATCAGATTACAGTTAATGCAAAATTAATCCTAAAGAAATTAGCGCCAACTAATAAAACTTCAAATAAAGTAAGGGATCTACCTCCATGTATTAAGAAAGCTTTGGAATTACTTAATAATAATGAAAACTTACCACATTCTGCAAGATTTATGTTAGCTACATATATGCTGTCTATTGGTAAAAGTGTGGACGAAGTGGTATTACTATTTCAAAATGCTCCTGATTATAATGAAAGAATAACGCGGTATCAGGTAGAACATTTAGCAGGAAAAAAAGGAAGTCAAACAAAATACTCTGTTCCGACATGTTCCAAACTCGCAAATGAAAACCTTTGTTATGCAACTAATGATTGTAAAGGAATAACTAATCCATTACAATTTGGTAAATTTAAGAATGAACAAAGAAATTGATATTAAAAATACTGAATTTTTATCTAAAGTTTACAAAGGATATTATTTTAAAAATATAGGAATACTTCAACCGCCAAAGGAAATACAAAATCGTGAATTCGGTATTATGACCTTTGATGCTAAGGTAATGAGGCATTTGTCTTTTTCAAATGTCGGTAAATTAAAAGCATATGTCCTTCAAAGTGTTCCTGCAGATATTTACTGTTCAAACGCATATTATCAATTTCCTACATTTCCTATTAATGAAAAAGGCTGGAAAGGAGCTGATATGATATTTGACATTGATCTCAAAGATTTATTATTACCTTGTCAAAAGGAACATACATTTTATATTTGTTCTATTTGTAAAGTTATTTATAAAGATTTTATTAAAATGTGTAACCAATGCAAAGGTACAAAAATTTTACAAAATACAATACCATGTAATAGATGTATTAGATTTCTGAAAAAAGAGACAAACAATTTAATCGAATTTTTACGAAATGATTTTGGTATAGCAGAACAAAATATAGAAGTATCATTTTCAGGTAATACTGGATTTCATATAGTAGTATTTGATGAAGATTTTTTGTTATTGGATTCGAGATGTAGATCTGATATAGTTGGTTATTTAATGGGTAAAAATTTATCATTAGAAAGCTTAGGGATAAGAAATAATAAACAAGGTTATAAAATTAAAATTCCACTAAGCGGATATTCTTATGGATGGAGAAAAAGAATTGCTCAAAAGATAAAGATCTCACAAGTTTCAAGTGACAAAATAAACAAACTAATAAAAAAAATAGGAGGGTATGAAGCTTTTAAAAAAGAAATTGATAAACTTGTTTTTGAAATAGGAGTTAAAATCGACCCTCAAGTAACTACTGATATCCATAGAATTTTTAGAATGGTTGGATCTCTCAATAGTAAAAGTGGTCTTTCAAAAATTAAATGTGAGAATTTACAGAACTTCGATCCATTGAGTGATTCATGTTTATTTTCGGATAATAAAGATGTTGATATTTCAATTAACACCTCATTAAAATTTAATTTTAAAGGAAAAACATATTCATTGGATAAATCTATTGCAACAGTTCCATTATCTGTAGCAGTTTATCTTATATCTAAAAAAATAGCTAATGTGATAAATTATTCTTCTTAACATATAAATTTTCTTTCTGTTTTCTTTTTTATAATGAAATTACTAATTGTCAATAATACTTCACCGTTTGTGGTTGATATTGTAAATATAGTTAAAGATTTGAATATAGAATTTGAGGTTACATTATATTCACAGGTTCAATATAATAAATTATCATCATATGACTCAATTATATTATCAGGAAGAAAAAAATACAATAAAGAGATAAACATGCAAAACAATAAGATAATTGAATATTGTAATAACCATAATATTCCTTTATTAGGAATTTGTTATGGTGCGGAGATGATTAATTTGTATTTTGGTGGCTCCTTATTCAAAATGGAAAAGGCAATTTATGGGTTAGTTAAAGTTACATCTAAAAAAAATAATGTTTTGTTACCCAAGGATGTTTCTATTTTGGTATATCAAAGTCATAGATATTCTATTTGGAGGTTGTCATCAGAGTTAGAACTCTTGGGTAGCTCAATAGAATCAAAGAATGAAATCTTTAAACATAAGAAAAAAAATATTTTTGGGTTACAATTTCATCCGGAAAGAAGTGGTAAAGATGGGAGACTTATTCTGTTTAATTTTTGTACTCAATTAAATTAGATATTTTTTAGAATAAAATACTTTATTTCTGTATAACAAAATATAATAAATAGAATTAGATTAATCATAGACAAGTTTTAATATATTTCTAAAAGATGATAGAATGTATAAGATGAAATTGATAATATGGACAGTTAACCGAAGAATATAAATTATATCCTATATTTTAGCACTTAAATTTCATTATTATCAAAACAGAATACAAAAATTTAAGTACATTTTAACTTTTGGATTTTAGCAAATAATAAGATATTCGAATAAACATCATTGAATAATAAATTATAGGATGGTTTTTATTTGATTTAAAACCATCTTATAAGAATTGCAAGATAATTTATCACATGATTTAAATTTACCATTAATAGAAGAAGGTAACTCTCCATTACCTCTAGTAATTGCAGTTGTTTTGCAATATTGGGGGGAAGACATTCTTGATTTAGAAAAAAATAATAATCAAAACAATTCTACAAATATTATTGATGGAATAGAAATTGCTGAAAAAAAACATTATTTTTCATATATATATAAGGGCTCAATTAATGATCTTAAGAAACGAATAGATCAAGGAATACCTGTTATTGTTATTTTTCCAGGTTTATATCATATAACTCAACATGCATTATTAATTTCTGGCTATGATGATAATGAAAAAAGGATTTTAAGTTATATTCCTCAACCTGATACAAAGGGTTCAATTCCAGAAGCCAAATTTCTTTCAGAATGGACTCAAGAAGACAATATTGCTATTATAATACTACCTGATGATATGAAGACTCTCTTTTCAGAAGTGGATTTGGACATAACAATATCAAAATCATATAAATTATGTTTTGAAGCAGAAAAAGATTTTTCTAATGGTAATATAGAATCAGCAATTAAAAAAGTAAGCCTATCCATCAGTATTGACAAAAATAATGCATTTGCTTGGTCATTACTGGGTAGCTGTTATAGTGAAATTAATAATCCAGAATGCATAAATTGTTTTACTAAAGCCATAAATTTAAACTCAAATTATTTTCTAGCATTCAAAGGAATAGGTAATTTTTATTTAAAGATAAAAGATTATAAGAATGCAGAAAAATATTATTCTCAAGCAATCGATATTAATCCAAATAGGTATGGTCCTATATATAAGAATCGTGCAATTTCACGATTAGAACTGAATGAAAAGCTAAAAGCAAAACAGGATTTACTCTTGTATCTTGAAAAGACTCCTAATCCCCAAGATAAAAAACAAATTACCGAGGCATTGGAATCACTTTAGCAGAATTAAAAAAGTTTTAAAATGAATAGAGATAACAAAGAACTTACACTCTTAATTTTTCCTACTTCCACGACAATAATCAAAGATGTAAAACTTTCAACAATTAAAATACTAAAAAAAAATAAAATTTCTATATCTAATATTATGATGGAAAAGAATTTTTTTTCCATATATACAAAGAAAACGATTAAAGCGATGAGGATTCTTTCGTCTTGTTTAGGAATTAAAAAAATTGAAGTAGCGTATTCTACTTCAAATAAAATCACATCCATTGTAAATAAAATAGTTAATGTGGGTCAAAAAATAATCGTGAACGAAAAGTTTTTTATAAAAGTATTTTCAGAAAATCCAAATTTTGTAGCTAGAGATCTTGAGTTTATTGCAAGTGGATTATTAATTGAAAAACTAGCAAGTAAATCATCCATTCCCTCGCACAATGAAAATACAGCAAGTAAAATAATTAAAAGTTATATAGGGAAATCTAAATCTTATATATGTTTTAAAACGGTAGAAGGAATTGGAGGAATGACATTTGGATACATAAAAAAGAAAGTTTTTATAATTGTCTATGATCAATATTCAATTTATTGCCTCAAAAATATAACTTTACGAGGTTTTATTCCAGATATCTTAATTTTGTTTTGGGATTATATAGATTTAAAAAAGAAGTTATTGTCAATTCATGCTATCTTAAATGATACAAATAATTACAAAATTAAATTACAATTATTACAATTAAATTTTATAATGTCAAAAACAAAAGATATAAAAAGTAATTTCCTATTAGATATTGTGGTAATTGATATTTGTTCTTATATAAATAAACTTAATGATGTTATTCTTCCCTTTAATTTATTAGTTCATCCTTTGTGGTTAATCGAATATTCTATTAATACTTGTATACAAAAATTCAAGTTTCCATGGTTCCCTTACCTATTTGAAGATAACTTAACAATTAATTTAGATCAAAATTTTAAATTCTTAAAGTTATCATTTGATTTTAATAAAAGAGATTTTATAGATTTTAAAGAAGAAAGATATAGAATTAAAAAAATACTAGAGTTAAAAAAAAATATAAAAACATTTTATGTACAAATAAAGTCTTTAAATGTACGACCTAACTATATTGACAACATTCTGAACTCCATTTAATTTTTCACAAAATTCCATTATTTCAATAGATCGAGATGTAAATTTATCGTCATTTAATATTTCATTGATCGCTTCTAATATTTTTTCAGATAAAAGATCATGATCTTTTAACATTATTCCTATACCGATTTTTTTTATTTTACAAGAATTACTAATCTGTTCTGCATGATTCTCTATTGGAATAGAAATTATTGGTTTTCCAAATTGAATTGCTTGTGACATTGTTGTGTGTCCTCCTCTTAAGACTAAGATATTACTCATTGCAAAAAGTTCATCACGTATAGGACACCATTCATAATACCAACCTGTGTCTGTTAACTTATGTGGTTCAATATCACCGTTTGGTTTTCCTTCCGATATCACATACTGAATCTTGTTCCTAAAATATTTTTGTGCATACAGTATTTTTTTAACAATTGGTAATCTTGTTTTGGACGGTCCACTTATATGAAAAAAAATAATTGGTTTATTTTTGGAAAAATTTAACAGATTCATAACTTTAATGATTCTTTCTTCTGAAATATTCATTTTAGGACTTATAAATCCAATGTATTTTATTTTTTTTCTAACTGAATTAGTATTCCAAATATTGTTTTCAGAAATAGTATATGGAGGAGGAAGATCAGGCACAAGAATTTCATTTGAAAGTGACCATAATATTCCTATAAATTCTCCATTAAGATTTTCGAAAAATCGACCTACTTTAAAGGAGTGTAGTTTAGGCGATAGAAGTAATTTTATTTGATTAAGTAAAACAAGTGATGGAATTCCTAATAACTTTGCGGAAACAATTGAAGATAACCTTGAATCTGAAACTACTATATTAGGAGAAAATTTTATCATCATTTCTACTTCATTAACTACTTGTTTAGTAAAATTTTTAAACCAACTCGGAACATTAGATACAGAATTTTTCATCGAAAAACTTCCTTGAGAATTCCAAGAAAATTCAACAGGGGGAACCTGATTACAATGATATCCGTATCTTGATATAAACTCTACTGCTTCACCAAAAGATGAGAATTTTACATTGATATTATTGGTTTTTACTTTTTCTGCAATAGTTATTAATCGGCTAGCGTGACCTAATCCTACTCCATATGGAGTAAAATATACCTTTTTTACCATCATTAAACACAATTATAATAAAATATTATCTACTAAATATTAATAAAAAAACATTTTTTAAATAAACATTAAAGAAAGATGGGATTGTTAGAAACTTTCAGAATTATTGATATCACTATATATTAATCTCATTTCATCAAATGTTAATTTTTCTCCATTCGACATTTTCTTTAAGGCCTGTTCTTTCATAGAATTCCAAATTTGCATATTTTCCTTATTTTTCCTTGTTCTTTCTTTAGATGATTGGAAGCCAGAATAATTTTTATCATGACTATCTTTAGATCGCCTTTTACTTCCAACAGAACTTATCTTAGATTTTCTAAATTCTATAGCATTGATTTGTGTATTTACCATTTCTAATTTTGCAGAGGTCTCTCTAACGTCTCTTATTATCCTTCTCCTTTCTTCATATAATTTTTCCCTATTATCTAATAATGTATCTAGCACTTGTTTCAATTCTCCAATTTTATTTCCAAATTCAGATCTTCTATCGAAAATTTCATTAATTCTTGATTTTAAATTACCATACTGTGATGAGATTGTTCTAAAGTGATCTTCTTTTTTATGTATAATCTTCATTGCATGTAATTTAGTAGCTATTTCCTTTGAACGGGAAACTAATTTCCGTTCTTCTTCTTTAGATAATTTTTTAGTCTGAATATCACGTTCTAATTGTTCAAGGGTTTTAGTCAATTGTTTAATATTTATTCTCTCTTTGTTTGATTTGGGACTTGTTTTTTCATCAATAATTTTAAGTTGACTCCTAACTTTCAATACAGAGTCTTTAAGTTCCATAAATTTAGGAAATTCCTCTTCTTTTACATCATTCACTTCTTTTAATTTTATTCTAAATTCTTCTAGTCTTTCTCTTTCATCATCTATTTGCTTTTTCGTAGCTTCTATTTTTTCATTTAGTTCTTGTATAGATTTTTCTCCATTTTTTTGATCATCAAGTAATGAATTCTTAAAATCTAAAAGAGTTTTAAGATTTGATTCTAATGATATAATATTTTGTTCATGATCAATTCTTCTTGAAGTAACACCTTCGTTGCTCATAGCATTAATTTCTTCGGTTTTATTCACGCCGCTTTAGATTTGTATTAAAATTTAAAATTATATATATTTTTATCACTTGTTAATGTTATTATTAATATTATTAGCAAGATAAATCTATCCTATAATTTATATGCTATTGACTTTATATTAAAATTGAAAGGAATGGATGATTTCGAAAAAGAATTTCCAGAATTTGATTGGAAAAATACTCCTGCATATAAACATCCCCTAGGAAGAGATTGCCCCTGTCCTAAGCATGAATATATTCGTGAGCAAATTAATATTGCTAAGAATTTAAATGAATCAAAAACTAATAGTAAACAGCGTGCTCAAATAACATTGAAATTTTGTCCTGATCATTATAATGTGTATTTTCAAGAGGTAATTCCCTCTATGCCATTAAAGCATAGGCTTATGACGAAATTTGCTTTAAAGTTAGGAGCAATAATTATCCAAAAAATACCATATATGCAATCGGATCAATGTTTTTATTGTAAATTTGGTTCAGGGGGATTTGATAAACGACAAGAACTTCCACCTATTTAAGCGTAATGCTTATTTAACATATTTTTTAACATATTCTTATGGCTATAAACGAATCCTAAGGCTAGTATATTTCTTAAAATAATTGATAAATAAGGGATTTGTTTATTTGTCATTCTTATATAGCCTATCAAAAACTCTTTTTCTATGAGTTTGTATATTTGAGGTTCTAAATCTAAAATACTGGCCAAAAAACTCCCTATATCCATGCTTTGAGCAAATACAGAATCACTTTTTTGAATAAATCCAAGATCAATTCTTATCAATTCTTTTTTTTTAGTTACCAAAAAGTTTTGACATTTGTTATCTATAAATACCAAACCCTTTTTGTGTAATTTTCCAGTGATTTTTCCTACTTCATAAGCAAGATCCTCTGCTTTTTCTGTAGTAAAAAAAGAATATAAATTCCCACCATCAATATATTCTTCGATTATTTCCTTATCCGTAATAGCAAAGAGTTTGGGGCAATTAATTCCAATTAGTTTTAATTTAACTCGTGATTCAAAACTTTCATTTTCTAATATTCTTTTTCCTATTTTAGGCGGATTAGTGGGATTGCCAGAACAAATGGAAATTAAAGTAAAACAAAAAATTAAGACGAATTGTCTAAGAATTGTAAATGACTTATTTTTTTTTACTACTACTATAGTATTTCCGACTTTGGTTCTAGTAATCTTTCTTTCCCAATTGATAAAATACAACTTATTTTTAATTACTTTAATAATTTTTATATATATTATTTATGGACCGGGTGGGATTCGAACCCACGATCTCAGCAATGCCAATGCCGTATCCTACCGGACTAGACGACCGGCCCCCATCATAAAAATAAAACTTAACTCGTTATTAATATTTTTAAGAAACAATATTATAATTCTATTTTCTAAAAAATTAATGTAGTGTGAATATAGAAAAATCAGTTGGTGCAGTCATAAAATATCAAACATCGCCAAGTAAAATAAAAGACCCTGAATTTCTATTACTAAGAAATCGTAGAGGATATTGGGGATTTCCCCAAGGTCATAAAGAAGAAGGAGAAACTGAAATTCAAACTCTATTCAGGGAAGTATATGAAGAAACAGGAATAGATTCTTTAAATATATTATCTTTTATTGGAAGAATAAAATATTCCTTTTTTAAAGGCGAAGGCATCAAATCCAGAAAAGAAGTTAGTTTCTATTATGCCACTACTAATGTAAGAAAGATAATTATTTCTAATGAACACGATGATTTTATATGGGCAACATTTTCAGAAGCTTTAACTTATCTAAATAGAAAGCAATTGAAATCAATAATGATAGAAGGACATGAAAAGGGATTATATTGATTAATTAATTAAGTATTACCACAGTCGATAATAGTAAGTTTATGATAATCAATTTATAGGTGATTCTATGAGGATGAGATTAGAGGATTATTACAATGACCACTTCTGGTAAGAGAATAGTTTTAACTGCAGACAGGAGTTTAATGACTAATTATCGCGGGAATTTTCTTTATGGTTTTATAGCATGTGGACCATATGAACTTGTTCCAGAATTTGTATTTGATAAACTTTTTTGTCCAAGTGTAGAAACGGATAAAGAATCTGGAGAAATTAAAGTAGCTCAATGTGGATTAAGGAGAATAGAAGGTGCTTTACTTAAAGAGTATAATAAAGAAGAAATTTTTTTAGCACATCCGGAGATGTTAAATAAATGTATAGGACCAGAAACAAAGGTAGTTGGAATTAATGTAATGGATCCTTTAGGTATGGCACCAGTTACAACAACAATGTCACCCGAAAAGTTATCTTATGTAGCAATGAAATTTAAAAAAATGTGTGCTTCAATTATACAATTAAAGAAAAAATACAATTTTAAAGTTGTAGTAGGAGGAAATGGCGCCTGGGAACTAGCAAAACCAGATAGAATGAAAATTCATGGAATTGATACTGTTGTGATAGGAGAAGCAGATGAATTAGCTTTGGATTTATTTCATGATTTAGAACAAGGTGATGCTCCTGAACTCTTACATACATTTGTACGAAATATAGATAATATACCTAAGATACGAGGGCCCACTATTAATTCATTAATTGAAGCTATGAGAGGATGTGGACGTGGTTGTGACTTTTGTGATGTAAATAAAAGGTCAAAAAAAGATATCCCTCTTTCTAGACTTCAGGAAGAGGCTAAGATTAATCTTAATTATGGATTTGATTCTATATGGCTTCAATCTGATGAAATGCTATTATATGGTTGTGATAACAAAGATTTCTTTCCAAATGCAGATGCGATTGTAGATTTATGGAGTGGTTTAAAGGCAGTAGGGGCAAATTTTGTCGGGACGACCCATATGACTCTTTCTGCTGTTGCTTCAGCACCTGATCTCATAAAAAAACTTTCACAAATAAATGATATGGAAAATAGTGGAAGGTGGTTAGCAACTAATCTAGGAATAGAGACTGTTGCACCAAGGATGGTAAAAAAACATTTAGGTGTCAAGACCAAACCATTCCAACCAGAAGAATGGGGTTTAGTTGTTCGTGAAGGTTGTAAAATTTTGAATAATAATCATTGGTTTCCTGCCTTAACTCTTATAATTGGATGGCCAGATGAAACTCCAGATGAAACTCAATATACTATAGATTTGATAGAAGATTTTAGAATTATGAGGATGAGAGGATTGGTTGCTCCTTTACTTTACCAAGATTTTTCTGAAAAGAATTCAATGCATTTTGGTAATCTTAATGAAGCCCAATTTACATTATTCTGGAAATGTTGGGAACATAATTTACGCGTTATTAATGATATTATACCAATTATAATTAGAAATAAAAGCTATGGACCTCCTATGAAATTATTTATGGCAAGTTTAATTAAGGTGGGTACATGGGCAATAATGAAATATCTCAGAGGACTTTCTAAAAATCTTTTTGATGGTAAATTACCTGAAGATATCGTAGAACACTATTCTCGCCATAGATCAGTTACAACTCCTCTACCTTCTAAATTATAAAATTAAAAAAAAATTATCTATATCCTTTATTTATGGTTATCTATCAAATTTGCAATTGCTTTATCTGCCAATGTAGTTGATTTTGGCTTGATTATTATAAAATAATTTTTATCCGCCCGTTCAATAGATTGAACACTTTTATATTTTCTTGTTGAAATGTCAAATTCAAATAATCCAGTAGACATTTCTGTTTTGACATAAACCATCATTAATATCTCTGTACTGAGCTGTGAAATAGGAATAATTGATAAAAGATATCCTTTGTAATGTGTTATTGGTAATACTTGTTTCATATATGGAGCAATAGATGCCATGTAAAGAAATAAGTCTTCTATAGAAGAAAATTCTTCAAATTCGAATTTCATTTTTCATATATGAAAAAAAATTTAGCCATATGATTCAAATTTGATCTCATAACTACCATCTTGCCTTTTATGTCTTTCGTCAACAAATCCTTTAGGTTTTAAGAAATCGAGGACTCCATCGACTGTACCTTGCCATCCACAAACATAAAATGAGGTATTTTCAGGAGTTATTTGTTCCCCTACTAGATTTTCTAAAGGTGATTTATTACTACCTGGTTCCGTCCTCAAAAATGATTCAACTCGACCTTTTTGTCCTCCCCAAGAGCGGTTGAAGTCTTCTTGTGGTCTGCTTATACTTGCTCTATATCTAAAATTCCAAGTATCTTTTCCTTTATCTAAACTTTCTTCTTCTAAATCAGTCAATAATTCTCTATAACTTAGTTCATCAACATAACTAGCGCCATGAAGAACAACTATTTCTCTTTTACTGCCAATAGCTTTAAGATGTAAACTATAGGATATGAAAGGAGCAAGTCCTGTTCCACCACCCATTAAAACAAGCCGTCTATTATCTGGACTTCCATCATGCATTTTTTCACTTATTGTAAAAATACCAGTGGGCTTTAACCAGCCGATCTCTTCTCCTTCTTTACGATTAAATATTTGAGTTGTTAATCTTCCTGGTAATGGTTTCTTTACCCATCTAATTAATAATTCAAAATGCTTTTTCTGTTCTGGTGGTGATGCTATTGAATAAGCTCTTCTAACTACTTTTCCTTCCGCCGGGTTATTAACTGCTAATGTAACAAATTGTCCAGCTTTGAAATCTGGTACTGGGCCATCTTGTGGTTTTATACGTAAAATTTCAAGGTCTTCCTTTAAGACTCTAATATAAGTAAGTGTACCTTTATTCTCCACAACCATAGGTAATATCGAATAATCTCTATTTAGTCCTTATATATGTTATTATAAATTAAATGCAATGATATATGACAAAAGTTTTATTTTTTTGTTTTTTATTATTAAATAAAAATATGATTAATTGGTCAAATATTAGAAAATTTAACAATCCGGGTAATGAAGATTTAGTGAATTCTATTAATGAACAAAGATTAGAACAAAAAAGAATAATTGAAATATTTAACGAAAAAATGAAAGTATTTGCAACAGAAAGATCCATTGAATCTAGTTTGGATATCTTAAATATTGCAATCCAGTTATCTAATATACGTGGAAATTTAATAAAATCTTTTGAACAATACTCTAGGAATTTAGAAGAAGAAATAATGAAACTCAATAGAATTATAGATAGAAAAAAACCATAAAAATCTTCATCTATAACTTTACCTTTTCTATGAAAATAACTTTGTTTCTTATAGTGCCAAGGTTTTCTATACTTATTTCTACTAAATCGCCATCTTTTAAATACTTTGGATTATTCATTGACATGGCTACACCCGCAGGAGTACCTGTTGAAATTATATCACCAGGTTCTATAGTTATTAACTGACTCAAACTCGAGATTATTTTTTTAATAGGTATCACCATTTTACTACTTGTTGAATTCTGTCGTACTTCGCCATTAACCTTTGTTATTATTTTTAAATTTTGTGGATCCTTTATTTCATCTTTAGTGGTTATCCAAGGACCACATGGTGCAAATGTATCAATACTTTTTCCTCTTGTAAATTGTTTATCTTGAAATTGGATATCTCGAGCAGATACATCGTGAAATATCATGTATCCAAATATTGAATTTATTGCTTCATCTTCTGAAACCTTTTTTGTTGTTTTACCAATTACGACTGCTATTTCAGCTTCATAGTCTAGCCGTTGAACATTTCCAGGACATAAAATGTCATTATACGGATTATTTAAGGCTGTTCGAGGTTTCAAAAAAATTACAGGTTCATAAGAGGGGGTTAGACCAGCATCTTTGGCATGATCGTAATAATTAAAAGCTAAACATATTATTTTATTTGGATTTGATAAAGGAGCAAGTAACTCGATATCATCAGTATTTTTAATAAAGTTTAATTTACTATTATTTTTTATAACTTCGTTTAACCAATTATTAAATAAAAATTCTTTTATGTTAAGAGGTAGTGGTATGCCAGTTTGTTCTTGAATTTCATTCTTTGTTATTATTTTATTGAAGTCATTAGATACTATACCATAAGTCTCTCCATATTCTTTTGTTCTTACTCTTGCTATTTTCATTTTTTCACCTATTTATGAGTATATATAGCTGATTTGTTATCTTCTATTCTACAAAATCCAAGTCTTATAAATTGAATCATGGTATCTGCAGGTAAAGTAGACACAAATGATTCTGCAAATCCATCTAGTATCTCTAGGCTATTGGAATTAAATTTGTCCTCAATAAACAATTTGTTTGGTTTTAAGATCTTATAATTTATTGAATCTTGCTCTGATACCCATTGAATTTTTTGAATATTCTCTTTTATTATGTCATCTGTGTATTCTGCAACTCCTTCTTTTTTATCTTTGTCAATCCAAGATATTTTGATATTGTATAAGTCGATCAACCTAATTTCCATTCTAATATTTAACTTTTGAGCATCCAAGTTGGAAATGAATACTATATTCTTTACCTTAATTTTTCTAGATCCCATTTCTAAAGACGGATGATTTTTAAAAATTGCTTCTTTTGGTTCTGAATTTTTAATAGTTATCTTAAAAGGAACATTAACAAACAATAATCTTTTTGATTGAGAATCTATAATCTTTCGATTAAAAGATTCCAATATTTCTATTGATGGTTTAGTCTCTGATAGAGTAATACCAAGAGATAATACAAAGCGTCTTATTGCTTCTGGTGTAAAACCCCTTCTTTTTAAGCCCATGAGAGTAGGAAGTCTTGGATCTGACCACCCTTCAACTTTTTCTTCTTCTACAAGCGGTTTTAACTTTCTTTTCGAAACAGGTAATCCTTCAAATTCTAACCTTGAAAATTCTATCACTTCCGGAACTCTCATATGCAAAATATTTAAAATCTGACGGTATAATTCATTTCGCAATTCGTATTCTTTTGTTCTGAATGCATGAGTAACTCCATCTATACTATCTTCAATTGGTGCAGCAAAGTCATATGTAGGCCAAAGAATTACCTTTTCGCCTATCTTTGGATGGCTAGATTCAATTATTCTAAAGAGTGTTGGATCTCTCATTGCTGTATTATTACTATTCATATTTCCTTTGAATCTAATTATAGCTTCATTTTGATGGTAATATCCATTAAAAATTTTATCTGAATTTTCTAAAATGTTTTCAGAGGCTTTTCTGCATTGACAGTAAATTCCTTTTGATCTTAGATTATGAATAGTAGTTTGGTCACAAGTACAAACATATGCTCCATTCTTATTAATTAATTTTTTACCATAATTGTGTAATAAATAAATATCATCCGAAGTATTTTTAATTACGTCAGGAATTATATTTAACCATGATATTCCTTCCATAATTGCGTCGTAATATTCTATTTTCTCGTTTAAAGGATTTGTATCATCAAATCTTAATATGAGTTTTCCAGAATACATCTTTGCATATTCTTCATCAATTACAGCTGCCTTCGCGTGACCTATATGAGGATATCCATTTGGTTCAGGAGGAAATCGCGTTATTACTTTTCCTAATTGTGCATTATTTAGTGGAGGTAATTGTGATTCAGTTTTTTCAATTGCCTTTTTTGGTTCTAAACTTTGAGGATATTTGTTAATTAATAAGTTCTTCTGTTCATGAATGGATAATGAATTGATATATTCAAGTATTTCTTTAACTTTAGGCATAATAGTCTTGATTTGAGTTTTTATTTCTGGTTTAGAGCCTAATATTTTAGAAATAACTGAATCAAGTCTGGCCTGCCCATTATAATCTAATGCATTTCTTAAGATAATGACCTCTGATAATTTTATTAGTTCTTCATCAATGTCCAATATTATCTACTCCTTTCAACTATAAATTGAGATATTTCTTTAAGCATATTTTTAGGATCAGAATCTTCGTAATGATTTATTGCCTCAATGGCTTTGTTTATATAATCCATTGCATTTTTTCTTACAATATTTTCGATTTGGAGAGATGATATTATATCTATTGCTTTTTTTAAACTTATGCTTTCACATTCAGCTTTACCGAAAACTTTTAAAATCTCTGATCTTTCTAATTCTGAAGCCTTATTGATTGATAATAAAATAGGATATGTTTTTTTTCCTTCTCTTATATCATTTCCAACTGCTTTCCCAGTTTCTTTAATATCCCCAGAAACTCCAATTAAATCATCAATTAATTGAAATGCAATACCAGAATTCTTTCCAAACTCAGCCATATTATTTACATCGTTTTTTGTAACATTATTAGAAGAAAGAGCGCCTAATGAACAGGAAACTTCAAATAAAGCAGCAGTTTTTTTTGCAATCATCTTTATATATTCATCTTCAGTAGGAAAATTATAGTCATGAGAGAATTGAAGATCTTTGGATTGACCTTCACATATATCTATACATGCTGTTGAAAGGTTTCTTATCATGCTTAACAAAGAAGTTTCTGTAATTGAATTATTGTTATTGGTAGATAAAATTTGGAAAGCTTTTGAGAAAAGAATATCTCCTGATAAAATTGCAGTAGGTAATCCAAAATTTTTGTGTACAGTAGGAATTCCATGTCTAAGATCATCTTTATCCATTATATCATCATGAACTAGTGAAAAATTATGAATAAACTCTACTGCTGAGGCAGCTGGTAATGCATCTTCTTGGCTACCCCCAAACATCTCACAAGATTTTATAACCATTATTGGTCTAAGACGTTTTCCACCACTTCTGATATAATGAGAAGCCGCTTCATATAATTCTGAAGGCTCTCCTGAAAGAAAAGAAAGAAAATAGTTATTAATTTTATGAATGTAATTCTCAATTTCTATTTTGGTGGTATTCCTCATTTTCTAATGACCATGTCTGCTAATTCGCCAGTTAATATAAGTCTTGATCTAGCTAAATCTAAAATGTTTGAAGAACCTGTTAGAAACATTGTTCCTTTTAATTCATTAATTATTTGTTCAGAAAATTTAAAAAGACTTTCTTTAGATTCTGAAGCAGCTTTAAGAAATGGATATGCCATTGCGCACATATTTGCTCCTAAGGATATACATTTTGCTACTTCAAGCCCATTTCGAATTCCACCAGATGCAATTAATGGTATTTCTACAGAATTACGAACTTCTATTAAACTTAAAGCAGTGGGGATTCCCCAATCCCAAAATAACTCACCAAGATGTTCTTTAACGTCGTTTTTTACTTGGTTAGCTCTGATTTTTTCTATTCCCGCCCAACTTGTACCTCCAGCACCCGCTATGTTAATACAATTGACTTTTGCTTTTTCAAGTATCAAAGCAACTTCTCGAGAAATACCTGCCCCAACTTCTTTAACTATTATTGGAATGGTTATGCTTTCTGTAATTTTTGATATTCTTTCTAAAACACCTCTATATCTTGGTTCTCCTTCTGGCTGGATCAATTCTTGTAATGGATTAAGATGAATAACCAAAGCATTTGCATCTATCATAGATATTATTTTTTCAATCATCTTGATATCTAATCCTTCGGCGAGCTGTGCTCCTCCAATATTGGCTATCAAAAAAGCTGAAGGTGCATTTTTTCTAGCGACCGAATAAGTTTCCGCTAATATATCACTTTTTAATCCTGCTCTTTGACTTCCTAAGCCCATCCCAAAACCAAATGTTTCCGCTAAGGCCCCTAATCGAGCATTAATTTTTAAAGCCTCTGGTGTTCCACCAGTCATAGAGTCTATTATAATAGGAGCCCCAAATTTGTAGTCTAAAAATTCAGTAGCCGTTTGAATTTCATCAAAATCTATTTCCGGTAATGCATTATGAATAAATTTAACATATTCTAAATAATTTGAAATAAATCTCGATTGAACATTATTTGAAAGAGGGATATCTATCCCATCTTTCTTTCTACTCATTATCAAGTCAATTTCTGGATTTTTTGACTCTGACATTTGATATAGCTTTATATTGTTCCCTTAAAAATTGTACCCTTAAATTGTTTATCTTCTATAGCTTTTTCAATTTGAATAGGATCTAATCCATTTAAAAAAATAACATCCTTACCAGTTCTAGCTATTTTGGTAGCCTCTTCCACTTTTCTTTTGATTCCACCCGTTACATCTTTGATTGTTAAATCTCTTCCAAAATTAATTTTTCTTTGTTTCTTTTTTTCAAATTCAATATTGATTTCTTTTATAATTTTTTTATCACTTAAATTGTTATAAAGACCATCTACATTAAGAGCAAAAATGATTTTAGAGGGTTGTAAAATTTTTGATAACATTGTCATTAGTACATCACCAGACAAGATTGAATATTTGTTATTCTTTATATGAACAATATCGCCATAAGTAATAGGAAGAATATTATGTTCTGTCATTGTTTTTAGTTCCTTTATTTTGTTACTATGTGGCCTACCATTGTTTAAAAATGATACAGGAGATATTCCATATGGATTTAATCTTTCTTTTTCTAACGCATCTACTATTATTTTACTAAGAGTCAACATCGAAGAATGAACTGTTGAAATTCCATGTGGATCATAGTTTGCTGGCTCTGTATGCATATCAAATTTAACTGACCAATAATGGCCATAAGAACCTCCTCCATGAACTATTATTAATGGATCTATTATCCTTTTTAGAATTTTAGAAATATTTTCTATTGCTTTGTAGTTTGCAGACAATGGTTTATCTTTAAAGGTAATTACTGATCCTCCAAGTTTAATTATGACTAAATTATTGTTCAATTATATTTTTAACAACAAATACCAAAATTAAATTTTAACCTTTACTCCTTGATTTTCTATAATAATGTCAAAACATTCATATCCACTTTTTCTCATATTGGATAGGAAGTATTTTTTATTTTCTTGATGAATTATTGACAATATGCATCCTCCTCCTCCTGCTCCTGTTAATTTTGAACCAATTGCTCCATAGTTTAAACTGGTCTCAATTATCTTATTGATCTCTTTATTAGATACTCCAATTTGCTCTAACAGAATTTGATTTTCATTCATTAACTTTCCCAACTTTACGATATTTCCTTCTATTAATGCTTCTATTGCATTATTGCAAATATTTGCCACTTTATTTGCTAACTTAAGAAATGTTGCAAAATTATTTTGTCGAAATCTTTCAACTCTTGATACTAATTCACCTGTTGAATGTTTTAATCCTGTATTTATAAGAATAAAATTAGGTTTTTTACTATATTTTAATTGCCTCATGTTTGAATTTTTTTGGTAATACATCAAACCGCCATATGTAGAGATAACACAATCTGCCCCTGAGGAATTTTTATGTATAATCTTTTCTGTTTCAATTGCTAGTTCTAGGATTTGATTCTTTTGACTATATCTATTATAAAGTCCATAAATAGCTGCTACGGTAGCAACACTTAAAGCGGCAGATGATCCTAATCCTATTCCATAAGGAATTTCTGATTCAATTTTAATCTCTATCCCATTAAGTTTTTCAAAATTTTGCAATATTTTTTTTAAAATATAGAGTATTGGATAAAAAAAATCATTATGGATATTCTGATTTATATTTTTTAATAAAGATAAAGGATAGGTCTTTTTTCCAAAATGATTTGTTTCTATTCTAATTGTATTTTTATTTTCTGATACTATTCTACTATCTATTTTTATTCTTTTGTTTATAGATGCTAGTATGGCAGGTTGATTATATATAACAAAATGCTCTCCAAATAAAATAATTTTTGCTGGTGCAGACGCTATTGTCATTTTGATCTTTAAACAAAAGCTATTGCCGTATACGCAACTACTGTATTCTTATTATCTAATGTAATATCGCCACTAGTAGCGTATTTTAATAAGACTCCTTTTTTAGATCCCAATAAATGGACAGCTCTCATTAAAGATGCAATTGCTCCATAGCCACAAATGGAGATATTGAGATTCTTTATCGTCTGATAAAATAATTCTATATCTAGCTTTTCAATACTTTTTATCAATCTAAAGTCTTTTGCGTAAGCATTTAAATTTAATTCATAGTGAGTTAAATCAGAAGATGCAATAATTATTGCATTTTTTCTTGAAATAGATTTTGCTAGTAAATTGCCTAATTTTAGGGATGTTCCAATATCTTGATCTTTCAATAAAATTGGAACTATGGTGAAAGAATTTAACCTTGAATATTGGAGGAATGGAATTTGGATCTCTAAAGAATGTTCGAATTGATGTACTAGTTTATCTTCTATTATTATATTATTATGTGTCTTTAGTTCATTTGTAATTTCCTTATTAATTAAAACATCTCCCAAAGGTGTTTGCCAATAGCCTTCACTCATTATTGAAATTCTTTTTCCTATGCCATTATGATCAGGGCCAATTAAAATAAATGTATCTATGTTTTGGCCATTAATTTCAAAAAATGCATTTGCTGATATGGCCCCGGAAAAGATGTAAGCGCCATGAGGGACAATTAATCCATAAATTTTATTTTTATTGTTATTATTTTTATTGATTTTTGAAATTTGTTGAGGGCCAAATTCACTTTCTATAAAACAAAAATCAAGTAATTTCTTCAAATCTGATTTTTCTTTCGGATAAAATGAACCCGAATAATAAGGAGATCTATGTATTAGATCTCTCAAACTATTTCTTCGACAAGTTTTGTTTCGAAATCATCTATAGTGGATTTCATTTCTTTATCCGATTTTATTTTTCCTTGTTTTTTCATTACTTCTCGGGCTAATAGCCAATAAACGGTAGCTAATGCTTTTCTTCCTCTGTTATTTGCAGGAATGACTAAATCGACTTTAGATATAACATTATCACTATTTGATATGGCAATTACAGGAACTCCTGCTCTTGTTGACTCAATCACTGCTTGCTGATCTGCTTGAGGATCAGTTACTATGACGATGTCTGGCTCCATATATTTTGGTAATGAAGGATTAGTAAATGTTCCAGGCATAAATCTTCCTAAAATGGGGGTTGCACCTGTCGCTTCACAAAATTTTTCTACTGGTTTTTTACCATACTCTCGGGCAGAAGTAACTGCTACTTTAGAAATATTTGTTCTGCCAATGAATTTGGCTGCAACATCTATTCGATATAATGTTTTACTAATATCCAATATATAAAGTCCTTCCGGATTTGCTCTAACTATATAACGAGACATTGATTTAGTTTTCACGGGCGTTCCTACTCTTATTCCTGTGGATAGAATCATTTTTTCTAAGTTTTCGGCATCAGAACTTTCGCTATTATTCTCATTATTATCTTTTTCTTCTAAAATATTTCCAATTTCCTTTGAAGGATTATTAAGTTGACTATCTGATTCTGTTATATCATTTGTTTCATTAGTTTCAACATTAGATGCATTATTAAGTTGACTATCTGATTCTGTTATATCATTTGTTTCATTAGTTTCAACATTAGATGCATTATTAGCACTTAAATAATTATTATCTATTTCTGTATTATCACTCATATTATGATGTGAAAACATCAGACATCCCTTTTATTAAACCATACTCATTTAGTCTAATTAACTGATTCAGTTTAGCTATCCTTTCTCCTCCAAGAACACCTGATTTTAACATTTTAGAATTTGTAGCTATTGATATTTCTGCAATATGGGAATCAATTGATTCACCAGATCGATGAGAAGTAATTATTTTGATATCATTATTGTTGCATTCATTAGCAAATTCTAATGCATCATAAAGTGATCCTGCTTGATTAACTTTCAATATTGCACCTGAGCAGGATTTGTACTTTAAAGATTCTTTAACTCGATTTTTATTTGTTACAAGCAGATCATCACCAGTTACTAAACAATCTGGATTTTTTTTAGTGATAACAGACATCCCCTCAAAATCTTCTTCATGAACAGGATCTTCTGCATAAATTAAATTATATCTATTAATAATATTATTAACAAAATCAATTTGATCCTCGGGTGAGCGTGTCAATCCTTGTCGTGAATAATCATAATTGTGATTTTTCTCATTCCATAAGGAAGAACTTGCAAAATCTATTCCTATTGATACTTCTTTTCTCAAATTATAACCACATTCAAAAATTGCTTTTTCTACCACTTCTATAGCTTGATCGTTATTAATATTTGGAGCCCATGCTCCTTCATCACCTCTTCCATAAGTAAATCTTTTGTCTTTTTCTTCTAATATTTTTTTTAATTCTTTATGAACATTGAAATTTATTTCTAACGCTTCGATTATATCAACTGCTCCATTAGGACAAATAAGATATTCTTGAATATCTGGAGTTCCAGGTCCTGCATGGGAGCCTCCTCCCAAAATATTGCCTAAAGGATAAGGGAAAGCGAATGGGCCATTTGGTTTCAATAACTTAAAGATTGGAACTTCTAAAGCTTTGGAAGCTGATTCAATTGAAGCTAAACTTATTGCATAAGCAACTGAACCACCTATAATACTATATTTTTCATTATTATCAATATTTTTTAAAATATCATATACTGATTTTGGATCATCTGATTCTATTCCAATAAACTTAGACAAATTTTTATTAAATTCATCTAATGATTTTTCTGGAGTATTATCTTTAAAACTTTGAGCTTCACTCTTTCCAACACTAGCGCCCGATGGAGCAGAGGCTCGACCTAGGAACTTATCATCCGAAATAACATCTATTTCTATAGTTTTACTACCTCTACTATTAAAAATGATTCTACCATTGATATCTGTAACAATTGGCATTATATCACAAACTTAACTTTCAGATTGCATTTCTGTCATTCTTCTTCTCAGGACTTCATAATAAGGAATTACTTGATAAATTGTTTCTATACTAGAAATAAACATTCTTCGACAACAATATCGTTTTATTCCAAGTGAGTCTAAAACGTTAGCATCCCCTTCACCAGATTTCACTCTTTCTTTATATTCAAAATATTTGTCCGCAATCAAACCACCACAAGTAAAACATCGAACTGGAATTAACACATTATTAAGAAACAAATAATTATATAAAAACCATTATAATTATTATACTGAAAATTATTAATTATTCTTATATCCTCGCAATATTCAAATTAGAGTCTTTGACGTTTTGTTTGTAAGCGGGGGTCGCCCAGCCTGGTCAAAGGCGTAAGACTGAGGCTCTTATCCCTCAGGGGTTCGTGGGTTCAAATCCCATCTCCCGCATCCAATTTCAAATTTAATCAAAACTTTTTCATAATGTTATAATATGGTGAAGCTTTATGTTTATCTAAACATTTCCTGCAAAACGATTTATCTCCATAACGTTGATGACAAATACATTGACAAGTAATCGTATTATTTGATGACACAGTATTAGATAATTAATTTCTAATTATAATCCTTTTCAATCATCCATATTATTAAATAAAGATACAACTTCTACCATCACTCTTTTATTTATGCAATTAGTAAATAAAATATTGGTTAAACATCGGGAAGATATCGAAAAACAACAGAGACTTTATGAATTATTAAAAGAACAACATGAAGCAGAAAAACATGAAATATTACATTATAGTTCTATCCTCAAAGATATTGAAAACATCTTAATTAGAAATTATATTAATACTTTGCTTAATGACGGTATTAAACATATACAATATATAACTCAAGCAATGGCTAAAATTGAAGGAGCATCAGGAAGTCTTCATTTAACAAAAGAAGGTATGAATAAATCAATTGAGGAAGAAGAAGAATCTAAGAAGTTAGTACAAGAATGTATAAATCTTACAGAAGATCCTGATATTAAGGAATTACTTAAGAGTATTGTTGTAGATGAGGATCATCACATAAAAATATTAAAACATATTACTCAGATCATCGAAACATATTCTAAAAAGATTCAGCAATAATAATTTAAACATTAAAATATTGATTAATTGAGTTTAGCCAAGTTGTCATTTTCAATTCAATTAATTAATAAATATATGCTGTCATCCAATCAATGTAAAAAGTTTTTAGTAAAGGATGGTATAACTTCTTCTTATTTTGAAATTGATAGTAATCCTGGCTTTTTTAACAAAACTAGATTAGATGTTATATATTTAAAAAATAGATGTCCGCAAATTGGGAAATCATTGAGCATTCTAAAAAATTTTGATCATTATCAATATGTTATTTGTACACTTATTCCTAATATTGCTGATACCGATCCTTTTAAAAAAGTATTACAAAAAATACGGTTCATGATAATATTTTCTTTTACAAAATTTTTTCAATTACTCCATAGTAATAATTTTGACCAAATTGAATATTGGAATTTTTTGTCTAAGAAATTATTAGAATTGGTAGCAGAAACTGTTAACTATTTTCGTCAAGGAACTAAATTTAATGAAATTTTAAATGACTTTAAATTAGATGAGGAATTATTGAGTTATTTAAAGCTGGATATAGAAAAGATAGATAAAGTATTGGATCAATTTTATTTATAAGTCTAAATAAAAAATTTACATTTCTTTATTTTCTTTCTAATAAATAATTCAATATTTCTAAGCTGTGCCCTTCTGGTTTTACTTTATTAAATATTTTGATGATTTTACCATTTTGATCTATTAAGAATGTTGTTCTATTTACACCAAGATACTCTTTACCCATAAATATTTTCAAACTAGCAACACCATATTTTTGAGATATTTGTTTATTAATATCGGATGCCAAGAAAAACGGAATCTTCATTTGTTCTTTAAATTGTGCATGAGACTTTTCATTATCAGGACTAATGCCAATGATAATTATATTATTTTGATAATACTTATCATAATCTCTCGAAAATTCAGATGCTTCCGTAGTACAACCAGGAGTAAAGTCACGTGGATAAAAATATAAAACGACTTGATTTCCTAAAAAATTTGACAGTTTTAAATCTTTATTATTGGAATCTTTAAAAGTAAAATCAGGAGCGAAATCTCCTTCCTTCACTAAAAATTCTTGTTTCATTTCTTTATCTCATATAAAAAACTTCACTACATATTTTGTTTTCGTATTTTTTTACCAAAAAGTAAAAAAGTTAATAAAATTAAAAAAAGGTAACTAAATTGTACAATTATGATATCGCCATAGTGGGTGGCGGACCTGCCGGATTATCTGCTGCATATGCTTCAGCAAAATTAGGGTCTAGAGTAGTTCTTTTTGAAAAAGAGAAAGCGATTGGACAATTTGTTCGAACAAGTGGAGTGTCTTGGATAAACGAAATGAAAAAATTACAAATTCCAGAGAAACTATATAATCCAATAAAGAATTTTCGTTTTATTTCCCCAAAGAATGAAATAATAATTAAAGGAGATAAACATCATTCATGTGTTTTAGATGTTAGATTACTATATCAACATCTTTCATTTCTAGCTGCTAAAGAGGGTGCCGAAATTTGTATTAATTCTAATGTAGTTGATGTATTAATCACGGGAATAAACAAAAAAATTTCTGGATTAGTAGTTAATACCCCTAAAGGGAAAATCGATATAAAATCAACTCTTGTTATAGATGCAAGTGGATTTAATAGTTTTATTGGTAGAAAGATTGGTTATATAAATAAATGGGAAAGGTATGGCGTTGGAGCAGAATACGAATGTTATTGTGATCAATCAGACATTGAAACCTGGACTTTGATGGTGGGAAATCAATATTCTCCTGCTGGCTATGCATGGTTATTTCCATTGTCACACAATCGTGTTCGTATAGGCGTTGGAATTGGAAGACCTGAATCTAATATTGATCCACTTCAATTATTAAATAAAATAATTGAAAAAAAATTAAAGCCGGTTGAAGAACTAGGAAAGCTACAACCTATAGAATTTCATTTTGGATATATCCCTAATCAAGGAGCAAGAGAAACCTCTGTTTTTGAAGGATTAATTTTAGTAGGTGATTCCGCTGGTCAATCCAATCCGTTAGTACTTGAAGGGATTAGACATGCTATTGAATTTGGTAGATTAGCAGGTAAAGTAGGTTCTGAATCTCTTGCTTCACATTGTTCAAAAAATTCTCTAATGGATTATGAAAAGGAATGGAAAAATAGACTTTGTTCTAAAATTGAATCTGCTTTAAGAGTACAATCTAGATGGATAGGTTTATCTGATGATCAATGGGATCGTGAAATTGCCATTTTGAAACACATGTCCATAGAAGAATTCGTAGATTTTATTACTTCAGAATTTTCTACAAAGAAAATGATAAGATTAGCAATGAATCATCCAAAATTGGTTGCCCGACAACTATTTAATCTTGTTTTAAAAAAATAAAGATTTTTATATCTATGAGAGAGCAGCAAGACTAATTTGGCTGGTGAATTGGCATCGCAATTTACTCCGATCTTGTATGCTTTAGGAATTGGGATTATGGCTGGTGTGCCCTCATTAATTCTTGCAAGATTATTGTCTCCTCGTAAAAGGTATAATCCGGTAAAATTCCTTCCAATGGAATGTGGACAAATGCCGACTGGTGAAGGTCGTTCGCATTTTATGATGCAATATTATGCTTACATCTTGATGTTTGTAGTTTTTGATGTTATGGCAATATTTCTTTATGCATGGGGAGCATCGCTCTTATCTATACCAAAAGAAGCTACTTTGCCTATGATGGCCTTTCTTGCAATAATGTTTGCAGCCATGGGATATGCTTTGTATCTTTCTGGGAGAAAAGGAATATGGTAATGGAAAATATGATACGATTAAATTATCATTATTATATATTATACCTACAGGTGGTCATTTTTAATTGATTAAAGATCTAATTAATCCAAAAAATTTTAATGTAATTGTAAGTAAAGTTAGCGATATTTTGGTAGGAGCTTTAGATAAACCCTTAGGTTACGCAATTAATTGGGGAAGAGTCTGGTCTCTCTGGCCAGTTCATCTTGAGACTGCATGTTGTAGTGTTGAATTTGGAGCTACATCAAGTCCAAGATATGATTGTGAAAGATTTGGAATTATCGAAGCTTTTGGTTCTTTGAGGCAATGTGATTTAATAGTTGTTCAAGGTACTGTAACAAGAAAAATGGCTCCTAGAGTAAGAATGGTATATGATCAGATGGCAGATCCAAAATATGTTATTGCAATGGGTGCTTGTGCTATTACAGGTGGTCTTTATATTGATTCTTACAATGTTTTGCCTGGAATAGATGGAGTTTTACCTGTAGATGTTTATGTTCCTGGTTGTCCACCAAGACCAGAAACCTTAATTCAAGGTTGTATGTTATTACAGGAAAAAATAAAAAGGTCAAAAATTAAATGACAAGTCCTAATAATATTGATGATAAAAATTCAAAAATTAAAACATATGAAAGCGATCTCCCAATAGAAAATTCATTATATAATGAATTATCATCAAAATTTCAAGATAAAGTTCAATTGCTTTACGTAAAACCTAACAGAATAAAAGTTTACGTTGAGTCAAAAAATATTGTTGAAGTGGCATCTTTTTTGAAAAATGAATTAGGTCTTGACCATGCTGAATCCGTTTGTGGCACTGATTATCCAAATGAGAATGCAATTGAAGTTATATATCATTTAAGCTCCTATTCACGTGAAGAAATTGCTCCAATTATATTTGCACTTTCTACTAAAACCGATAGAAATTCCTCTTATTCACCTTCTTTATTGCCTCTTTTTAAAAGCGTAGAATATCATGAGAGAGAAACTTATGAAATGTTAGGTGTTTACTTTCAAGGACATCCACGAAATGAACGCTTTCTTCTTCCAGAAGACTGGGCTGACATTCCCCCATTAAGGAAAGATTTTAGAATTAAAGGCAGGTAGATTAGTTTGACAAACAAATTTAGTGATTCCTTTGAAAAGAAATTAGAAGATACTACAAAATTAGGATTAGAAGTTGTAAGAGAATCTGCTGAGGAAAATTTAATGACATTAAGTGTAGGCCCTCAACATCCAGGTTCTGGTCATTTTCGGTTCATAATTAAAGTCGATGGAGATTATATTGTCTATTGTGATCCCGATCCAGGCTATGTTCATAGAGGAGAAGAAAAAATGTGTGAATATAGAAACTTTATTCAAAATATTCCTCATTTAGAACGTCCAGTCATTCATGATTCAACACATATTACTTATTCTTATAGTCTTGCAGTAGAGGAACTTCTTGGAATAGATGTACCAAGACGAGGTCAATTTATTAGAGCTATTGCATCGGAACTCAATCGTCAGGTTTATACATTATATTGGCTTGCAATTTATGGAATATTTTTAGGACATTCCACAATGTTTATGTGGCCAGCTGGAGACAGAGAATTATTTATTGATTTGCTTGCCGCTCTTACAGGAGCAAGGGTGACTCATGCTTTCAATATTCCGGGTGGGGTACGAAATGATATACCTGATGGGTTTAAGGAAAAATGTTTACAATATATATCTTATTTTGAAAAAAGATTAAAAGAATATGAGGATATTTTTTATAATAATCCTTTGTTTAGGCAAAGAACTGAAAATGTAGGTATACTATCTAAAGAAAATGCGATAAAATTGGGAGTAACAGGTTCGGTTCTAAGAGCATCAGGAATTCCTCATGATGTTAGGAAAGTAGAACCATATGACGTTTATGATGAAATGGATTTTAAAGTTCAATATATGAAAACCTGTGATTCATTTGCAAGAGCATATGTTCCTTTTTTAGATATGAGGGAATCTTGTCATATTATTCGTCAATTACTTGATAAAATGCCTGAATCTGGAGAGGTTAGAGTAAAATTACAATCAAATCCCAAAGGTCGTATTGGTGAGGCTTATAAAAGAGTTGAATCAGGTCGGGGTGCATTATCTTATTATATAGTTAGTGATGGCTCTTCCAGGCCTTATAGGGTAAAGATATCCGTAGGATCCTTTAGGAACATTTTGGCTTTACCTCATTTACTAGTAGGTTCACATCTTGGTGATATGCCATCTATATATTGGGCCTTAAACTATTGGCCAGTGGAGGCAGATAGATAAAAATGGCTACAGCTCCTAAAGATTTTAGATTTGGTAATTTTGTTGGCTCTCTTGTTTGGTTAATATTTTGGGTCATAGTAATAGTTGCCTTAGTAGGTCTACCTTTAATTTTTATTATTTTATTTTATATTCCTCTGCCTTATTCTAATGGAGAAGTACTTACACCTTATCTTTTTTTCTCAATGATTGTGGATCCCACACGTACAATTCCAATAATTAATTTTTTAATTCATACAGATATCTTTAGAGCAGCTGTATTTCCTGGCTTTACTTTTGCTGCATTAATAGCAGCGGCAACTATTTTCATTGAAAGAAAATTTCTTGCTAAAATGCAATTACGAGTCGGTCCATTATATGCAGGAAAATTTGAAGGAATTTTACAATTGATGGCTGATGGTCTAAAGTTAATTTCAAAGGAGATCATTGCTCCTTCTGGAGCAGACAAACCTATTTTTTGGAGTACACCAATTATTTATGTAGCCACAGCAGCTTCTTTGACCGCTCTTATACCCGTAGCTCCTGGATGGGTAGTTGCTGATCTTGACGTTGGTCTTCTAGCCATTTTTGCTATATTAGGGTTCTTTCCATTAATTGCATTACTTTTTTCTTGGTCAAGTAATAGTAAATATCCATTCATAGGCGGTTTGAGAGCGCTGCATCAAATGATTGCTTTTGAAATACCTTTTATTCTGTCTGCTCTTTCTGTTGTACTTATTGCCGGTTCTTTAAACCTAACAGATATTGTGGAATCACAATACGCGTTTTGGTTTTTCGCAATTGCCCCAATAAGTGCATTTGTTTTTTATATTTCTTCTTTAGCAGAATTGGAGAGAGTTCCTTTTGATTTGCCAGAAGCAGAAAGTGAAATTGTTGCCGGATGGCTCACTGAGACTTCAGGTATGATTTATGGATTAATACAATTGGGAACTTATCTCAAATTATATGTTTTAGCTGCTCTGTTCGTTATTCTTTTTCTAGGCGGTTGGATGGGACCACAAATATTTCCTCAAGAACTCATTCCTAATTATACAGGTGAGAAAATTTATAATGCAACTGTAGTAAATGGAATTTTCTGGTTTACAATAAAGACTTTTGGTATGATAATGTTGATATTACTTCCTAGAGGAATTAATCCCAGAATAAGAATAGATATTCTTTTACATACAGGATGGTACAAATTAATAGTCCTTGCTTTTATCAATATGTTCATCGTCTTGGCGCTTATATATGGTGGAGTAATTACTCCAGCAGGAGGTTTACAATAGAACAATGTCATCATCAATTATTAAAAAAACATCGACAGCAACTGGCTTTATCAAAGCGATAGAATCAGGTTCTAAGCATCTTCTAATTAAAAGATTCACATTAAGATTTCCAGAACAGAAATTGAAGTTTGTTGGAGATGGATACCAATTTGATCCTAAGCGAGGAGTTGGAATTGCAGGTAGTAGAGGAAGACATATTCTCTTCCACGAAAAATGTACTGGATGTCAATTATGTGCAATAACTTGTGAAGGTATTGCTGAAGCAATTGAAATGGTAAAAGTGAATGAAAAATGGAAACAAAATAAAAAAAGTATAATGCCCCAAATTGATTACGGAAAGTGTGTTTTCTGTGGATTGTGTGTAGATGCTTGCCCCTTCTATGCATTATATATGACTAATGATTTCGAATTATCATCATTTACAAAAGAACATTTGATATATACACCAGCACAATTAGCTGTAAAGCCAAAGTATGATGGAACAGTAGAAATAAAGATTGATGAACGAGGAGCTTCTCATGGTTGATGTAGTAT
>Ga0126305_10000126_pt1 | contig 33004 bp, 27 predicted proteins | sample Plot26_FD_92536 | JGI IMG/M metagenome (GOLD analysis project Ga0126305, IMG submission 92536) | Serpentine soil microbial communities from UC McLaughlin Reserve, CA, USA - Plot26 | ecosystem: Environmental > Terrestrial > Soil > Grasslands | place: USA: UC McLaughlin Reserve, Lake County... | reverse complement strand
TCAACATCGTCGTCGGTTTCGCTCCCCTCAAGCCGGCCGAGTTCGTGATCATCAAGATCCAGCAGATGGCCGGACAGATCGAGACGTAAGGAGGAGGTTATGGCTCAGTTCAGCGTCAACGCAGAGCGTTTCGACCCCTACAAGAACTTTAAGTTCCGCGTCAAGTGGGATGGACGCTACGTTGCCGGGGTCAGCAAGGTCAGCGCCTTGAGGCGCACCACCGAGGTGGTGCCGCACCGCGAAGGGGGCGACCCGAGCAGCGATCGCAAATCGCCCGGACGGACCAATTACGAGGCCATTACCCTGGAGCGAGGCGTGACACACGACACCGAGTTCGAAAAGTGGGCCAACAAGGTTTGGAACTTTGGCTCCGCTTTGGGCGCGGAGGTCTCGCTCAAAGATTTCCGTAAGGAGATCATCATCGAAGTCTATAACGAGGCTGGCCAGCTAGCCATCTCCTACAATGTCCACCGCTGCTGGGTCTCAGAGTACCAGGCCCTGCCCGAATTCGACGCCAACGCAAACGCTGTCGCCATCCAGACCCTCAAGCTGGAGAATGAGGGTTGGGAGCGCGACTATGCGGTGACCGAGCCGACCGAGCCGACCTTCACCGAGCCTGCCTGACGATGCGTCCCTTGTCCGCGTATGACCTCCTTAAGGTTTGGGAGGTAGGGGAGGATCAGCACCCTCTAGACAGGGCGCTTACGCTCCTTGCCGTCGCCTGCCCGGAGCTAACGTGGGATGAGCTGGCTGCGCTCAGCGTCGGGCAGCGGGACGCGCGCCTGCTCACTCTGTGTGAACAGACCGCGGGCCCAAGGCTGAATGGTTTTGCCGAGTGCCCGCGGTGCGCGGAACGCCTGGAATTCGACGTGGCAGTGGCGGACCTTCGGGTGGCGCAGGAACTCGATGCGGGAGAAGAGGCGCGGGAACTGGTCATCGACGGTCTGGCGCTGCGGTTCCGACTGCCCAACAGCCGGGACCTCGCCGCTGTTTTGGACTGTCAGGATCCAGCTGCGGTGCGCAGCCTGCTGGTGCAGCGTTGCGTGCTCGAGGCCAACCGTGATGGGGCACCCGTAGCCGGCGGCGAGTTGCCCCCTGAGGCCATCAGCAGGCTCGCTCGGCGGATGGCTGAGTGTGATCCCCAGGCGGAGGTGCTGCTGGACCTCCGCTGCCCGGCATGCGAGCACGGCTGGCAGGCACTGTTCGACATCGTTGCCTTCTTCTGGGCCGAGCTGGCTGCGCAGGCCAAACGCTTGTTGCGCGAGGTCCATGCCCTGGCGCGAGCCTACGGTTGGCGCGAGGTGGACATCTTAGGGATGAGCGCTCGACGCCGACAGTTCTACCTGGAGATGGCGACTTGATGGAGGACTTTCTCACCCGGCTGTCCGAACGGGCTGTGGGCAGGGCGCCGGTCGTGCAACCGCTGATCCCTTCGCTATTCACCACGGAGTCGACCGGGCGCTCGATGAGATCGGCGCTGGAGGGTAAGTCGGCACCGCCGCCGGACGACCCGGATCAGAGGCCGTATCACCGGAACAGAGAAACGCCCCGGGTTTCGGATGCACCGAGGTTGGTACCGAGTGCGGCGGCGACTCGAGACGAGGATCGAGACACCAGCGTTACGCCCGTGCCGTCCGAGGCTCCAGACGGTTCGCCGCTCGCTCCCCAGCCTCCCACCGAGGCTGAATTTTCAGTATACGGTCCCACTTCCGGGCAAGACGCTGCCCCCGGCAGACCGAGTTCTCGCCTCATGGCGCGTAGCCCTGAGGAGCCTGGCGCGTTAGAGACAAGAAGCGAGTCCGGGGACGAAGGCCAGGAGAACGCGTCTTCGACTGTGTCCGGGCCTGTTCGAGGTGCACCCGACTCTGATCCCAGGCTATCGCGCTCCGGCGAATTGGAGCGCGAAGCCGCGCACCAGAGAAAACCGCGGAATACATCTCAGGCTACTGCAGATGGCCCGATTCCATCGATCGAGCCCCGGTTGGAGCGGCCACACCGCGTCGAACCCGCCCCCCTGCGACGCGGCATGGAGACAGCGCCGAAACCCCTAATACCCGAAGGCTCGCCGCTTGACGTGTTGGCAGCGGAGGACGGGCCGAATCAGGTTATGCTCCGTTCGAGTACAACCCTCGCGGAACGCGGTTGGGACACAGCTGTGGCACCGGCGCCGCCGTTGGGCACCGAAGTTCCTCCGAGAGCCGACGAAGACGCGCCAAGGTCGAAAACCGTCCCGGCTCAGCATGTTGCTCCGACGATTGTGCCAAGGATCGTGCACCAGCCTGACCAGCGTCGAGAACGAGATCTACGGGAACCACGCGTCCCCGCGCCAGAGTCACCTGCACCGACTATCAGGGTGGCAATAGGCCGCATCGAGGTGTGTGCCATCATGCCTCCTCCTGCGGCCCCCGCACGGCAGAAGACGCCGGCCCGACCCGGTCCTCTACTCTCCCTCGACGACTACCTGAAGCAGCGTAACGGCGGGCAGCGATGAGCAGTTTTCTGGCCATCGGCGCCGTAACCGCCATGCTGAAGAACCTGCTCGAGGAGGGCCTAGTCCAACGTACATTGTCGGACAAGTTGGGCGGAGAACCGAGCGTTGACGCAGTGGCTCCAGATCTGATGCTGGAGAAATTAAAGGACAAGAAAGCCCGGCTCAACCTGTTCCATTATCAGGCTACCCCGAACATCGGCTGGCGTAACGTGGGCCTGCCCTCTCTCAACGGTCAGGGCGAGCGTACCAGCAATCCTCCGCTGGCACTCGACCTGCACTATCTGCTCACGGCCTACAGCGAGCAGGCCTTCGGCGCGGAGATCCTGCTCGGTTACGCTATGCAGCTGCTGCACGAAACACCGGTACTGACGAGGCAAACCATCCGTCGAAAGCAGCAAGAGTGGTTGTCCGGTAACAACGCCCGGTTGAGAACCCTGGCCACCGCCAACCTTGCCGAGCAGGCGGAGCAGATCAAGATCACCCCGGAGTCTATGGACCCGGAAGGTATGTCGAAGCTGTGGACGGCGTTTCAGTCACACCTCCGGCCCACCGCTGGCTACCAGGTGACGGTGGTGTTGATCGATAGCGAGCTTGCCGGGAGAAGTCCCCTGCCGGTGTTGACACGTGGCCCGGCCGACAGCGGCGTAGTCTCGCAGGCGGACCTGATACCTCCTTTCCAGACGCTTACCGCCGTGGTTCCACCGAACCAGCAGGTCAGCGCGCAGCTCGCCGATGACCTCACGCTGCAGGGGCATCACCTCGATGGCAGCAACGTCACCGTTCGCTTTACCGATCCGCGTTCGCAAAGGGTCTTGGAAGCCTCCCCCCTTCAGGGCAACACGGCGAACCAGATGACCGTTCGGCTACGCGACGCGCGGGATCCAGACGCTCCTCCCAATATCCCCCCGAGGAGACATTGGGCGGCGGGTGTCTACAGCGTCGCCGCGCTCGTCCAACGACCCGGCGAGACGTATCGTCGTACGACGAACGACCTTCCCTTCGCGCTAGCACCGACGATCCAGATACCCGTCGGGGTCAGTAGCGGTGGCGGCGGCGACGAAATCACCTTCACCGTGAGGTGCAGGCCGGAGGTACGGCCGGAACAGCGCGCTGTGTTGCTGGTTGGAGATATCGAAGTCCCGGCTCGGCCCCATCCGACACAGACGAACACCCTGACCTTCGTTTCGAGGCCTATCGGCACCGGTGAGTACTTCGTCCGCCTCCGGGTCGACGGCGTGGACAGTTTGCTCGTTGATCGCTCGTCCACGCCGCCCGTGTTCGATCCCGACCAGAAGGTGACGATCCCATGAACACCGCACTGCCCGATACCTGGTCTGAGGCCAACCAGCGCTACCTGACGGCAGCACTCGCGGTCGTACGTGCCTTGCTGGAGCGGCATGCCGCGCGTCCCCAGGATGCGCCGGAGGAACGGGATAAACCCCGGAAGTGGCGCCGGCGTTCGTCTATTCATACCGATGTGCCACAGCTGGAGGAAGGGGACGGACCAACGCGGACGCTGGAAGAGGCGGCCGAAGCTATGCCTGCGCCACCGGCACTGGAGACGCTTTGTGTGGCGTTCGGCCTGTCGCCTTTCGAGCGCAACGTGATGCTGTTATGCGCGGGCATGGAGTTAGACTCCGCCTTCGCGGCGCACTGCGCCGCAGCTCAGGATAACCCCCAGCGTGGCTACCCGACCTTCGGCCTGGCGTTGGCGGCTTTGCCGGAGGCACATTGGAGCGCCCTGACCCCCGCCGCGCCCCTGCGCTACTGGCGGCTGGTGGAAACCACGGACGGCAATACCCTGACGACGGCGCGTCTGCGCATCGACGAACGCGTGCTGCACTATCTCACCGGGATGCAACACCTGGATGAGCGTCTGCAGGGAATCGTAGAACCGCTGGATGCCTCGGGCGAGCTGCCACCGTCGCACCACGCCCTGGTACACAGGATCTCGGGACTCTGGTCTCAAACGAAAGATGGATCGACCGTACCCGCGATCCAGCTCTGCGGAGACGAGGACGCCGGAAAGCAAGCCGTCGCCGCCGCAGCCTCTGCCGCAGTAGGCCTTCGGCTGCATGCCATCCGCGCCGCCGATGTCCCGGCATCCGCGACCGAGCGCGAGGCCCTGGCCCGCCTCTGGGAACGCGAAGCCGCCCTGAGCGGCAGCGCCCTGCTCGTCGACTGCCAGGAGCCGGACGACGCGGACAATCTGCGCCCGGCGCTCTCGCTGCTGGAGCGCGTACGGGGCGTGCTCATCGTTACCGCCCGCGAACCGCTACGCACCCGCAAGCGTCAACTCATCCGGCTGGACGTGAACAAGCCCACCGCGGCCGAGCAACGATCACTGTGGCGGAACGCTCTGGGACCCCTGGCGCAGGACTTGAACAGCCAGATCGAGGTCCTGACGAGTCAGTTCGACTTCGGCGTGCGGGAGATCCACGCCGCCGGCGCCGGGTTGCTCGCAGATGTTTCCGGGGCAGGTGAAGAGGTATCCGGCGCTGCGTTGTGGGACGCCTGCCGTGTCCGGTCGCGCCCGCGTCTCGACGACCTGGCGCAGCGGATCGAGCCCGCCGCGGGGTGGGACGATCTGGTCCTGCCCGATCCGCAGCGCCACACGCTGCGCGAGATAGCAGCGCACGTTCGCCAGCGCACCAGGGTTTACGAGGCGTGGGGGTTCGCTTCCAAGGGCGCGCGTGGCCTAGGCATAAGCGCGCTCTTCGCGGGAGCGAGCGGCACCGGCAAGACCATGGCCGCCGAGGTGCTGGCCGACGAGCTGCGGCTGGACCTGTACCGGATCGACCTGAGCCAGGTTGTCAGCAAGTACATCGGCCAGACGGAGAAGAACCTCAGACGCGTGTTCGACGCAGCTGAGGAAGGAGGCGCGATCTTACTCTTCGACGAGGCCGATGCCCTTTTCGGCAAGCGCAGCGAGGTCAGGGACAGCCACGACCGCTACGCGAACATCGAGGTCAGCTACCTGCTGCAGCGCATGGAATCCTACCGTGGCCTGGCGATCCTGGCAACCAACATGAAGGACGCGCTGGATACGGCCTTTATGCGCCGCATCCGCTTCGTCGTGGAGTTTCCCTTCCCCGACGCAGACCAGCGAGCCGAGATCTGGCGCCGCATCTTCCCGCCGGACACCCCGGCCGAAGGCCTGGACACGTACAAGCTCGCCCGGTTGAGCGTGGCGGGCGGAAACATCCGCAACATCGCGCTGAACGCGGCCTTCCTCGCTGCGGACGCGGGGGAGCCGGTGCGCATGGCACACCTCTCTCGTGCCGCCCGCAGCGAGTACGCCAAGCTGGAGAAGCCGCTCACCGAGGCGGAAGTAGGAGGCTGGGCATGAACGGTGAAAGACCGAGGACGAAGGACGAGCGATCGAACATTCAATACTCGATCGAACTTCTCATTGAGGAATTGGCACTGTATGGCTTCGCGCCCAGCGGCCGTTACCGCATCGCCGATGCGGTGGAGCGTGAGTTGTCACGACTTCTGGGTGAACGGGACGTGTCGCCGTTGCTCACCAAGGGAACCGAGATGGCGCGGCTCGATGGTGAGCCATTTCAGATGCCGTCGGGTTCCAAGGCGGAGACAATTGGCGCCCAAGTAGCACAGGCGGTTTATGAAGGGATGATGAGGTGAGCACGCGAACCTATGCCCCCAAAATGGCTGCACCGAAGTCATCATTTGCACCCATGCAGGGCAGACTTCTCCAGCGCAAATGTGCTTGTGGCCGCCCGATTGGTCTCGACGCGGAGTGTGCAGAGTGCTCCAGAAAACGGTTGGCTGGGCAGAATCGTTCTGCGACTGAGGCCGAACGTGTCACGGCGCCACTTAGCGCTAACGTTATGCCATCCTCGCCTGATAGGCTCCTGGAACGCGCCTCTTATGCTTCAACCCAGGTGCCGTCCGGACATGACTTCAGCGAGGTGCAGGTGTACCCTCGGCAGGGACGGCTTCAACAAAAACCCGATACCTTAGCTCATCAACCTGGCAATAACACCAACGATCGAACCAACATAATGATGTCCAGCCCACTTGGTTGCTCGAAGTGCAGCACGATGGAAGAATCTGGCACCGACAAACGGGATCTGGCTGAATTGCCCCTGCCAGAGCATAACATCGCACCAGACATAGATTTGGCACAAGAACCGGTTCCAGTCTCGCCTCCTCCTGCACCAATCGTGGATGTTGGAGAAAAAGCGAAGTCTTGCTGCGGCGTTGACTCCTTCACCAAATCAGACGATAGTTATGTCGATACACCAACCGATACTCGCAAACACATCAAATTTACCTTCAAAGTAAAGAGCGGCAGTGATCCGCGTAAGTGCGCGATGGTGAACTGGATCCAGGGGACAGCAAAGAACAAGGATGGCACATTCCGCAAAGTGCGGATGTTCGACAAAACCATAGACTATAACTTGCCAGCCATGCGGATTGACTCGCTGGATAAAGATCCCATCTACTGGAGTACCAGTTCAGCACGCTGGAATTATGTATCAAGCGGCGCTGACAGCTACTACGCGACTGATTCACCCGGTCCAAAGGTATGGGTCGATGGCATCGATTATGATCTCAAATTCAAAATGTGCCTTCACTGTATCGACGACGTATCCGCTACATCAGATGAGTCCGGCTCGGGAGTCAAGAATCCCCTGAAATGTATCGATTGGACTTTCAAGGCGAAATACGATGCGGCCGCAAAGAAGTTCACTCATTAAGACCCGAAAGAAAGGCCAAATTGTGGACACAGAGCGTATCGAGGAACTACTAAGAGAACTCAACGAACTCGAGCAAAAATACGGTCGCGTGCCGGCCGAACGCGATGCCAATTACGATCCCTCAGGAGAGGCAAATGCGCGGATACAGTTCCTGAAGCAGGAGCTGGAACGAATGGGAGGTCAACTGCATTGGGATGGTTGGCAATATCACATCGTACGGAGGTGAGTTATGGATAACCAATCTTCTTCGACAGGTGGCGAGGTATCATCGCAAGCCGGATCCAGACCCTTTCGAGTGTTGAATGGGAACGTGTACTTCAACGGAAGGTGCGAGGAATGTCGTCCATTTTGTGCCGCTGTTTGTTGAAGAGGCTATTCGTTCGTGGCCCTGACAGAGGAAGAGGCGAAGAGTGGACGATATGAGTACAAGGAAGCATCAAATACTTGCGGTTGTGACGCATGCACAAGGATGCGAGAACTGGGAATTCGATATGCGCTACGCATACTGCCGGACGGTAGCTGCGTCTACTTGGATGGAACTCGGAGGTGTAGCATCTATAAGGATCGGCCGGAGACTTGCAGGAATTACAGTTGCGTCAATGTCCCGTTTGTGTTCAACCCTGCGCAGTAGGCGACGCCTGCCGTTCATGATCGTGTTCGGGTACGACCCCGATACGCCCATACGCATGCTGAAGATTCGAGTAACAGTCCGAGGGTCGAGCCGATGAACACGCGAGAGCAATCTCAGGTAAAAGTGAAAGCTGCGGCGATGCCATCCGCCACACCCTCGTGGACCAGGCTGTTACAGCGCAAGTGCGCCTGCGGCGGAACACCCGGCCCGAGCGGCGAGTGCGCCGAGTGCCGCAGGAAGAGGCTTACTCTCCAACGGAGAGTAACGAATCAGGCTGAATCTGCTTCGGCGCCGCCAATCGTCCACGAAGTGCTTCGTTCGCCCGGGCAGCCGCTAGACGCGCGGACGCGAGCCTTTATGGAGCCGCGCTTCGGCCACAACTTCGGCTGGGTCAGGGTTCATGCCGTCCCGCAGATGGCTTCACCCGAGGTGCAACTCGGCAAACCGGGCGACCGCTACGAGCAAGAGGCCAACCGGGTAGCCGGAGAGGTCATGCGCACGCCACACGCCGGTATGGCGAACGGAGCCACGCGGCGTGGGGGATACGACTTCGGCCGGGTGCGCGTCCACACCGACGCGAAGGCAGACGAGTCGGCCAGAGCAGTGAACGCGCTGGCTTACACGGTCGGCAGCGACGTGGTATTCGCCGCCGGGAGGTACGCGCCGGGGACGCCGGAGGGCAGGCGCTTGCTGGCCCACGAACTGGCCCACGTGGCGCAGCAGGAGTCGGGCGCACGGCGTGCGACAGTCCGACGGCAAGCAGGGACCGCCGAAAAAGAGAAAAAGGCCAAAGCGGAGGCGGAGGAAGCGAAGAAAGAGACGCTCGGCGCGGTTTTGGAGTACGAGACCAATTGGAAAGAGATCCGTGCGGGAGCGACCGAATTTGCAGATATGGCGCCGTGGCTCACGCAGGGAGATTCGATCGTCGCATTGATCCGTGCCCACACGGTGGCCGGGCTCGAGGCCTCGGAAAAGGGGGATCGCGCGCTCTACCTTGCTTACAAGACCGCCCTCGAATCCGACGTCCTCATGTACGAGTACGTGGCTTGGCATACGGTCGTCTACGTCAACCTGCTGGGTCTCAAGAGCGACATCGAGAGGCTGACCGACGCGCTCGATGCGGACAAGCGGGAGTTCACCGGCCGGGCCGAAGCGGAGCGTCTGCTCAGAGATTTTCGCACGGAGATCGCAAAAGTCCCGGCAAACGCCGCCGAAGTGCTGAAGCTGGTTCGCGTAGACATCCCTATGGTGGTGAGGAAAGGCAGGGCGAACGAGGTCACGATCAACGTGACGAGTGCCGCTATCGAGCAGGTACGATCCGTATTCGAGATGCAGGTCGGCGCGCTGATCACCCTGCAAAGCAACATCCAGGCCGGCGTGACCAAGATAAACGCGTTTCTGGCCACCGCCCGAGCAGAGGGCCTCGCGCAAGCCGTCGACGCAGTCCAGCAAATCTACGACGTGAGGGGTACGTTGAGGGGCAGAGGCCCAAAAGCAAGCAAGGCCAAACCAAAGGGAGGCGGCAAGAAACAGACTCCAAAGAAGAAACCGGCTCCCCAGAAGAAGCCAGAAGAGAAACCCGAAGAGAAAAAACCGGAAGCGGGGAAGAAACCGGAAGAGAAGAAGCCGGAAGAGAAACCCGAGGAAGAGAGAGGGAGAAGAAGAAGGGACAGATGGACATGTATCGCCCGGTGCAACATCGTGAACTTCAGCAACGTTCCCAACGCTCCGGAGCGTGTAGAGGCCCCGGGGTTCGGACCGGATCAAGGTGCCGCGTGCAACAGCGCGATAGCCGCGGCCCAGGCTCTGGCGCCGCGGGGCACCTACACAAGACACTGCCACTGCCGAAAACAGGACTGCTGGAGACGCTAGGTTAGGCGGGGAATCTCTTTTGAGCGAAGAGTTCGAGACAGAGTTGCGTACCATCATTCAACGGTTGCCGCCGGACTTGCGCACCCAGGCTCGATGGAACGTGGAGCTTCTGCTGGGTGAAGGGGTCGATTCCGTCGATGCTTGCATGGCTATCTTGCAGGACAGGAGCACGAACATCGACGTTCGCGGAAGTGCGTGCTGGTTGCTGGGCCAGCTCCGTGATCGAAGAGCCGCCGGCATCTTGCTGGCGGCGTTCGAAGAGCAGGATCTGGGCTTGCGCTGGGAGGCGGCCAAGTCGCTGGGAGCACTACGCGACGAGCGAACTGTTCAACCCCTCATCGCCGCGCTGCTCGACACCATAGATGTCGACAAGAGTACAGCGGCGGCTTACGCGCTTGGCGCCGTGGGAGATACACGTGCAGTCGAACCGCTGATCGGCGTGCTACTGGACCCGAGTGCGGACCCAAAACTGCGCGGCCAGGCGGCGGAGTCCCTTGCTTATCTAGGGGACGATCGGGCAGTCACGCCCCTGATCCGCGCTCTAAGGGATGCCTCCGTCGAGGTGCGCTTCTGGTCCGCGTTCGCCTTGGGTTCGCTAGGAGATCCGCGGGCTGTGTCCGAGTTAGAGCGGCTGGCCGCCACCAACGAGGCCGTCTTGCCGGGCTGGTGGGCAGTGAAGGAGGAGGCAGCCAGAGCCGTCGAACAGATACGGGATCGAAGGAGGTAATCTGTGTCAACCTTCCCTGGCTCCCCACGCCTTCTCAAAGGCGGCATCGTCCTGATAGATCCGGGCACCTCCGCCGTCCAGCGGATCATCGCGCTGCAATACAACCCGGACACGCTCACGCGCACCCTGCAGGTGAAAGGCGTTGGCGCGGAGGGTGGCGACCGCTCAGAGGCCTTGCGACTGAAGGGCCCGCCTGTTGAGACGATCAATCTCGACGCCGAGATTGATGCGACCGATCAACTCGCGGTGGCGGACCCACAGACCACCCAACTGGGTATTCATCCACAACTTGCGGCGCTGGAGGCGATTGTGTATCCAACCAGCACTCAGCTGTTGTCGAACAATAGCCTCGCCCAGTCCGGCACCCTGGAGATCGCACCGATGGAAGCGCCGCTCACTCTCTTTATCTGGAGCAAGAACCGCATATTGCCGGTGCGCCTGACAGACTTCAGCATCACCGAAGAGGCATTTGATGTTGCCCTCAATCCGATTCGAGCAAGGGTCAGCCTGGGGATGCGTGTTCTTAGTGTGGATGATCTAGGCTTTAGCCATAAAGGCGGGTGTTTGTTCATGAGCTATTTGCAACGAAAGGAGCAGTTCACCAGGCTGAACGTTGGCGGGGCGTTTGGCGCGCTCGGCATTGGAGGCATTACATGATGGATCCCAACCAAGCGTTGCAGGCCATTGTGCAACCGGGCGGATTAGCGTCCAACCTTTTCCCGCCCACCAGCCGCTACCACGGCATTGACACAGCGACGCTCGAACCTGCCGACGGCGAAGCGATCATTTACCTGCGGCGACGGTTTCTTCCGCCGCCAGAGCGTTTTGCGCTGCTGCAAATCCATGTGGTGACGCAGGATGAGCGGTTGGACAACATCACGGCTCAATACCTGGGCGATCCAGAACAGTTCTGGCGTGTGTGCGACGCGAATGGCGCTATGCGCCCGGACGAATTGACCGAAACGATTGGCCGGCGGCTACGGATCACCTTGCCGGAAGGCGTACCGGGGGTACCCAATGCTTAAGGGGGTTCATCTCACGCTGATGGTTGGGCCGGCGGTGCCCGTCCCCGTGCCACAAGCCGTGCTCGACGCGTTGACGAGCGTGACGGTTACGACGACCTCAGGCGAGACCGCAAGCGGCTTCGAGCTCAGGTTCACGCTGAGCAATCGCTCCCCGTTGCACACCATTTTCCTGCTCTCGGGTGGGGCGATGCCTCCGTTCATTCGTGTCATCATCGTAGCCACGATGAACGGCACGCCGCAAGTGTTGATGGACGGCGTGATGCTGAACCATGAAGTGTCGCCCGGCTCGGATGACGCTCATTCGGTATTGACCGTAAAAGGCAAGGACCTGACGGCGGTGATGGATTTCATCGATTTCAGCGGCATCCCTTATCCCGCCATGCCGAATTTTGCGCGGGTAGCGTTGATCCTGGCGAAATATGCCGCGCTGGGCATCATGCCGCTGACCATTCCAGAGATCGTCACCGATATCCCGGTGCCGATCAGCCGCTTTCCGCGCCATCAGGGCAAAGACCTCGACTACATCAGGCGGTTAGCTCGAGAGTCGGGTTATGTGTTCTATCTCGACCCCGGGCCAGCGCCGGGTGTGAGCAGGGCATATTGGGGACCCGAGATCAAGGTCGGCGTGCCACAACCGGCGTTGAACACTAACATGGACGCGCACACCAACGTCGAATCGTTGCAGTTCAACTTCGACAAAGAGCGAAAGAAATTGCCCGTGGTCTTTATCCAGGAGGAGATCTCCAAGGCTGTCATCCCGATCCCAATCCCCGACATCACGCCGCTGAATCCACCGTTGGGACTGGTGCCGCCCATCCCGCCGCGGATCGAGCCGCTGTACAACTCGGTATTTGCGTCGCCGCTTCAGGCGGTGATGATGGGGTTGGCGGAAGCGTCGAGAAGCTCGGATGCCGTCTTTGCGACAGGCAGCCTCGATGTGCTGCGTTATGGGCGTATTTTGAAGGCGCGGCAACTGGTGGGAGTGCGCGGCGCTGGCCCGGCGTTCGACGGACTGTACTACGTGAACAGCGTGACGCACTCTATCGAGCGCGGCGAATACAAGCAGAGCTTCCAGCTTGCGCGCAATGGCTTGATCTCTACCGTAGAGAAGGTAGTGGCATGAATGACGGACGAGAGTATTACGGCAAGTATCGCGGCACGGTGGTGAACAACCTTGACCCGGAGCAGCGCGGGCGCATCCAAGCCATCGTGCCTGCGGTGTCGAATGTGGTACCGACCAGTTGGGCCATGCCGTGCGTGCCGATGGCGGGCAAACAGCAGGGTGCCTTCATGGTACCCCAGGTAGGCTCTGGCGTCTGGATCGAGTTCGAGGGTGGTGATCCCGATAAGCCGATCTGGGTTGGGGGATTCTGGGGTATCGCGGCTGAGGTACCCCCCTTGGCTCTCGTGCCACCGCCCATTCCACCCGGGCAGAACATCGTGCTGCAAACCACTCTACAGAACACGTTGGTGCTCAGCGATTCGACGCCCACTCCGCTGACCGGCGGCATCATCCTCAAAAGCCCAACCGGCGCAATGATCGTCGTAAACGATACCGGCATCTACATCCAGAACGGCAAAGGCGCCTCGATTACGATGGTTGGCCCGACTGTAACGATCAACAACGGTGGCTTGGTGGTGATTTGAACGGAGGATTTGGATAGAGAAGATGCCAGGCTTTCTACTCCACGTCGGCGCAACCGTCCTCTGCTCGCACGCGGGACAGGCACAACCAACCGTTCCTAATCCGCGCGTGATGGTGAGTGGCCAGCCAACGGTGACGCGGGCGAACCCGTATGTCATTGCGGGCTGTGCGCTGCCACCGCCGCCCGCGGCTAACGGTCCTTGCGTTACCGCGCAGTGGGTGACCTCAGCCACGCGGGTTTTATCCAATGGCGTGCCGCTGCTTTTGCTCGACAGCCAGGCCATCTGTGCGCCTACGGGTACGCCATTACTGACCCTTGCGACGCAAGTACGAGCTAGTGGGATGTGAGACAAGATGAACATCGACTTTCCTTACCATTTCGACAATCGTGGCCGCACGGCCACAACCGGCGATGACGACCACATCCGTGACATGATCGAGCAGCTGGTCTTCACCAACCCGGGGGAGCGGGTGAACCGCCCCGATTTCGGTAGTGGCCTATTGCAACTAGTCTTCGCTCCCAACAGCCCCGAGCTGGCAGCGACCCTGCAATTCAGCCTGCAGGCAGCCCTTCAGCGCGAGCTGGGCAACCTGATCGAGATGCAAGAGCTGGAGGTGACGAGTGAGGATGCGACCCTGCGCGTGGTGGTCCAGTATGTGGTGCGGCGCACCGGGGAGCCCCGCACCGAAACCATCGAGGGGAGCGGCGCATGATGAATGATCCAGCTTTGACTTGTAAGAAGGACCGTCGCCGCGAGACCGTCCGGAGGGAATACTTAAATGGGCTAGATTATCTCGAGGTGAGCGAAGATCAGCTCACATTGACCGTCTACTTCCTGGGCAAAGCGCCCGACAGGATCGAGAAAGAGAACGTGCGTATCGAGGGTGGCCGCCGCGTTACAGGCATCCGGGTCGTCGACCTTCTGATACATCGCGAAGACGAGCCGGATCTCGACGACTGGATGAACGTCGTCGTGAACCGGCCGGGCGACTTCTCGACCTACACCTTGCGCGTAGTCGAGCTGGATGAGGAAGGCCAGCCGACCGAGGAACCGATGTCGGGCTTCGATCCCCGCTACGCCCGGCTGGAGTTCAGCTTCAAGGCCAGCTGCCCCAGCGACCTGGACTGCAAGACAGTGGAGATCTGCCCTCCACCAGAGCGCGACGAGCCCGTGATCCACTACTTGGCCAAAGACTACGCCAGCTTCCGCACTTTGATCCTGGACCGCCTGGCGCTCATCACGCCCGACTGGCAGGAACGCCACGCCCCCGATCTTGGCATCGCCCTCGTAGAGGTCCTGGCCTACGTCGGCGATTACCTCAGCTACTACCAGGACGCCGTCGCCACCGAAGCTTACCTGGAGACCGCTCGCCAGCGCGCCTCGGTACGTCGCCACGCACGTCTGGTCGATTATCGGATGCACGAGGGCTGCAACGCCCGCGCGTGGGTCTGCGTGAAGACCAGCGACGAGATCACGCTCGACCCGAATGACGTGGCCTTCGTTACCGGGCACGGCGATGCCCCGGACAGCGGCACCGAGCTCGGCGGACGGCTCGCTACCGCCGGACGCTACGAGGTCTTCGAGCCGCTGACCAAGGCGGGCATACGACTCTATCTCTACGAGCAGCACAACGAGATCCCCTTCTACACCTGGGGCGACGAGCGATGCTGCCTGCCTCGGGACGCAACGTCGGCGACGCTCAAGGACGGATGGACGGAAGCCGAGGATGAGTACCCGGATGAGCTCTCGGAAGAGAAATATGCGTCCACGTCCGGTTCGCGAGAACGCGAGCGCAGGCTGCGCCTGAAGGAAGGCGACGTCCTGATCTTTGAAGAGGTCATAGGCCCCGGAACGGGCAATCCTGCCGACGCCGACCCGAACCATCGCCACGCCGTGCGCCTGACCCGCGTGGAGCCTGGCGAGGACGCCCTCTTCGACCAGCCGGTCGTAGAGATCGAGTGGGCCCCCGAAGACGCGCTTCCCTTCCCGCTCTGCCTTTCCACCGTCGGCCCTCCTCCGGCCTGCGAGCTCATCGAGAACGTCAGCGTCGCGCGCGGCAACGTCGTTCTGGCGGACCACGGTGAGACCGTGGGACCCGAGGATCTGGGAGCCGTGCCGGAGGCTGAGACGATCGAACGGTGCGGGGATGAATGCCACCCCCTCGAGACCGTGGTGAGACCGCGCAAGTTCACGCCGCGCCTGCGGGAAGGACCGCAGACCTTCAGTGAGCGGCTTCCGGCGGACGGCCCGGCAGCTGACCTGCTCAAACAGGATCCCCGCCGGGCCATGCCCCAGATCAAAGAGCTCCTCGGCACCTACGTCGCGCCCGACGGCGCCGTCGACGCGTTGTGGACGGTACGGCGGGATCTGCTGGGAAGCGGTAGCCAGGACCGCCACTTCGTAGCCGAAGTGGACAACGAAGGGCGGGCAAGGCTGCGGTTCGGCGACGGAGAGCTGGGGCAGATGCCCGAGACCGGGACCATGTTTCGGGCGACGTATCGGGTGGGCAATGGACCGTCCGGCAACGTGGGTGCCGGAGCTATCACCCGCCTGGTCTTCCGCCGCAGCCGAATCAGCGGCGCCGAACTGGAGCCGCGTAACCCGCTGCCAGCCCAGGGCGGCACGGCTCCCGAGACGCTGACCGAGGCAAAGCTGCTCGCACCGCACACCTTCCGGACCGAGTTGCAGCGCGCGATCACCGCCGAAGACTACGCCCGCCTCGCAGAGCGCCACCCCAAGGTACAGCGTGCGGCCGCCGAGCTGCGCTGGACCGGAAGCTGGTACGAGGTTATGGTGGCGATCGACCTGCGGAGCGACGTGGGACCCCGGGGGGAGCTCGCTGCCGCAGCGAGTGCATTCGTCGAGGCCGTGCGGCTGACGGTGGAACGACACCTGGATCTGGAGGAGTTCCGCATCTCTCCAGGCGGAGAGATGGCGGGCAGGGTCATCAGCATCCTGCGAGAACTGCAGGGGAGCCTGGAGCGCGACGAGCCACCCAAACGCCTCGCTGCCCTGGTGCGTGAGAGCCTGCCGTCGCTGCGCGAGGAGCACGACCGCGCCCTCGCGAGCGACTACGAACGGCTAGAACCATGGACGGACGGGATCGTGGTCGGCCTAGACCGCGCGTTGACCATGCTGCCCGAGCACACGACGGACGCTCCGGCAGGAGATCGGTTGCTGCAGGAGATCGAGGAATACCTGAGCTCTCGCCGGCGTATCGGCCACGATCTGTTCGTCAGGCAGGCGCAGTACGTCCCGCTGGACATCGCGCTGGAGGTATGCGTGCTTCCCAACTTCCTGCGCGGTCACGTCAAAGCGGCCCTGCTCGACCTCTTCAGCAACCGCAAGTTGCCCGATGGTCGGCGCGGCTTCTTCCATCCCGACAACCTGAGCTTCGGCGACAGCATCTTCTTGAGCCGGCTGGTCGCAACCGCCCAGGCACTGACCGGTGTGGAGAGCGTCAGCGTCACCAAGTTGCAGCGCCTCTTCGAGGAAGCTAACCGGGAGATCGAGACCGGCGTACTGACCCTCAACCCGTTCGAGATAGGGCGGCTGGACAATGACCCCAACTCTCCCGAAAACGGCCAACTCCGGCTCGAGATGCGAGGTGGACGATGAACGAGAGCTGCGGTTGCTGCGAAGGCCTCGAACCCCTGACCCCGCTGACGACGGCCAACAGACCCGGCCTGGACGCGCTGGCCTACCGCGCCGGCACGCACGCCACCTTCCTGGAGACCATGAAGGCTCGCCTCTCCGCCGCAGAATATCCGGCTCTGAGAGTGCTGACCACGCGCGCGGCAACCGACCCGAGCATCGCGCTTCTCGACGCATGGGCCACCGTGGCCGACGTCCTCACCTTCTACCAGGAGCGAATAGCCAACGAGGGCTACCTGCGCACCGCCACCGAGCGCCGCTCCATCCTGGAACTGGCCCGGCTCGTGGGTTACGTCCCGCGTCCCGGCGTAGCCGCAAGCGTGTACCTGGCCTTTACCCTCGAAGACGGCTACGAGGTCGAGATACCCGCCGGCGCCCGCGCACAGAGCCTACCCGGTCCCGGCGAACTGCCTCAGTTCTTCGAAACCTCCGAAGACCTGGAGGCTCGCGCCGACTGGAACATCCTCAAACCACGACTGACCCGGCCACAGTCTTTGCAGCCATCGACGCCTCAGAATGGAGATAGCCCCCCGAGGCGCCTCTACCTGAAGGGCGTCGCCACCAACCTCGAACCCAACGACCCGCTCCTCATCGACTTCGGCGAAACCCAGGAGTTCTTCAAGGCACATACTGTGGAGCCCGACCCGGTGGCGAACCGCACCCTGGTGACGCTCGCGCCGGTGGTATCCCCCACGGACTCCGTAACGGGAGTCCGGACCGAGGACATCGTCCGCAGGGTGGACCGCTTCCTCGACCCGGAAGCGTACGAAGTCTCTCGCGTGTCCCAGACGGCGGGGCGCGTGGTTGGTCTCTTGGAGGAATGGCAGGATGAGCTAACCCGCGAGACGCCGCCCGAGGAGCTGGCGGATTCCTTGCGCGGAAGGGTTTTGCCACAGCTGCAGCAGGATCTAGACAACGCCCGCCGTCATGGCCATGCCAGGCTACGTCCCTGGATCGAGCAGATCGTGGAAGAGCTGCAAGAGATCGAGGAGGAGCTGTCCGCCGCGGCCAGCAGGGGGTTGGCTCGCATCCCGAGCGCGCCGGTAGCCGCGACCGCTCCGGATGTGAACGGAAGATCGCCTGCGGCGACGTTGGAAGAACTGTTGGAGCGGCTGGCCAAACCACCCTCCGTGCCACCGGTCAACGCCGCGAAGCTATCCAGAAGGCTCGAGACAAGCTTCAGTTCCGACTCCGATGCCATCCCCCAACTGCTGACGGCTTTGCGGCCGGATCTGGGCCGCGCGCTCTACCAGGCGTGGGAGCAGACCGGCACCGAACCGAGCGCCGTCCGCGTCTATGCGCTACGCACGACCGCGTCACCCTTCGGTCACAATGCGCCTCCCAAGCCGATCATAAAAGCGAATGACACGACTACCGTGGACTACGAGGAATGGACCCTGGAGAGGGCCACACCGGGCGTCGAGGAAAGCTACCGTATCAGCGTTGGGGTTGATAGACAATTCTACTCCGACCCAGACGACCTGCCCGAGCTCAGAATCCGTCTGGCTGTAGAAACTGAGGCCGGACAGCTTGACGAGCACGAGCAGACTCTTGCGTTACAGCCCAACGAACTGGTCCTTGAGCTTGAGGCGACCGATCAGAGAGTTAGGGTGAATATCGACGTGGAGGATGTGGCCGATGGGAAACGCTATACCGTAGTGTGGGATTTCTTGGACCGCCAGACGGTAGTGACGATAAGCGATCGGGTATTTCTTATCCAGATAGGGATCGCTGCTCCGAACATAAGCGGGGACATGAGCGGCCGGAGGCCCGAGGGTGGAGAGACAGTCAGCGCCGAGACAACGCCCCCGTCCGCAGTGCAGCTAGACGTAGAAGCGAGCTACCCGGACGGCGGTAAGGAAATAAGAGCCAGTGGGAAGATGCGGCGCCGCTCGACCGAGCCGACTGAGAAAGAAAACGTCGTCTCGCTGGATGCCTCCTACAAGCAGATTCTCCCAGAGAGTTGGGTCGTGCTGGAGAGACCGAATCCCGTGGGAACCATACCGCAGATGGTAATCACTCGGGGCACCGAAGTCCGTGAGGCTTCCAGAGCCGACTACGGCATCACGGCCAAGTGCACCCAGATCACGTTACGCCAACCCTGGCTTGACCTCAACCTGGACGGCTTCACGGTGATCCGCGGCACCTCCGTCCACGCCGGGAGCGAACTGCTCGAGGTGGCCGAGGCGCCACCCGAGGTGGTCGACGACGACGGCGTGGTGAAGCTGGAACCCGTATGTGGAGGGCAGATCGAACTGGATGCCCTCTATGACGGTTTAGAACCGGGCTGCTGGCTGTTCGTTACCGGAGAACGGGACGACCTTCCCGGAGTGACTGCCAGCGAGCTGGTCATGCTGGCGGGTGTCGAGCAGGTGGTGCAGCAAATAAGACTTACGAGAAAAGAGCTGCTAACACAGAATAGTGTAGCCCGGCCGATCACGTTCTCCGGGAGAGGGAGTACGGGGCGAGGGGGATACGACTTGACGATATCGGTCCGTCTCCTGCCCGATGGCTCCGCCACGGGTTATGCTCACCTCGCCGGTGGCGCGCCCGGGGACGTAGTTCAGGTCGATCCTCCCCGTGAAGACAAGGATTTCTGGTGCATCAACGTCAGGCGCACCGACACCGGTCCGGGGTCGGGTGACCAGCGGATCAACTGGTACATCCGAGACATCGGGGACGGAATAACCACCTTCGATGAGATCGCTTTCCTTACCAGTATAGGAGAAGACTGCACCAGGTACCCCGATCAGCCAGGGGTGTGGCTCACCCTGACCGAAGGTGATTTCCAGGCATCTATGGATCAACCCGAGGATACGGTCCACAGCACCCTCGTTCTCGCAAACGACCTGGCCTACTGCTACAAGCGCGAGACCGTCAGGCTCTACGGCAACGTGGTGAATGCCACCCACGGCGAGACGCGCGCCGAGGTGCTCGGTAGCGGCGACGGCAGCGCGGCGTTTCAAAGGTTCACCCTGAAACAGTCGCCACTCACCTACGTAGCTGCCACCACGCCCAGCGGTGTGGAGAGCACGCTGAAGGTCTACGTCAACGACATCCGCTGGCATGAGGCCGAGCACCTGGCCGGGCTGCAACGAACCGACCGCCGCTTCATCACGCACGCCAACGATCAGGGCGAGGTCGCGATCGTCTTCGGAGACGGCCAGCGCGGGGCGCGCCTGCCCACGGGCGTGGAGAACGTCAGGGCCGTCTATCGGACCGGCATCGGCCAGGCGGGTAACGTCGCGGCAGAGCAGATCAGCCTGCTCGCGACGCGTCCGCTCGGTTTGAAGGGTGTGATCAACCCGCTGCCCGCCAGCGGCGGCGCGGATCGCGAGACCCACGACCAGGCGCGCCGCAACGCGCCGCTGGGCGTGAAGGTGTTGGATCGCCTGGTGTCGGTCCGAGACCACGAGGACTTCGCCCGCGCCTTCGCGGGCATCGGCAAAGCCAGCGCAACCCGCCTCTCCGACGGGCGCCAGCAGCTCGTTCACCTCACCATCGCAGGCGCCGACGACATCCCAATAGCCGAGAGCTCGGACCTTTACCGACACCTGCTCCAGGCGCTGCACCGGTTCGGCGACCCACAACAGCCGATCCGGGTCGAGGTGCGCGAACTTATCCTGCTGATCATCAGCGCCGGAGTCCGCCTGATGCCGGACTATCTGTGGGAGTCTGTCGAGTCTCAGATCCGCGCCTCTGTGCTGGATGCCTTCAGCTTCGAGCGTCGCGAGCTGGGTCAGGACGCGTTGCTGAGCGAGGCGATCAGCACGATCCAGCACGTACCCGGGGTGTCCTACGTGGACGTGGATACGTTCGGTGGGATCCCCGAGAAGACCGTAGACGCCGAATCCGGACTACGGCGCGCCCTCATCCCGAGCGAGATCGAGGTAGAGATAAGGAAGCTGGTGAGGAGCGAGGACCAGCCGTTGCAGCGAATCACGGTAAATCTGGCCGGCTCTGAGGGGCTCTCCATACATCCGGCCCAACTCGCGTTCCTGACCCCCAAGGTCCCGGACACGCTGATACTCAAGGAGATAACGGCATGAGTTCCTCTCCAGACCGCCTATACGGGCTCCTTCCGGCCGTCTACCGCCGGCGCGACCAGGAGCAGCAGGCCAAGCCGCTTCAGGCACTGCTGCGGGTTATCGCCAAAGAGGTGGACGTCGTCGAAGAGGACATCGACCGGCTCTACGACAACTGGTTCATCGAGACCTGCCAGGACTGGGTGGTACCGTATATCGGCGATCTCATCGCCCACACGTCTGTATACGAGGCAGGCGAGCCGGGGGACGTGAACACGTCTCAGGGTGCACAGCGCAACAGGACCCTCGTTCCACGCAGCGAGGTGGCCAACACCATCCACTACAGACGGCGCAAGGGTACGTTGGCGCTACTGGAACTGCTCGCCAGCGACGTCGCCGGCTGGCCCGCACGGGCGGTGGAGTTCTACGGGCTTCTCGGTCTGACCCAGGCTATCAACCACCTGCGACTGAAAAGGGGCCGGACCGTCGATCTACGCCAGGAAGTTGCGCTGGATCGCCTGAACGGTCCTTTCGACGAGCTGGCCCATACAGTCGACGTGCGGCGCATCAGCTCGCACCGCACCCGCGGCCGCTACAACATCCCGACTGTCGGTCTCTTCGTCTGGCGGTTGAGATCCTACCCCGTAACCCAGACGCCGGCCTACTACCGGGAGGACGTCGGCGTACACTGCTACACTTTCAGTGTCCTGGGCAACGACACCCCCCTCTATACCCGCCCTGAACCCGGACCGGATCCGACCCACATAGCTGAAGAGGCGAACTTGCCAGTATCCATCGAGAGACGGGCGTTCGACGTCCGCAAGACAGACTACTACGGTCCGGGTAAGAGCCTGGAGATCCTGGAGGAGGACTCGCGCAAGCCGGTCTCGCCGGACCGGATCGTCGCGGCCGACCTGACCGATTGGCTCTATCGGCCACGCCGTGGGCAGGTTGCGGTAGATCCCGAACTCGGACGTATCGCCTTCAACCCGCGCGAGGTGCCGGACAGGGTCTGGGTCTCCTACCATTACGGCTTCACTGCGGATATCGGCGGCGGCGAGTACGCCAGGTCCCTCCCACAGCTTCCCGACAACCTGCTGCTCGATAGACACGATCTCAAGGACCCGGCCGCCCTGATAGGCAGGCTGTATGAGCCTCGCGACCCCCTATCCCGGTACCTCAGAAGCCGCTTCTCCGAGGAAGGGAAGCAGATGCTTGAAGAACAGTACGCCTCCGGGTCCCCTTCTGAAGAGCATCAGAATGCTATGATCGACGAACTGAACCGGCTGCTCCAGGGCGAAAGCCTCTACACCGCGCAGCGCTTCGAGCACGTAACGTTACCGGCGAACATCCTGCGGCTCGTCGGCCAGGATCTAGAGGGACGCAGCCGGACCCGACTCAACCGGTTGTTACTGGAAGAGACCTACCCACAGGAGTTGACGAAGAGTTTCGTACTCTACCGCGTAGGTACTCGAGAAGAGCACAGGCGCATCAACGGGGCAGTACGGCGGTGGAGGGAAGAGAGACCGCGCCACGCCGTCATCGAGATCACCGACAGCGGGGTGTACGTGGAGCAGATCTACGTATCCCTCAGGGAGTATCAGACCCTGCAGCTCCGCGCGGCCAACGGCGTCCGTCCGGTCATCCGGCTGCTAGACTGGCATACGGACCTGCCCGACGCCCTGAGCGTGAAGGGCGCGCGCGGGAGCCGCTTCACGTTGGACGGGTTGCTCGTCACGGGCCGGGGGGTGCAGGCAGAAGGAGAGCTGGCCGGCCTTACCATCCGCCACTCCACCCTCGTGCCCGGCTGGGGACTGCACGGAGATTGCGAACCGCGCCGGCCCGCCGAACCGAGCCTGCAACTGTTCAACACCCCGTACGTGTGCATCAACATCGAGCACAGCATCGCCGGCTCCATACAGATAAACCAAGACGAGGTGCAGGCGGAGCCGGTCCGAATCCTGATCAGCGACAGCGTCCTGGACGCGACCAGCCGCGAGCGTGAGGCACTAGGATCGCCGGATTGGCGCGTGGCCCACGCGAGGCTGACCGTCGCGCGCAGCACCGTATTCGGCAAGGTCCAGGCCCACGCCATCGACCTCGCTGAGAACAGCATCTTCGAGGGCAGGGTCGAGGTCGCCCGCAGCCAGTGGGGATGTATGCGCTTCTGTTACGTCACCCCACACTCCCGCACGCCCCGACGCTACAACTGCCAGCCCGATCTGGTGGAGCAGGCAGCAAAAGCAGAGACAGAGCCGGCGACCGAGGCCGAGAAAGCCGCAGCGGCAGAACGTGAGCGCAAGCGGGTTAGGCCGCAGTTCGACGACGTCCGCTACGGCACGCCCACCTACTGCCGGCTCGCCGGGTCGTGCGCCGAGGAGATCAAACGCGGCGCCGAAGACGGGTCGGAAATGGGTGTGTTCCACGACCTGTTCCAACCACAGCGAGAGGCGAACCTGCGCGCCCGCCTCGATGAGTACACACCAGCCGGAACAGACGCAGGCGTAGTCTTTGCGACCTAAGGAGGCATGACGTGAAAGCAGATCTCACCCGAAGCACCTTCGACCAGCGCAAGCAGTTCTCCCGCGTGCTCATGCAGCAGGGAAGGGTCCAACTCGACTCCGACTGGAACGAGCAGGTGGCCATCCTGCTGCACTACATGCAGACCTTGGCGGCGGATATCATCGGGCCGCACGGCGGGCCACAAGAGAACGCCGGGTTCGAGATTTTCGATCCAGACGACCTCCCCGAAGAGGAACGGAAATTGCTGGGCGAGTTGGAGGATGGGGACTTCGTCATCGGTAAGGGGCGCTACTACGTTGACGGCGTGCTCTGCGAGAACGAGTCGTACGTAAAGTACACGGATCAGCCCTACCTCTCCAGCGTGCAGTTGCCCGAGGAAGACAGCTACCTAGTCTATCTCGACGTGTGGGAACGTCACATAACGACTATCGAAGACCCCGACATCCGCGAGGTTGCGCTGGGCGGCCCCGACACGGCAACGCGGGCCAAGGTAGTGTGGCAGGTGAGGGTGGACACTGGTGAAAACGGATCCGAAACCGAGGATGGGTCTTCCAAGCTTCAGCTAGCTTGCGATGAGGTCCAAGAGAATTGGAACACATGGGTTGAGAGGTGGCAACCGGCTAGCCGCGGTATGATCAAAGCGAGGGGCAGAGAGAGTGTCGACGACGAATCCGACCCATGCATCGTCTCTCCCGGGGCGCGTTACCGGGGCGCCGAAAACCAGCTCTACCGCATAGAGATCCACACCGGCGGCAAGCTCGGGCGAGACGACGGCTCCGTCGAGCAGCCCCGGCGGGAGACTACAAACAACGACAGGGAGAGAGAAACGAACGTTGCCGGCGTTCCCACCTTCAAGTGGTCGCGGGACAACGGCTCCGTAACTTTCCCCATCCGCGACCTGGACGGCAGCGTGGTCACCCTCGAAAGTCTTGGCCGCGATGACCACTTGAGCCTGAAGGTCGGCGACCTGGTGGAGATCGTGGACGACGATTACGTTCTCCAGGGCCGCGCCGAACCACTGTTAAGGGTCGAAGAGGTCGATGCTACCACCATGCACGTAACACTGGACGGACAGCCGCCGTCTGACGTCGGACAGCACCAGACGAAACATCCGCTGCTACGCCGCTGGGATCACGGTGCGTCGAGCCACAATGACACCATACCCTTGCAAGAAGACACCTGGCTCACCCTGGAGGATGGGATCCAAGTCTGCTTCGAATCCGCTCGACAGTCACAAGAGGAGAACACGCAACCGGTGCCCCACAAGTACCGGACCGGCGACTACTGGCTGATACCTGCGCGCACGGCCACCGGCGACGTGGAATGGCCGGGGGATGTGGGCGACCCAGAAGCGCAGCCGCCACACGGCATAGACCACCACTACGCGCCACTGGCGATCGTCGAGAACGGCGAGGTTGCGTTGGAGGGAGATTGCCGGTGCTCGTTCCCATCGCATTGTACCCTGCCCTCCACCATGATCTAATGCTCCGTTCCTCAATAGAGGTATAAATAGAGGTATAAACAACCTTAAGGGCTACTACTAACGGGGCTCGACTTTAGCCATTGGGCTGCACGGCAAACCGCATCTCTTCGGCTTCGTTGGCTGCCCGTCTGACTTTTTGCGGGTCGGTGTAGAGCACCAACTCGCGAAGAGTCTTAGAAGCCTACACGGGCCGAAATCGCCTACTCTCGTGCGCTCGAGGAGTAGGAGGACGGGATACGGTGCTACAAGGAGAGCTATTCGGACCGAGGCGAGCGTAGCCCTTTGTGGCCGCTGGGAGCTTCGTCGCCGAGATCGGATAGGGGGTGCGTGGCCGCCTGGAGATGGCCTCCCTTTGAGCGGATCGGCGGTGAGCGGCACCATCCGGTCTGACTCAAATGGCTAAAGTCGAGCGGGGAAAGGATCCGACAACATGCCCAAGTTGGTGCGCGCCCGTGCTCCGCAGGATAAGGCTGAGGGGCAAGAAGTACATAAGCTGGGGCCAACAGCCGTCACGCTCCAGTCGATTGGACAATGCGCGCTCGGATGATCGCCAGCAGTTGGGATGGACGTCGCACCAAGACCATCGCTGAAGAACTAGGGTGCCACCCACAAAAGGTCCGTAAGCGCATCCATCGCTTCAATGATTATGGACTAGATGGGCTTGGCGATCGGCCGGGCGCCGACCGTAAGCGACGCATCACCGAAACCGAGCGCTCGGCGATCATCTGGCTGGTTGGCACCGATCCGCCAGGGAGACTGGTCGGCGGCGCTGGTGGTGAGTTGGAGGCCAGCGATGAGCACAGAGAAGCTCATTGGACATTAGATGCCCTCACCACCGCTGCCCGAGAGCGTGGGATCGCCGTCGGGCGAAGCCAGGTGCGGCGCATCTTGCTCGTCGAAGGGGTGAGGTGGCGCAACCCCCATCCCTGGGGCGAGAGCCACGATCCGCAGTTCGTCCCAAAAGGACGAGATTTTTCACCCTCTACATCAAGGAGCCTGAGAACGCCACAACCATCTGCCTGGACGAATTAGGGCCAGTGAGTCCTCACAGCACGTTTCACAGTAGGTGAGCCGTGGTGTGGTATCCGGCATGCTCGAAGAAGCCCCTGTGTCCGCGGCGCTAACCGCAGATAGCGCCGCCCCTATCGCCTCTACCAATGCCTCCCTAGTCCTGGCCGCGGCTTTGCCGAGCAGGTTCTTGATCTTGGCGAAGGCCTCCTCGATCGGGTTGTACTCGGGCGAGTAGGACGGCAGATACAAAAGCTGGTAACTAGCCCAGTGCCGGAGCAAGATCTGCAAGATGAGACCAAGGTGATGCCTGCCTTCTACGATATGCTTCGAAACGTTTCGGCAGGAAAACGCTTTAGGATGCTGCACGGCGTCTACAAGGATACTCCCGTTCCCCTGTACTACCGGCACTTGGCGGTACTCATTAGGGCCGGTTACTTCAATACTGTCCTAACCACTAACATAGACACATATGGTGAGATCAGGGGTGATCAAACCTATCCCAAGGGTCACGCATGCGAACTAAAAACGCAAGCTGGGCCTTCTCCTCCTCGCCGCCCTCTCCTTCCTTCTGACCTTCTTCTGCTCTCCTTTCTACTTGTGCTGTCTCCTCTCCCTGTGTCGATTCTGATGAGTACTCCTTTGGTCGAGAATAGCTCCGCGAGGCTCCACCAGCGATTCATCGCGGATTCATCGCGGATTCATCGGCCTGTGTTTTAGTGAAGCAACGATACATAGTAAGGAGACAACACACGAATGGTCCGATGGGGCTAAGGGAGGTAAGAATATGAATGTGGGGTCTGAATCTACCGCCGGCACGGGGGCCGTCGGAGCGGCTTTAGGTGTGATCCTGGTGTACGTCATCGAGCTTTTGGCAGGGATAGATATACCCCTCGCCGTCGAGGGCGCGATCACGGTGGTGGTTACGTTTTTGGTCGGCTATTTAGTACCGGCAAGGATAGGTAGAGGGCCAAATGGAGGGCCACAATAAGGATCAACACTGTGAGCTAGGCCTTCGGTGTGAAAAGGTGCGCCGCTGGGAGATGGCAGGAAGGAGTTAGTGATGAGGAGGGTGGTATTGAGAGCGCTGACGCTCTCGGAACCTTTTGCCGCCGCCAGGTGTGAGATCCTGAGCAACCCCTCGCAGCCGCTGCGTGCAGTATCTGCGAAATGCGGTCCACCTCCTACCGTTCCCTCTTTCTAAGGTTCTCCATTGCCTTGCGTGGCTTCGGACCCCAAACGGATCCATTCAGCGCAAAAAGTGGTACATGTGAGCAGTGAGGCCGAACCAAACAATGATCAACCAGATGGTCGAAAAGGCGGTGTGGCCTTGGCGACGTAGGTCTTCTTTCGAGTGAGCATCCTACGCTGAACGGTGGCGAGGAGATTGCAATAGGCCGCGCCTGCTCCACGCGCGGCAGGAGCAGGTGACCACTTATTTGACCACTTATCCGTGGGGGTCCAGGGAGCTGCGAAGGGGTCGACCGAGCTACGCAATTGCGCAAATCGGCTTTCTACAGGGGTTTATGGAGGTCCCTGGGGGCCTAAAGATACCTACGTAACTTGACTACGAATCAGAAGGTCGCAGGTTCGAGTCCTGCCGAGCGCGCCCCCAGAAGGTGAGTATCACTACTTCCAGGCTTCCATAAGGTCCTCGGGAACCAGGGCCGCGTCGAGGCCTCTGCCCTGCTCGTCGAATCCCTCTCTGGAGACGCCGATCAGGGCGGTATCTTCGTCCGTTCCGGGGACCTCCTCGCGCTGCGCCGCGATGCGACCCAGGTCGCGACCGCCGAAGGTCGCCCTCTCCCTCCACTTGATCGAACCCACGAACGCGACGCGCTCCGGTCGCGTCTTCTGGCCTGCCCCGACCAGGTCCACCTCCACGTCGCCCCTTCTCGTCCAGTACCCACCCACGTACTGCGCGTTCCCGAAACGCTCGTCGGGCAGCATGCGGAAGACGGACTCCCGGACCAAGGGCTCCACGGCCTTGCCGCGGTACGCGGACCAGTCCTCCCGGATCCTCGCGACCACGACGTCGCCGCGACCGCGCTCTATCTCGGCCATGTTGGGCCCGACGAAGCGTAGCCAGAAGCGGAGGTAGAGGTCAGCGACCGCGTAGTGCGTCTCCCTCGAAGCCTTACTCGAGAGCGGGCGCTCTGCCGACACCATGCGCTTCTGCCCGACCAGCACCTCCAGCGCCCTCTGCAACGTCGTCTCGTGGATGCCCGCTCGCCGCTGTATCGTGGTAAAGGTCCTCTCGCCTGACCCGATGGTCGCGAGCACCTGCCTGGCCCTGGCCTCCTCCGGGAACTCCGCGGACAGGATGCGCTCCCCGCCGACGATGAACGGCGAGGTGGGGTTGGAGAGCTGCTCCCCCAGGAAATCCCACATGCTCATCCCGGGCCGCCATTCCTGAGTGATCTGGGGGAACCCGCCAAGCACCAACTGGGCATCGATCGCGTCGGCAGAAGGCAGATCCAGCATCTCGGCCGTCTCGTGCGGTCCGAAGGGCTGCACCACCATCTCCAGGGTCGGCCTCCCGTAGAGTGGCCGGTCGTACTCCGTGAGTGCTGACATCATGGATATGTCGGAACCTATGAGCACGAGGAGTACCGGAGCCTCCCTGAGGTACCTGTCCCAGACCTTCTGCAGCGTCGCCTCCAGGGAAGGGTCCTGCTCCACGAGGTAGGGGAACTCGTCCATCACGATGACCTGCGGCGTTTCGCCGGCGGTGGTGGCCAGGAAGGTGAGCGCCCCGTCCCACGACTCGAAGGTCACGCCCCCGTACTTCACCACGGCCGCGGCCGGCAACTCCGAGCGCGCGACGTCTTGCGCGAACAGCTCGAGCTCACGCGCGAGCGGCTGCCGCGAGGCGGTGAAGAAGACGTAAGGCACCGCAGGCCGGCCACCCCGCCTCAGGAACTCGTCCACGAGGCGCGACTTCCCTACCCGCCTCCGCCCCCGCATGGAGACGAGACGGCCGCGTCCCGTCTGCCGCACCCTGTTCAGCTCGGCCTCCAGGGTCGCTATGTAGCCGCGCCTGCCGACGAAGTTGTTCATTTTCAGTCTTTCGATCTACTCACGACAACAAGACTCACATTCATGAAACATTCGTCAATGTGAGTATTTTAGACAAGATCTCTTGTCAAGACAAGCGTTTCTGGGGCACCGTTCGCACCTTGCGGATCTCCCTGATGTTGGATCGGGCCCGATGCCGTCCTTTAGTATTTCTTCCGAGTGAAACAAGTGTCCCGGCGGGAAGGGATGCGCCATCATCGAGCGTTTGCCTCCCCCTTGATCCCTCAACCTCCGACTCGCCGCACCGCTCACGCTCGAGACACCTACGATCTATGGGACACTGCTACGGGCAGCACGCAAGTCTTCCATCGACATATCAGGCACCACTTTTGACGGGAGCGTGACGGGAGTAGGACGGGAACAGGATAGAACTATCTGATGCCCAGAAGCGCCAAAAGCGCTTAGAAATCGCCCTTAGCGCACTTCAAAGAACCGCATAGAACCGCGTGATTCGGCCTACGAATCAGAAGGTCGCAGGTTCGAGTCCTGCCGAGCGCGCCCAAGAAATGCCGGTGTTTGCAGCATAAACGCGCAACTCGGGAAGGCCCCGGATTTGCTCCGGGGCCTTTTTACACCAATTGGTACACCAATACGTCAGGAAAGGGCGTCCTCCATAGCTGCAGCGATCTGGTCCCCCATCCCCGGCAAAACGTGGGAGTAAGTATCCAAAGATATCGCTATGGTGGCGTGGCCCAACAGTTCCTGCACTAGTTTCGGATGCACACCCCGGCTCAACAGAAGCGTAGCGGCGGTGTGCCTGAGATCGTGAAACCGGACGCTCTGCGGCAGCCCGGCGCACTCTAACAGGGGCTTGAAGGAGCGTCCCGTCAGGTTGCGGGGGTTGATCGGCGTCCCCACTGTTGTCGAGAAGATCAGGCCGTCATCCCGGCAGAGGTCACCCATCTTCTTTATCTCCGCCAACTGGTGCTGGAGATGCTCTCTAAGGGCTTCTACCGCTCGAATCGTAAGTTTGACGCTGCGGCGGCTCTTCGCGGTCTTCGGCGGCGTGAAAGCGGCCCGTCTTTCGTCACGGTCAGCGTCCGGCGCACCTGGAGCATCCCGGCTTCCAGATCTACGTCCTCCCACCGCAAGCCGAGAAGCTCTCCCTGGCGCAGCCCGCAGTGGATGGCGAGGACGTAGAGGGCTTCGAGGCGGTCGGCATGCGCTGAGTCGAGCAATCGGCGAGCCTCGCCGCGAGATAGCGGTTTGATCTCGTCCTTCTGTGGCTTCGGCGGGTCCACGGCTTCCGCCGCATTGCGAGGCACAAGGCCCCAGCGGAGGGCTTGCTTGAGCGCCCGGTGCAGGACAGCGTGCGGGTACTGCACCGTCCGGGGCGAGAGCCCAGCTTCAAGCTTAGAGTGGTAGAAGCCTTGCAGGTGAGCCGGGGAGAGCGCCTTCACCTTCACGCGGCCAAGCGCCGGAACGATATGTTTGCGTACCAGCCACTCGTAACTCTCGAAGGTCTTGGGTTTGACGCTGCCCTTGACGGAGTCTCTCAGCTACCGGCTCATGTACTCCGCGAGCGTCATGCTCGCGGAGTCGAAGACGAGTCCGCCGTTCCGATCCGCCATCGCCTTCGTCAGCTTCTCAGCCACTTCCTGGCGTGTCTTGCCGTGGAGCGCAGGGCGCTTCGTCCCCGCAGCGGTCTGGACGGTGTAGCGGGCCATGTAGAGCCCGCCTTTGCGCCTGGTGATGCTTCCCTCGCCGTTACCGCGCCTGCCCATGCCTAGCTCTCCCTTATGAGTTCGGAGGGCTGGGCGCCCAGGGCTTCCGCCAGCTTCCTAACAGTTCGAGGGTGCGCCCCCTGGCGACCGTCCTCTATGCGCCAGATCGTGTTGTAGGAGACGCCGCTCCTCTCCTCCAGCTCTCGCAGAGAGAGAACCCGCTCTCTCCTCAGTTGCTTAAGCCGCTGCACGTTGACCTCCATGCTCTGTATTTTGCCCTACTTTCCTCACAAAATATTACCACAATCAATAGGCAAATATAACACAATGTTGTATAATATGGGTGTCGGATAAAGAAATGGCCCCGGCGAGAGCGGCTACTCTCCCGGAGCCCGGACCACAGGGTAGGACCCCCTAGTCGGGTAAGGACGGCGCATCTCTGCGCCGCCCTCCCCTCAGAACCGTGCATGCGACTCTCACCGCACACGGCTCAAGCAACTCGCCTCTTTAGATGCGCTGTCTCTGGTTGCTAACGGTCCTGTTGACATCGTGCCGGTCAATGGCGTTCCGCTCAGTGGGGCTCCGTCCCTCGGCTCCGTTTGCTAAGCTGTGGGCTTGCATCTAACTTTCACCTTGAGGTTGGCTTCCTTCACAACGCGCTCTTCGGGCGGCTCACCAGGATCGTGTCAGCACCCTTTCAGGTTGGGCATTACTCTAGGCCCTATCCGGCGGCTTATGGATTCCCCTGGCCTTTGGGCAGAGCCGGCATTCGCTTCTCGATCCTTCCCTCTCCCGCTGGGGATTTGGGCCTTGACCTCACGGTCGGCTTACTGCCGTTCTGTAGAACCTCTGAGCGACAGACCCCATCTCGGGGTTTACACGTTCCGCATGAGGAAGATGCGGTCGGGGTGGGTGCCTTCTTTACGCCGAGGTCTTCGGTGTTCATAAAAGCCGGGGTCGATCACAAACCCCGGAGCGAATGCGACCACTCATCACCGTCTCGATCGGGCTTTCGGTGACCTTGTCCTCTTTCGACGCGTCGACAAAGATTCACCTATTACGTTCACCCGTCCGACCTTCACCTGATCCGATTTGCTCGCCTGGTTCGGGCTCCTCTTGGACTTCTCCGGCGGCTTCGCACAGGTCGTTAGCGCTTCTCTGCACGCGCCGGATGGCGACGGGATCGAACACTATCCCGGGTCCATTGAGGACCACTTCTCTCATGCGACCTCGTGTCGCACTGGACACCACCAGTGTAGCGTACGTGCTGTGCAGGATCGAGGATGATTCATCCCTCACCCCCGTCAGTCAGCACGGGGATTTCCTCACAGCGATAGCCGCTGGAGGCTACGCCGTCGAGGTCCTCAACCTCGACTTCTCTTACGCCCTCTACGCTGGCGATCCCTCCAACGGGTCCTCCACGAGGCGCGTGGCATCCTTCCGGGAGGGCAGGATCGGCTATCGGGAGTGGGCCAGGAGGAGAGGCCGTATCAACCCCAGCGTCGAGGATCGCTACGACCACGACGTAGAGGAGCTTATGGCATGAGATCGTGGCTGCTAAGGGAGCAGGTTCCTATGAGGAGCGAACCTGCATGCGATGCTTTGAGGGACGTGTGTACGACATTGAGCGTGGTGCGTGGGTGGCTTGCGAGCGGTGCTCTGGCAGTGGGCGGGTGGTGGTTTACCTCTACCCCAAGCTAAATCGCCGCCTACGTTATCGCGGCGCGTGATCCACATCGGGCCGGAGCCCCATTGCTAGGGCTCCAGTCTTTGTACTGCAGGGTGGGGTGGGTCGCAGAAATTGGTGGCGGATTTTTCAAGGGGGTGTGCGCACCCCGCAATGCGTCCGCCAATTTCAGGAATGCAAGGCGGATAGAAGCATAGCGCGAAGGGCAGAGCAGCTGTTGCGCTCGGCCACGACATAGAGCTGCCACGTCGGCTTGACAAACAGTGCCTTCTCATAGAAGTTCGCCTTACTCGATCCCCGAGAGCCTAGTGCATTTAGGCTAAGAATAAATCATACATCGGCACGATGCGCAGTCCCTCCTTCGGGGAGTATGGTGCACCTGTTACTTCAAGCCGGGACGCCGTGAGCGCGCTCATACGGCCCTCTCACCCCGCCCCCTTACGGAAGGCGGTCTCGTTATGAGACGCACCATAGTGTTGCTGGCAACCATGGCCCTGACCCTGTTGGTGGCAAGCGGGGTAGCCCTGGCGGTCACCCAGGATCGGTACCGATGGCCCCGACACTCTGAGAGGCACCAACGGGGCAGACAACCTCTTGGGCGAGGGCGGCAACGACGCCCTCTTCAGCCTAGGTGGCAGGGACACTCTGCTGGGCGGGGAGGGCAAGGACTGGGTCCTCGGCGGCAACCAGCAGCGCACCCTAGTGCACGATCAGGCCACCTCCCGGGGAATGGATAGATGCTCGTAATGCGGACAACCGAAGACC
>Ga0126305_10000125_pt1 | contig 33277 bp, 28 predicted proteins | sample Plot26_FD_92536 | JGI IMG/M metagenome (GOLD analysis project Ga0126305, IMG submission 92536) | Serpentine soil microbial communities from UC McLaughlin Reserve, CA, USA - Plot26 | ecosystem: Environmental > Terrestrial > Soil > Grasslands | place: USA: UC McLaughlin Reserve, Lake County... | reverse complement strand
GATGGAGATCGCCTACGCCACCGGCAAGCGCCTGCTGCTCCCCCTCTCCCGCATCGACCAGGTGCAGAAGTACAGCGGCATCGAGGGGGTCGCGCCGCGGCTCGACCAGCTCGGCGGCACCTCCTGGAACCGCACCAAGGCGCGGGTCAAGAAGGGCATGCGCGACATGGCCGAAGAGCTGCTCAAGCTCTACGCCGAGCGCCAGGTCGCCCGCGCCCCGGCCCTGCCGGTGGACACCGATATGCTGCACCAGTTCGAGGCCGCCTTCCCCTATGAGGAGACGGCGGACCAGCTCGAGGCCATCGCCACCATCCGCGAGGACCTCCAGCGCGAGCGGCCCATGGACCGCCTGCTCTGCGGCGACGTCGGCTACGGCAAGACCGAGGTCGCCATGCGGGCCGCCTTCAAGACGGTCGACGGCGGCTTCCAGGTGGCGGTGCTGGCGCCCACCACCATCCTGGCGGACCAGCACCTGGAGACCTTCAAGCGGCGCTTCGCCGGCTTTCCCATCCACGTCGAGATGGTGTCGCGCTTCCGCTCGCCGCAGGAGGTGCGGGAGCTCAAGAAGCGGCTGGCCGACGGCAAGGTGGACATCCTGATCGGCACCCACCGGCTGCTGTCGAAGGACATCCAGCTCCCCAAGCTGGGGCTGATGATCGTCGACGAGGAGCAGCGCTTCGGCGTCGCCCAGAAGGAGCGGCTGAAGCAGCTCAAGAAGAACGTCCACGTGCTCGCCATGTCGGCGACGCCGGTGCCGCGCACGCTCCAGCTCTCGCTGGCCGGCGTGCGCGACCTGTCGGTGATCGAGACGCCGCCGCGCGACCGCATGGCGGTCGAGACGGCGATCCTCCCCTACCGCGACGAGCTGGTGCGCGAGGCGATCGAGGCCGAGATCGAGCGCGGCGGGCAGGTCTACTACGTCTACAACCGGGTCGAGTCGATCGAGGAGCGGCTCGCCAAGCTGCGCGAGATCGTGCCGGGGATCCGGGTGACGGTGGGGCACGGCCAGCTCGACGAGGAGGAGCTGTCGCGGCGGATGCACGCCTTCACCCGCGGCGACTTCGACGTGCTGCTCGCCACCACGATCATCGAGAACGGCATCGACATCCCCAACGTCAACACCATGATCGTCCACCGGGCGGACCGCTTCGGCCTGGCGCAGCTCTACCAGCTCCGCGGCCGGGTGGGGCGGAGCAACCAGCTCGCCTACTGCTACTTCATGGTGCCCGAGGACCGGGTGCTCTCCGAGCAGGCGAGGAAGCGCCTGGCCGCCCTGCGCGAGTTCTCCGACCTCGGCGCCGGCTTCCGCATCGCGGCGCGCGACCTCGAGATCCGCGGCGCCGGCAATCTTCTGGGCGGCGAGCAGAGCGGCCACATCGGGTCCCTGGGCATCGAGACCTATCTCAAGCTGCTGGAGGAGACGGTGCGCGAGCTGCGCGGCGAGAGCGTCGAGGAGGCGCCCTCGGTGGCCCTCGACCTGCCGGTGCCGATGTCGATCCCCCAGGACTACGTGGACGACGCCAACCTGCGCATGGAGCTCTACCGCAAGATCGCCGAGGAGCCGGAGCGCGAGATGCTGGCCGAGCTCCTCGACCGCTTCGGGCCGCCGCCGGCCGCCGTCGAGACGCTGGTCGAGGTGGCCGCCCTCAAGCGGCTGGCCGAGTCGCTGCGCGTGCAGTCGATCTCCGCCAAGAGCGGCGAGGTGATCATCCGCCTGCGCCGCGACGCGCGGATCGATGTCGAGCGGCTGATCGAAATGGTTTCCAACCTTCCCGGAGCGAGCTTCAGCCCCACGGGCGTCCTGACGCTGCCGGCCGGCGGCGGCCGGGGGCTGGTCGCCACGGCCCGGCAGACGCTGGAGTCGCTGGCGCAATGAGAACGGGAAGACTCGGGCTTCCCCTCCTGTTGCTCCTGACAGCTTGCCAGCGGTCGGCGGCGCCGCCTCCGGCGCCGGATGCCGTGGCGCGGATCGGAGAGACCGAGGTGCGTTACGCCGAGTTCGAGAGCTACCTTGCGGCGTCCGTGGGCGACACGGGCGGTGTGCTCGGCAGCGACGTGCTGTCGGAGCTGTTCGATCAGTTCCTCGACGAGAAGCTGCTGGCGAAGCTGGCCGTGGAGCGCAGGCTGATGGGCGCCGGCACGGCCGGGGGAGCCCGGCGGGCCATCGACGCCCTGCTCAAGGACGGCCTGCGGCAGGAGCCGGGCGCCGGCGACGTCGACCGCTACTACCAGGCCCACCGGCAGGAGTTCGCGCGGCCGGAGCGGGTGCGGGTGCGGCAGATCCTGACCGAGGACAAGGCCACGGCCGAGAAGGCTTTGAAAGAGATCGCCGCCGGCTCGGCCTTCGAGGAGGTCGCGCGGCGGCTGTCGCGCGATCCGAGCGCCGCTTCCGGCGGCTACCAGGGAGAGCTGTCGCGGGCCGACCTGCCCCCCGCGTTCGCCGAGGTCATCTTCAGCCTGCAGCCCGGCGAGGTGAGCGGCCTGGTGCCGGCCGACTACGGCTTCCACATCTTCCAGGTGGCCGGCCGCGAGCCGGCCCAGGTGGTGCCGCTCGAGCAGGCGCGGGGCGAGATCCTCGGCCGGCTGCGCCAGGAGCGCGCCGACCGGCTCCTCCGGTCGCTGGTCCGGGACGCCAGAAGTCGTTACAATGTCTCGATTTATGAGCGCAACCTACCCTTCGGGTACGAAGGCTCTTACAAGGAATCCCATGCGCAGAACCGTCACTAGCCTCCTTCTTCTTCTCGCGTTGTCCCCGTCCCTCCACGCCGAGGTGATCAACCGCATCGTCCTGCGGGTGAACGACCGGATCGCGACGCTCCACGACTACCAGCAGCGCCGCGCGGATTACGTGCAGGACGTCATGCGCCGCGAGCAGGACCCCGCCGAGCGCCAGCGCCTCGTCGGCCAGGCCGGCGAGGCCGTGTTCGCGAACCTGTTCAGCGAGCTGCTCCTCGACTCGCGGGCCGACCAGCTCGGCGTCGAGATCAATGACGCCCAGGTCGACACCGCCCTCGCCCAGCTCCGCGAGAGCAACAACATCAAGACGGACCAGGATTTCACGGCCGCCCTGGCGCAGTCCGGGATGACCGTGGCGCAGCTCCGGGCCCAGCTCCGCAACTCCCTGCGGGTCCAGGAGGTGCGGGGCCGCGAGGTGCAGAGCCGCGTCAAGGTCGACGAGGAGGACCTCCGTCGCTACTACCGCAAGAACCTGGAGCAGTTCCGGCAGCCCGAGCAGGTCCAGCTTCGCGAGGTGGTGGTGCTCGAAGAGGGCGGCGCGCCCGCCGAGGAGCAGGCTGCCATCGCGGCCGGCATCCGCGCCAAGGCCGCCGCCGGCACGCCGCTCGCCGACGCCGCCGCGGAGCTCGCCCAGAAGGGCGTGACGAGCAACGTCATCGAGCTCGGCTGGGTCTCGCCCGGCGACCTCGACAAGAATCTCGAGACCGCCGTCTGGAAGCTGCCCAAGGGCTCGGTGAGTGATCCCGTCCAGGCGCGCGGCGGTCTGCACCTGGTGCAGGTGATCGACCGCCGCGAGTCGCGCATCCCGCCGTTCTCCGAGGTGCAGGCGGCGATCCAGCAGCGCGAGCAGGAGCGCGTCTTCCGCGAGGAGGTCGCCAAGTACATGGTGGAGCTCGAGAAGAAGTCGCTGATCGTGGCCAATCCCCCCGAGGAAGCGGCCGGATTCCGCAGCCAGCTCGCCTCCGCGAGCGTCGAGCCGGAAGGCGAGGGGCTGGCCGGCGCCGCGGCACCGGCTCCGGCCCCAGCCCCCGGCCCGGTGACGGAGCCCATCACCGTCACCCCTCCCGGCTCGCCGGGCACCCTGCCCACTCCCAAGCCGGTCGACATCGCGGTGCCGGAAGTGCCGCCGCCGCCCGGGAGCTGAGACCTTTCTGCCGCCGTTCGGAACGCCCGCGGAAGCTTCGCGGGCGTTTTCCTTTCCAATCAGGTTCTTCCAATCCCCTTCTTTCAATTCGGCAAAGGCCTCTTTCGCCTCACTTTCGCGTCTTTTGGGCACCGAGTGGAGCGCAAGTGGTTGGGGGTGGATAAAAATGGACAAAAGTGGAGTGGACTGCTAGGATTCCGCCTCAGACAGCCGCATTGTGGGGGCGAGTCATGTTCCGCGGAAGCGCTCCAACCAAGATCGACGACAAAGGCCGACTGAAGATTCCGACCGACTTCCGGCGGCTGCTGGAGGAGCGCTACGGCCCCGACCTGTTCGTGACGTCGGTCGAGGGCAACTCGGCGTTGCTCTACCCGATGCCGGTGTGGGAGGAGATCGAGCAGCGCCTGGCGGCGACTCCGTCCACCGACCGCACGAAGATGCGGTTCCTCGAGCGGGTCAACTACTTCGGGCAGCAGGTGCGGCTGGACGTGCAGGGGCGGATCCTGATCCCCCAGATCCTGCGGGAGAGCGCCGGCGTCAACGGCGACGTGGTGGTGAGCGGCCAGCTCGACCACCTGGTGGTCTGGAACCACGAGCGCTTCGTGACGAGGCTGCAGGAGCAGCCCTTTACCGACGAGGACTTCCATGCCCTCACCGCGCAGGGAATCTGAGCGGAGCGGAGCGAGCCGTTGGACGTTCAGCATCTGCCGGTCATGGTCGCGGAGACCCTGGAATGGCTGGCGCCCGGGCGCGGCGGGCTGTTCGTCGACGCGACGGTGGGCTTGGGCGGACACGCCGAGGCCCTGCTGGAGTCGTCGCCGGACGCCCACCTCGTCGGTATCGACCGCGACACGGCGGCGCTCGAGCGGGCCGGTCAGAGGCTCGCGAGGTTCGGCTCGCGAGCGCGCCTGGTGCACGCGAACTTCCACCACCTGGAACAGGCTCTGGCCGGCGTCCGCGATGGCGGCAGGATCGCGGGCGTGCTGGCCGATCTTGGCGTTTCCTCGCTGCAGCTCGAGACGGCCGGGCGGGGCTTCAGCTTCCGGCTCGACGGTCCGCTCGACATGCGGATGGGATTGAGCGATGTGACCGCTGCGGACCTGGTCAATGAGACCTCGGAGGGCGAGTTGGAAAGAATCATCAGGGAGTACGGCGAGGAGTGGCAGGCGCGGCGCATCGCGCGGGCGATCGCCCGCGCTCGGACGGAGAAGCCGATCGAGACCACGGGCGAGCTCCAGCGCGTGATCGCACGCGCCAAGGGGCCGCGGGCGGCCCGCGAGGAGCGGATCGATCCGGCGACGCGGGTCTTCCAGGCCCTGCGCATCGAGGTCAACCAGGAGCTGGCGGGGTTGGAGCGCTTCATCCAGGAGGCGGTGGACATGCTCGAGACGGACGGCCGGCTGGTCGTCATCTCCTACCACAGCCTGGAGGACCGGATCGTCAAGAACTCCCTGCGCGACCTGGCGCGGGGAGAGATCGATCCGGTGACCGGCCGTTCCCGCTCGGAGAGCCAGTTGATCGAGGTGCTGACCCGCAAGCCCCAGCGGCCCACCGAGGCCGAGGTGGACGCCAATCCCCGTTCGCGCTCGGCCCGGCTGCGGGCTGCCCGCAGGCTGCCGGAGAGCCTCCCGGAGGAGACGGGCCGTTGAGGAGCGCCTACGCCTTCACGCGGCCGGTGGTCAACACCTACCTGGTGCGCGAGCGCGACCGCCGCCGCTGGCGCGAGCTGGCCCTGGTGCTGCTGTGCGTCGTGTGCCTCGGCGGCGGGCTGCTGGCCTATACCTGGATCCATCTCGAGATGACGCGCACCGGCTACCACATCGACAAGCTGGAGCGGGAGCTCGCCGAGCTGACCCGCGAAGAGCGGCAGCTCCGCCTGGAGGCCTCCTATCTCGCCAGCCCGTCGAAGATCGAGCGGCGGGCCGTCGAGGAGCTGGGGCTGCAGGCGCCGGCGCTGGAGCAGATGGTGTTCTGGGAGGAGCTGCCGTGAAGCGGCTCGCCTTCTTCGCCGTCGCCGTCGCCGTCTGGGTGGTGCTGATCGCCGCCCGCCTGTACGACCTCCAGGTGGTGCGCTACGAGCATTACAGGGGCAAGGCGGAGCAGCAGCAGCAGCGGGTCGTGCATCTCGATCCGCCGCGGGGGACGATCTACGACGCCCAGGGCCGCGAGCTGGCCGTCTCGATCCAGGTCGACTCGGCGTACGCCGTGCCGCCGGAGATCGAGGACCCGGCCGCGGCGGCGCGGGCGATCGCGGAGGTCGTGCCCGGCCTCGACACTCCGAAGCTCAGGGCCAAGCTCACCCGCCAGCTCTCCGGCGACCGCGATTTCATCTGGGTGGCGCGCAAGCTCGACCCGCCGGTGGCCGCGAAGGTCCGGGCCCTGGGCCTGAAGGGGCTCTACTTCCTGCCCGAGAGCAAGCGCTACTACCCCATGCGCGAGCTGGCCGCCCAGGTGCTCGGCTACGTGGGAACGGACAACCACGGCCTCGCCGGCCTGGAGCTGGTCTACGACGCCGAGGTCGCCGGCAAGCCGGGAGTGCGCACGGTGCTCCGCGACGCCCGCCGCGGCACGGTGGTGTCGCCCGACCTCTCCTTCGCCGAGCCCGAGCCGGGGCACGACCTCCACCTGACGCTCGACGCCACCGTGCAGCACATCGTCGAGCGCGAGCTGGCCAAGGCGGTCGAAGAGCGGGGTGCGAAGCGGGGGAGCGTCATCATCCTGGACCCCGAGACGGGCGGCGTGCTGGCCATGGCCTCGTACCCGACCTTCGATCCCAACGACTTCGGCAGCTACCCGGCGGAGAGCTGGCGCAACCGGGCGATCGCCGACGTCTACGAGCCCGGCTCGACCTTCAAGATCATCACCGCGGCGGCGGGCCTGGAGGCCGGGGTCGTGAAGGCGGACGACGTGATCGACTGCCAGATGGGCGGCATCAACATCTGGAAGGGGATCCGCGTCCGCGACCACCACCCTTACGGCCTGCTGACTTTCGCCGAGGTGATCGCCAAGTCGAGCAACGTCGGCGTCATCAAGGTCGCCCTGGAGCTCGGCAACGAGCGGCTCTACCGCACGATCCGTGGCTTCGGCTTCGGCCGCCACACCGGCATCGACCTGCCGGGCGAGAGCGGCGGCATCCTCCATCCGGTCGAGCGCTGGGGCCCGATCGACAAGGCCTTCATCTCCTTCGGACAGGGGGTCTCGGTGACGCCGCTGCAGCTCGTGACCGCCACGTCGGCGATCGCCAACGGCGGCAGCCTGCTCAAGCCGCACGTGGTGGCCGCCGTCAGCCGGGGGGAGGCGAGGGTGGCGAAGTACCCGGCGCCGCCGGTGGTCGGGCGGGCCATCTCGCCCGCCACGGCGAGCGAGCTCACGCGGCTGCTCGAGGGGGTCGTGACCCAGGGCACGGGCAAGACGGCGGCCGTCGCCGGCTACCGGGTGGCGGGCAAGACCGGTACGGCCCAGATCCCCGTGCGGGGCGGCTACAAGGGCTACCTGCCCAGCTTCATCGGCTACGCACCCGCGGACCAGCCGGTCCTGGTGGGGCTGGTGGCGATCGCCGAGCCGCAGGGCGGGCAGTATTACGGCGGCCAAGTGGCCGCGCCCGCCTTCGGCGCCATCGCCCGGCAGGTGCTGCTCTACCGCGGCGTTCATCCCAAGCGCGATCGCCTGGTCCTCTGGCCGGGGGAGACCGTGATGGCCAGCCTGCCCAAGGCCGGCGCGGCGCCCGGAGCGATGCCTGCGATGTCCGCGATGTCCGCCGTGTCCGCCGCCGAGCTGGACGACGGCGACGACGCGGCCGTGGGGGTTGGACCCGATCCCTCCGGAGCGCCGGAAGAGACTGGAGGCCGCCCTCATGCGCCTTTCTGAGCTGGTGCGCGGCCTCCCGGTTGCCGGCGATCCCGTCGGTAGAACCGGGGCCGATCCGGAGGTGACGGGAATCGCTCACGACTCGCGGGCGGTCGAGCCGGGGGACCTGTACGTGGCCCTGGTCGGCCAGCGCTTCGACGGCCGGGCGTTCGCGGCGGCGGCGGTGGCGAAAGGGGCGGTGGCAGTGATCGGCCCCGAGCCGGAAACCCGCCTGGACGTGCCCTGGCTCGTCACGGCCGATCCCCGCGGCGTGCTCGGGCCGCTGGCGGCGCGGGCCTACGGCCATCCCGACCGGGAGCTGGTTCTCGCCGGCGTCACGGGCACCAACGGCAAGTCGACTGCCGCGACGCTGATCGCGGGGATCCTCGAGGCGGCGGGCCGCCCCGCGGGCTTCCTGGGCACCCTGGGCTACCGCTTCCGCGACCGCGCCTACGCCGGCGGCCACACGACGCCCGAGGCCTCGGACCTCTTCCGCCTCCTGCGGCGGATGCGCGCCGACGGCGCGGCGGCGGTGGCCATGGAGGTTTCCTCCCACGCCCTGGCCATGGGGCGGGTCGGCGGCGCCGCCTTCGACACGGCGGTGTTCACCAACCTGACCCGCGACCACCTCGACTACCACCCGGACTTCGAGGACTACTTCGCGGCCAAGCGCAGGCTGTTCGATCTCCTGAAGCCCGGCGGACGGGCGGCCGTGAACGTCGACGACCCCTACGGCCGCCGCCTCGCCTCCGAGCTGACGGACGCCTTGACGTTCGGCGAGGAGGGTGACGTCCGCGCCGAGGACGTGGAGATCTCGACCACCGGCATCGAGGGCACGCTGGTGACGCCGCGGGGGACGATGCCCTTCTCCTCGCCGCTCCTCGGGCGCTACAACCTGTCGAACCTGCTGGCCGCGGCGGCGGCGGCCGAGGCCCTGAGCCTCCCCCTGCCGGCGATCGCCATGGCCTTCGCGGCGCAGCGGCCCGTGCCGGGGCGGATGGAGCCGGTGGACCACGGCCAGCCGTTCGCCGTCTTCGTCGACTACGCCCACACCGACGCCGCCCTGGAGGCGGCTATACGCTCGGCGCGCGAGATGGCGGGTATCGACCGGGTGGCGGTGGTCTTCGGCTGCGGCGGCGACCGCGACGCCGGCAAGCGCCCCCTGATGGGCAGGGTGGCCGGCGAGTTGGCGGACCTGGTGATCGCCACCTCCGACAACCCGCGCACGGAGGACCCGCTCGCCATCCTCGCCGCCGTCGAGGCGGGGCTCGAGGCGAGCGGCAATCGCGGCTATCGCCTGGTGCCCGACCGCCGCGAGGCGATCCGCGAGGCGATCACCGCCGCCGGGCCCGGCTGGGCCGTGCTGGTGGCGGGCAAGGGTCACGAGCGGGAGCAGATCGTGGGCGACCAGAAACTGCCGTTCTCCGACCTCGAGGAGATCGGCAAGGCCTTGGAGGAGCGCTTTGGCTCGGCTGTCGGTCGGTGAAGCGGCGCGGGCGGCCGGCGGCCGGGTGACGGCCGGCGATCCGGCGGCCTGGGCCTCGGGAGCGGCGATCGACTCGCGCGCCGTCCGCGGCGGCGAGCTGTTCTTCGCCTTCGCCGGCGAGCGCACGGACGGCCACCGCTTCGTGCCCGGCGCCCTGGCGCGGGGCGCGGCGGCGGCCGTCGTGCAGGAAGATGTCCCCGAGGCCCCCGCCGAGGGCGCCCTGATCCGGGTGGACGACACCTTCAAGGCTCTCCACGACATCGCCCGCCACGCGCGGACGCGGGTGCCGGAGAAGCTCGTCGGCATCACCGGCTCGGCGGGCAAGACCACCACCAAGGAGCTGCTGGGAGCGATCCTCGCCTCCCGGTTCCGGACCGCCTGGACGCCCGGCAATCTGAACAACCTCTACGGCTTCCCCCTCTCCCTGCTCAACGTGCCCGACGGCACGGAGTGGATGGTGGCGGAGATGGGGATGTCCACCCCCGGCGAGCTGCGCCAGCTCTCGCTCCTCGGCCGGCCGGACGCCGTCGTCTTCACCGTCGTGCGCCCCGTCCACCTGGAGTTCTTCGACAGCGTGCAGGCGATCGCCGAGGCGAAGTCCGAGATCCTGGCCGGCCTCGCTCCCGGCGGCTTCGTCGTGGCCAACGCCGACGACCCCGAGGTGGCGCGGATCGCCAGGCGCCACGGCGCCCGGATCGTCTGGTACGGCATCCTTTCGGACCAGGCAGAAGTCCGGGCGCGGGATCTGGCCCCCGAGTTGGACGGCGCAGTGGGCAGCCGCTTCACGCTGGAGGCCGGGGGGGAGTCCGTCGAGGTGCGCCTGCCGCTTCACGGCCTCTACAACGTCGAGAACTGCCTGGCGGCGGCGGCCTGCGCCTGGGCGCTCGGCCTGCCGCTGGCGGAGATCGCGGAGGCGGTCCGCGGCGTCAAGCCGGCCGCCATGCGCGGCATCGTCCACCGTACGGAAAGCGGGGTCACCCTGATCGACGACTCCTACAACTCCAATCCCGACGCCCTCGGCAAGGCTCTGGAGGGCGCGGCCGTGCTGCCGCTGACCGGGCGCCGGGTGGCCATCCTGGGCGACATGCGCGAGCTGGGTCCGGAGGGGCCGCGCTTCCACCGTGAGTTGGGCGAACGGGCCGCGCGGCTGGGGTTCTCGCCGGTCGTGGCCGTCGGCGAGCTGTCGCGCGAGCTGGCCGCCGGCGCCGAGGCGGCCGGGGCCGCCGCCGTCTGGCTGCCGGACGCCGCCGCCGCCGCCGTCTGGGCGGCCGGCGAGGTCCGGCCGGGGGACCTGGTGATCGTCAAGGGCTCGCGCGGCGTCGGGCTCGAGAGAGTCGTCCAGCGGCTGCTTGGCACCGGAGAGGGCAGCCACTGATGCTCTACTGGCTCCTCTACCCGCTGCGGGACGTCATCCCGGCCTTCAATGTCTTCCGCTACATCACCTTCCGGGTGGCGGCGGCGATCGTCACGGCGCTGGTCCTCTCCTGGATCCTGGGGCCGTGGTTCATCCGCCAGCTCCGCCGCCTGTCGGTGGGGCAGAACATCCGCGACGTCGGGCCCCAGGCCCACCAGGTCAAGGCGGGCACGCCGACCATGGGCGGCCTCCTGATCCTGTTCGCCACCCTGGTGCCGACCCTGCTCCTGGCGGACCTGGGGAACGTCTACGTCTGGATCGTCATGCTGGTGACCGCGGCCTTCGGCGCCATCGGCTTCGCGGACGACTACCTGAAGGTGCGGAACCGCCGGAACCTCGGCCTCACGGCCCGCTCCAAGTTCCTGCTCCAGGTGCTCGCCGGCACGGCGCTCGGAGTGGCGCTGCTCTTCCTGCCCCAGGCCCCGGAGTTCAACTCCGAGCTGACGTTCCCGTTCATCAAGCGGCTGGTGCTCCACCTGGGCTACTTCTACATCCCCTTCGTGGCCTTCATCCTGGTCGGGTCGTCGAACGCCGTCAACCTGACCGACGGGCTGGACGGCCTGGCGATCGGCGCCACCACGGTGGCCGCCGCCACCTACGCCGTCTTCACCTACATCGCGGGCAACGTGCGGATCGCCAACTACCTGCAGATCTCCTACGTGCCGGGGGTGGGCGAGGTGGCCGTGTTCTGCGGCGCCCTGGTCGGCGCGGGCATCGGCTTCCTGTGGTTCAACTCCCACCCGGCCGAGGTGTTCATGGGCGACGTCGGCTCGCTGTCGCTGGGCGCCGCCATCGGCACCGTCGCCGTGCTGGCCAAGCAGGAGATCCTGCTCGCCCTGGTGGGCGGCCTGTTCGTCATGGAGGCCCTCTCGGTCATCCTCCAGGTGGCCTCGTTCAAGCTGCGGGGCAAGCGGATCTTCCGCATGTCCCCCCTCCACCACCACTTCGAGCTCTCCGGCTGGGCGGAGCCCAAGGTCATCGTGCGCTTCTGGATCCTGTCGATCCTGTTCGCGCTGCTGTCCTTGTCGACCCTGAAGCTGCGATGAACGGCCGGGCTTTGAACCGCGTGCTGGTGTACGGCCTGGGGCTCTCCGGCCGGGCGGCCGCGCGCCTGCTGCTGGCCCGCGGCACCGCCGTCCTGGCGGTCGACGACAAGGCCGCCGACGCGGGCGGCCTCGCCGTCGAGCTGCTTTCCGGCGGGGGCTCTCAAGCGTTGCCCTCAGGGATCGACGCCGTCGTGGTCTCGCCCGGCGTGCCGCTCGACCGGCCGATCCTGGAGGACGCCCGGCGCCAGGGCGTGCCGGTGATCGCCGAGGTCGAGCTGGCCTTCCCGTTCCTGAACGGCCCCGTGGTGGCCATCACCGGCAGCAACGGCAAGAGCACCACCACCGCCATGGTGGGCGACATGCTGCGCGCCGCCGGCTTCCCGGTGGAGGTCTGCGGCAACATCGGCGAGCCGCTGGCGGACAAGGTCGACGGCCCGGCGGGCCGGGTCTTCGTCGTCGAGCTGTCGAGCTTCCAGATCGAGGGTATCGATACCTTCTGCCCCAAGGCCGCGGCGCTGCTCAACCTCTCGGAGGACCACCTCGACCGCTACGGCACCCTGGCCGAGTACGGCGCCGCCAAGAAGCGTCTCTTCCGCGGCATGGACGCGGACGGCGTCGCCGTGCTGAACGCCGATGATCCCGAGACGCTGGCGGTCGAGACCCGCGCCCGGCGCCGCCTCTTCTCCCGCCTGGGAGAGGTCGAGGACGGCTGCTTCGCCATGGAGGATGGCCGGGTGATCGAGGTCTCGCCCGACGGCGGGAGGACCGAGCTGTTCCACGCCTCGGACGTGCCCCTCGCCGGCGTCCAGAACCTGGAGAACGCCATGGCCGCGGCCCTGCTGGCCCGCGCCCTGGACGCCGCCCCGGATGCCATCCGCGCCGCTCTGCGCACCTTCACGGGCCTGCCCCACCGGCTGCAGAAGGTGGGGGAGCGGGCCGGCGTCCTCTTCTATGACGACTCCAAGGGCACCAACCCCGGCGCCACCCTGAAGGCCATCGAGGGGTTCGCCGACGGCACCGTCCACCTGATCCTCGGCGGCCGCAACAAGGACGCCGACCTCGCCGTGCTGACGCCCATGGTCCGCCGCAAGGCCCGCCGCGCCTACCTGATCGGCGAGTCGGCCCGCGACTTCGAGGCCGCGCTCGGCGGCGCCGTGCCGTTCGAGATCGCCGGCACCATGGACCGCGCCGTCGAATCCGCCGCGGCCCAGGCGCGGCCGGGCGACGCCGTCGTGCTGTCGCCGGCCTGCGCCAGCTTCGATCAGTTCCGCAACTTCGTCCACCGCGGCCAGGTCTTCCAGCAGTTGGTCGGCAACATCACGGGAGGGCCCCATGGCGAAGAAGCTGGCGTTTGACAAGGTGCTCTTCACCACCGTGGTCCTGCTGATGTTCTTCGGCCTGGTGATGGTGTTCTCGGCCAGCGACGCCCTGGCGGGCGGGCCGGCGACCAACCACTTCTTCGTCAAGCAGGCCGTGGCGGCGGGCCTGGGGCTGCTGCTCATGGCCTGCCTGATGCACCTGGACTACCGCCGCCTGCGCTCGCCGGCCGTGATCTATACGCTGCTCGGCGGCTGCCTCGTCCTGCTGGTGGGCGTGCTCTTCTCGCCCCAGCTCAACGCCACCCGGCGGTGGTTCTTCGTCGGCGGCGTCTCCGTGCAGCCCTCGGAGCTGGCGAAGCTGGCGCTGATCCCCTTCCTCGCCTACCAGATCGACAAGAAGCAGGAGCGGGTCAACGAGCTCTCCTTCCTGGTGCCGGCGGGCCTGTTCACGGCCCTCACGGCGGCGCTGATCCTGCTCGAGCCCGACATGGGCACGGCCGTGCTGCTGGGGGCCACGTTCTTCCTGATGATCTTCCTCGCCGGCCTGTCGTGGCGCTACATTCTGGCCGCGCTCGCCGTCGTGCCGCCGCTCCTCATCTTCCTGGTGATGATGGCGCCTTACCGGCGGCAGCGGTTCTTCACCTTCCTCGATCCGGAGAAGGACCCCCTGGGCAGCGGCTTCCAGGCGCTCCAGTCGCTGATCGCCGTCGGCTCGGGCGGGGTGTTCGGCCTGGGGCCGGGCAAGAGCGTGCAGAAGCTCTTCTTCCTGCCCCACCCGGAGTCGGACTTCATCTTCTCGATCGTGGCCGAGGAGCTCGGCATGATCGGCGCCCTCCTGGTGGTGGCCGCCTTCGCCATGCTGGCCTGGCGGGGGCTGCGCGCGGGAGCCAAGGCGCCGGACCTTTTCGGCCGTTACCTGGGCTGGGGCCTGACGGGCGTGCTCGTGATGCAGGCGCTGATCAACGTCAGCGTCACCATCGCGCTGCTGCCCACCAAGGGCATCCCCCTGCCTTTCATCTCCTACGGAGGATCGTCGCTGGTGGTGACCCTGTGCATCTGCGGCGTCCTTCTGAACATCTCTCAGCACGGATGACCCGGCGGAGCGATGAGATGGCACCCATGGATCCAGCCCTGCACGTCCTGCTCGCCGGCGGCGGCACGGGCGGCCACGTCTTCCCGGCCCTCGCCGTGGCGGAAGAGCTGCGGGCACGGGGGTGGCGCGTGAGCTTCACCGGCTCCACGGCGGGGCTCGAGGAGCGCCTGGTGACGGAGCGGGGCATCCCCTTCTTCCCGCTGCCGGCCCGTCCCCTGGTGGGCCGGGGTCCCCTCGGCAAGGTCCAGGCGCTGGCGACCCTCGCGCGCTCGGCGGGGGCCGCCTCGAAGCTGGTCCGCCGTCTCGGCGCCCACGTCGTGCTCGGCACGGGCGGCTACGTCTCGGCGCCCGCCGTGATCGGCGCCCGCCTGGCCCGGCGCCCGGTCCTGCTGCTGGAGCCCAACGGCAAGGCCGGCGTCGCCAACCGCTGGCTCTCCCGCTGGGCCACCGCCGCCGCCGTCGGCTACCGGGAGACGATGGCCGACCTCAAGTGCCCCAGCTTCGTGACCGGCGTGCCGGTGCGCGCGGCCTTCTTCGCCATCCCGCCGGAGCCGCCCGCGGGGGCGCCGCGCCTGCTGGTGCTCGGCGGCAGCCAGGGGGCGCAGCAGATCAACAAGGCCATGCCCGAGACGGCGGCGCGGCTGCTTGCCCGATTTGGTGCAATCCCGCCTGGAATCCGGATCACCCACCAGGCCGGCGCCCGCAACCTGGACGAGACCCGGGCCGCCTACCAGGCCTTGGGGATCTCGAGCGTCGAGGTCGTCCCCTTCCTGGACGACGTGGCCGGGGCCATGGCGGCGAGCCATTTGCTGGTCTCCCGCGCCGGCGCCATCACCCTCGCCGAGATCTGTGCCGCCGGCCGCGCCTCGCTGCTGGTGCCGCTCGCCATCGCCCAGGGCCACCAGGTGGACAACGCCCGGCTGCTGGTCGACGCCGGCGGCGCCGAGATGATCCGCTCGGACGAATTCTCCCCCGAGCGGCTGGCCGGGCAACTGGAAGCCCTGCTGGCCGACGGCCCGCGTCTCGCGGCCATGGGACGGTCGGCGCGAGTCCTGGCCCGGCCCCGCGCCGTGGCCGACATCGCGGACCGGCTCGAAGCGCTGGGAGCGCTGGCGGGAGGCAACGGCTGATGTTCAACCGCTTCACCGACCTCTCGCGCATCCACTTCGTGGGCATTGGCGGCGCCGGCATGAGCGGCATTGCCGAGATCCTCCTGGAGTACGACCTGGAGGTCAGCGGCTGCGACCTCTCCCTCGGCGAAGCCACGGACCGCCTGGCCAAGCTGGGAGCGGGGATCGAGAAGGGGCACTCGCCCGACCACCTGGAGGGCGTCGAGCTGGTGGTGATCTCCTCCGCCGTGGCCGAGGAGAACGCAGAGGTGCGCGAGGCCCGCCGGCGGGGCATCACCGTCGTCCGCCGGGCCGAGATGCTGGGCGAGCTGATGCGTCTGAAGTACGGCATCGGCGTCGCCGGCACCCACGGCAAGACGACCACCACCTCCCTGGTAGGCGCCGTGCTGACCGAGGCGAAGCTCGACCCGACGGTGATCGTCGGCGGCCGGCTGCGCCTCCTCGGCACGGGCGCGCGCCTGGGCAAGAGCGATTACCTGGTGGCCGAGGCGGACGAGTTCGACCGCAGCTTCCTGCGGCTGACCCCCGTGATCGCCGTCGTCACCAACATCGACCGCGACCACCTGGACACCTACGGCACCCTGGAGAACATCCAGGACGCCTTCGTCGAGTTCGCCAACCGCGTGCCCTTCTTCGGCCGGCTGATCGTCTGTCTCGACGACCCGAACATCCAGAAGATCCTGCCGCGGCTCGCCGACCGCCGCATCATCTCCTACGGCTTCTCGCCCCAGGCCGACCTCACGGCCGTCGACGTCGAGGCCCACGCGGGCGGCAGCCGCTTCGGCGTCCGGCTGCGCGGCGGCGGCCTGCTCGGCCGCATCGACCTCGGGCGCGTCGAGCTGCCGATCCCCGGCCGGCACAACGTGCTGAACGCCCTGGCGGCCGTCGGCGTGGGCCTGTCGCTGCGCATCGACTTCGACACCATCTGCCGCGCCCTCGCCGGGTTCGAGGGCGTGAGCCGCCGCTTCGAGCACGTCGGCGCCTGGCGCGGCGCCGCCGTGGTGGACGACTACGCCCACCATCCCACGGAGGTCGAGGCGACCCTGCAGGCGGCCCGCCAGACTTTCCCGGGAGGGCGGGTGTTCGCCGTCTTCCAGCCGCACCTCTTCTCGCGCACCCAGGATCAGGCCGAGGCCTTCGGCCGGGCGCTCCTGGGCGCCGACATGGCCGTCGTGACGGAGGTCTACCCCTCCCGCGAGCAGCCGATCCCGGGTGTCACCGGCGAGCTGGTGGTCGAGGCGGCGCGCCAGGCCGGCCATCGCAACGTCCACTTCTGCCCCGCCTGGAAGGACGCCCCACCGCTGCTTTTGCGCGGCGAGGTGGCCGCGGGCGACGTGGTGATCACCATGGGCGCCGGCGACGTCAACCGGTTGACGCAGTTGCTGGTGACGGAAGAGCCGCCGGTGAAAGAGGAGGCGCAGGCATGACGGGGAACGGCACGGTGACGGTGCTGCCGCCCGGCGCCGGAGCGCGGGTGCTCGACTTCCGCCGCTCCGATACGCCGCCGCGCCGCCGCCGGAAGAGCTTGGCCGTGGCGCTGCTCAAGCCGCTGGCCGTCGCCCTCGGGCTGGTGGGCCTGCCGGTGGGGCTCGTCGTCTGGGTGCTCACGGCGCCCATGTTCCGGCTGCGCGAGGTCGAGGTGACCGGCCCGGAGATCCGCGGCGCCGTCCGCCGCGTGCCCCGCGACTGGGTGCGGCAGGCGCTGGCGCCCGTCGAGGGCAGGAACCTGGTGCGCCTCTCCCTCGCCGAGGCGACGGCGCGGGTGCAGAAGAACCCATGGGTCGAGTCGGTGGAGATGGTCAAGGAGCTGCCCGGCCGGCTGCGCATCAAGGTCGCCGAGCGCCGGCCCGTCGCCCTTCTGGCCGACGGCCCCGGGCTGGTCTACGCCGACGAGGACGGGCGGGCCATCGCGCCCGTCACCACCCCGGCGGAGCTGGAGGAGGCCCGCAGCGCCGGCCTGCTGGTGGTGAGCTTCTCCTCCCAGCGGCCGCACGCGGCAGGCGTCGGCTCGGCCCTCGAGGTGGCGGCCGAGTTGGGGCGGGTGCAGCCGACCTGGGCGGCGAAGCTCGCGCGCATCGAAGTCTTGGGGGAGGAGGACTTCCGGCTTCACACGGACGCCCTGCCCTTCCCCCTGCTGGTGACGAGCGGAGGGGTGGGACCCAAGGTGCAGCGTCTGGTCGAGCTGCTGCCGGACCTGTCCCGCCGGTATCCGAAGATCGAAGCGGTGGACCTGCGCTTCTCACGCAGGATCGTCGTGCAGCCAGCGCTGTCTACCCCGCTCCCGGGCGGGACCGGAGCTTGAAGTCAACTTTTTAGAGAGGGTCAGGTCAATGGCCAAGACAGAACCTTACTTCGTCGGAATCGACATCGGGTCCTCCAAGGTCGGGGTGCTCATCGGCCAGCGCGACGACAAGGGCGGGATTGAGGTGGTGGGCAAAGGCCTGGCTCCCAACCGTGGCACGCGCAAGGGCAACATCGTCAACGTCGAGGCCACGGTCGAGGCGCTCAAGGCGGCGAGCGAGGAGGCCGAGGTGATGGCCGGGGTGGAGATCTCCCGCGCCTACGTCGGCGTCGCCGGGGCCGACATCCGCAGCGTCAACTCCCGAGGCATGGTCTCCGTGGCCCGCAAGGACCGCGAGATCACCCGTCAGGACATCCAGCGCGTCCTGGAGGCGGCCCAGTCGGCCTCCCTCCCCTCGGACCGCGAGATCCTCCACGCCATCCCGCAGGAGTTCATCGTCGACGAGCAGGGCGGCATCGACGATCCCCTGGGCATGCTGGGCACCCGCCTGGAGGTCATGGTCCACCTGGTGACCGGCAACGTCACCCGCTCGCGCACCCTGCTGACCAGCGTCAACCGGGCCGGCATCGAGGTCGTCGAGATGGTCTTCGAGCCGCTCGCCACCGCCGAGGCCGTGCTCTCGCCCGACGAGCGCGAGCTCGGCGTGCTGCTGATCGACGTCGGCGCCGGCACCACCGAGTATGCCCTCTTCGTCGAGGGCGAGATCCAGTACAGCGCCGTGGCGCCCATCGGCGCCGGGCACTTCACCAACGACCTCGCGATGGTGCTGCGCACCCCGTTCGCCGAGGCCGAGAGGATCAAGGTCAAGCAGGGCTGCTGCCTGCCCAGCATGGTCACCGAGGAGGAGGGGATCGCCGTGCCCACCGTGGCCGGCGGCACCTCGCGGATCGTGCCGAAGAAGGAGCTCTGTGAGATCCTTCAGCCACGGGCCGAGGAGCTGTTCACCCTGATCCGGGAAGACTTCCTGAAGCACTCTTCGGATGAGGGCCTGCGCGGCGGCGTCGTCCTGACCGGCGGCGGCGCCCAGCTCGACGGCCTGCTGGAGCTCTCCGAGCAGATCTTCGACGCCGGCGTGCGCTACGGCCTGCCGCGCGGGCTCGGCGGTCTCGTCGACGTGATCAGCAGCCCGACGTGGGCGACCGCGTCGGGGCTCCTCCTCTACGCCCGCACGGCCGAGGAGAGCCAGAGCAAGGTGCAGAAGAAGCAGGGTTTCAGCATGCGCGGCATGGTCGGCAGCCTGCGCGGGATGTTCTCGGATCTTCTCTGAGTCAGACGAAATGGCACAACCCAGAAAAGGGGGTATACACATGATTCTCTTCGACGACCAGGACTCTCCGGAAGCCGTGAAGGCGCTCCGGGCCGCTCAGGACTTGGCGGACTCGACCCCGGCCAAGATCAAGGTCATCGGCGTCGGCGGCGGCGGCGGCAACGCCGTCAACCGCATGATCGACGCTCAGCTTCGCGGCATCGAGTTCATCGCCGCCAACACCGACCTCCAGGCGCTCGCCAAGTGCCGCGCGCCCATCAAGCTGCAGATCGGCAGCCTGCTCACCAAGGGCCTCGGCGCCGGCGCCGACCCCGAGCAGGGCCGCAAGGCCGCCCTCGAGGACACCGACCGCATCCTCGAGGTGCTCGAAGGGGCGGACATGGTCTTCCTGACCGCCGGCCTGGGCGGCGGCACGGGCACGGGAGCCGTGCCGATCATCGCCTCCCTGGCGGCCGAGATCGGCGCCCTGACCGTGGCCGTGGTCACCAAGCCCTTCGGCTTCGAGGGCCGGCGGCGGCTGCAGTACGCCGAGCGCGGCGTCGAGGAGCTGCGCAACGCGGTCGACACCCTGATCACCATCCCCAACGAGCGGCTGCTCAACTTCGTCGAGCGGGGCACTCCTCTGTTCGAAGCCTTCCGCATCGCCGACGACGTGCTGCGCCAGGCCGTGCAGGGCATCAGCGACCTGATCACCATCCCGGGCGAGGTCAACGTCGACTTCGCGGACGTGCGCACGATCATGACCGGCATGGGCATGGCGCTCATGGGCACGGGCATCGCGAAGGGCGAGCACCGGGCCCTCGAGGCGGCCCAGCGGGCGATCTCCTCGCCGCTCCTGGAGGAGACCTCCATCCAGGGTGCCAAGGGCGTGCTGATCAACATCTCGGGCGGTCACGACCTGACCTTGCACGAGGTGGCCGAGGCGGCGCGCATCATCGCCGACTCCGTCGATCCGGACGCCAACATCATCTCCGGCATGGTGATCGACCCGACGCTCGACGAGGCCATGAAGGTGACGGTGATCGCCACCGGCTTCGACCGTAGCGCCGACGACCGCCCGCGCATGCCGCCGATCTCCATCAGCCGTCCCATGCCCGCCTCGGCTCCGGCCCCGAGTCTGGCCTCGATGCCGGTGCGCGAGCGCGAGCGGGAGAGGGAGCGGGAGGAGCGCGACGAGCCCGAGAAGCCGGTCGACATGCCGTTCTACCGCAAGGCCATCGCCAACGTCCGCGGCGACGACCCGAACGGCTTCGGCCCCAACTGGTCGAACGTGGATGACTACGACATCCCGACCGTTTTGAGAAAGCAGATGGACTAGATGCCGAGCCTCACGCCGTACCGCCGCACCCCCCGCCGAGCTGATGGACGGGGAGGTCGGGTGGGGCTCCGTCTGATCTGGGCCCTCCTGCTGCTCGCCCTCCTGGCGGTCCTCCTGGCGGCCCCCGCCGCCGCCCTGGACACCCTCTACCTCGTCCGCCACGCCGAGAAAGCCGATTTCTGGCCCACCGACCGGGACCTCGACGCCTTCCAACCCCTCTCCCCCGCGGGCCTGGCCCGCGCCGAAGCCCTGGCCGCCCGTCTCAAGACCGCCGGTATCGCCGCCGTCTATACCAGCCGCACCACCCGCACCCTGGAGACCGGCGCCCCGCTGGCCAAGGCTGCGGGCGTGCCGATCGCCGCGGACGATGCCACGACCAAGCCCGACGAGATGGCCGCGTTTCTCACGCGCCTGCGGGAGAAGCATGCAGCGGACCGGGCGGTGTTGATTGTGGGGCACTCGAATACCGTGCCCGAGTTGCTGGTGAAGCTTGGGGCGAAGGCGGAGTGCTTTCAGCGGTTGGGGATTGTGGGGGAGGTGGGAAGCTTGCTGATCGAGGGGTATGAGGGGGTGTGGGCGGTGGATTTGAAGAAGGAGGGGTGCGAGGGGATGGCGCGGGACGCGCTTATACTCCCCTGATGAGCGTTCCCGACCGCACTGCCCCCTTTCTGCGGCGGGTCAGCATCCGAAACTACAAGAGCATCGCCAAGGCTGACGTTGAGCTTGGCTCCTTCACAATCCTTGTCGGACGCAATGGCGCCGGAAAGAGCAATTTTCTCGACGCCCTCCACTTCGTATCCGATGGGCTTCAGTCCTCTCTCGACCATGCGATCAAGGCGAGAGGCGGCGCCTCAGAGATCACCTACCGCAGGGCTGAGTCGAGAAGCTTCGCGATCACCCTGGAAATCCTTCTTCCAGAGCGCCGGATCGCCACGTATGGCTTCGTGGTCAAAGCTCAATCGCGGGGATCTTTCAGAGTGGGGACCGAATTCCTGGACGTGCATTCAGAATCGGGCTCTGACGTTGGGCATTACCTCGTCGAAAGGGGCGAGGTTTCCGACTCTTCGATCGAGAACCCCCCTCCGGCCCAGCCGGACAGGCTCTATCTCGTCAGTGCCTCGGGCTTCCCAGAATTCCGTGTCGTCTACGACGCTTTGTCGTCGATGAGCTTCTACAACTTGAATCCCGACTCGATGAAAATCCTCCAAAAGCCTGACGCCGGCGAGCTGCTGCACCGCGACGGCAGCAATCTGGCGAGCGTGATCGCCAGGTTGAGCGCCGAGCATCCTCAAGCGCAGGAGCGTTTGACGCAGTATCTGTCGGCCATCGTGCCGGGACTCGAAGGAGTCGAGAAGGTTTCCCTGGGTCCCCTCGAGACCGTCCAGTTCAAACTGAAGCGTGGAACCGCGGACCACCCTCTTCAGTTTTTTGCCTGGAGCATGTCGGACGGCACGCTGCGCGCCCTGGGTTCCCTGGTCGCAACGGGGCAGCTCGCTGGCGGTGGATCACCCGTGAGCCTGGTTGGCATCGAAGAGCCTGAGACAGCACTCCATCCGGCCGCGGCGGGTGTCCTGATGGATGCCCTCCGTGAGGCTTCCTCGCACACACAGATCCTCGTCACAAGCCATAGCCCCGACCTCCTGGATCAGGTGGACCTGGAAACCGACCGTCTTCTCGCCGTCCTGGCTGACGAGGGTGTAACGAAGATCGCTCCCATCGACAAGGCGAGTCTTGCTGCCATTCAGGAGCACCTCTATACACCCGGCGAGCTCCTGCGTCTCGACCAGCTCGATCCCGATCCGGAAGATCTGGCCCGGCAAGAGCGGGAATCCCTGCCGCTGGTTGAAGACTGGGAAGAATAGGTTTGAGCCGTCTCCGGATCGCGCCGATCGTCGAGGGTCACGGGGAGGACAACGCGGTTCGCATCCTTCTCCAGCGAGTCTGGACGGAGCTGCTGGACGGCAAGTACGTCGAGGTCCTCAAACCGATCCGGGGATCGAAATTCAAGCTCGTCAAGGCCAGGGAGCTTGCCCGCGCCGTGGATCTTGCCGTTCTCAAGCTGAAAGCGTCGGCGTCCCGTGATCCACGAATGGTTCTGATCCTTCTCGATGCCGACGAAGACCCGCCCTGTGAGCTTGGTCCGAGACTACTCGGCATCGCACGTGAGCACAGGTCCGATATGGACATCTCGTGTGTGATCGCCAAGGTGGAATATGAAACCTGGTTCATCGCCGCGGCACGGTCTCTTCCGGATTACCTGGATCTCTCCAGAGACGAGACCTTGCCTGAGGCTCCTGAAGCGGCGGGGCTCGGCAAGGCCTGGATCCAGCGCCGGTTCAAGGGTGTCAAGTACAGCGAGACGGTTGATCAGCCCGCAATGACAAGCGCCATGGACCTGGCTCAGTGCCGGTTGCGGTCTCCTTCGTTTGACAAGTTGTGCCGAGATCTGCACGTGCGCCTTGGGCAGGATCGCTGACCCACTCTTGATCAATCCACCGGTGCTGCGGAAGAGGCCACAAGAGCGTGCGGCGCAACTCCCTCATCGCCGATCTGCTGCACCGGCATCAGGCGTATGCGCGACACGGCCCGCGAGCAGGCTGTCCGGAGCCGGCCTTCACCGAGAACGGCTTCTTCGCAGCCGTCTTCTTCCCGAATCCTGAGGTCAGAGCCCAGATTGTGGCCCCATCCCCGGAAGTCACCGGGGAAGTCACCGGGGAAGTCCTCCGGTTGCTCGAAGCCATGAAGGGGGAGATGAAGCGACTAGAGATGCAGGCAGCCTTGGGACTGAAGCACGAGGAACATTTTCGGAAAGCCTATCTCCTGCCGGCACTCAAGCTGGGGGGCGTTGAAATGACCCTCCCCGAGAAGCCGCGTAGCTCGAAGCAGCGGTACCGAATTACCCAACGAGGGACGGAATTTCTAAAACAGAGCCCGGCAGCACCCGAGGTTCCAGGTGAGTAGAGAGGCCCCTACGATCGATACCTGACCACCATCCCGGGCGGTCAACGTCGATCGACTTCGCGGACGTGCGCACGATCATGACCGGCATGGCATGGCGCTCATGGGCACGGGCATCGCGAAGGCGAGCACCGGGAAGCCCCCCCGGGGGGCGGCCGCTCCGACCAGATCCTCTCAGAGGCTGTGAAAAAATCGGTCCAGAGGCTGTTTTCGTGGCCGTAAGTCGTTTGTTTTCAATAGACCATTGACGCCTCAGTCAATTAATCACAAACTCTCAGCCGTCTCTTCCATTCTGATCCTTTCCCCCACAAGAGCCTCACTGACAAAGATCTCGCCACCGTACCACTTCATGTAGCCCTTTGAGTTCACGACTCGGACCTCGTAGTGGCCCGGATACTCCGGCTCGGGGAGCTGTCCGGGATAGGGCCGGCTGGAGGACTGGTAGCGCGAGGCAGGAGGCTTTTGCCCCAGAGATTCATGGGGACGCTCGGTATTAAAGACACCCCGGAAGGCGTCAAACTCCACCTGCTGCAACCGGGCGTTGCCGGCTGGAGGCCGCGTCGTTTCCTCTTTGAGAGTTCGGTGCATCCGCTCATGGCTGCCATTTTGCTCGGGGTGGCCGGGCTTGATCCGCTCGAGCTGAATCCCGAGTCGCAGCCAGCGCACCGCCAAGCGGGACAAGCGGCCGACCGAGATCGAGGCAAAGGGACTGCCATTGTCCGTTCGCATCACGGACGGCAAACCATACTCTTGAAAGAGCCGCTCGAAAACAGGCCAGGCTCCCACCTCCTTCACCGAGTCCAGACCGACAATGTCGAGAATGTAGCGGCTGTAGGCATCGACGACGGTCAGGGGGTAACACAGATGATGATCACCGGTGCGAAACTGGCCCTTGAAGTCGCTCGCCCAAACCTCGTTCGCCGCGCACGCTTGGGTCAAAGGGGCTATCGGCGGACGACTGACCGCTCGCGATGGGGCTCGAGCGGTCACAAGTCCTTGGCGCTTCAGAAGATCGCCGATCGTACTCGGCGCCGGCCAAGCCACCTCGGGGTGACTCTCTTCCAGCCGAGACCGCAGCTTCAGCGGACCCCAGGTCGGGTGCTGCCGCCGCAACTCGAGCAGCGCCGTCTCGACGGGCTCCGACATCCGGTGCGAGCAGCTCTTGGGCCGCCGAGACCGATCCCGCAGATCGGCCACCTCCCCTCAACGTAGCGATGGGCCCACTTATAGCCCGTCTTACGGCTGATTCCCTAGCGGCCACACAGTTCGGTCATCGTGTAAGGGTAGCTGCTGAACTCCAACAAAAATCGCGCTCTATGGGTCATCCGGGTCGTCTCGTGCCAAGGCATCCAGAACCTCCTACGGCTCCGGATGCTCTCCCACAATCTGTCACCCATGTTCCCGGTCTGAAGTGTTACCCATGTCCCCGGTCTGAACCGTCTGATCTAGGCCCTCCTGCTCCTCGCCCTCCTCGCAGTCCTCTTGGCGGCCCCCGCCGCCGCCCTGGACACCCTCTACCTCGTCCGCCGCGCCAAGAAAGCCGACTTCTGGCCACCGACCGAGACCTCGACGCCTTCCAGCCCTCTCCCCCGCGGGCCTCGCCCGCGCCGAAGCCTTGGCCGTTCGCTTCAAGACGGCCGGTATTGCCGCCATCTACACCAGCCGGACCACTCGCACACCCTTGAGACCGGCGCTCCCCTAGCCAAGGCTGCGGGCGTGCTGATCACCGCGGACGATGCCACCACCAAGCCTGACGAGATGGCCGCCTTTCTGGCGCGCCTACGGGAGAAGCATGCGGCGGACCGGGCTGTGTTGATCGTGGGGCACTCGAATACCGTGCCTGAACTGCTGGCGAGGCTTGGGGCGAAGGCGGAGTGCTTTCAGCGGCTGGGGATTACGGGCAAGCCCGGGAGCCTGCTGACTGAGGGGTATGAGGGGGTGTGGACGGTGGACTTGCAGAAACAGGAATATGAGGGGATGGCGCGAGGGGAGCATTCGATTTCATGAACTCCCGAACCATCGAGGGGCGGCATAGCTGCTGCATTGCGGATACTGAACTTACCCTCGTGGGTTCTTACATAAAGCGGCCATCCGAAATGTGGACATCACTCACCTCTAGTTATTAACGACCCCGATATCGTCACGCCCCTCAGGTTCATCGGTCGTCACGGCCTCGACCCGCATCTCCTCGGGGCACTTTTCCACAGAATATGACACTGATGTCGAGGATATATCAGCCCAGCCTCTCTCATGTCCCTCGATATCTAAGGCGGGAAGCGCAGAGCTTACTGTCAAAACATAATCAACTTCTGACAGAAGAACATGCGAGAGCTCGTCGCTCACGCTGCCCGCCGCCGAAGATCGCTCCAAGCTTAAACCAAAGAACGTTGTTATAGCTTCGGCAGATGTCATTTGTAATAGAGTCGTCCAAAATAGCGGTTCCTTTGCGACGCCCGGGAGAGCTATGACAGAGTTTTCGATTTCATCGAAAATAACTCGTTCAATGCTCAGGCCCTGTCGCCGAGCTCTTTGGATATGTTGCCATATCTCCCAAACAACTTCGTCTCCAGTTAAGGTTAGGCCAGGGGAAAACCATCGGACTTTAGCCATCCTTAGACGCTGCCATCTGGCATACATTGCGCGTTCTAGTCGGAGAGCTCGCAGGAAACGTTCTTCGGTAGTTTTAAAGCTAACGAATAATACTGCCCTGGGATCCTCTGTTACTCTTCGCCCGCTCCTTAGGATTAATCTTGTAGGTTCCGTTGCTAACTTCAAAAGCAGCGAAGTCTTTCCGGCTCCATGATGGCCTAGGACCAAAGAGGAGCTCTTTTCCGCGACTTCCACTATACCTATAGGGCCTCCCAGGGTGGCGGGAATCGGTATTACTCTTTCTCGGCTCAGAGTGCTCTTAATCCTCCTTCTAAGGGCACTTCGTACAGCTCCAAGCGAAGGGATGACCACAACTCCTTCTCCCTCTATGAATCGCAGCTTGTGTCGGCCACCGTGAAAGTTTTGGCTCCTACATTTTTTTACTTCCATCCACCTGCTTCGGTCGCCTGAATCGAAGCCAAAACGCATTACGGTATCAGCTACATACTCAAGCTCATCGAAACTGCTGCCCAAGTCCTCCGATATAATCACGCCTAGATATCCACTTTTTTCTATGTGCTCAATCAGATCCCTGGCAGCAACGCGTTCAAGCGAGGGTAGTATACCTCTTTGCTCTTCTCGGGAGACAAGCTGCAGCGCATTAATGCTGTCAATCACTAATGCGCGCCAAGGCCAGAATTTCAGCCTTCCTATCCTATCGATTACGTCGAGGAGAGGGTATTCACTACCATTTCCCACTGTGAACAATACTAAGGTTCCGCGGCCGTCGCTCGGCCTTTTGCCGAGTTCGTCTACGATGTCTTTACCGCCTAGGATAACATCAAATCTGCTATTATCAAGCAGGCCAAACGTGACAAGGCGATCAACAAGCAAGTCGAATCTCTCTTCAAAGGAGAAATAAACTGCAAGTCCACCGCGTCCGGCTACTCCACAAAGCTTTTGCAATGCAAAGACTGTCTTGCCCGAACCGGCAGGTCCCTTGAGGACAAAAACTCTTCCAGTTTCAGGCCTAGGGAGTATTCCACCTCTAAAAACAAAATTAAGTCCCGAGATTTCTGAAATTGAGCCAAACACTCGATTGAGAAAATATCCAAATTCTAGATGCCTCACTGAACTTACGCATTGTTCGACTAAACCTTGTCTCATAAAAGAGGGGGTCCCGATGGTATCGGGCAGGGTGTCAGGTTTGTCAACTTGAAAGTATCGGATTCGAAGAACTCTACAAAAGCGTGCAAACATAAGGATGCCAAGTGCTTGCCTAAAAAACGACTTATCACTCTCGTCACTCTTCTCTTTGAGATATCCTTTTTGGTTTGCTGCCGTGAAGACGGCCCGAATTTTTTCGATTGCTAGTGAAGTGCTTACGGTAGCTGATCTTGCTCCTTGGGCATCCTCAAGGCGAGTTGACGACGAAGATTCATAGAACAAGCTATTAAAGGTTGATGTTATCTCCGAGACGAGGTATTTAAATTCATTGCTAAACGGGCCAAGAGAAAATGACCGCTTAAAGGCTCTCTGTAGAAAGAATTCTGTTCGCTCAACGCTCTTCTTGCCAGGGAACGCTTCCATAAGCAGTCTGTGGCAAATTGCAATAGGGTCAACAACTTGATCCCAAAACCAGCCCCTTTGGCGACCAATTGCTGAAGAATTGTCTTCTGGTATTTGGCGAGTGGAGAAAAATGTCGCGTCACCGCTGCTGATAAGCCAAGTGTTCTGAGTCAATTTGGCTGGAAGAGGAATCCGCGGTAGCCGAGATGAGCCTGTCAAGCGCCATTGCTCTCCGGGTTCTCGCACAACTATGGCTGGTTCAAGGAGGAGAAAGGTTAAGGAGTCAAGAAGCGCTGTGTTATAGGGTGGCAGTCTGTCTGCCTTCTTTAAAAGCCCAGCGAGCTCAATCCACTCGGGCCAAGAATCGCGGCCCGCTAAGTGCTCTCTAAAGGATAAGAGCAGAGAGGACGTGGAGAATAATCTTTGTGGATCAGCAATGGCCCTCCTTGCGCAGAAGCAATTAAATCCTTCAGCGAAGAGGAAGACTTGAAGAATAGCACCGACCGGATCCTTGTGATCCTTCCAGTCGGACAATGGATGCGCAAGGTTCATTTGAACATCCTAATGGACCTGACTGCGTTGCCAGAAGAACCGGCAGCTCTTCCTGTGATCAAAATTGTGCTCGAGGGCGTCTCTTTGCTCAGAAGTTTAGCTATCCAACCCAGTATTGATGCGACTATATAGCCCAAAACCCAGGCCAGGAGTATGGCAATAGCCAGCGCTGTCATGATTTTGATCATTTTCCACCTACAATATCAAAGGCAATTATAATTAGTGTGGGCACAAAGCCAATTGTAATACTCTTTCTGAAGAGTGCTTTACCTCTTCTTCCGCTCAATAATTGGTCGAGATCTTCCCATGTCTCTAGTCCATCCGAAAATCGGAAGCGATTCATATCGCGGATTTTTTGTGAGATGTGGAGATTATAACCATAAAGGATGAGCGTGAAGATCAAGGCTGCGCCCGCGATTAGAGGGATCCAAGAAGGCCTGAAGCACTTTAGCACCGGCCGACCTGCCTCATAAGCAAAAACGATCGACAGTCCTATGCCATAGCCGTAGAGATTAAGGTCGCTTCCTATCCGGTCGAGCTCCGAAGGGAATTTACCCAAGAACCGAATTGCAATTATAACAATGACTCCTAGGAGCAGCGAGAGGACGACAATGGCTAAGTCCTCGGCAATCCCGCTAGCCTCAATGTGCGACATACTCCTTAGTCCTTTCAAGAGATATTGCCACGCGCTAATGAAAAATTTTCCTAGACAACTAATAGTTCCATAAATCTTGCGCTGTTGTCAAGTATTTCTTGTCTTCGAGCTTCTGAAATACTGGCTTGAAGTTCACGGAAAAGCAGGCGGCTGCTTTGGCGGCGAGCACGTGAGGAGTTCGGGTAAAACGGTCTAGAGGTCCCAGGGCTTGCCTCTCCAGGGACGAGGTACCAGTCGAATGGAGAGAAACCCTCCGTCCAGTCCGAGGCTCAGATAGTCGGCCCCTGCTCATCTGGCCTCCAGCACCACTCTCGAAGGGCCTGCCTGGTTCGGTTGGACGGAAAATCGGGCGAGGTGTGCCGAAATCCAAGCTCGCCTTGCCGAGTTCTAGCGGTGAAATCGGGTCTCTGGGCGCACCCCTCCCAGGCGGAGCCTCAGGTCCGCGAGGAAGATCAACGTCTGAGGACGGCCGGAGAGAGGTGCAGGGAAGAGGTTCCAGGTAATTCGAGAGAGCCCTCGCTCCTGGCGGCATCTGGGGGCGGTTGACGCGGGCTCAGACTGCCTGCTCGGCCTCCCGGCGGCCCTTTTTGCCCCCCGATTCGCCCAGAGTCCGGCGGACCGGCCTCCCTACACTGGCCTTCCCTACCGGGTTTTCGCCTGAAATCGGCCGACTGAGCACACCTCTACCAGGCGGAGCCTCAGGTCCGCGAGGACGATCAACGTCTGAGGACGGCCGCCGCGGCCGGTGCCTATCCGGCTACGAACGGCAGGGCGGGCGGGAAGCTCCCGAGCGGGAACCGAGAGAAGGTGCCAGTCGAGTCGAGGAGTGCCCACCCGCCGAAGGAAAGCCGCCGTGGGTGGCTCGTCGTCCGTGGCCGCAGGCCGTCGTCGCGCGGCGGCTTTTTTCAGGCCTGCGAGAGGGAGAGGTGGCGCCCTGATCGTCCTGGCCGACGAGCCCGATGTCCGCGGACGATGCTCCGTTGGCGAGGGACGACGCTCTGCCGCTGACGACGACGTTCTGTATCTCGTGGCGACGGTCTGTCGTCCAGCGACGACAGTCTGCCGCCACCGGCGACGGTTCATCGTCCAGGGACGACGCTCTGCCGCCCTTGGCGACGGTTCGTCGTCCGGGGACGACGGCCTGTATCCAGCGGCGACGGTCCGTCGTCGAGGGACGACGGTCTGCCGCTGATGACGACGTCCTGTTGTCCCGTGGCGACGGTCCGTCGTCCAGCGACGACAGTCTGCCGCCACCGGCGACGGTTCATCGTCCGAGGACGACGGCCTGCCGCCGACGACGACGGCCTGTATCCAGCGGCGACGGTCCGTCGTCGAGGGACGACGGTCTGCCGCTGATGACGACGTCCTGTTGTCCCGTAGCGACGGTCCGTCGTCCAGGGACGACAGTCTGCCGCCACCGGCGACGGTTCATCGTCCGGGGACGACGCTCTGCCGCCCATGGCGACGGCCTGTATCCCTTGGCGACGGTTCGTCGTCCGGGGACGACGCTCTGCCGCTGACGACGACGTTCTGTATCCCGTGGCGACGGTCCGTCGTCCAGCGACGACAGCCTGCCGCCACCGGCGACGATTCATCGTTCAGGGATGACGCTCTGCCGTCCGTGGCGACGGCCTGTATCTCGTGGCGACGGCTCGTCGTCCAGGGACGACGGTCTGTATCCAGCGGCGACGGTCCGTCGTCCAGTGCCGACAGCCTGCCGCCACCGGCGACGGTTCATCGTTCAGGGACGACGCTCTGCCGCCCGTGGCGACAGCCTGTATCTCGTGGCGACGGCTCGTCGTCCGGGGACGACGGTCTGTATCCGGCCGGAAAGAGGTGCCAGTCGAGTAGAGGGCCGTCCGCCGGAGGTTCCTGCAGAGAGAGCCGCCGGTCACTCCCGAGTGATCTACGCTCGAATGAGCGCGTAGAAGCTACAGGGAGGCTGGACGCCGGTCTCGACGGGCGTGGCGGCCTGGCTCGCCGAGAAGGGGTAGGCGAAAGGGCCGAACCGCTCCTCCTGCGTCTGGATCGATCCGGTGCGGCGCCATACGATCCGGTCGCCGCGGAGGAGCTGGAGCTCGAAGGCGACGGGGCCTTCCGTGAGCACCAGCGAGTTGGCCTGAACCCAATAGGTATAGGTTCCGGCCGGCGCCGTGCGCGCCGGCCAGTAGACGTTCTCGACCGGGGTCTCACAAATCTGATCGGTCCCGCCGTTGCAGTCGATGTCCAGGATCGCGCCGGTGTCGGATTTCTTGTTGGCGAAGAAGACGCAGTTTCCCGCCGGGTCCTGAACATAAAGATCCAGATCGGACGTGCCGATCCACACCAGCCGGAAGGCGACGTCGCCCGTCCCCGCCGAGACGGGCCCGCGATTGCCGGGATTGTCGCGATTGCCGGCCTGGCGGTGGCCGGAGCAGGAAGCGGCCAGACAGGCGACCAGGATCATGAATGCCGCGAAACGCCATCGTTCCATGGTCGAAACTCCCGATTCCGGAGCGGCTCTCCTGCCGCTTCGTCCCTACAGCTTGGACGGGCCAGACCGGAATCCAGTTCCACGAGGCGAGGGTCCCGCTAGGGAGAGGTGCCGCAGGGGGAGAGGTGCCAGTCGAGTAGAGGAAAGCCCGTCCCGTCCAGTGAGTCAAAGAGGGGTTGGCGATAGATGCCGCGCGTGCCCTTGCTTGAGAGTTTCTTCATGGGCTACTCTCACCAGAGAATCGTCAATCCTAGGAGGTGACCTATGGTAAAGCTGCTCAGGATCATCGTGGTGGCCGGATTCTTCGCGCTCGCATTCTGGATTCCCGCCTCGGTGACATCTGTCCAGGCCGCCGGTTCCTGCCCCGGCGCTTATCCCTCCTGCTCTTTCCTGGGGAACAGGGCCTGCTCGACGAGCACGTACTGCTGTGCTGGCTATGACCTGGGCTATTGCTCTTGCGGTGGGGGCCACTACAAGTGCGCGTTCTAGCGCCCTAGGAGGCGGCGTGCGGCCAACGGCCGGGATGATCGTCGCCGTAAGAAGCTGCAGTCGAGTAGAGGAGGCGCGCCGTTTGCTCCTCCTGACGCTACGAGGTCGGGACGATCGTCATCGCTTCAGGCCCGCGGCCCGGCGAGCGATCTCGTCGATCATGCCGCTGAAGATCAAGGCATGGAAGGGGTAGAGGGCGTACCAGTACAGCCATCCCATCAATCCCTTGGGCGCGAAGAATGCCGTCTGCGAGAGGAGAGACTGGCCGTCTTCGTGGGGTTTTGCCTGGAATTGGAGCCAGGCTTTTCCGGGCACTTTCATTTCGGCGCGCAATCTGATCTGCCGTCCCGGCTCGACGTCTTCCACGCGCCAGAAATCGAGCGCATCCCCGATGCGCAGGCGGTCCGGATCGCGGCGGCCACGGCGCAGGCCCACGCCTCCCGTCAAGCGGTCCAGGAGCCCGCGGATCTCCCAGGCCCAATTCATGTAAAGCCAGCCGCGGGCTCCTCCCAGGCCGCTGAACACCTGGTAGACGCTCTCGGGCGGGGCTTGGACGATCCGCTGGCGGTGCTCGAGGATCATGCCTTCCTGGGTGGTCAGGATCACGGGCGGCACGTCGCCCTGGCTGGTGCTCAACGCATCGCTCCAGGCGGTTTCCACGTCGCTCGCGTTCAGCTTGGCGAGCGCCCGCTGAACCGACGTGCGGTAGTCGGCGGGATGGATTTGCGGGAAGAGCTTCTGAGCGCTGGGATCGTGGACGACGTTTTCGTTCCGCAGCCCTTCGATCAACGGCCGGGCGATGGCCGCGGGGATCGGGGTGACGAGGTTCACCCAATAGGAAGACAAGCGCGGCGTAAGGACGGGGACCGGCAGCATCCAGCGTTTCAGGCCACGGGCCTCGGCATAGATCAGCATCATCTCGCCATAGGTGACGACTTCCGCGCCGCCGATCTCGACGATGCGGCCGGTGCTTTCGGTGCTCTCCGTGCTCTCGGTCAGGACGGCCGCGGCGGCCAGGTAGTCGAGCACCTCCCGAATGCCGATCGGCTGAGCGCGCGTGTACACCCAGCGCGGACAGATCATCACGGGGACACGCTCGGTCAGGTAACGGATCATTTCAAAAGAAAGGCTGCCGGAGCCGACGATCACACCGGCGCGGATCTCCGTGACCGGTACGCCCGCCGCGCGCAGGGTACTGCCCGTCTGCTGCCGCGACCGCAAGTGCTCGGAAAGCCCGGGCCCAGCCTCGGCCAAAGCGCCGAGATAAATGATGCGCCGGACGCCCGCGGCGCGGGCCGCCGTGCCGAAGTTGCCGGCCGCCGTCAGGTCGCGCTGATGAAAATCGGTGCCTCCGGCCAGGCTGTGCACCAGGTAGTAGGCGGTGTGCACACCCAGCATCGCCGGGACGAGGCCGTCCGGCTGGAGCACGTCGCCGGCCGCGATTTCGACTTCGCTTCCCCAGGAACGGCCGCGCAACCGGGATGGGTCCCGTACCAGGCAACGGACGCGATGCCCGTCCTTCAGAAGGCGCGGCACGAGGCGGCCGCCAATGTAGCCGGTCGCGCCCGTCACCAGGATCAGGCCGCCGCTGCTGGATTCCTCTCGCAGGCTTTTGCTCCTTGGCCTTCCACGGCCATCGCCCACTGTACTCTCTTCTCCTCCGCACGGGGCAATGTAGCGGCAGCCCGTCGCCAGCGACGAGCTGCCGCTACTAGTCCGACGTGCCCGAAGTTCGTTCCGGGTATCCGGGACTTGTGACGTCGGGAGTTGTTGGTGGGATCCCACGTTTTTCCCGCCTCGGAGACGCCCCGACGTTGTCGATTCCGAAGCGGTAGGGGTGACTCGTCTGGGACGTCTCTACGGGACGATCACGCGTTGGCGCAGGGTGGGG
>Ga0126305_10000123_pt1 | contig 33984 bp, 37 predicted proteins | sample Plot26_FD_92536 | JGI IMG/M metagenome (GOLD analysis project Ga0126305, IMG submission 92536) | Serpentine soil microbial communities from UC McLaughlin Reserve, CA, USA - Plot26 | ecosystem: Environmental > Terrestrial > Soil > Grasslands | place: USA: UC McLaughlin Reserve, Lake County... | reverse complement strand
TGGCGACGAGCGCCCTCCAGGCTCCCGGGCTGCTGCACCAGCGGAAGTAGTCGGCGATCGCCGGGACGTCGTCCTCGATCCAGTCGGCCAGCGAGCGCACGGCGGCCAGCGACTCGGCGCGCGCGCCGCCGTCCGCGCGGGATACGTCGCGGCGAAGAGCGCGCTCATCGGCCCGCCCTCGGAGACGCCGACGATTGCAGCGCGTTGCGAGCCGACTGCGTCCATCACCGCCCGGAGGTCGTCCATGCGGGTCTCGAGGGTCGGTGCACCTCCGACCGGGTCCGACATGCCCGTCCCACGCTTGTCGAAGAGGATCAGCCGTGAGAACTCAGCGAGCTCGGCCAGGCTCGCGGAGAACGAAGGAACCCGCCAACGCAGCTCGAGGTGGGAGACGAAGCCGGAGACGTAGACGATGTCGAACGGCCCCTCGCCGAGCACCTGGTAGGCGATCGAGACGCCGCCGCTCGTGGCGTAGTGAGTCTCGGGCAGCTCCACGGCGTAAGTCTCTCGTCAATCGGCGTTCGTAGGATGCGCTTGTGAGCGAGTCAACGCTCTACGGGCCGCAGCAGTCGCGGTTCGCGCGCTACCTCGAGCGGCGTGAGCAGCGGCGCCCAGATCTGATCGCCCAGGAGATTCGGCGGCGCGTGCTTGCGGGCCTGAGCGGCGAGGTGATCGAGGTCGGGTCAGGCGACGGGCGCTCGTTCGAGCATTACCCGCCGGAAGTCGAGCGGCTGCTCGCCGTGGAGCCCGACCCGACGGCCCGCACGAGTGCGGCGCCGCGCGCAGCCGAAGCTCCGTTCCCGATCGAGCTCGTCGAGGGTGACGTCGGCGCCCTACCGGCCGCCGACGCGATGTTCGACGCGGCCGTCGTGATGGGGCTGCTCTGCAGCGTCCCAGACGCCGTCACCGCGCTCGCGGAGTTGCGCCGCGTCCTCAAGCCCGGCGGCGAGCTTCGCTTCTGGGAGCACGTCCGGTCGCGGAACGTCGTGTTTCGCGGCGTCCAGCGCGCCGTCGACCGGCTCTTCTGGACGAACTCGCTCGGCGGCTGCGAGACGACGCGCGACACCCTCGCCGCCATCCGCGCGGCCGGCTTCGAGACGGGGTGGATCGACCACGGTTTCCACTCGTCGTCGCTGCTGACGATTACGTCCGCGCCGTACGTGCTAGGGGCCGCTCGGCGCTGAAGAAGTCGTCGACGTCGGCGAGGTCGTCCACCAGCGGGCACGACGGCAGCGAATCGAGCAGGTGCTGCCCGTAGCCGCGCGTGTAGATCCTCGGGTCGAGGATGGCGGCCACCCCGCGGTCGGCGTGGCCGCGGACGAGCCGCCCGAACCCCTGCCGCAGCTGGAGCGTCGCGACCGGGAGCGCGTAGTCCGTGAACCAGTCGCCGCCGCGCTCGACGATCCGCTCGCAGCGCGCCTCGGTGAGGGGGTCGCCCGGCGAGGCGAACGGCAGCTTGTCCATGACGAGCAAGGACAGCGACTCGCCGGCCACATCCACGCCCTGCCAGAAGGTCGCGGTCGCGACCAGCACGGAATCCGTTTCCTCGCGGAAGCGTTCGAGCAGGCGTTCGCGCGGGGCCTCGCCCTGGACGAGCACGTCGTACGAGAGCCGCTCCCGGATCCGCGAGGCGATCGTGCCGAGCATCCGGTAGGAGGTCGTCAGGACGAGAGCCCGCCCACGCGAGAGCCGGCAGAGCTCCTCGACCTGCGCAGCGACCGCTTCGTCGCGCGGCTCGGCGATCCGGCGCGGAACGTAGAGCAGCGCCTGCGTGCGGAAGTCGTAGGGCGACTCGGCGTCGAAGCGGTCGGCATGCTCGAGGCCGAGGCGGCGCTCGACGAACCCGTGCTCCAGCGTCGCCGAGACGAGGATCGCCGTCGGACCTTCCGACCACAGCGAGTCGGCGAGCCGCTCCGAGACGTCGATCGGCGCATACGCGAGGAGACCCGGCTCGGCCCAGACGACGAGGTTGCCCATGGGCGGCTCGAGGCAGACGGCAACGTCGTTCGCCAGCTTGCGGGACCGCGCGGCGACGGCGTCGAGCTCGTCGCTCCGGCCCCACACTGCGTGGGCGATCCGCTCCAGCTCGTCGATGAGGACAAGCGCTCGCTCGCGCGGGAGTGTTCGGATGCGCAGCCGCCCCGTCCGCGGTGCGACGTCGCGCAGCAAGTCTTCGACTGCCGTCTCCAGACGCGCCTCGGCGCGGGTCGGAAGGTGAACGCCCGCGTCGCCGGCAGCCTGAACCGCGTCGGCGATCAGTCGCCGCATTCCTGCGACGGTGATCCGTGCGCCCAGCCAGCTCGCAGCCGTCTCCTCGAGCTTGTGCGCCTCGTCGAAGACGACTGCGTCGTGGTCGGGGAGGACGCGGGCCCCGTCGCCGTTCTCCCGCAGGGCGAGATCGGCGAAGTAGAGCGCGTGGTTCGCGATCACGAGGTCGGCCTGGGCAGCGCGGCTGCGGGCGTTCTCCGCGAAGCAGGCCGTCACGCTGGGACACCGGCGGCCGAGGCAGCGGTCCGAGCCGACCGCGAGCTCCGACCACAGCGCCGGCGGCGGCTCCTCGCGAAGCTCGGCGCGGTCGCCGGTCTTCGTCGTCCCGATCCAGGGCAGGAGCCGCTCGTAGGGATCGCCGTCGCTGAGCAGGCCGAGCCCGTTGAGCTCGGCGGCTTCGACGCGCCGACGGCAGAGGTAGTTCTGGCGGCCCTTGACGACGGCGACCCGGGCCTTCCGGCCGACGGCCGCCTCGGCGAGCGGGACGTCCTTCGTGAGCAGCTGCTCCTGCAGCGCCTTCGTCGCGGTCGCCACGACCACGCGGCGGCCGGACCGGAGTGCCGGGACGAGGTAGGCAAGGCTCTTGCCGGTTCCCGTTCCGGCCTGGGCGAGCAGGTGCTCCTCGTTCTCGAGCGCGCTCTCCACCGCGCGGGCCAGCGCGAGCTGATCCTCGCGGTGCTCGTAGCCCGGGATGACGGAGGCGAGCCGGTCGAACGCGTCCACGCCGACAGGCTATGCCGCGCATCAGCTGTCGCCCGTGGTCGAATACGGCTCGTGACGCAGACAGTGACGCCTTACCTGCTCTACGAAGACGTCGAGGCCGCCGCGCAGTTCCTCACCTGCGCGTTCGGCTTCCGTGAGATCGACCGCACGACCGGTGCCGCGGGTGGCACGCACCTCGAGCTCGAGGTCGGGCCGGACGGCTCCAGCGTCTACGTGGGCCAGCCGCCGGCCGGCTTCCAGGGCCCCGCGAAGGTGGGCGGCACGTCGCTGGTGTACGTGCTCGTGGACGACGTCGACGCCCACGACGAGCGCGCGAACGCCGCAGGCGCCGCCATCGTCGAAGAGCTCGTCGACACGCCGTTCGGTCATCGCCGCTACACCTGCGACGATGCGCAGGGTCACGAATGGGTGTTCGCGACGGTGGTCGCGGAGTAAACGCCGAGGCCGCGCGCGAGCTCTCCCGACCCCCGGTCGGGGGGTTTCGCCGTTTGCCGTGCGGCAACAACCGACCTTCTGGATGGTCCTCGCGCGAATCGTCTATCGCTGTTGCTACGTGATCGGTGTCGCGACCGGAACGGTCGCCGCTCGGCTGGCCGCCGACTTCCGCGCGCTCGGCGCAACGCGGCCGGGGCTCGCTCCCTTGACCGTCGTGCTCCAGCTCACCGTGCTCGCGTGCTGGCTGGTCGTGCGGCCGATCTCGCTGACCGCGTTCACGGCCTGCTTCGCGCTCGCGCCGCGGCTGCAGGCGCAGGCCTAGCCGCGCGTTGCTCGAGCGCCGACCGTCTACGAGCAGACGGAGCTAGAGCAACTCGAAGATCGCCAGGAGCCCGGTCGCCGCGCTGAGCGCCACGCCGAGCGCGGTGAGCCAGCCCAGCCCCGCGACCAGCGAGGCGGTGGCGAAGACGACCGCGAGCAGCACCAGGAGAAGGCGACCGGTTGTCCGCATACGGCGGTTCCGCGCGGCGGCGAGCCCGATTCCGAGGACGAGCACGGCGACGACGCTCGGCGGCGGTGCCGCCTTCGTTCCGACCGCCGTCGCCAGGAGCGACCAGGCGAAGAGCCCGACGGCCGCCCAGACCGCCGCCGTCGGGGTCAAGCGGGGCCGGTAGGCGCCTCGGGCTCGCCGGCCGAGCTACCGCTTGCTCCGGCGCGCGTGAGGTCGCTGCTCGGCCGGCCGCGAGCGCCGCTTCGCGTCAGTTCGTCCCACGCCTCGCCCAGGACGTCGCCCAGGATCGTCGCGATCTCGTCGAACTCGGTGGGACCGGCGATCAGCGGCGGCGAGATCTGGACGACCGGGTCGCCGCGGTCATCCGCCCGGCAGATCAGCCCGCGCTCGAAGAGCCGGGGAGAGAGGAACCCGCGCAGCAGCGTCTCGGACTCCTCGTCCGAGAACGTCTCGCGCGCCTCCTTGTCCTTGACGAGCTCGAGCGCGTAGAAGAAGCCGGCTCCGCGCAGGTCGCCGGCGATCGGCAGGTCGAGCAGCTGCGCGAGTGTGGCCCGGAACTGGTCCTCGTGCGCGCGCACGTGCTCGACGATCCGCTCGCGGCGCATGATCTCGAGGTTCTTGAGCGCGATGGCGCACTGCACCGGATGGCCGCCAAAGGTGATCCCGTGGGTGAAGCTGGCCGAGCCCTCGAGGAACGGCTCCATGACGGCGTCGCGGGCGACGACCGCGCCGATCGACGCGTACGCCGACGACAGCCCCTTCGCGCACGTGACGATGTCGGGACGGATGTCGTAGCGCTCCGAGCCGAACCAGGCGCCCAGTCGGCCGAACCCGGTGATCACCTCGTCGGCGCAGAGCAGAATCCCGTGCTCGTCGCAAATCGCGCGCACGCCCTCGAAGTAGCCGGCGGGCGGTGTGAACGCACCGCCTGCGTTCTGGACGGGCTCCATGATCACCATCGCGACCGTGTCGGGCCCGGCGGCGTCGATCGTGTGCTCGAGGTCGTCGAGCAGGAAGGCGGTGAACGCCTCCTCGGTCTCGCCGGGAGGCCGGTGGTAGCGGTTCGTGTTGCGCGCGTGGTGAACGCCGGGAACGAGCGGCTCGAACGGCGCCCGCAGCGCCGGGATGCCGTTGATCGACAGCGCGCCCATCGTCGTGCCGTGGTACGCGACGTTGCGCGCGATCACCTTCCAGCGCCGCTCGCCGCGGGCCGCATGGTGCTGCCGGGCGAGCTTCCACGCCGACTCGACGGCCTCGGAGCCGCCGGACACGAAGAACACGCGGTTCAGGTCGCCGGGGGCGAGCGAGGCGACCTCAGCCGCGAGCTCGACCGCGCGCGGATGTGCGTACGACCAGTTCGTGTAGAAGGGGAGCTCGCGTAACTGCGCGGCCGCGGCCTCGCCGATCTCCTCGCCGAACGAGTATCCGATCTGGACGGCGAACAGGCCCGCGAGCGCGTCGAGGTAGCGCCGGCCCTCGGCATCCTCCAGATAGCACCCGTCGCCGCGGACGATGATCGGCGGGCCGCCGTCGCGGTAGTCACCCATCCGCGTGAAGTGGAGCCAGAGGTGGTCGCGGGCCATGCGCTCCCAGTCGCGGACGGGCGCGGCGGTCTCGGGTGTGGTCATGCGACTCCCTTCGTGCGGCGGTTTTCGATCAGGATGTTCGCGAGCATTGCGCCGAGGGCGACCACGAAGATCGCGGTCGCGATGACGTTCACTTGCGGCGGGGCGCCGACGCGGGCGGCACCCCAGACGAACAGTGGGAACGTCACCTCCGCGCCGGAGTTGAAGTAGGTGATGACGAAGTCGTCGACGGAGAGCGCGAACGACAGCAGCGCGCCGGCCAGGATCGCGGGCGCGATCAGCGGCAGCGTCACCTTGCGGAACGTGGTCCATTCGTTGGCGCCCAGATCGAGGGCGGCCTCCTCGAGGTGCCGGTCGAAGCCCACGAGCCGTGCCTTGACGGTCACGACGACGTAGCTGACGCAGAACATGATGTGTGCGATCGAGATCGTGGCGAATCCGGTCGCGACGTTCATCGTCAGGAACAGCGCCAGAAGCGAGGCGCCGAGCACGATCTCGGGCGTCGACATGGGCAGGAACACGAGCAGATTCGTCGCCCCGCGGCCGCGGAAGCCGTAGCGGACGAGCGCGAGCGCGATCAGTGTCCCGAGGATGGTTGCCACGGCAGCCGCAATCGCCGCGATCTGGAGCGAGAGCGACATGGCGTCGGTGAGGCCGGGGACGCCGTTCCAGTTCGTCCAGTTCTTCAACGTGAAGCCCTGCCAGGTGTAGTTGAACCGGCCGGCGGGGTCGTTGAACGAGAACGCCACCACCACCGCGATCGGCAAGAGCAGGTAGGCAAATGCGAGCAGGGCGTACGCCGTAAGGACGTGCTTGCGGACGAACGCGAGCACGCCCCGGCGCGGCGTGACCGCAACCGTCTCGGCGGCGACGGTCATCCGGTCAACCTCTCGGTCCCGAGAGCGCGCGTGTAGACGAACACGCCCGCGAGGATCGCCGCCATCAGCACGAAGGAAAGCGCGGCCGCGGCCGGGTAGTCGATGAGCTCGAGGAACTTCGACTGGATCACGTTGCCGATCATGTGCTGCTTCGGCGTGCCCAGGAGCTGCGCGTTGATGAAGTCACCCGCGGCCGGGATGAACGTGAGCAGCGTGCCGGCGAAGACGCCCGGGAGCGAGAGTGGGAGGGTCACGCGCAGGAACGCCTTCGCCTTGCTGGCGTAGAGATCCTGCGCCGCCTCGATGAGCCGGTGGTCGATCTGCTCGAGCGAGACGTACAGCGGCAGCGCCATGAAGGGCAGGAAGTTGTAGGTGATCCCCGCCACGACGGCCGTCGACGTCGCGAGCAGCCGCCCGTCGTCGCCGAGGATGTGGAGGTCGCGGAGCGTCTGCACGACGAACCCCTGGTCGGCGAGGATGCTCTGCCACGCGAGCGTGCGGATCAGGTAGGTGACGAAGAAGGGCGCGATGATCGCGAGCAGGAAGAGGTTCTTCCAGCGGCCGCCGCGGAACGTGATCCAGTACGCCAGCGGATAGCTGATCACGAGCGCGAGCGCCGTCGCGATCCCCGCGTAGACGAGCGACCGGATCAGATGCTGGTCGTAGGTCTTGATCGCGTCCCAGTAGTTCGAGAACTCCCAGGTGAACTGGAACCCGAAGTCGAACGTCCCGCTCTGGAGCGACTGGTAACCAAGGAACGCAAGCGGGGCGAGGAAGAAGACGGCCAGCCACGCCAACCCCGGCGCCAGGAGCAGGTAGGGCGTCAGCCAGCGGTGCCGGTGGAGGAAGCTCAAGCCGCCCTCACGACCCTATGAGGGTCTGCCACTTCTCCACGTAGTCCTCGTTGTTGAGAGCCTCCGCATCGAAGATCTTCACCTTCGAGAGCGTCTCCTCGTCGGGGAAGATCAGCGGGTTGTTCGCGAGCTTCGGGTCGATCTTCGCAAGCTCCGCCTTCGCCCCCTTCACCGGCGACACGTAGTTCACGTACGCCGCGATCTGTGCCGCGATCTTCGGGTCGTAGACGAAGTTCATGAAGGTCGAGGCGGTGTACACGTCGCCCCCCGTCGGGATCAGCATGTTGTCCGTCCAGATGTCTCCGCCCGAGTCCGCGAGGTGCCACTCGAGGTTCGGGTTGTCGGCGGTGAGCTGGACGACGTCGCCCGACCACGACATCGCGGCATGGAGGTCGCCCTTCGAGAGCGGGCCTGTGTAGTCGTTGCCCGTGAACTGGCGGATCTGGTCGTTCTTGACCGCCTTCTCGATTCGCTTGTACGCACGGTCGAAGGAGGCGTCGTCGACCTTGGTGGGATCGTCGCCGTTGGCGAGCATCACGAGGCTCATCGCGTCCGCCATCTCGGTGAGCAGCGTGACCTCTCCCTTCAGCTTCGGGTCCTCGAGCAGCTGGTCGATCGAGGTGACCGGCTTCTTCGTCAGCTTGAGGTTCGACGCAATCCCTGTCATCCCGGACTGCCACGGCAGGCTGTATTCGCGGTCCGGGTCGAAGCTGGGGTGCGCGAGCGAGTCCTGGAGATTGGCGATGTTCGGGATCGCGCTCTTGTCCAGCTTCTCGGCCCAGCCGCGCTTGATGAGCACGCCCGGGAAGCGCGAGTTGTCGGTCAGCACGATGATGTCGCGGTCGATCGACTGACCCTGCGACAGCGGCCGCTGAATCTTTCCAGAGTAGGTCGCGTTGTCGTTGATGTCCTCGACGTACTTCACCGTGGTGCCCGTCTTCTGCTTGAACTGCTCGAGCGTCGGGCTCTTCTTCGTCTTCTCGTCGCCATCGATGTAGAGCGTCCAGTTGGAGAAGTTGAGGGTGCCCGCGAGCTGCTGCTTCGCCGTCGACGTGCTGCCGCCCGTCTCCGCGTCGTCGTCTCCACCGCCGCAGGCGGCGAGGATCCCCGGCAGGGTGAGCACCGTCCCGCCGAGCGCTGTCCGGCGCAGGAGCTCCAGGCGGGTCAACTGGTCTGTCATTGAGCGTCCTCCTCGGAGTAGTCGACGACGAAGGCGGCGTCGGGGTCGAAGCTCAACTCGACCGGGAGCCCGACCGTCACGGCCATCGTCCCGGGCTCTGCGTTCTGCACGTACACCGTCAGCCGCCCCGACGGCGTGTCGACGATGTACTGGGTCGCGACGCCCACGTAGGCGCTCTCGACCACGGTTCCCGCGAGCCGGTTGCGACCGTCCCTGGCGCCGAAGGCCAACTTCTCGGGCCGGATACCGATCGCGACGCGGCTGCCGCTCTCGGGGAGCGACTCGGCGGGGATCCGGACCTCGCCGCCGCCGTCGAGGCGGACGACACCCGACCCGGATACGGTCCCGGGGAGCAGGTTCGAGGCGCCGAGGAAGCGGGCGACGAAGGCCGTGCGCGGCCGCTCGTAGAGCTCGGCCGGCGACCCGAGCTGCTCGATCCGGCCCTTGTTCATGACCGCGATCTGATCGGCCATCGTCATCGCCTCGTCCTGATCGTGCGTGACGTGGACGAAGGTGATGCCCATGTCGTGCTGGAGTGCCTTGAGCTCGAGCTGCATCTGCTTGCGGAGCTTCAGGTCGAGGGCACCTAGCGGCTCGTCCAGCAGCAGCACCTGCGGCCTGTTCACGAGCGCGCGCGCGAGGGCGACGCGCTGCTGCTGGCCGCCCGAGAGCTGCCGGGGCTTGCGCCTCTCCACGCCCGCGAGGTCGACGAGGCCGAGGATCTCGCGCACGCGCCCGTCGAGCTGCGGGCCCTTCAGGCCCCTGCGGCGGAGCCCGAACGCGACGTTCTCGAAGATCGTCAGGTGCGGGAAGAGCGCGTAGCTCTGGAAGACCGTGTTGACGTCCCGCTTGTAGGGCGGTAGCCCGGTCACCGGCCGGTCGCCGAGGTAGATCGTCCCGGCGTCCGGCTCCTCGAAGCCGCCGATCATCCGCAGGGTGGTCGTCTTGCCGCATCCTGACGGCCCGAGCAGCGCGAAGAACGAGCCCTGCGGGATCTGGACACTGAGGTCGTCCACCGCCACCACGTCGTCGAACCGCTTGGTGACCCGCTCCAGCCGGACGTCCGCGGGCGCCGCCGCCACAGCGTGCTCGTGCTCGGACTTCTCCTCGGCGACGCTCAATCGAGCTTTGCCATGACGTGCTTGATCTGCGTGTAGTCCTCGAACGAGTAGGCGGACAGATCTTTGCCGTAGCCGGACTGCTTGAAGCCGCCGTGCGGCATCTCCGACACGAGCGGGATGTGATCGTTGATCCAGACCGTCCCGAACTCGAGCTTCCGCGCGGCGTTCAGCGCGCGTGAGATGTCGCGCGTGAAGACCGAAGCGGCGAGCCCGTACGGCACGTCGTTCGCCCACGCGATCGCCTGATCGTCGTCGGCGAACCGCTGCACGGTGACGACTGGGCCGAAGACCTCGCGCTGGACGATCTCGTCGGTTTGCTCGACCTCGGTGACGACCGTCGGCTTGACGAAGAAGCCGCTGTCGCCGTTCGTCCCGCCGCCCGTGAGCACCTTTGCGCCCTTGGCGCGGTCGAGGAAGCCGAGCACGCGGTCCTGCTGTGCCTGCGAGATCACCGGGCCCATCTCGATCTCGTCGCCCTCGGCGGGGTCGCCGACGTTGAGGCTCTCTACCGCCGGGACGAGCTCCTCGAGCAGCCTGTCGTAGATCTTCGGGCCTGCGACGACGCGCGAGGCGGCCGTGCAGTCCTGGCCGGAATTCCAGTAGCCGCCGATCTTGATCGCCTCGGCGACCTGGGCGGGATCGGCGTCGTCGAAGACGACCACCGGTGCCTTGCCTCCGAGCTCGAGGTGGACGCGCTTGAGGGTCTCCGCCGCGGTGCGCGCGATCTCCTTGCCAGTGGCGACGTCCCCGGTGAGCGAGACGAGACGGACGTCCGGATGGCGGACGAGCCCCGCTCCGACCGGCTCGCCGTCACCAGTGATGACGTTCAGCACGCCCGGTGGGATCACGTCGGCCGCGAGCTGCGCGAAGCGGAGCGTCGACAGCGGCGTCTGCTCCGACGGCTTGAGGATGGAGACGTTCCCGGCAGCCAGCGCGGGCGCGAATTTCCAGACGGCCATCATCAGCGGGTAGTTCCAGGGGGCGATCTGGCCGACGACGCCGATCGGCTCGCGCCTGATCATCGACGTGTAGCCCTTCATGTACTCGCCGGTCGCGCGTCCCTCGAGGATGCGCGCGGCGCCGGCGAAGAAGCGGATGTTGTCGCTGCAGACCGGCATCTCGTCGCGTGCGTACGAGAGCGGCTTGCCGACGTTCTGCGACTCGATCTGGGCGAGCTCCTCGGTGTGCTCGTCGATGACGTCGGCCAGCTTGAGCAGGACTTCCGCGCGCTCGCCCGGCGTCGCGTCGCGCCACTCGGACCACGCCGTTTTGGCGGCCTCGACTGCGCGGTCGACGTCGCCCTGCGAGCCCTGAGGGACCTCGGCGATCGCGTCCCCGGTCGCGGGATTGATGATCTCGGTCGTGTCGCCTTCGACCGCGTCGACCCACTGGCCGCCGACGAAGTTCTGATAGCGCGCAACCGCAACGCTCATGGCAAAACCTCCGGTTCGTTCGGTGCGGCGAGCGTACCGTTCGCCACATGGGCGGACAAGGCGGAACCCCCGGCCGATTCGCGCGCTGTTTCTTGGCCAACCTGTCCAACGCCGGGCCGGTCGGTTCGACCGTCAGCGCCGGCGGCCTGCCGTACCGAGCGACGTGCCGCTTCCCAGCCGCTGCGCGAAGTAGACCGGGATGACCGAGGCGAAGATCAGGAAGAGCGCCACGACGTTCACGACGGGTTGCTCGACCGGTCGGAAGAGGTTCGCGAAGATCCAGATCGGAAGCGTTTGCTGCGCACCTGCCGTGAAGACGGTGACGACCACCTCGTCGAAGGACAGCGCGAACGCGAGCAGCCCTCCGGCGAGGAGCGCCGTTCGCATCTGCGGAAACGTCACGTACCGGAACGTCTGCCAGGCGTCGGCGCCGAGGTCGAACGACGCCTCCTCGAGGGAGCCCGTCAGTCGGCGAAGCCGTGCCGCCGCGTTGTTGTAGACGACGACGATGCAGAAGGTGGCGTGCCCGATGATGATCGTCATCAGCCCGAAGTGGACGCCGACCGTCGTGTACGTCGTCTGCAGCGCGAGCCCGGTGACGATCCCGGGCAGCGCAATCGGCAGGATGACCAGGAGCGAGATCGTTTCGCGGCCGAAGAATCGGTATCGCGACACCGCGAGCGAGATGAGGGTCCCGAGCACCAGCGCCGCCCCCGTTGCCCCGAGCGCCGCGCGCACCGAGAGCCAGAGCGCGTCGCGGACGCGCTCGTCGTGGTAGGCGACGGAGAACCACCGCGTCGAGTAGTTCTCGATCGGCCAGCCCTGCGTCACGCTCCGGTTGAACGCATAGAGCCCGATCAGGATCAACGGCAGGTAGATGAACCCGAGCGTCACGGCGGTTGCGAACCGGAGCAGGACGCGCGTGAGGCGGGACTCGACCATCACAGGGCCTCGAACGCCTTCAGCCGCCTTGCGACGAGCAGGTAGACGATCATCACGGCGATCGGGACGAGCGTGAAGGCGGCCGCCACGGGCAGGTTCGTGCCGCGCTGGTCGTAGATCACAGTGCCGATGAACTGCTCGCTCGTGATCAGGTCTGGGGCGATGTAGTCGCCGAGCGTCAGGGAGAACGTGAAGATCGAGCCGGCGACGACGGCCGGGAACGCGAGCGGCAGGGTGACCCGCAGAAACGTCCGCAGCGAGCGTCCGCCGAGGTCGGCCGACGCCTCGAACACCGAGTCTGGGATCCTCTCCAGGCCGGCGTAGACGGGCAGGATCATGAACGGCAGCCAGAGATACGTGAAGACGAGCCAAAGGCCGACGCTCGAGTATCCGTCGAAAGTCACCCCGAAGGGCTCGAGCGCCCAGTTGACGACGCCGGAGTCGGACAGGATCGTGCGCCACGCGTACGCCTTGATCAGGTAGCTCACCCAGAGCGGCATCAGCACGGCAACGACCAGGAGATTCCGCGTGCGCGACGACGCCACCCGCGCCAGGTAGTACGCGATCGGAAAGGCGAGAACGGCGTCCGCGAGAGTGACGAACGCCGCCATGCTGATCGTTCGCCGTGCGACCTCCCTGTAGACGTCCTCCTCGAAGATCCGCCGGAAGTTGTCGAGCGTGTAGTCGTGGACGACCTCGGACGTGAACGGGTTCGTGTCCCAGACGGATGCCAGGAGCAGGAAGAACAAGGAGCCGAGATAGACGGCCACGAGCCACCCGAGTGGCGCGACGACCAGCGCCCCCACGGTGGCCCACGGGTGGCGGTAGAAGAATGTCGAGAGCCGCCGCCCCAGGCTCTGCCGGGGCGGCGGCTCGACGTACTCGGCTGCGGTCGTCACGAGCCGGTGCGTGCCGTGCTAGCCGCGGATCTCGGTCCAGGCGTTCACCCAGTCCTCCTGGGTCTTGCAGGTTCCTCCCTCGCCGCCGCAGTCGGCGGTCGGGGTCGTCCAGTAGTAGACGTCCGACCACCAGGACTCATCCGACGCGTGGAACTGATCGCAGTGGTTCTTGTTCTTCGTCAGCGCGCAGGCCTTGAGGTTGACCGGCGCCTCGCCGAAGCCTTCCGCGACGGCAGCCTGTGCCTCCGGAGCGATCATGTGGTTCATCCAGAGGTACATGCAGTTCGGGTGTTTCGCCTTGGAGTAGATCATCCAGGTGTCCGACCAGCCGGTGGTGCCCTCCTTGGGCTTGATCGCCTTGACCGGCTTCTTGTCGCCGGTGAGCGTGTTGACCTGGTAGGGCCAGGTCGTTCCGATCACGACGTCGCTGTTCGCGTACGACTGGATCTGCTTCGCGTAATCGGCCCACCATTCGCCGACGTTCGGGGCGAGCCCCTTGAGCAGATCGATCGAGGCGTTGAACTGCTCCTCGTTCAGCTGGTAGGGGTTCTCGATTCCGAGGTCGGGCTTCGTCGCCTTCAGGTAGAGCGCCGCGTCGGCGATGAAGATGGAGTCGTCATAGATCGAGATCTTCCCCTTGTACGGGGTGTTGGTGTCCCAGATCACGCCCCAGCTGTCAGGAGCCGGCTTGACGGCGTCCGTCCGCCAGGCGAGCAGGTTGGGGCCGCGTCCGTGCGGCACGCCGTACGGCTGGCCGTCCTTCGAGTTGTAGTCGTTGTTCTTGATTCCCTCCTGGACGTCCGCGTAGTTCGGGATCAGATCCGTGTCGACCGGGGCGACGTCCCCTCGCTCCATCAGACGGACGCTGGCGTTTCCCGATGCCGAGACGCCGTCGTACTCGCCCGACCCGATCAGGGAGATCATGTCGTCCGAGGTGGTGCCGTCCTTCGTGTTGACGGTGCAGCCCGTCTGCTGCGCGAACTCCTTGGTCAGCTGCGCGTAGCCGGGCCACTGGACGAGGCTGACCCGACCCTCGGCGCGGGCCTTTTCCTTGATCTCGTCGAGCGTCGCGCCGAGCCCGGGGATCGCCGTCGACGCCGCCGCTTCCTCTGCCGTCGTGGTCCCCGCCGAGTCGCCATCGTCGTCCCCGCCGCAGCTCGCGGCTGCGAACGCCAGCGCGATCAGCAGCAGCGCAAAGGCGGCGGGGTCGATCCATCGCCGGTGTTTCTTAGGCATCCATATCCTCCGTCTCTCCCTCCGATTCGTCGATTGCGTACGTGTGCTCCGGCCGCCATTCGAGGCGCACCCGGCGGCCGCGGGCCTCCAGCACCTCGGTCGAGGACGTCTCCAGGTTCTGCCGGACGACCATCAGCTGGCCGCCGGCGTCGAGGTCGACCACGTAACGGGTGACCATCCCGACGTAGACGACGTCGTGGATCCGTCCGTCCTCGACGTTGGCGCCGGCTGCCGGTGTCGCTCCCTCGACCAGCATGTGGATTTTTTCGGGCCGGACGGTGAAGCGGCTGGGCTTGCCGTTCAGCTTCCGCTCGAGGACGTTCGAGACGCCCACGAAGCCGGCGACGAACTCGTTCTCCGGATGCTCGTATACGGCCGCAGGCGGCCCGATCTGCTCGATCCGGCCCTCGTTGAAGACGGCGAGCCGGTCGCTCATCGTCAACGCTTCCTCCTGGTCGTGGGTCACGTAGATGAACGTGATCCCGACCTCCTCCTGGATCCGCTTCAGCTCGAGCTGCATCTGCTGCCGCAGCTTCAAGTCGAGCGCCCCGAGCGGCTCGTCGAGCAGGAGGACCTTCGGGCGGTTGACGATTGCGCGCGCGAGCGCGACGCGCTGGCGCTGCCCGCCGGAGAGCTGCGCGGGCCGGCGCGAGCCGTGTGTGCCAAGGCGGACCATTTCGAGCGCTTCCGCGACGCGGCGCTTGCGCTCGCCCCGCGGCACCTTCTTCACCCGCAGCCCGTACTCGACATTGCCCGCGACGGTCATGTGCGGGAAGAGCGCGTAGTCCTGGAAGACGGTGTTCACGTCCCGCGAGAAGGGCGGCACACGTGTCACGTCGACGCCGCCGAGCAGGATGCGACCGCTGTCGGGCTGCTCGAAGCCGGCGATCAGGCGCAGAGTCGTCGTCTTGCCGGAGCCGCTCGGTCCGAGCATCGTGAAGAACTCGCCCGCAGGAACGAGGAGGTCGATGCCGTCGACGGCCTGGACCTCACCGTAGGCCTTGTAAACGGAGACGACCTCGACGTCGGCGCTAGTCGTTTCCGTTGCAGGCGTCGACAAGCGACTCCTCGAGGATGTCGATGCCACGGTCGAGCTCCTCGTCGGAAGCGACGAGCGGGACGAGGATCCGGACGACGTTTCCGTACAGGCCGCACGAGAGCAGGACCAGGCCGCGCTCGCGCGCCCCGGTCGTCGTCGCGAGCGTGAGCCCCGGAGCGGGCTCCTTCGTCGCGGGGTCGCGGACGAGCTCGAGCGCGAGCATCGGGCCGAGCCCGCGGACCTCCCCGACCTGCGCGATCCGGGCGGCGATCGCGTCGAGTTGCAAGCGGAGGCGAGCGCCGATCTCGTTCGCCCGGGCGCGGAACGCCGGGGTCGCGACCTCGTCGAGCACGGCGATACCGGCGGCGCAGGCCACAGGATTGCCGCCGAACGTTCCGCCGAGGCCGCCGGGGTCGACGGCGTCCATGACGTCAGCGTTCCCGGTCACGGCCGCGAGCGGAAGGCCGCCGCCGAGGCTCTTCCCCGAGAGCAGCAGGTCGGGCTCGACGCCCGCGTGCTCGATCGCCCAGACGGGCCCGGTCCGACCCACGCCGCTCTGCACCTCGTCGTCGACGTAGAGGATCCCGTGTCGATCGCACACCGCCCGCAGCCTGACGAGGAAGTCGGCGGGCATCGGGATGAAGCCGCCCTCGCCCTGCACCGGTTCGAGGATGAGGCACGCGACCGAGGCGGGGTCGACCTCCTGCTTGAAGAGCAGGTCCAGCTCCGCCAGTGCCGCGTCGGTGGAGATGCCGCGATAGGCATACGGCGCCGGCGCCCGGTAGACCTCGGGCGCGAACGGGCCGAATCCCTTCCGGTAGGCGACCTTGCTCGTGAGCGTCATCGTCAGCAGCGTGCGCCCGTGGAACGCGTTGTCGAACGCGATCACCGCCGGCCGCCCGGTCGCGGCCCGTGCGATCTTGACGGCGTTCTCGACCGCCTCGGCGCCGGAGTTGACCAGGAGGCTCCGCTGTTCGGCGCCCCGGCACGGCGAGAGCTCCGCGAGCCGCCGGCAGAGCTCGACGTAGGGCTCGTACGTCCCGACCATGAAGCACTGGTGCAGGTAGCGGTCGATCTGCTCGTGCATGGCAGCGACCGCCGGCGGCAGGCCATGACCCGTGTTCTGGCACCCGAGCCCGCCGGCGAAGTCGACGTAGCTGCGGCCGTCGACGTCCACGATGGTTGCCCCGTGCGCCCGCGCCACCACGAGCCTGGGCGTGGAGACGCCGCGCGCGACGTACCGCTCGCGCGCCGCGAGGATGCGGTCGGTCTCGACTTGCTCGGTCGTCGCCACCCGGCGCTAGCTAACCCGGCGCCGCCGCGCGCGGCAAGGGCCATCCGGTCCAGCCGGGGCCACTGCGTATAGACAGGCAGGCCAAACGCTTTCGGCCAGGTTGGCCGCGAAGCGCATTGCAACCGCGTGATTACCCCCGTAGTTTTGGCCGAGTCGTCCAGACCGAGGAGTCTCCTGTTGATGGAGGCGAAGGGGGGAAAGAGATGGCACGCACGCCACTCACACGAGAGCTTCAGCGGGCAGCGGCCGCAGCGACGCCTGAGGGCGAGCCGGCCGTCACGCGCCGACGTCTGCTTCGAGATGCCGGCCTCGCGGGCCTGACGCTCGCGGCGGCGGGACGCTTCGCGCCGCCGGCCAATCCGGCCACCGCGCCGCGCATCGTCGTCGTCGGCGCCGGCCTATCGGGCCTGACGTGCGCGTACAGGCTCAAGCAGGCGGGCTATACGGCGCAGGTGCACGACGCGGCCGAGCGTGTGGGGGGCCGCTGCTGGACGATCCGCGACGCCTTTTCGGACGGTCAGATCGCCGAGCACGGCGGTGAGCTGATCGACCAGGGTCACGCGGCCGTTCGCCAGCTCGCCCAGGAGCTCGGGTTGAAGCTCGACAACCTCCTACAGGCCGAGCAGAACGGCACCGAGCCGACCTACTACTTCGACGGGAAGCCCTACTCGTTGGCGCAGGCGACGGACGACCTGAAAGCGGTCTGGCAGAAGCTCCACAACGACGTCTCCGCCGCCAGCTACCCAACGCTGTACAGCGGCTACACGGAGCGCGGGTTCGAGCTCGACCACATGTCGATCGTCGACTGGATCGAGGAGTCCGTCCCCGGGGGCATCAGCTCGCGGCTGGGTCAACTGCTCGACATCGCGTACAACATCGAATACGGCGCCGAGTCGTCCGAGCAGAGCTCCTTGAATCTGCTGTACCTGCTCGGATACTCCGGTCAGGGACAGCTGCGGATCTTCGGCCCGTCGAACGAGAAGTACCACGTCGTTGGGGGCAACGACCAGATCCCTGCCCGGCTCGCCGCGGCGCTCAGCGGTCAGGTGACCCTCGGCTCGGAGCTGACGGCGATTCGCCGGCGGTCGGACGACGCCTACTCGCTGACATTCCGCAACGCGGGGTCGACCGAGACGGTCGTCGCCGATCGCGTTGTGCTCGCGCTCCCGTTTGCCGTCCTGCGCGAGTCCGTCGACTACTCGCAGGCTGGTTCCAGCCGCTCAAGCGGACGGCGATCGCGGAGATGGGCATGGGCACGAACTCCAAGCTGCATGTCCAGTTCCGGAGCCGCCACTGGGAGTCGCTGGGGTCGAACGGCGACACGTTCGCCGACACGGGCTACCAGAACACGTGGGACGTGACCCGCGCGCAGCCGGGTCGTTCGGGCATCCTCGTCGATTACACGGGTGGCAAGGTCGGCGCGAGCTTCGGTTCCGGGACCGCCGCCACACGGGCGAAGCAGTTCCTCGGGCAGCTCGAGCCCGTCCTGCCGGGCATCTCGGCACAGTGGAACGGACGCGCGACGCTCGATTTCTGGACGGCGTATCCATGGACGCGCGGGTCGTACTCGTACTGGAAGGTCGGCCAGTACACCGGGTTCTCCGGAGTCGAGCGTGAAGTCGAGGGCGCGTGCCATTTCTGCGGGGAGCACACCTCGATCGACTTCCAGGGCTATCTCAACGGCGCCGTCGAAACCGGCGAGCGCGCTGCCGACGAGGTGATTGCCGCGCTCCGCTGATGGATGCCGCCCGGGGCGGCCGACGGGGCGTCGACTTCGACAGGGCGGTTCACGGGCCGCTCGTACGGATTGGCCTTATAGGGCATTGCAACCGTCCGGCCAGAGCCGTAGTTTTTGGCCAGGCAGTCCTAGACGACGCCAATGCTGAGCGTTCGCGACATTGCCACTCTCCCCGGCCTCGACCTCCGCGTCGCCGCCGGTGCCGAAGGCCTGAGCCGCGAGGTCAGCTGGCTCCACGTCTCCGAGCTCGACGACCCCACTCAGTGGCTCGAGGGCGGCGAGCTGCTCCTCACCACCGGGCTCGGTGTCGGAGAGGGCGACACGCAGCAGCGCGCGTACGTTCGACGCCTCGCCGAGCACGGGCTCGCCGGACTCGGCTTCGGCGTCGGGTTCAACTTCGCCGAGGTCCCTGGGGTGCTGGCCGAGGAGGCCGATGCGCTCGGGTTCCCGGTGCTCGAGGTGCCCTACGAGGTGCCGTTCGTCGCGATCACGAAGACCGCCGTATCGCATCTCGCCAGCGAGCGCCTCGAGCAGCTGACGCAGGCGATTGCCGTGCACGAGCGCCTCGCCGACGCCGTGCTCAAGGGGCGTGGCCTCAACGACCTGCTCGGAATCGTCTGCGGGCACCTCGACTGCAGCCTGCAGCTCGTCGACGAGGGTGGCGGCTTGGTCAGCGAACGACACTCGGGGCGTCGGATTCCGTTCGACGGCGCGCTCGAGCTGCCGGTCGTGGCGCGTGAGGAGCTCGCCACGCTGCGGGCGGTGCGCGACGGTCGTCCCTTCGGCGAGTACGACCGGCTCGTCCTCCATCACGGCCAGACCGCGCTCGCGTTCGAGCTCTCGCGCCGGCGCGCCGTCAGCGCGGCCGAGCTGCGGCTGGCGGGCGACCTGCTCGAAGACCTCGAGGACGACCGCCTCGACGAGCGTGAGTCGTCGCGCCGGATGGCGGCGTTCGGGCTCGACCCGCGACGAAGCTACGCGGCGCTACTCGCCCAGTCCTCCGAGGGATCGACCGCCGAGGCCGTGCGCCAGCGGCTCGCGGGCGAGCTCGATGCGCTGGCCGTGCCGTACGTCTCGACGGCCCGCCTCGACCGCGCGGCCTTCCTGGTCGAGGCCGACGCGGACGAGGCAGTTTTGGCGCTCGCCCAGCGCCTCGCCGGGAACGCAGTCGACCGGCGGCTCGGGATCGGGCGCCCGGCGCGCGGGCGGGAGCTCGGTCGCAGCCTGCTGGAGGCCCGCGCGGCGCTGGACACGACGGACGGCAGCATCGCGTCCTACCGTGACCTCGGCTCTCTCGAGCTGCTGCTCAATCTCGACGATGCTCCGCTCGAGGCCTTCGTCGACCGCGTCCTCGGCCCGGCGGCGCGAAACCCGTGGCTGCTCGACTCGCTCGCCGGGCTGCTCGACGCCGGCTGCCGCTGGAGCGAGGCGGCCGAGCGCCTCGGCGTCCACCGGCACACCCTTCGGTACCGGATGGACCGCCTGCGCGAGGTGACCGGCCGCCATCCGGACGATCCCGAGCAGCGGATGGAGCTGTGGCTGGCGCTCAAGGCGCACGACGCCCTCGACGCGCGGCGCGGGACGGCGACGACTTGATCGCCGTCCTCGGGGCGGCGGGGACGATCGGCCGCGCGGTGGCCGGCTTCCTCGAGTCCTGGGGGGCGCCGTTCAAGCGGCTCGACTTCCGGCTCGCGGGCGACGAGCGCGTCGACGTGACGGACCGCGCGTCGCTGCGCGCCGGGCTCGAGGGGGTGAAGGTGGTCGTCAACAGCGTCGACTACCGGTTCAACCTCGACGTGATGCGTGGCGCGCTCGCGGTGGCCGCCGACTACGTCGACCTCGGCGGGCTCTTCCACATGACGCGACGCCAGCTCGAGCTCGACGACGATTTCCGGGCGGCCGGCCGCACCGCCATCCTCGGCCTCGGCTCGGCCCCGGGCAAGACGAACCTGCTCGCTCGGCTCGCCGCGGAGCGCGTCGGAGGCAAACCGGTGGCGATGGACATCTGGGCGGCGAGCCACGATCCCGCGGCAAACGGCCATCCCTTCCCGGCTCCGTATTCGGTCCGGACGCTCCTGGACGAGCTGAGGATGTCACCGATGGTCGTCCGAGGCGGGCGGCTCGCCGAGATGGAGCCGCTCTCCGGGCGAAAGGCGCGCCGCTTCCCCGAGCCCGTCGGCGAGCGGGAGGGGATCTACACGCTGCACTCCGAGCTGGCGACGCTTCCCGAGCGCTACCCGACGCTCGAGGAGGCGAGCTTCCGCCTCTGCCTCGCGCCCGGGCTGACCGAGAAGCTGCTGGCGCTGCCGGAGGGCGAGGAGCCCGAGCCGTACACGCAGTCGACGGCGTCGGTCGCCGCACACGTGGTCGAGGCCCGGAACGGCGACAGCCGCGCGGTGACGGGGACGTCGTTGACCCGCGGGGGCAGCGCGAAGTCGACCTCCGAGCCGCCCGCACGAGCGGCCGTCGAGCTGCTTCATGGGCGGATCGCGGCCGCCGGCGTGCGGCCGCCGGAGGACGCGATCCCCGACGCCGAGGCGTTCCTCGCGCTGCTCGACACGGAGGTCACGTGGAGCTAGACGTCGAGCTGCCCGCCGTCAGGAAGACCACGATGCTGCCAAGCGCGCGTTCCGGTTTCTCGACTCGCTGAGGGTCGCCTGAGGGCGGATCGGCGGCGCTTCACGATGCTCGCATGACCGACCTCAAGGCGGCCGTCCTCGATGTGAGCGGGCTGAAGTAGCGGCGCGTCCGGGGCCTGCCGCGTGCTCTGTCGCGCTTTCGTCACAGAGACGGCACACACACGCGCGACCTCTGCCGCTAGCGTCGCGGCCATGTCAACCAAGGCGGCAACACCCTGGGGCTCGGCCACGGTGGTCGAGGAGCTTCGGCTTCAGCAGCGCGCCGGCGAGAAGCGGTTCTCGTCGATCGTCCAGCTGCTCGAGGACGCGCGGGGCGAGCGGCTCGTCCGCTTCGCCTACGCGACGAATGGCACCGCTCGGCGCGGCCCGGTCACGCTGAGAGCCCGCGACCTCGAGAAGCTGCGGGCGGCGTTGGCGGACACGCCGGAGCTCGCGGCCGCTCTCGGGCTCGGTTAGGCGACTGCGAGGGCGCGCTCGTGAGCGGCATCGAGCAGGGACCCGAGAATGAGCGCGCCGTCAGTGGAGCCGAGGAGCGTCTCGACGGCGTGCTCCGGATGGGGCATCAGCCCCATCACGTTCCCGCGGTCGTTGACAACGCCGGCGACATCGTCGACGGACCCGTTCGGGTTATGGCCTTTTGCATACCCGAGAACGACGTTGGTAGACCCGAACGCCGGCCCGGGGTGCCAGCACCCGTCGCCGTGCTTCACCGGGATCGTCAGCACCTGGCCCCACTCGCAGCGCGAGGTGAACGGCGTGTCCGTCCGCTCGACCACGAGCGGGACGTCACGGCAGACGAACGCCAGCGACGCGTTCGGCCTCAGCGCGCCGGGCAACAACCCGGCCTCGCACAGGATCTGGAACCCGTTGCAGATCCCGAGCACGAGTCCGCCGGCGCGGGCGAGGTCGACGACCGCGGCCATCGCGGGGGCGAAGCGAGCGATCGCGCCGCAGCGCAGATAGTCGCCGTACGAGAACCCGCCGGGAAGCACGACCGCGTCTACGGGCGGAAGCTCCTCCGACCCGTGCCAGACGAGCGTCGGCTCGGCGCCGAGCTCGGCGAGCGCGTCGGCGGCGTCGCGGTCGTCGTTCGACCCCGGGAAGACGATGACGGCAACGCGCGGTCGCCCCCGGCTCATCTATCGGTCTCCGTCATAGCCTGAGTCAAGGCGCCCTAGTTACTCCACGAGCTGAATGTCGAAGCTTTCGATCAGGGGATTCGCAAGCAGTTCGGCGCACATGCGCTCGACCTCGCCGCGGGCCTCGCCCCGGCTCGCGGCCTCGAGCTCGAGGTCGACGACTCGCCCGACCCTCGCGGTGTCGACCGCGAAGCCGAGCTGCCGAAGGGAGCTGCGAACCGCATCGCCCTGGGGGTCGAGGATGCCCTCCTTCGGCCGGACGAGCACGGTGGCCCTCACCTGACCACTACGCCCGGGTCGTCGAGGTAGCGCTCGAAGCCGATCCCGGTCAACCGCTCGAACGCCTCGACGTAGCGGGCCCGCGTCCCGATGACGACCTCGTCAGGGAGATCCGGGCCGGGCGGAGTCTTGTCCCACCCGAGCGACTCGCAGTAGTCGCGGACGAACTGCTTGTCGAACGAGGGCTGTGGCCCGCCCGCGGCGTACTCGTCGGCCGGCCAGAAGCGAGAAGAGTCCGGCGTGAACGCCTCGTCCGCGAGGACGAGCGTGCCGTCCGCGTCGAGGCCGAACTCGAACTTCGTGTCGGCGATGACGATGCCGCGCTCGAGCGCGTGTGCGGCGGCGAAGTCGTACAGGGCCAGCGCGGTCGCCTGGACCTGCTCGAGCCGCTCCGAGCCGACGAGCCCCGCCGCCGTCTTCAGGTCGATGTTCTCGTCGTGGCCTGCCTCGGCCTTCGTCGCCGGGGTGAAGATCGGCTCCGGGAGGCGATCCGACGCCTGCAGGCCGGCGGGTAGCTCGTGGCCGCACACGACGCCCGTCCGGGTGTAGTCCTTCCAGCCGGACCCGGCCAGGTAACCGCGGACGACGCACTCGATCGGGAGCATTTCGAGCCGCTTGCACTCCATCGAGCGGCCGTCGGGACGGATGTCGAGCAGGTGGTTCGGGCAGGTCGTGCCCGTGCGCGCGAACCAGAACGCCGACAGCCCGCACAGGACGCGGCCCTTGTCCGGGATCTCGGTCGGCAGAACGACGTCGAAGGTGGAGATGCGATCGCTCGCGACGAGCAGCAGCCGGTCGTCGTCGAGCGCGTAGAGCTCGCGGACCTTGCCGCTGCCCACGTGCAGGGCGGCCTCAGGCATGGATCGGTTCCTCCTTCCGGGAGAGTGCGCGGAGTCGCTGGAACACGGCATCGACATGACGGGTGTAGGCGCGAAGGTCGAACGCGTCGGCGAGCGCGTCGGGCGAGAGCACGCTCGTGATGTCGGCGTCGGCCTCGACCAGCGAGCGGAAGTCCTGCTCCTCGTCCCAGGCCCGCATGGCGTTCCGCTGGACGACGCGATATGCCTCGTCGCGTCCGAGGCCGGCGGCCACCAGGGCGAGCAGGACGCGCTGGCTGAAGAACAGCCCGTGGCTCGCCTCGAGGTTCCGGCGCATCCGCCCGGGTCGGACGACCAGCCCTTCGACGAGCCAGACGAAGCGGTCGAGCATGTAGTCGAGAGCGAGAAAGGCGTCAGGAAGGACGACCCGCTCCGCAGACGAGTGCGAGATATCGCGCTCGTGCCAGAGGGCCACGTTCTCGAGCCCGACGACTGCCGCGGCGCGCACGATTCTCGCGAGGCCGCAGATGCGCTCGGCGACGACGGGGTTGCGCTTGTGCGGCATCGCGGACGAGCCCTTCTGGCCGCGACCGAACGGCTCCTCGACCTCGCGCACCTCGGTCCGTGCCAGGTGCCGGATCTCGAGCGCGAACTTCTCGAGCGATGCAGCCGCGACCGCCAGGGCGGCGAGCACCGCCGCGTGGCGGTCCCGCTGGAGCACCTGGGTCGAAGCAGGCGCCGGCTCGAGGCCGAGCCGTTCGCACGCCAGGCGTTCGAGCTCGGGATCCGTCGCGGCGTAGTTCCCGACCGCCCCGGAAAGCTTGCCGACACGTAAGCCCTCGAGCGACTCGACGACGCGGACGCGTGCCCGCTCGAGCTCGAACGCCCAGACCGCGAGCTTGAGCCCGAATGTCGTCGGCTCCGCATGGACGCCGTGCGTTCGGCCGATCGTCAGCGTGTCGCGGTGGTCCTCGGCTCGCGCGACCACCGCCGCGAACGCTTGCTCGAGCCCCTCGACGACGAGCGCGCCCGCGTCCCGGACCTGGAGCGCAAGCGCCGTGTCCACCACGTCGCTCGAGGTCAGCCCGTAGTGGAACCAGCGACCGTCCTCGCCCAGCTGCTCGGCGACGGCGTCGACGAACGCCGCGAGGTCGTGGTGCGTCCGGGTTTCGATCTCCGCGACGCGGTCGGCCGACGGCGCGACGGCCCGCTCGCGGATTCGCGCCGCCGCATCGGCAGGCACGACGCCGAGCTCGGCCCACGCGTCGAGTGCCGCGACCTCGACCTCGAGCCAGCGCGCGAGCTTGCCCTCGTCCGACCAGATGGAGGCCATGGCCGGGCGCGAGTAGCGGGCGATCACCCGTCTCAGTCTAGAAGGCGCTCAGGCTGGTCCCGTCGGCGGCCCGACGCCCTGCGCGAGGATCCGCGCGGCGAGGATCGCGGCGTTCCGCGCGCCGTCGACGGAGACGCACGCCACCGGGACGCCGGGCGGCATCTGGACGATCGCGAGCAGCGCGTCGAGGCCGTCGAGCACGCTCTTGCTCGAGCGCAGCGGCACGCCGATCACCGGCAGCTCGCTGTAGGCCGCGACGGTCCCGGGCAGCGCGGCCGCCATGCCGGCGCCCGCGATCAGCACGCGCACGCCGCGGAGCGCGGCCGTCGAGGCGTACTCGGCTACCGCGCGCGGGTCGCGGTGCGCCGACATGACCTTGAACTCGTGCGAGATCCCGCGGGCATCGAGCTCCTCGAGCGCGGGCTCCATCGCCTCGCGGTCCGACTCCGACCCGACGAGGATCCCGACGAGCGGGCCCGGCTCCTCGAACTCGTCGAGCATCGCGAGCGGCGCGGGCAGCGTCTCCCGCGCCGGCGCCGCGCGCGGCTCACCGTGCAACGCCGGCCTCCTCCGCTGCGATGTCCCGTCGGTACTGCATCCGCGGAAACGTAATGCGCTCGCAGGCGGCGTACGCGGAGCTTCGCGCCTCGGCGAGGGTCGCACCGCGCGCGGTGACGTTCAGCACGCGTCCGCCGTTCGTGACGAGCCGCCCGTTCCGGACCGCAGTGCCCGCGTGGAACACGAGCGCGCCGGCCGCCTTCGCTTCCTCGACCCCCTGGATCGGCCCGCCGGAGTCGGTGCGCTCGGGGTACGAGCCACCTGCGAGCACGACGGTGACGGCCGCCTCGTCTCGCGCCCCGAGGTCGGTTTCGGCGAGGTCACCGGCGGCTGCGGCTGCCAGCGCGCCGAGCAGGTCGCCTTCGAGGCGGGGCATGATCGACTGCGTCTCGGGGTCGCCGAACCGGCAGTTGAACTCGAGCACCTTCACGCCGCTGTTGGTCAGCATGAGCCCGGCGTAAAGGAGCCCGATGAACGGCGTTCCGCGCCGCGCGAGCTCCTCGAGCACGGGCGCGTGCACCGTCGCGACGATCTCGGAGAGACGGTCGGCATCGATCTCGGCGACCGGCGAGTAGGAGCCCATCCCGCCGGTGTTCGGCCCCTCGTCGTGGTCGGCCAGACGCTTGAAGTCGCGCGCCGGCGCGAGCGGCAGGGCGCGCGCGCCGTCGCAGATCGCGAACACGGACAGCTCCTCGCCTTCGAGCAGCTCCTCGATCACGACCTGGCCGCCGGCCCGCGCGGCCGCCTTGAGCCCGCCCTCGAGCTCGGCGGCCGTATGGCAGACGAACACACCCTTCCCGGCCGCGAGGCCGTCGAGCTTCACGACACATGGAGATCGTGCGACCGACAACGCTGCGGCTGTCGGCACGCCGGCGACCCGCATGACTTCCTTCGCGAAGCTCTTCGACCCCTCGATGCGGGCAGCCGCGGCGCTCGGCCCGAAGACCGCGATCCCGGCGTGGCGGAGCTCGTCGGCGACACCGGTGACGAGCGGCGCCTCGGGGCCGATGACGACGAGCCCCGCGTCGAGCGTCCGCGCGAGCGAGAGCAGTCCCTCGGCGTCGTGCGCGCGCACCGGGTGACATTCGCCGAGCTCCGCGATCCCGGGGTTCCCGGGCGCGGCGTGGATCTCGACGCCCTCCGTCTGCGCCAGGCGCCACGCGAGCGCGTGCTCGCGCCCGCCGGAGCCGACGAGCAGGACCCTCACGCAGCCGCCGCGGCGCCCGTGCGCGCGAGCACGCGTTCGCGCTCGGCGCCCGTTCCGACGAGGACTACGTCGACCTCTAGCTGCCTCTCGACGAACTCGACGTAGCGGCGCGCCGCGTCGGGGAGGTGGGCGAAATCCTCGACGTTCTCGATCGGATCCGACCACCCGGAAAGAGTCTCGTACAGCGGCCGGCAGTGGTGAAAGTCGCTCTGGTGGGCCGGGAACTCGTCGGTCTCGGCGCCGCTCTCGAGCCTGTAGCGCGTGCAGACGGGCAACTCCGCGAACGAGGAGAGGACGTCGAGCTTGGTCAGCGCGAGCGAGTCGATGCCGTTGACACGGACCGCGTACCGCAGCGCAACGAGGTCGAGCCAACCGCAGCGGCGCTCGCGTCCGGTCGTGGTGCCGAACTCGTGGCCGAGCTCGCGGACCCGCTCCTGGTCCGGGCCCTCGATCTCCGTCGGGAACGGCCCCGCGCCGACCCGGGTGACGTACGCCTTCGCGACGCCGAGGACGGTGTCGATGCGGTTTGGCCCGATGCCGAGCCCCGTGGCCGCCGCGCCCGCGAGCGGATTCGACGACGTCACGAACGGATACGTCCCGTGGTCGAGGTCGAGCAGGGTGCCCTGGGCGCCCTCGCACAGGACAGACTCGCCGTCACGGAGCGCACGGTCGACGAGCAGCGAGGTGTCCGCGACGTACGGTCGCAGTCGTTGGGCAAAGCGCTCGTACCGCTCGGCCACGTCCTCGAGGATGAGCGGGTCGACGCCGTAGACGCGCTCCAGCCAGACGTTCCTCTCGGCCAGCGCGACCTCGATCTTCTGACGCAGGATCTTGGGGTCGAGGAGGTCCTGCACGCGGATCCCGAGGCGTGCCGCCTTGTCGGCGTAGCACGGCCCGATGCCGCGGCGGGTGGTGCCGATCTTCAGCTTCCCGAGCCGCCGCTCGCTCGCCTGGTCGAGCGCGACGTGCCACGGCATGATTACGTGGGCGTTGCCGGAGACGCGAACGGTCTGCGTCGAGACACCGCGCGCCTCGAGCTCGTCGAGCTCGCGCACGAAGGTCTCCGGGTCGATCACGACGCCTGCCCCGAGCACGCACGTCTTGCCGGACAGGATTCCCGACGGCATGTGATGGAACTTCCACTTCTCGCCGTCCGCGATCACGGTGTGGCCGGCATTCGGACCACCCTGGTAGCGTGCGACGATGTCCGACTCACGGGCAAGCAGGTCGACGACCTTGCCCTTCCCCTCGTCGCCCCACTGCGCCCCGACGATCACCGTGGCAGGCACGAATTCTGAGTCTGCCAGACCGACCGGCCTACGGAAGCTTCCCGAGGCCTGCGGCACTCATCGTCTTCCGGGCTCGGTCCGTACCGATCGCGGCGGATGCGGGCTTTGCCTGCCGTCCGCACAGGAACGAATGCAGTCAACGCGTGACCCGCGTGGAATCGTGGATGGCTCACGGAGCGGACCGGATGTCACGCGGCAGCGAGATCCGCAAACTTCGCGTAGCGCTTGAGGAACGAGACCTTTTCGATCCCCGTGGGGCCGTTGCGATGCTTCGCCAGGATCACCTCGGCGAGGCCCTGGTCGGGCGAGTCGTCGTTGTAGTACTCGTCCCGGTAGATGAACGCGACCAGGTCGGCGTCCTGTTCGATCGAGCCGGACTCGCGCAGGTCGGACAGGATCGGCCGCTTGTCGTGCCGCTGCTCGACGGCGCGCGAGAGCTGGCTCATGGCCAGGATCGGGACGTCGAGGTCGCGCGCGAGGATCTTGAGGTTGCGCGAGATCTGGGAAACCTCCTGGACGCGATTCTCGACGCTGGCGCCCGAGGTCATCAGCTGGAGGTAGTCGACGATGATCAGTCCGAGCGTCGGCTCCTTCGACTTGAGCCGGCGCGCTTTGGAGCGAATCTCCATCATCGTGATCGAGCCGGTGTCGTCGACGTAGATGGGCGCCTTCGCAAGCTTGTCGCACGCGGCAGTGAGGCGCGGCCAGTCGTCGGGAGCGAGCTTGCCCGAGCGCAGCCGCTGCGACTCGACCTTCGCCTCGCTGCACATGAGCCGCTGCGTCACCTCCGCCTTCGACATCTCGAGCGTGAACAGTGCGACGGGAATCTGGTGCCGAATCGCGATGTTGGCTCCGATGCAGAGCCCGAACGCCGATTTGCCCATGCTGGGGCGGGCGGCGACGATTACGAGGTTCCCGGGCTGGAAGCCCGAGGTCAGCCTGTCGACGTCCCGAAACCCGGACGGAACCCCCGTGATCTCCTCGCCGGCCTCGTAGAGCGCGGTGATGCGTTCGAAGCTCTCCTTGAGCAGCGCCTCGATGTGGGAGAACTCGGTCGAGACCCGGCTCTGCGAGAGGTCGAAGACGATCTGCTCGGCGCGGTCGACGAGGTCGGCGGGCTCGCCCACCCGCTCCCAGCCCAGCGTAGAGATCTCGCTGCCCGCCCGGATGAGGCCGCGGAGTGTGGCCATCTCGCGGACGATCCGCGCATAGTGAGCCGCGTTCGCGCTGGCAGGCACGAGCGCGGCGAGCTCGTGGATGCGGCTCCGACCGCCCGCGTCCTCGAGCTCTCCGCGCTGCTCGAGCTCGTCGACGAGCGTGATCGCGTCGACCGGCTCGCCTCGGGCGTACAGTGCGAGCGCCGCCCGATAGATCTTGCCGTGGCTCTCGCGGTAGAAGTCGCCGGCGTCCAGGATCTCGCTGACCGCCCCGATCGCGCCGGGGGATAGCATCATCGCCCCGAGAACCGACTCCTCAGCGTCGAGATTCTGCGGGGGGATCGGGGCGGCCTGCGAGAGCTGGGCGAGCTGGGCCACGTCGGGATTCAAGACGTCTGAAACGGCCCTTGCAACCGGTGGAAAGCTCGGTGCGAAAGGTCCGCGGTCGCGGGTCGAAAACCCCCGTTGTGCAGGAGTTCGGAACGCATGTTCGCCCCATTGTCCCCAGCGGGCCGGACGTCGTCCCCAGAATCCGCACACAGCTGGGGATCCCGAACTCTCTGCTAAGAGCGAGATTTTTGCGCGCTTATCCACAGACGGTGGATCCGCGTGTGGAAGGATCGTTGCGGTGTCGGCGCGGTTCTACGCGGGCCGGTCGTCGGCGCCGACCGCCTCGTCGACCGTGCGGTCGAACGCGTCCTCGGGCACCTCGGGCACGGCCTCCTCGACGGCCGTGTCGCCCTCGACAGCCGGCGGCTCGCCCGCTGCGGGCTCGGCGTGCGCGGCCCCGGCGTTCGCAGCCTCGGCCTCGTCGATCTCCTCGACGGCGGCCTCGAGCACGTCGACGCCGCCGTCCTCGGCCGCCGCCTCCTGTTCTGCGACCTCCTCGGCCGCCGCCATCGCCTCGAGCTCCTCTTCGGGCGGCAGCTCCCCGCCCTCGGGGACGACCAGCGTCTTGACCTCGACCTCGACTCCCTCGAAGACGGTGATCGGCACCTGGTAGCGCCCGATCCGCTTCAGCGGTTCGTCGAGCCCGATCTTCCGTCGGTCGACGCGGACCTTCCGGGTCCGCCAGAGCTCGTCTGCGATGTCGGTCGGCGTCACGGAGCCGAAGAGCGAGCCGGTCGGCCCAGCCTTCATGTCGAAGCTGAGCACCGTCTTCCGCAGCACCTCCGCGATGTCCGCGGCCTGCTCGGTGTTCCGCGCCTCCTGCCGGCTGCGCACCTCGTCGCGCTTGCGCAACTGGGCGACCCGGCCGGGCGTCGCCTCCTCCGCGAGCCGCCGTGGCAGCAGGTAGTTCCGAGCGTAGCCCCGGGCGACGTCGACGATCTCGCCGCGCAGCCCGACCTTGTCCACGTCGTTGAGGAGGATGACTTCCACGGCTATCAGTTCGTGACGTACGGCAGCAGCGCCATCTCGCGCGCTCGCTTGATCGCGACCGACACCTGGCTCTGGTGGCGGCGGCAGGTCCCCGTGATCCGGCGCGAACGGATCTTCCCCTTCTCGGAGACGTAGCGGCGGAGCTGGTTGTAGTTCTTGTAGTCGACCTCGTCGATCTTCTCGCGGCAGAAGTAGCAGTTCTTCCGCCGGGGGCCGCCGGGCACGCCGCCCGGTGGCTTCCGCCGCTTGCTCTCGCGCTCTCTGGGTGGTGCCATCAGTCTCCTTAGAACGGGATGTCGTCGTCGGCGCCCTGGCCGAAGTCGGCGCCGGCGCCGGCGTTCGCGGGCACGAACTGCCGCTCGCCTCCGCCGCCCTCGCCGCCGTCGCGGCTGCCGAGGAACTGGACGTTGTCGGCGATGATCTCGACCGCCTGCCGCTTCGAGCCGTCCTGCGCCTCCCACTCGCGCCAGTCGAGCCGGCCGTCCACGCCGATGGGGCGGCCCTTGGAGAGGAATTGCGCGCAGCTCTCTGCCTGGTTGCCCCAGACGGTGACGTCGAAGTAATTCGGCTTGTCGCCCCAGTTGCCCTGGGCGTCCTTGGTCCTGCTGTTCACGGCCACGCGCAGGCTGCAAACGGACGTGCCGCTGGGTGTCTGCCGCAGCTCGGGATCCTTCGTCAGGTTGCCGGTGAGAACGACGCGGTTGATGTTGTTCGCCATGGTCTTACTCCTCCTCCGAGGCGACGCTTACGGGTTCGGGGACATCCTGACTGCGCGACTCGGACGGCGCCATTGGCCGGGCCTGCCCTGTCTCCGGCCGACGGACGGCCATGTGGCGCATGACTCCGTCGGTGATGCGGAGGACGCGCGAGACCTCGGCGAGCATCTCCGGCTCGGTCGTGAAGGTGAGCAGGTGGTAAGCGCCGTCGGGCTTGTGGTCGATCTCGTAGGCGAGCTTGCGCCGCCCCCAGACGTCGTGCGCGTCCCAGGTGCCGCCGCCCTTCTCGATCAGCTCGCGCGTGCGCGTGACGATCTCGGACTGGCGCTCCTCGGGGAGCTCGGGGTCGAGCATGAGCAGGATCTCGTAGTCGATCACGGTGCCGAGTGGCTCCTTCCTTCGGTCTGGGTCGGCCTCACCGGGTTTGCCGCCGCTCGGTACGGCGGTGCGGGTCAGGCAGGAAGAGCGGGCAGTGTAGCATCGCGATTGTGCGCAGAGCCCTCGCATTCCTGGCTGCCGGAGCCGCTCTGGGAGCGGGATTGGCGCGCGCTGTCCGCGGCGAGTCGGCGCCGATGCCAGAGCTCCCGCCGGCGCCCGACCCGCGTGCCGACGAGTTGCGCGACAAGCTGGCCGAGGCCCGCGAGGTCGTGGCCGAGCGCGAGGACGCCGAAGCGGCTGAGACCCCGGTCGACGAGGCCGAGGCAGCTGGCGCGGACCTCGACGAGCGCCGACGCAAGGTCCACGCCGACGGCCACGCTGTCGCCGGCGAGATGCGCCGCCGGGCGAAAAAGGTTTCTGACGCCGACTCAAAATGACCCGTCGTTTCCGGCCGGTCGTTTCAGACGGATGCCCGGCAAAGCCGGCCAGCCTGACGGCGGCACCGCAAGCGGTGCCTAAGCCCGAGGCGGAATGAACCGAGCCACGCCCGCCGCCAGGCCGCGTGCGACCCGGGCCTGGTAGCTCGGGGTCCGAAGCAGCCGCCCCTCCGTCGGATTGGTCATGAACCCGGTCTCGACGAGGATCGCCGGCACGTCGGCCCAGTTGAACCCGGTCAGGTCGGAGCGGCGAGACAGACCCAGATCCCGTGCGCCGGTCGCTGCGACTAGCGATCGCTGCACCGCCTGCGCCGCTCCCGCGCTCGCCCCGTAGACGTCGTCGGTCCAGCCCTTCCGAAGCGCCGGATACAGCGTCGAGACGCCCCGGCGCGACGGATCGCCGGACCCGTCGGCGTGGATCCGCAGCATCAGCGCCGCTCCGCGCCGGTTGCAGAAACGGGCGCGCTCGCTGTTGCCGCCCGGAAAGAGCCCACGGTCGCGCGTCATCACCACGCGGTAGCCGCGGCGCCGGAGCTCCGTTCGCGTCCGCCGCGCGATCGCCAGCACGACCTCGGCCTCGCCGGCAGCGCCGCCACCGTCCTTGATCTTCGTCACGCGCGAGCCGGGGCCGATCGGCTCGTACTGGCGCGCCACCGACGGCACGGTGGCGTGGCCGGGATCGAGACAGATCAACGCAGCGGTGAGCGCCTCGGCGAGCACCGCGCGAGGTTAGCGGCGCCCGTAGAACTCCTTCGCCGACGCCGAGAGGTAGAGCAGCGCGAAGGTCCCGGCCGAGAGGGCGGCGATCACGAGCGACGGGATCACGGCCGAGCCCGGGCCGACGAACGCGTAGATCACGCCGATGACGGCCACCGCGGCCGCGCTCAGCCCGATGAACGCGCGGCCGGCCTTGCTTCCTCGCCCGGTGATGTAGGCCGCGCCCGCGACGATCAGGCCGAGGATGAACGCGCCGCCTCCCACCGAGTCGCCGATCGCGTTCGAGATCAGGAAGCCGATGAACCCGAAGAGCAAGAGCGCGATCGCGAGCGCCCAGGCACTCCACACCGCGATCTGCACAGGCGGCGGGACGCGCTCGACCTCGTCGCCAGGCATCCGGGTTTCGCCCGCCTCGGTCATCGTCGCGGAAGCGTACGGGCGCCAGGCGCGGAAGTCCACTCTGGAGACCGCGCGTACCATCGAGGCTGTGCTCGACCGACTCAGGCGACGTGGCGAGCCGCGCCGGCGGGTTGTCCGCGTGCTCGTGGCGACGGATCGGTCGGAAACGGCGGACCGTGCGGTCGAGTGGGCGGCCGAGATGGCCGCGCGCTACGAGGCCGAGCTGCTCGTCCTGCGGGTGACGCTCGACGGCGACACGGACGCGCTCGAGGCCGATCTCGCCGACTACGCGGGCGCGCTCGGCGAGCGGGTCCGGACGCTCGTCCGACATGCCGAGGATCCGGCCCAGGGCATCTGTCAGGCGGCGCGCGAGGAGGACGCCGACGTCCTCGTCGTCGGGAGCGTCGGCATGCAGGGGCGCAAGGAGTTCCTGCTCGGCAACGTGCCCAACCGCGTCTCGCACAACGCGCCCTGCACCGTCGTGATCGTCAACACCGCCACGGAATGAGACGTCGCTTGTGACCGTCGAGCCCGAGGTCGAGGGCACCCTTCTCGGCCGCGCGGCCCAGATCGGCCGTGTGATGGCCCGGCACGGGCTCCGCGACCGCGGCGGCTCGACCCGCGACCGCGCACGCCAATTCCGCGAGGCGCTCGAGGAGCTCGGCCCGACCTTCGCCAAGCTCGGCCAGGTGCTCTCGACGCGGCCGGACCTGCTGCCGGTCGAGTTCGTCGACGAGCTCTCGTCCCTGCAGGACCGGGTGCCGCCCATGAGCGAGGCCGAGGTCGTGGCCGTCATGGAGGAGGAGCTGGGCGTCCCCTGGGAGGACGTCTTCGAGAGCGTCGACCCCATGCCGCTGGCGGCCGGGACGATCGGCCAGGTCCACAAGGCGCGGCTGGAGACGGGCGACGACGTGGCGATCAAGGTGCAGCGGCCGACCGCCCGCGAGGAGATGCTCCGTGACCTCGGCCTGCTCTCGCTCTTCGCCGAGAAGACGCAGAACCGGCCCGTGTTCCGCCAGGTCGTGGACGTGCCGGCCGTGATCGACCACCTCTCCACGTCGCTCCGCCGCGAGCTCGACTTCACGCAGGAGGCCGCAAACGTCGAGCGCCTGCGCGAGGTCCTGGCGCCGTTCCCCCGCCTCGCCGTCCCGCGTGTCCACGAGCGCTACACGTCGCGCAGGCTGCTCGTGCTCGAGTGGGTCGAGGGCGTGCCGGTGATGCAGGCGCCGCCGGGGGACGCGCGCGCCGAGGCAGCGCGTCAGCTGGTCGAGAGCTACTTCCGCCAGATCCTCGGCGTCGGGTTCTTCCACGCCGACCCGCACCCGGGAAACATGCTCTGGGCCGACGACCGCGTCTGGTTCCTCGACCTCGGCATGGTCGGCGAGGTCCCGCCCGAGACGC
>Ga0126305_10000122_pt1 | contig 34262 bp, 25 predicted proteins | sample Plot26_FD_92536 | JGI IMG/M metagenome (GOLD analysis project Ga0126305, IMG submission 92536) | Serpentine soil microbial communities from UC McLaughlin Reserve, CA, USA - Plot26 | ecosystem: Environmental > Terrestrial > Soil > Grasslands | place: USA: UC McLaughlin Reserve, Lake County... | reverse complement strand
TCCTCGAAGACGAGCAGGGGATTGCGGCGGTAGCGGCGGAGCAGATCGGCCGCGGAGGCGACCACGTCGTCCATCTCCGCGCGCCGGCCGCTGACCAGCGCCGCCTCCACCCGGCCGAGCACCTTCAGGGCCCCCGCCTGGCCGACGTCCGACGGGAAACCTTCGACGACGTCGTGGATCAGCGGGTGGATGCTCTTCAGCCGGCCCGACCTGGACTGCGCCGCCGCCAGGTCGAGGGACGCGAAGACGGCGTCGTAGAGCTTCCCGGCTTTGAGGAACGACTTGCGGGCCGTGTCCAGGAGGCCCGGCGCGTCTTCCAGGTTGCCGGTGAGCGCCGCCACCTTGCCCTCCATCCAGGTGACGTGCGCCATCTGCTCGGAGAAGTCGTCGACGCGGCCGTACATCGCCCGGGCGGAGCGCAGGATGCGCAGCGCCTTGACGGAGTGCCCCAGCCGCGCGTGGCAGACGGCCAGGGCGAGGCGGGCGCGCACGGCCAGGGTGGCGTCCCGGTAGAGGTCGAGCACCTCGCAGGCCCGGGTGAGGGGCAGAGTGGCCCGGTGCACCTGGTCTTCGGCTACGAAGAGGAACCCCAGCTCGGCCAGGCACGCCGCCTCCTCGAGGAGGTCCGCGTTCTCGTTGTAGATCAGGGCCGCCCGCCAGAGCAGGCCCGAGTCCTCGTCCTCCTGCCCCTGGTCCCGCCGTAGCGCCGCGAGCATCTGGCAATAGAAGGCGCGCTCGACGGCGTCCGGCGGACAGGTGAGGTGGGACACGGCCTGCCGGAAGTGCTCCTCCGCCGCCAGCCGGTCTTTCGCGAGCCGCCGGGCGTTGCCCATCAGCACGCAGGCGCGGGCCTTGACGTCGTTCACGTGACCGGCGCACTCCACTGGATAGCGTTGAACGGCCACCCGGAAGGCCAGGCGCGCCCGCTCCTCCGACAGCGCCAGCTCGGCGGGCTGGAAGGCCCAACTCTCCTCCAGCAGCAGGTCCGCCAGCTTCAGGTTGCCGTAGCCCGGGCCGCCGGCGAGCGCGGCCCGCTGGTCGGCGGGGCTGTCGAGCAGCCGGTCGAGCAGCCGCCTCGCCTCGGCGTTCTGCTCCTGCATCTCGCGGATCAGGCCCGGCGTCCGCTCCTCCAGCTCCCGCAGGAGGCGGTCGTAGGCGGGATCGCCGGCGAAACGGGCCCCGTGCCGCTCGCGGCGCAGGCGTTCCTGCGCGGCGCCCTGGCAGGCGGTGCAGTCCAGGAGGTGGAGCAGCCCCTCGGCCTGGCCCTCGCCCAGCTCGTCCAGAAGCTCCGCCGTCCTCTCTTCATGGTCCACCAGCTCCAACATGGCCGTTCTCTCCTCGAGCGTCTCCGCTCTGTCCAGACCGCGGTTTCGGTCTACATCAGCAAGCCGCACAGCGCCTCCAGGTGCTGCGTCACCGCCTCTCGATCCCCGGGAGCCAGCCGTTTCCCGGCCGGCGCCACTCCCGTCACCAGCTCGTCGATCGAGACGCCCAGCACCCTTCCCAGGGGGCCAGCATCTCGAAAGGCGGCGCATTCAAGCCCCTCTCCCAGTTGCCGATCCGCGGCCGGGGAGCTCCCAGCCTCTTCGCCAGATCGCATCTCGACCATCCCTTCTGCGTTCGAAGCCGTACGATCCGGAGGCCAAGCTCGGCGAGCAGATCGTCCCGCGGGTCTTCTTCATCCAGGACTTCCAGGGCTTCGACACCCAAATCAACACATTCCGATAACGACGTAGACATCTTCGGTATCTCCCGTTGTTGAAAGCAGTCTACGGGAGGCTCGAAGCGTGCGTCTAGTCCCTTGGTGAAGATTCCGTCAACGAAATTGACAGTTCCGGTGCATGGCGGCTATTTTCCTCCTTCCGGCAACGGTCCATCGCCTCCTGGTGCGGGTTTCGGAGACGAAGTGTTCCTTCCGGCATGGGTGCGGAAGAATCTCGGACGCGGGCGCAAGAAATCTTTTCTCGCGTGCCAAACTTGAAGGCCTTTGCAAGGAGGAGAGAGATGACTCAGCGCTGCCTTCGACGAGCCGCCGCCGCCGTGGCCCTGGCCATGGTCCTGGGATTCACCGCTCCCGCTCACGCCGCCGGCCGGCAGGTGCCGTCGGATGGGTGGGGATGGATTGCGGAGGCGTTCCAGTGGATTGCCCGCGTGTGGACGGCGGGTGAGGGTGGGAAGGAGGAGCCGGGGCTGAAGGCTGGGATGGGTATCGACCCCAACGGCGTGGTGGCGCCCGTGCCGCCGCCCCCTCCCAGCTCCGACGCTGGCTACGGGATCGACCCCGACGGCTAGGAGTCTGCACGGCTGGGGTGTGGACGTTTGGAGGTCTGGGTGAATGGGGGCGTTTTCCCCGCTCCGGAGACGCCCCGACGTCCCCGTGGCCGCCGAGGCGGTGTCGTATCGGGGATGGGGCGTCTCGGCGCGGGGGCGGAAGGGGGAGAGATCCGCCCGACCTCCTGGCGGTGTATTTCCGTTCCCTCTTTCTTCTTTCTTGTGCGAGAATCGCGGTTCCTAAAAGGAGGCGACTTGAGCGAAGACCCAAGCCGGGAGCAGGAAGAGGTGCGCAAGGTCCTCAAGGCTTTGGAGAAGAAAGATTCGAACGGCGTACCGGCCATAGCCCGGACCGTAAGCCCGCTCGCGCGGATAAAGGCCCTCCTCGAGTGGAGCTGGCGCCTTCGCCATGAAGATCCGCCTCAGATGGTTCAATTCGCTCTGTACGCGACGTTGGTCGCAGACGAGCTCGATGCCCGGCGGTACGGAGTGGCGCAGATTTTCGACATCCAGGCCCGTGCCTACGCCGAGCTCGGCAACGCCTATCGCGTGCAGGACCGGCACTACGATTCGGCGAAAGCCTTGGGCCGTGCCCGGGAGCTCTTCGAGCGTGGCGCGCGCGACAGGACCCTTGAAACCCGGCTTCTGGAACTCGAAGGGTCCCTGGCCGCTGATCGCCGCCAATTCGGACGCGCTTCGGAAAAGCTTCTGAGGGTCCTCGAGTTTTACGAGCAGCAAGGCGACTTCCATCTCGCCGGCCGGACGCTGGTCAAAATCGGCCTCTACGCTGGCTATGCGGGCGATCATGAAAAAGGCATCGCCCTGTTAAAAAAGAGCTTGGCGCTCGTAGATGAAGAGCGCGACCCGAGCCTCGCGTGTGCGGCGGCCCACAACTTGATCTTGCTTTTCCTGGATACCGGACGTTTCTGGGAAGCGAAAAAGGTCCGCCTCCTCTACTCGCGCCATCTGGCCGAAGCCAGAGGACGCGTCAATGAGATCAAGTTCCGTGCCTTGGACGGCCTCATCGATGCCGGCCTGGGAAATCATGTCCGGGCTGAAGCTATCTTTCGTGAGGTCCGAGAAGGTTTTGAAGAGGTAGGCCGCCACTATCATGCCGCCATCGCCGGCCTCGACCTCACGGCTGCCCTCCTAGCCCAGGGAAAATCCGAAGACGCCACGATCACGGCCTTCGAAGCCGAGGAGGTCTTCATAGGCCTCCAGATCCAACGCGAAGCCCTACAAGCGGTGATCCTGCTCCGCGACGCCTTCCGGGCGCAGACCGCGACGCTCGAGATGGTCCAGGAGGTGGCAGGCTTCCTGCGGCGGCTCGAGATCGAACCGGCCCTTCGTTTCGAAGGACGGGCCTGGGAAGACCCTGACCGGTAGGTACCTAGCCGCTGAGCCGGGCGAACATCTTCGCGAACACTTTTGCCACGATCCGCTCGAGCTCTTTCTCGAGCGGCGAAGTTTCCCCGGATTCGGGCGGCTCCGCCGAGGCCGGAACAGCCGCCGCTCCGAGCGCCTCCCGCAGGCGCGACACCTCCGGCTTGACGGGCGCCTGCATGGGCGGAAAGGCCAGGCGGAAGACCTCTTCCGGCTCCAGGCCGATGGCCTCCGCGATCTCGGCCACGTGATCGAACCGCAAGTCCATGGCTCCCGAGAAGAGCCTGGACAGGTATCCGCGGGAGACTCCAAGCCGCTTCTCCACTTCGCGGTGGGTGAGCCCCACCGCCCGGATCGAGGTTCTGAGAACGCCGATCATGTGCTGGGTCTGAGACTTCATTGAACCAGGAGCCTACCTGATCCGGCGACAGGGATCAAGATCAGCGTACTTGGAATAGGAGATTGACAGAATCCGTGCATAGAGATAGAACTTGGTCCAGTCGGTCGCGTGGCCACGGTACTTGTTCCGGAGGGGCACGCCGAATCGGAGGATTCATGGACACGGAGCTGTCGGAATTCGAGACGACGCTGGAGAAGCAGGGGAAGACGCTGTGCTTTCCCCTGGACGAATCCCTGGAGGCGGCCTTGCGGCGGCACGGGTTCGAGGAAGGGCAAGGGGTTGTCATGCGGCTCGCGCCGGAGAGGCTGGAGATCCGGCCGCGGAGGTCGCCGGAGGCGATCCGGGACAAGCTTCTGGGCGCCGCCGGGGAGGTCAAGGAGCTCCGGGAAAGGATCCTGGCGTTCATGAAGGATCTGCCGCAGGCTTCGGACGAGGAGCTGGAGGAGGACGGCAGCCTGGAAGGTGAGCTCCTGGGGATGCTGGAGTGCCTCGTCGAGGACAATCTCACTCCCGCCATCGTGAAGTTGGAGTCCGTCGTGAAGCTCGGGCCGCTCTCGGCTTCGAACCGCCTCGCCCCTGCGGCGGGGCCGGAAGGGAAGGTGAAGAGCTGGAAACCCAGGCGGAAGGACGGCGCCTGAAGGCGGGCGGTCCCGCAACCCTGGCGGCCGGTCCGCCAGACCAGGCGATGGTTTCGCCGGCCCCGGCGGGCCTGCTTGTAGCCCTGGCGAGCCGGCGGTAGAGGCTGGCGAGTTGCTCGCCAGCCTCGGCGAAGCTTCCTGAGACCTTGGCGGGTCGACGGCCTGCCCTGGCGGACCGGCCGCCAGCCTTGGCCGGACGACCACCGGCTCTGGCGACACTCCCGCCAGCCTCGGCGGATCTGCCGCCAGCCCTGGCGAGGGTTCCGCTGGCGAAGCGCCTGGCACCTCCCTCCGCGGGGTCTCCGCCGCCCGGAAGGGCGCCAACTGAATTTGAGAAATGCAGCGAACAGATGATAAGCTGCCCCCAAGCCTCTCGCAGACTGTTGGTGGCTTCTCACAACGGGGGCTCGCTCCGATTCCTGGTCGGTTTCTACGCCTCAGGAGGGTCTCGACATGAGTTATCTGAATGCGCTCAGGCTGCATTTCGCAGGGCGGTTCCAGGCCAATGTGTCCACGGTCAACAACGACCCGGCGCATTTCGACAACGCCATTTTTCAGCCCAGCTATCAGCAGATGGAGGGGCCTGGGATGAATCCGCCCAACGGCTGGTTCAACCCGCAGGGCGATGCGGCGTGGAGGCTTCTCGGCTGTCGCGTGACGTCGGCATGGACGCCGTTGGGCGCGGTGGCGGCCGGCGACCCGGTGCTCAACGCCATCGTCGCCGATTCCGACAGCCAGGCTCCAGCCAAGCTGGTTGATCTCGACAGCGAGCAGCAACTGGTGTCCGAAGTCTGGGGCCTTCAGGTGCGCATCGCCAATGCCGAGGGCACCACGCTGATGGCTGGCAGTTTCGAACCTGCCGCTTTCATCGACATCTGGGATCGCTCCACCGCGTCGAGCGGCGGCGACACCATCGCCGGGGCGATGTATCAATCGGTGCTGACGAATCTGCAGTGGGCCGATGTGTCGGCCTCGGCGTTCCTCACCGCGTTGAAGCAGGCCGCGAGCGACGGCGTGCTGTCGATCAAGTTCAACGTCGACACTTTCAACATGGATTTCACGTCGCCCGACTTCATGACCGGGCGTATCGTCGGCACGATCGGTCCGGCGACGCTCGAGGAACCGCAGCACCTGCTGATCGGCCGCCAGTTCATGGCCGCGGCCGGCTCCGGCGGGAACTTCTTCAAGCCGGCGGGCGGCATCAACTTTTTTGCGGGTGTCGTCGACCCGTCCGCCGGGTGCATCTATCTCGACCTCGGCAACGCGCTGACCACCGGCGCCGGCGACGCGATCAACGATCAGGGCGATCTCACCCTCGGCGTCTACGACCCGCTGCTGTCGCCGTCCAATCCCGCTGGCAGCATGATTCCGGTTGGCACCCTTCCGTCGAAGGGAGCCGGTGGCTACGCCTCCGACCCCGAATGGTACGCGCGCACCGCCGGCATCGTCGTGCTGCCGATCGCGGCAACGCTGCTTCCGCGCGTACAGACGTCACCGCTGGCCCTGTCGGGCACGGGGAACGTCTTCATCAGCGAATGGAGCAGCGGCGCTTTCGTCCGCGCGGACCGCTTCGTGTATCGGCTCAGCCCGGGCGATCTCGTCGAGATCCCGACCTACGCCATGCAATGGGGGCAGCCGCTCGCCGGGGTTGAGCTCTCCTTCCCGCTCGACCCCTCGCAACTCCAGCCGGGCAGCGGCTTTCCGTACGTCGCGCCCAGCCCACCCGTCGCGACGCCGGCCACGGCGCTCACCTTCGACGCCACGGTTACAACGGATGGCAACGGTCGCGCCGTGCTGGGTCTCAGCGTCACGGATCCCGGCACGCCGCGCTGGTTCAACAACGGCACCGACTACGGCATTGACGGACAGGTCTATGGCATCCGTCCCGGCTTCGCGAATGGGGCCCAATACAGCGGGCCAATCAGTCCATGGAACTTCGTGAGCATCCTGCTCTGGAGCGGCTTCACGCCATCCACGCCGGTAACCTGGACCGACATGCAGCCGATCTTCCAGCAGTACGCCAACCTTTACCCGGTGATGAACCGGTTCCTGAACCTCGCCGACTATAAGTCGGTGGTCGCCAACGCCAACCTCCTCCTGCTCGCGTTCGGACTTGATCCGGCCGACCCCAACGCGATGCCGGTGACACGCGACCTGTCGCCGGCCAAGCGACAGTCGATCCTCGCCTGGTTGAAGGACCCGCTGCCCGGCGTTGCGCCAGCGCCGAAGGCTACAGCTCCGGCCGCCGCCGCGATGCCAGACGCCACGCCGGCCGTGGCGCCTGCCATGGCGATACCGCAGGGCGGCAAGGCTGCCGCAGCCGCACGCCGGCTTTTTCTGCAGACGCGATAAGGAGAGACCCCAAATGATCCTTCTAAAACGTTCGATGATCGAAGGTCTGCAGGGGCCGGCGATCACTCCTCAGAGCGTATGCGACTCCCTGCAGAGCGCGATCGAGCTGGAGCATGCGACGATCCCCGTCTACCTGTACGCGCTGTACTCGCTGGACGCCGACCTCAACGCGGAGATTGCCGAAGTCATCGAGTCGGTCGTCATCGAAGAGATGCTGCACATGACGCTTGCCTCCAATGTGCTCAACGCGCTGGGCGGTTCGCCGCAAATCGATGGACCCTCTTTCATCCCGAGCTATCCGGGCCCGCTGCCCGGCGGCGTCGATAGCGACCTCACCGTCAACCTGGCGCCGTTCTCGATGATCCAACTCGAAACGTTCCTGCAGATCGAACAGCCCGAGGATCCGCTCAACATCAAGGCCCTGGCCGCTCCAGACGACAGCATCACGATCGGCGAGTTCTACACGGCCATCTCCGACGCGATTGCCGTGCTCGGCAACGGCGCCTTCGTCAATCCTCCGCGCAATCAGGTCGGGCCGGACCTGATGCGGGAATCGGTCGTGGTGGTGAATGTAGCCACCGCGCAGCAGGCCATCACCACGATCATCGAACAGGGAGAGGGCACGACGACTTCGCCGGAGGAAGTGGTCGGCGACGGCTACGCGCACTACTACCGCTTCATGCAGATCAAGAAGGGCCATCTCCTGGTGCCTGCACCGGGCAGCAATCCGCCATGGGCCTACGCCGGCGCGCCGTTGACGTTCAACCCGGCCGGCGTGTACAACCTTCCGGTGAACCCGGCGCTATCGCCCTATCCTCCTGGTTCGGCGCAGGCGTTCGCCAACGACAACTTCAACTATGCCTACACCAGCCTGTTGTTTGCGTTGCATGCCCTGTTCAACGGAGACTCGTCGCAGGCCCGGTTCAATCGGGCGATCGGTTTGATGATGTCGTTGAAGGGACAGGCGAAGGCGATGGCGGCCGGCATTCCGAACCCCGCCGTCGTTACCGGGCCGAGCTTCCAGTATCAGCCGGTAAACCCGCAAGACGTGGCACCTTCTTCTTGAGAAGGAGAGGCGCGGCGGGCTCTGAAACTTCCGCCCGTTCCAGGCGTATCTGGCTCTCCATGAGGGAGATCCTGCGCATGCGTAACGCGATGCTCGCCATCCTGTTGACCCTGTTCGTCTCGACCACCGCCGCCGTCCGCGCCGAGGACGCCCCAAAGGGCGACAAACCGCCAGGCGACAAGGGCGCGGAGAAGGCCGCGGCGGCGCCAGCCGCACCCCGCAAGTTCGTCACCCGCCACCGCTTCACCGCCGGCGGAGTGGACATCCCCTACACCGCCACGGCGGAGGACATCGACCTCAAGGACCGCGACGGCAAGCCCACGGCGCGCTTCTTCACGATCTCCTACATCGCGGAGGGTGTGAAGCGGCAGGAGGACCGGCCGATCACGTTCTTCTTCAACGGCGGGCCGGGCTCCTCCTCGGTCTGGCTGCACCTCGGTTTCGTCGGCCCCAAGCGCATCGACATCCCGAGCGACGCGCAGGACCCGGGCGCGCCGCCCTACCGGCTCAAGGACAACCCGTCGAGCCTGCTGCGCTTCACCGACCTCGTCGAGGTCGACCCGGTCGGCACCGGCTTCAGCCGCGCGCTCGGCGAGAAGAAGGACGCCGACTTCTGGGGCTACGACGAGGACGCCGACTCCGTCGCCAACTTCATCCGCGCCTTCCTCACCGTGCACAACCGCTGGAACTCGCCCAAGTACATCCTCGGCGAGAGCTACGGCGGCATCCGCGGCTCGATGCTCATACCGCGGCTTCAGGGGCAGATGAACATCGGCCTCAACGGCGTGATCCTCATCTCGCCGGCGATCAACATGGGCGCCCTGCCTTTCGATACCGGCGGCAACGATCTCACTTACGTCACGCACCTGCCGACGCTCGCCGCGACGGCGTGGTACCACAAGAAGCTCCCCGATTCCTGGCCGAGCCTGCAGGCGCTGCTCACCGAGGTCGAGCAGTTCGCCTCCGGCGAGTACCTGCAGGCCCTCTTCCGCGGCGATTCGCTCTCGGCGGCGGAGAAGGGGCTTGTCGCCGACAAGCTGCACCGCTACACGGGCGTGTCCAAGCCGTACATCCTCAACAGCGACCTGCGCCTCTACGCGCCCCGCTTCGCCAAGGAGCTGCTGCGCGACGAGGGGATGGCCACAGGCTTCCTCGACAGCCGTTACGCGCAGAAGGAGCTCGACAAGGCATCGGAGTTCCCCAACAGCGACCCGTTCGAAGCCAAGACGGGGCCGATCTACGTCTCGCTCTTCAACCAATACCTGCGCAATGAGCTCGGCGCCGACATCCAGGAGCCCTACCTGCCCCAGAATGGCGAGGCCGGCCAGAGCTGGAAGCGGCGGAAGAACTCGGACGGCGCCTTCGCCGGCTTCGTCGACGTCACCGGCGACCTGGCGCAGGGCACCAAGGACAACGAGGCGCTGCGCGTGTTCACCGCCAGCGGCTACTACGATCTGGCGACGTCCTACTTCGCAAATGGCTACATGCTGCACCACAGCGGCATCGACCCGGCGCGGATGACGATCCGGAACTACCCGGCGGGGCACATGATGTACCTCCACCAGGATTCTCTCGAGCAACTGTCGAGAGACATCGGGGAGTTCATCCAGAACTAGCTACGGCTCCGCAAAGATGACGTCGAACGTCGGCCAGGTATGCACGGCCCCCGAGGGCGTGCGCATTCTCGAGCTGGACACGTATCGGAACCAGTTGCCGAAGGAATCCACGATTCTGGTCGTCCGGTAGGCGTACTCGAGAGACACGACGCCGACCTCGGCGAGCCCGTGGATTTCAATGGGCTGGCTGATGCCGTCCCTGTTGGTGTCCACCCAGGCGCAAAGAGAGTGGAAAAGCGGGTCGGCGGCATCGACCTTGCCATCCCGGTTCCCCCCGAGCTGCCGCTCGTCGAGCTCGGCGAGAGCTCGGTATCCGACTTTCGCGCGATTGCCGGAAAGGAGACGGGTCGCGTATCCGAAGAGCTCCGCGCCATTGTCGATGACGCCGTTGCCATTACGGTCCAGGCAAAGGAAGGCGTCGTCGTCGCCGGACCGCGTCCAGGCGATGCTGTCGAGACTTCCGTCGGCGTCGATGTCGAAGTCGACCGGGAGGTCTGGGCCGGAAAGATGAAAACCGTCCCGCTCCAGGTCGAGGAGGATCGGGCAGTTCTCGTCGGGGACGTCGGGCTCGGGAGTCTCTACCGGCGGAATGCACTGGGCAGGGGCGAACAGGAGGATATGAAGATTGTAAGCGTTCGCATGCGCTCCCAGGCGCGCCTCGTAACAACGGTCGAACTCACCTTCCATGTCTCCAGTGCGGCTATTGGCGTAGCCGTTGTCAAATACGACGGAAGCATGGAATCGCAGGACCGAGCTTTCGTCGATGACATCGTGCCCGAGGATGACGGGCTCGTAGACTCTCCGGCCTCTGCCATCGTAGAGAACGCCCCGTGCAAAGGAGCTCACGACAGGCTGCCGAAAGACGATGCGCGCGCTCAGAGTCAGCTCAGGGTCGATGAAGTGGCCACCCTGGGCCTCGAGGCTCCCGGAGCCGGCGAGGAGCAGCAGGCTTCCCAGGGCAGCCCGGCGAAGGGAAACCGATCCCCGAGTCATCGGCAGCCTCTTTCCTGAAAGCGCAGATCCGCGGCGGTCTTCTCGTCGAAACGGTACGCTTTGACCGCGGAGGGGGCAACGCCCACGTAGAGCAGGCGAAGGAAGGCTTCCTCGCCAAACTCGGCCTTCGCCGCGGCGATCGCCGCGGCCCGCGTCCGGCACCAAACGAGATCCTCGCCGTCTTTCATGGAAGGCGGGGAAGGAGAACGGGCCTGCTCTTCGTCTTGCCGCTGGAGCTTCAGGAAGGGAGCCGCCGCCTTCTCCAGCCGGGTCCACAGATCCTTGCCGAAACCGAGGGCCGCCGCGCGGTCCTCGATCTTCCGTCTCGACTCACGCCGGCTCTCTTCATCCCCGGAAAAGGCGCGCGTCATCAAGGTATGAAAGAGCTCCCAGGTCAGGAAGAGCTCAGGCGTCTTGCTACCCTCGATCACCATCGTGTCGGCGCTGTCCGGCGGTATGGAAAAGAGCGGGTCGGAGCCGCCGTTGCGCTTACTCCAGGCTTGCCTCTCGGCAGCCTGCTCGGCTCCGCGCGCCTTGATCGCCGCCGGATCAAACCTCCGCGCGAGGCGCTCTTCGACGGACCACTTCCAGACTGGCTTGGCGGGCTTGCCCCCGGTCGGAGGCTGCGCCGCGGAAACTCCGCCGAGGAACAAGAGAAGCACGAAAACCAGCCATCCACGAAGGCCGCGGCGGGTACCCTCCAAACAGCTCGACAGCATTGGCTCTCCTTCACGGAGCAGGGAGATTGAGAGCTCCATTCAATACAGAGGGTACGTGTCGAGGCGATTTCGGGACAGGGACCCCGAAAAAAGTTCTGGCCGCCGGTACATCGCTCTCCCCAGAGTGAGCTGCATCGCCATAGCGGGAATCCCTGTTATCTTGACGGCGCATGACCACGCTCGCGAAAGTCGCCGTCCCCCTGGGCGCTTTGCTCTGCCTTGTCCCCATGGTTCCCTCCTGGCTCGCCCTGCTCGCCGGTATCGCGGTCGCGGTCGTGCTCGGCAATCCGCACTTGGCGGGCACAAAAAAAGCGACGGCGAAGCTGCTGCCTTACTCGGTCGTGGGCCTCGGCGCGGGGATGAATTTGAGCGTCGTCGCGCGTGTCGGCGCGTCGGGGATCGGCTATACCGTCGCCGGCATCGCGCTGACTCTCGGGATCGGCTGGATTTTAGGGCGGATTTTGCACACACCGCGCGACACCTCGACGCTCGTCAGCGTCGGCACCGCCATTTGCGGCGGCAGCGCGATCGCGGCGGTCGGGCCGGCAATCGAGGCGAAGTCGCAGGACATGTCGGTGGCCTTGGGCACGGTATTCCTGCTGAACGCCACGGCGCTCGTCCTGTTTCCGCCGATCGGCCACCGCCTCGGGCTGAGCGAGCCGCAGTTCGGACTGTGGGCTGCGCTCGCGATCCACGATACGAGCTCGGTCGTCGGCGCGGCGATGCAGTACGGACCGGAAGCGCTCGCCGTCGGCACGACGGTGAAGCTGGCGCGCGCCTTGTGGATCGTCCCGGTGACGGTGCTGTTCGCCTATGCTCATCGGCGGCGGCATGCGCAGACCGGCGCGCCGACGGCGAAGCGGCCGTGGTTCATCCTGGGATTTCTGATCGCGGCGGCGGTCGTGACCTGGATCCCGGCCTTGCACGATGCGGGGAAGCTGGTCGAGGCGGCGGCGCGGCGAGGCCTCGTGGCGACCTTGTTCCTGATCGGCGCGAGCCTCACCAAAGAGGCGCTGAAAAGCGTGGGGGTCCGGCCGTTCCTGCAGGGGCTGCTATTGTGGCTGCTCGTGGGCTCGGCGACGCTGGCCGCCGTGGTTTTCGGCCTGATCGCTTGAGCTTCAGCGCGGCATGTGCGATCGCTCGGGTGCCTTCGCAGACATTGCAGACATCAGGTTCTCTTGTTCTCCAAGCTCTTCTTGACTCTGATCTCCACAATCCTACGTATCAAGTCAAAGGGAATCGGCTTTCCCAACGGAAATTGCACCGTACTCTTTTCGCCGCCATAACCAGACAGCTCATCCTTGAGCTCCTCAGCCTCTCTTGGCACGGGATAGAGCCCGATATGATTTTTGTAGGCGCCAAAATGAACCAGATTGCCGTTCAGAGTGAAGGTCGGCATCTGATATTTGATGGCCTCCTCCGCGCCTGGGGCCGCTTTTCTGATCGTCGCCCTGATCTTTTCCAGAATCTTCTGGATGTCAGGGGCGAAGCCCGCAATGTACTCGTCGATGTCTTTGGGTGCCGCTTGATTGGTTTTCATCCCGCCTCCTTTGAGGCCCGGGGCCCCTTACCGGTTCATTTTACTCCATGCTTCACGGCAACGTTCCTGTAGAGACGCTCCATCCCCGTTACGACATCTTTCACGGCGCACGGGGACGTCGGGGCGTCTCTCTCGGAGGGCATGCCGCTCCAGACGGCAACCCTTCCATGGGCGCCCAGGACGCCAGGATTCTGCCTCGGCCCCGGTGGGGCGGGAATGGCCGCAGGATTCTGCCTCGGCCCCGGCATGCCCGTCCGAAAAGGCGTGCCCTCCGAAGCCCCGGTGGGGCGGGAATGGCCGCAGGATTCTGCCTCGGCCCCGGCATGCCCGTCCGAAATGGCGTGCCCTCCGAAGAGACGCCCCGACGTCCCCGTGCGCCGTGAAGGGTGTCGTATCGGGGATGGGGACGTCTCTACAACGGTGTCGTTGGGTAGGACGGTGTCGTTGGAGGGTGCCGTGGGGTGGGAGGGTGTTCGTGACCGGTGATCTGGCGTTCTGACAGGGGGCGAGCCCTCCTGAGGTACAATTCTCCCTTCCGAGTCCTGTCGTACCTCTCATCCCGAAATCAGGATCGCGGTTCAAGAGTCCATATATAGGAGTCAACATGTCCGAGCAATACATCTACGTCATGAAGGACCTGCGGAAGGTCTACCCCCCGAACCGGGAGGTGTTGAAGGATATCTGGCTCTCCTTCTTCCCCGGCGCCAAGATCGGCGTGCTGGGCCTCAACGGGGCCGGCAAGAGCACGCTGTTGAAGATCATGGCCGGCGAGATCAAGGAGTTCGTCGGCGAGGCCTGGGCCGCCAAGGGGACCCGGGTGGGCTATCTGTCGCAGGAGCCGCGGCTCGATCCCGACAAGGACGTGCTGGGCAACGTCGAGGAGGGGGTCGCGGAGACGCGGGCCCTGCTCACCAAGTTCGACGAGATCAACGCCAAGTTCGGCGAGCCGATGTCGGACGACGCGATGGAGAAGCTGATGGCCGAGCAGGGCCGGGTGCAGGACGCCATCGACGCCGTCAACGCCTGGGAGCTCGACCGCACGCTGGAGATCGCCATGGACGCCCTGCGCCTGCCGCCGCCGGACGCCGAGGTCACCAAGCTCTCGGGCGGCGAGCGCCGCCGGGTCGCGCTCTGCCGGCTGCTGCTCCAGCGCCCCGACCTCCTGCTGCTCGACGAGCCCACCAACCATCTCGACGCCGAGTCGGTGGCCTGGCTGGAGCACTTCCTCGCCGACTACCCGGGCACGGTGGTCGCCGTGACCCACGACCGGTATTTCCTCGACAACGTCGCCGGCTGGATCCTGGAGCTCGACCGCGGCCAGGGCATCCCCTGGAAGGGCAACTACACGTCCTGGCTGGAGCAGAAGCAGGAGCGCCTGGCTCTGGAGGAGAAGACGGAGTCGTCGCGCCAGCGCACCTTGCAGCGGGAGCTCGAGTGGGTGCGGATGTCGCCGCGCGCCCGCCAGGCCAAGGGCAAGGCCCGCTTGACGGCCTACGAGAAGCTGCTCGCCGAGGAGCGGGAGTACGAGAAGCGGACCGATCCGAACGAGATCCACATCCCGTCCGGACCCCGCCTGGGCGACCTGGTGGTGGAGACCAAGGGCCTGCGCAAGGGGTATGGCGACAACCTGCTGATCGAGGATCTCACCTTCGCCCTGCCGCCGGGCGGCATCGTGGGGGTGATCGGCCCCAACGGCGCCGGCAAGACGACCCTGTTCCGCATGATCGTGGGGCAGGAGAAGCCGGACGCGGGCACCATCCGCGTCGGCGAGACGGTCAAGATCGCCTACGTGGATCAGAGCCGCGACAGCCTCGAGGGCGACAAGCTGGTGTGGGAGGCGATCTCGGACGGCCGCGACGTGGTCGTCCTGGGCAGCCGCGAGATCCCGGCGCGCTCCTATGCCGCGTCGTTCAACTTCAAGGGCTCGGACCAGCAGAAGCGGGTGAAGGACCTCTCGGGCGGCGAGCGGAACCGCGTCCACCTCGCCCGGACCCTGAAAGCCGGCGGCAATCTCCTGCTGCTCGACGAGCCGACCAACGACCTCGACGTCGATACCCTGCGGGCCGTCGAGGAAGCGCTCCTCTCCTTCGCCGGCTGCGCCGTGATCATCAGCCACGACCGCTGGTTCCTGGACCGCATCGCGACCCACATCCTGGCCTTCGAGGGCGAATCGCAGGTGGTGTGGTTCGAGGGCAACTATGAGGCCTACGAGGCGGACAAGAAGCGCCGCCTGGGCGCCGACGCGGACCAGCCGCACCGGATCCGGTACAAGAAGCTGACGAAGGCGTAGAGCCCAAACCTGGCACCGTGGTTGCAATATGTTTTTGGCGTGCAGAAGGCGGTGGACGGGCGAAGGGCTTTTGAAAATGGGCGCCCCACTCAAAACTTCGAAGGAAGCCCTTCCCCACCACCGCAGGAGTTGGCAGCGGAGAGTTTCCCCCAGCGGGGTGGCCTCCAACAGAACTGCATCCATAAACGGATAGGAGAGGAGCTCGATATGAAGCGCCAAATTCTTTCGATCGCTACGGTGCTGGCCCTCACGGCCGCCGGCGCCTCGTTCGCCCAGAGCACGATCAACACGACGGCCCCCGGCCCGACGCAGCAGCGCGAGCCCGGCCAGACCAACAACAACCTGCCGAACCCCGGCAACCCCCAGACCGACCTGCAGCGCAACCAGGGTACCGTTCAGGAGAACGGCACGGTTGAGGGCACGGCGGCTGAGAGCATGAGCGACGACCAGACGACCGGCTCGACCACCGGCAGCACGACCGGTTCGACCACCGGCAGCACGACTGGCACGATGGGCACCGGCACGACCGGCAGCACCACGGGTGTCCTGCCTGAGACCGAGACCGGCAGCGGCATGGACGTCGACGTCGACACGGGCGACCGTGCCCAGGGCGCGGTGGACGTGGACGTGACCCGGACGACCGATTCCGACACGGACGCTTCCGGCTCCGGCACGCAGACCTCCGGTCAGTACACCGGCTCCGCGACCGACACCGGCTCGCTGCCGAGCACCGCTGGCGAGCTGCCGACCGTGGCTCTGATGGGCCTGCTGGCTCTCGGCGCCGCGTTCGCGATCCGCACGAAGCGGAATGCCTAAAGGCTCCATCCGCTGTAGGACGTACTGATCACCTGGCGCCTTCGAGCGCCAGGTGATTTCGTTTTGTAGGAGGCTTACAATCCCATGAAGAAATCCGGTCTCGTGAACAAATCCACACTGCGTTGGCTGGAGCGCGCGCTGCTGGTGATCGGCATTTTCTGCCTCGGCGTCTTTGCCTATGCCTGGGTCGACGCCAAGGTCTATCAATACCAGGAGAACAAGCTCCTGGATGACTCCGCATCGCAGGCCGCCGCATCACGGGCCGCGGCCGAGACGGACGCCCTGGCGTCCTTCCAGGAGAGGGACGCCGGCCCGAAGCCGCGGCAAGAGCCCAAGGAAGAAGGCGCGCTCGTGGGCCGGGTCGAGATCCCGCGGATCGGCGTCTCGGGCATCGTCCTCGAGGGGGTGGAGAAGAAGACGCTTCGGCGCGGCATCGGCCGCATCCCAGGCACCGCCCTGCCGGAGGACGGCGGCAACGTCGGCCTCGCCGCCCACCGGGACAGCTTCTTCCGGGGGCTCAAAGACATACGTAAAAATGACATCATCACTCTGAAGACGCTGGAGAGCACCTACTACTACCGGGTGGACTGGACGCAGATCGTGAAGCCCGAGGACACGCACGTCCTCGAGGACACCGGCGCTCCGGAGCTCACCCTGGTGACCTGCTATCCCTTCTACTACGTGGGCTCGGCGCCGAAGCGGTTCGTGGTGCGGGCGGAGCGGATCGACGAGTCGGCGGCGCTGGACGAGCTGCGGAAAGTGGGGTCGTAGGGCCAGGGCAGCCCGGGTCCAAGTACAATACTGCCAGAATGAATCTCCGGCGGGCCTCCGGCCCTCTCCTGCTTCTCCTGACGCTCGCCGCGGCGAGCCGCCCGGTGCCCGCGTCCGCCGCTCCGCTCCTGACCGCTCCGCGGGAGGGGGTCGAGCTGAGGGCGGGCTCGCTCGCCGCCGTGGCGTGGGAGGACGCGCCGCCGGAGGCCGTGGAGTGGGAGGCCTTCCTGTCGCTGGATGGCGGCCGGAGCTATCCGTTGCGGATCACTCCCCATCTGGACCTCTCCATCCGCCGCTTTCATTTCCAGGTGCCGGCGTTTCCCACCCGCGACGGGCGCATCCTCCTCCGCTTCGGCGACGAGCGCCGGGAGGTGGAGGTCGAGACGCCGCAGCGGTTCTCGATCGTGCCGGGAACGGCTGCCTGGCCGGCGGACCTGAAGATCACCCTGTCGCGGGGAGAGAAAGCGCGGCCCCAGGACCCCGGCGTGGTGGTCTGGATCGAGGGCGCCCGCGACGGCAGCGGGCTCCGCGAGGTGGTGACGGAGACGGAGGTCTGCTCCGTGCGCTCGGTCGAGACGGGCCGCCTGCCCTGGCTTCCCCTGCTCTGGCCCTCCCCGAACCGTACCGTCCTGGCCGCGCCCGCCGTTGCTTCGACGGCCGCCAGGACTCCCCTGCCCCAACGGCTCGAAACCGTTGCCGCCTCGCCGCCGGTGCTCACGTCCATCCGCGTGCTGACCGGCCGTCTGAACGAATAGACCGAGACCCCTGCTTTCGTGACGATGCCCCGCCCGCTCGCCAATGTGGCGGCCGCGGCGGAAACACGGAAACGATCCGGCGCTTTCCCGTGCCGGTCAGGATCGAGGTCTCTAATGGATTTTAGGCTTGGTGGCCGCTGGCCGCTGTTGGTGTTTGCTCTTCTGTTCCTTCTCCCTTCATGGGCCCATGCCTTCGAGGGCCGGCTGCTGCTCGCGGACGGCTCGCCGGCTTCCGGCTACCGGGTCTCCATCGTCGGCCAGACGGTGTCGGTGACCGCCGGCCCGGACGGCCGGTTCCGCATTCTTCCCACTCCCTCCATCCCCTTCCGGCTGGTGTCCTCGAGCCCCTCCGGCGAGGTGTCGCCGCCGTTCGACGTGGCTGAGCTGCCGGCCGAGGGGGCGCTCGACGTGATCATCCCGACGTCCTTTCAGGACAGCGTCACGGTGGTCAGCGGGGTGACCCCCAACATCGAGGCTCCTCCCGCCTCGGCGACGGTGATGGTCAGCCAGGAGGATCTGGAGCAGCGCCGGCCGCCCCGGCTGGCGGACGCGCTGCAGGGGATCGCCGGCGCCTCGCGGACGGACGAGAGCTCGACCGCCGTACCGGTGATCCGCGGCCTTGCCGGCGGCCGGACGCTGATCCTGCTCGACGGCGGCCGGGTCACGGCCGAGCGGCGGGCCGGACCGTCCGCCAGCTATCTCGACCCGTTCACCCTCGGCTCGATCGAGGTCGCCCGCGGGCCGGGCTCGGTGGCCTACGGCTCGGACGCCCTGGGCGGCGTCATCCACGCCCGCTCCCGCTTCCCCGAGCCGGGCCAGCCGTCGCTGAGCTTCCAGCTCGACAAGCAAGGCGGCGCGGCCGACGAGGAGGGCGCCGGCGTGGAGATCTCGGGCGACGTGCCGGGCGGCGCCCTGCTGGGCCAGCTCACCTGGCGGCGGTCGGACGACCAGGAGGCGGGCGGCGGCGAGCTGATCCCGAACTCGGCCTATGAGGACCGCAGCGGCGCCCTGCGCTACACCAGCTACACCCCGCTCGGACGCCTGCGGGCCTCCTTCTCCGCCGCCGACGCCCTGGACGTCGGCAAGCCCTCCTCGGACGTCGCGACCACGCGCACGTTCTACCCCAAGGAGAGCTCCCGGCGCTTCAACCTCAACCTCGACGCCGGCCCGGCGTTGGGCTTTGAGACGGTGGAGCTCGGAGTGTTCCTGGGCAGCTACCGGCTGGTCACGAACCGCGACCGCGCCGCCGCCGGCACCACGCTGCGCCAGATCGAGAGCGCGGACGTGGACGCCAACGACGGCTCCATCCGGGCCGTGGCTTCGCGGCCGCTCCTCGGAGGGCGGCTGCTCACCGGTGTGGAAGTCGTATCCCGTTTCAACCTGGAGGCGTTGACGAGCCGCGAGACCCTGAACGCGAGCGGCGGCCTCGTCCTGCTCGAGGAGGTGGTGTCGGTCGAGGATGCCCGCCAGGTGGACCAGGCGGTCTTCGCGACTTTCGACCGCGGCTTGGGGGGGCGGGCCCTGATCTCGGCCGGCCTGCGGGGCGACCGGGTGGAGACGCGCAACGAGGGCGGCTTCTTCGGCGACCGCTCGACGGACCATGGCGCCCTGTCGGGGTACACGGCCCTGACCGTCGGGCCGTTCCGGGACGTCACCACCTATTTCCAGGTGGCCCGCGGCTTCCGCGATCCCCTGCTCTCGGACCGCTACTTCCGGGGCCCCTCCGGCCGCGGCTTCATCACCGGCAATCCGGACCTCGATCCGGAGACGAGCCTCCAGTACGACACCTCGGTGCGCTGGGCGCGGGGGCGCGGGGCCGTGGCCCTCTACGGCTACTTCTACCAGATCGACGACCTGATCGAGCGCTACCGGCCGGTCCGGGACTTCTTCTTCCGCAACCGGGGCGAGGCGGAGATCAAGGGTGTCGAGCTGGAGAGCCAGACGGCCCTCGGGGCCGGCTTCAACCTCGAGCTCGCGGCGGCCTGGGCGCGGGGCGAGGCGGAGGACGGCACGGCGCTCGACAACATCGCCACCCCGAACGGCGCGGCCACCCTGCGCTGGGGCGGGCAGCGCGGCTTCGGGTACGTTCGCGGGACCCTCTACATGGAGGACGACCGGCCCGGCCCCACCGAGGTCGAGAGGCCAGGCCTGAGCGTCTGGGACGTGGGAGCCGGCTGGCGGATCACGGAGCCCCTGGAGCTCCGCATCCTCGGCCGCAACCTGACGGACCGGCGCTACCGCGACTCCCCGGACGAGGTCGCGCCGTTGGCCCGCGGACGGAGCTTCTCGGTGGGGTTGGTGGGGCGGTACTAGGCACTCACTTTGTCAGACCGCCCCGGCCCCTCCGGGGCCGGCCCTCACTCCCCAAACCCCTCTCGCCCAGCCTCCCCCCCACCGGCCGGGAGAGAGGGGCTTTGAGACACCTGCCGACAAACTTCTCCCTCTTCTCCCGGCGGTCGTGGGGGAGGCTGGGAGAAGAGGGCCGGGGTGATGAGGGCGCCCACGGTGCGGCACCGCTCACACAGCCAGCGGCAGCCGCACCTCCACCTCGGTCCCCTTCCCCGGCCCGTCGCTCCTGGCCTCGACGCGGCCGCCGTGCATCTCCACCAGGCTGCGCACCAGGGTGAGGCCGATGCCGAGGCCGGCGCCGGTACGGTCCAGGGCCTGCTCGCCCTGGGCGAAGAGGTCGAAGATGCGGGGGAGGAGATCGGGGGCGATGCCGATGCCGTCGTCGCGCACGCGGACCACGGCTTCCGCGGCGCCGTCGCGCTGGGCCGTGATCTGGATCAGCCCTCCGGCTTCCGTGAACTTGATGGCGTTGCGCAGCAGGTTGGAGAACACCTGCTCCAGCCGGGTGCCGTCGCCGTCCAGGGGGAGCGGCTCGGCGGGCAGCTCCAGGCGCAGCCGCTGCTCCTTGGCGTCGGCCAGGGGGCGCGTCGTGTCCACGGCGTGCCGCACCACCTCTCCCAGGTCGAGGGGACCCCGGCGCAGCTCCACCTTGCCGCGGGTGATGCGGGAGACGTCGAGCAGATCGTCCACCAGGCGCACCAGGTGCTGGATCTGCCGCCGGATGATGGCGACCGAGCGCTCCATGGTCGGGCTGCCCCCCCCGAGCTGCTCCAGGAGATAGGAGGCGTTGGCGATGGCGCCCAGGGGGTTGCGCAGCTCGTGGGCGAGCATGGCCAGGAACTCGTTCTTGCGGCGGTCGGTCTCGGCCAGCGCCTCGGCGCGGGCGCGCAGCTCGGCCGCCAGACGCTCGCTCTCGCGGGTGCGCGCGGCCAGGCGGTCGCGCATCTCACGGAAGGCGGCGGAGAGGCGGGCGACCTCGGTGATGCCGCTGTCGGCACCGATGGGAGCCGCGAGGTTGCCCGCCGTCAGCTCGCCCACCGCCTCGGAGAGGTCGCCGAGCGGCCGGGTGATGCGGCGCGCCGCCATGATGCCCCCCACCACCCCCAGCGGGATCACCAGCAGGAGCAGCCCGAACGCCAGGTCGCGCCCCTGGCGCACCCCGGCCAGGGCGTCCGCCCGCGGCCGCTCCACCGCCACCACCCAGTCGAGCTTGGGCACCACGGCGAAGCCCGCGACGGTGCCCGCGCTCTCGACCTTCCGGCCGGCGCGGATCTCGCTGTCCCAGCCGGCCGGCAGCCTGGGGAGCCGCTCGCCGCGCAGAGGCTCGCTGTGGGAGGCGATCGGCCTGCCGAGGCCGTTCGCCAGGGTGACGGCGGATCCCGGCCGGGCGATCCGCTGCTCCAGGGCCTCGGAGTCCAAGGCCGCCACCAGGAGGCCGGCGAGGCTGTCCCCGCGGTGGATGGGTGCCCAGAGCAGGAGCGACAGGTGCTGGCCGGCGGCGGCGGGAACGAGCTGAACGCGCGGCTGCGGCCGCGTCAGCAGGTCGTCCACCACGCTCCTCAGGAAGCCCGGCGGCAGGCGCGCTTCGCCGTTGGCGGCGATCACCCGGCCATCGGCCGCCACGATGCGGACGGCCGTCACGTCGGGGTAGGTCTTCCGGGCCGCCTGGAGCAGATCGCCCTGGCTCTCCGGCGTCATGGGAAGCTGGCCGGCCAGGGCGGCCAGGGCGAAGGCGCGGGCGCCGTTCAGCTCGACGTAGTCCGAGACGTTCTGCGCGATCGCCCCGGCTTCGATCTTCTGGGTGGCGACCGCCTGCTCCGCGGCCAGCCGCTCTTCCTGGGCGGTCGCCACGGCCGTGGCCAGGATGAGCCCCAGCGACGTCGAGACCACGAGCGCGAGCGCGAGGCGGGTGCGCAGGGCCGAGGTGTCGAGCGCGCTCAGACGGCTCCGCACCCAGGGGAGGAGGGCGATGACGACGCCGCCTCCGCCGTAGAGTGCGATGCCCGTCCAGGTCCGGTTCGGCAGCGAGATCATCGCCGCGTAGGCAAAGAAAGAGGCGCCGGCCAGGATGTGGGCCAGCCAGAGCTGCCACGGCTTCAGAGCCGTCGAGAGCTGGGCGTAGACGAGGAGCGGGCCGGTCAGGAGGAGAGCCAGGCCCAAGGCCGGGACGTAATCCCGATAGGGTCCGTAGAGGATGCTCCGGAAGAGGTGGGGGGCGGCGACCATCAGGAACCCGAGGATCGTCGCGAGGAGCCCCATCAACAGGCCGAAGAGGTCGCCGGCGCCGGCGCCGCGGGGCCGCAGCCCGGCGACGATCGTCCCCAGTCCCAGGATGGTGTAGGCGATCGTGCCCGTCAGGGCCCCCACCCGGAGAAAGCTGGCGGCGAGGGTGAGCAGCGTCACCCCAGCCAGGGCGTGGCCGCAGAAGCTCAGCCACTGCCGCCGCGGGCGCAGGACGGCGACCGACAGCAGCCCGACCCCGGCGGCGAGCGCCAGAGTGCCCCAGACGATCCCGAAGGGGAGGAGGGCCTCGTACGGCTGGCTCTGGAAATGATGGGGAGCCACCAGGAGGAAGGCGCCGGCGAACCCGCAGAACAGGCTCGTCGTCCACAGGAGGCTCTCGATCGAGAGGCCGGGCCGGGCAGACCCTCGGCGGGGGCGGTGCTCCTCCAGGTCTCCCCTCATTCCCCTGTCCCCCTCATCCCCTCGCTCCCTCAGAATGGACCGCTCGTGCAAACCTTCGCCTCCGATTTCCCGTATCTCCTCCCCCGCGGCTCCGCCAGGGCCTTACAATGTCCCAAATTTTATGAGCCGTCCATATTTCACCGGAGGAAATCCGCCGATGCCGAGAAGAACGCCGAGACGAACCACGCTCCTGATCCCGGCGCTCGCCCTGGCGCTGGCCGGTTGGCCCGCGATGGCTCCTGCTGCCGCTCCCGCTGCTGGTCCCGAACCTATCCTCGGCTTCAGCAATGAGCGCGCCACCGAGCAGCGGGCCCTGGAAGCCCGCTTCGACTCCCAGCTCGACGCCGCGAACCTGCGCGAGTGGATGCGCCGGCTCTCCGCCCGCCCCCATCACGTGGGCTCGGCCTACGGCAAGGAGAACGCCGAATTCATGGCGGGTCTATTCCGCTCCTGGGGGTATCAGACCCAGATCGAGCAGTTCAAGATCCTCTTTCCGACGCCCAAGGTCCGTATCCTGGAGATGGTGGCACCCACCCGCTACCAGGCGAAGCTCGCCGAACCGGCCATCCCGCAGGACTCGACCTCCGGCCAGACGGCCGAGCAGCTCCCCGTCTACAACGCCTACTCGACCGACGGCGACGTCACGGGCGAGCTGGTCTACGTCAACTTCGGCGTGCCCAAGGACTACGAGGAGCTCGAGCGGCGGGGCATCGACGTCAAGGGCAAGATCGTCATCGCCCGCTACTTCGGCTCGTGGCGCGGCATCAAGCCCAAGGTGGCCGCCGAGCACGGCGCCATCGGCTGCATCATCTACTCCGATCCCCACGAGGACGGCTACTTCCAGGGCGACGTCTACCCCAAGGGCGGCTGGCGCTCCGAGTGGAGCGCCCAGCGCGGCTCGGTGGCCGACATGCCCGTGTACCCCGGCGACCCGCTGACTCCCGGCGTCGGCGCCACCGAGGACGCCAAGCGCCTCGACGTCAAGAGCGCCACCACGATCACCAGGATCCCCGTGCTGCCGATCTCCTATGGCGATGCCCTGCCGCTGCTCAAGGCCCTGGCCGGCCCCATGGCGCCCGAGGGCTGGCGCGGCTCGCTGCCCACCCCCTACCGCCTCGGCCCCGGCCCCGCCCGGGTCCACCTCAAGCTGGAGTTCGACTGGAGCCTGCAGCCGGTCTACGACGTCATCGCCAAGCTCCCCGGCGCCGAGCGGCCGGACCAGTGGATCGTGCGCGGCAACCATCACGACGCCTGGGTGAACGGCGCCTCGGATCCGGTGAGCGGCATGGTGGCCCTGCTCGAGGAGGCGCGCGCCGTGGGCGAGCTGGCCAAGACCGGCTGGCGGCCCAAGCGGACCATCGTCTACGCCGGCTGGGACGGCGAGGAGCCGGGCCTGCTCGGCTCGACCGAGTGGGCCGAGACCCACGCCGAGGAGCTGCGCCGGAAGGCCGCGGTCTACATCAACTCCGACAGCAACTCCCGCGGCTTCTTCGGCGCCGGCGGCTCCCATACCCTGGAGGCCTTCGTCAACCAGGCCATGCGCGACGTGCCCGATCCCGAGAAGGGGATCAGCGTCCTCGAACGGGCCGTGGCGGCCAAGGTCTTCTTCGGCCCGCCGGATCAGCAGCAGGAGGCGCGGAGCTCGAAGACCGTCCAAATCGATCCGCTGGGCTCTGGCTCCGACTTCACCCCCTTCCTGCAGCACCTGGGGATCGCCTCGCTCAACATCGGCTTCGGCGGCGAGGACGAGTACGGCCAGTACCACTCGGTCTACGACTCCTTCGACCACTACACGCGCTTCATGGACCCGAAGTTCGAGTACGGCGTGGCCCTCGCCAAGACCGCGGGACGGATGGTCCTCCGGCTCGCGGACGCCGACGTCCTGCCGTTCGAGTTCGGCCGCTTCACCACCTCGGTGAGCCGCTACGCCGACGAGGTCGTCAAGCTCGCCGACACCCTGCGCCAGGAGGCCGAGGAGCGCAACCGCCGGCTGGACGACAAGGTGTTCGCGGCCGTCGACGATCCCACCCAGACCTGGGTCGCCCCGAAGCGGCTGGACGCCGTGCCCTACCTCAACTTCTCGCCGCTCCAGAACGCCGTTGCGGCCCTGAAGACGAGCTCCGCGGCCTACGACAAGGCGATGTCCGCCGCCAAGGCGCCTTCGCCGGAGGTCCAGCAGCGGCTCGACGAGATCCTGCTGAGGAGCGAGCGCGCCCTGACCCGCACGGAGGGCTTGCCGCGCCGCCCCTGGTACGTCCACCAGATCTACGCGCCCGGCTACTACACCGGCTACGGCGTCAAGACCCTCCCCGGCGTCCGCGAGGCCATCGAGGAGCGGCAATGGCAGGAGGCCTCGGAGCAGATCGGCATCGTGGCCGGCGTCATCGAGGGCTTCGCGAAGGAGATCGACCGGGCCACGGCGGCGTTGGGGACGGGCGGGGGACAGGCGGCGGGGCGGTAGAGCGCTGGTGGCTCCGAAGCCCTCATCACCCCGGCCCTCTTCTCCCAGCCTCCCCCCGGTCCGACGGGAGAAGAGGGAGAAGTTTGTCCAAATTGTCTGAAAGAGAGTTGCTTGAGCCCCTCTCTCCCGGACGGCGGGAGGGAGGCTGGGAGAGAGGGGTTGGGGAGTGAGGGCCGGCCCCGGCAGGGGCCTCAGCCCACCACCGCGTCGAACACCCCGGTCAGCACTCTCCCCCTGCTCTTCACCTGCACCCAGATCCGGTACCGCCCCGGCTGCGGGAACTCGTACGGGAAGGAGACGACGCTCGGAGTGCTCTGGGCGTGTCCCAGATGGGCGGAATGATCCATTCCAACCATGCCCGCCGCCGCCATCTCTTTTCTCTCGAAGGCCTGCTGGGCGGCCATGTTGATGCTGCCCATGGGGTGGAGGTGGACGAACACCTTGCCGTCGTCGCGGGTGATGACAGCGTGGCTCAGCATGCCCATGTAGGGCTCGAGGGGGAGGGCACCGCCGTCCGGGGTCCGCACCTCGAAGCGCAGGTTGGCCTCGCGGTTGACCCGCAGAGGCTCCCGGTGCCAGGCCATCCTCGATCCGTCCTCTAGGACGCTGACATCGGAGACAGCCGCGAGCGGTGCCGAGGTGCGCCAGGAGTCGTCAGGATCGGCGGCACCGGACACTGGCCCGCCGCCGGCGGAGGCGGGGACTACCACCTTGTCCACCAGGGTCTGCGGGAAGCCGCTCTCGTGCACCACGTCGGCGTAGACGCGGTAGGTGCCGGCCGGCAGCGGCGGCAGGGCGGCCCGGAAGCCGTCCTCCCCCTGGGGCACCGGATGGACGTGGGCGAAGGCGTCGAGCCCGGGCTCGCGCAGGAGGAAGAGGTGCATCAGCTTGCCGTGGTCCGGCATGAAGGGGGACGAATCCTTGCGGCGCTGGTCGTCGATCTTCAGGCTCAGCACCGGCCGGCCGCCCTCCAGGCGCGCCGAGGTGCGCACCTCGAACGGCTTGTAGATACCCTCCCGGGCGCGGGCGTCCACGCCGTCCCACCAGCTCTTGCCGCCCAGGAGCACGAGGCCGAAAAACAGGGCCGCGAGCACCGAGACCACCCGGGCGCGGGTCCGGCGCCGGGCGTCGGGGGCCTCCCCGGGGGCCAGGACGCTCTCCCGCACGGCGGCGCCGACGAGGGTGACGGCCCCGGCGAAGAGGAACAGCCCCAAGCCGAGCAGCACGGCCCCCATCCCCTTGTTCATTCCCAGCACCTGCGTCCGCTGGGTGGCGACCGGCACGAGGGCCATGCCGTCGCCCTCGGGTCCCGTCACATGGACCCGCACGCTGTAGGAGGAGGCCGTCATCAGCCAGAGCTGCGCGCTCCAGACTCCCGGGGCCCCGGGCACGGGCACTGCCGCGTCCGGCGGCGGCGCGCCCTTGGAGCCGGCCCGCCATTGGATCGGCTGGACGGTGACCTCCCCGGCCGTGCCCTCCTTGAGCCGCACCGTGATCTCCGCCAGGCCGGGCACGACCAGCGGCGGCTTCACGATGACCCGCACGGGGTACGGGCCGGCATCCCCGTCGAAGAAGACGTTCGGGCTGCCGACGTGCGCCCGGGCGGGGAGCGCCGCGAGGGCCAGCCCAAGGAAAAGGAGGAACGTCCGAGAGGTCATCGCCGCACCTTGGCCATCCACTGGCCCCACCAGAGGCCGAGCCCGGTCGAGCCGATCGAGAGCAGCAGGGCGATCCCCATGGACTTCGGCGTCAGCGGGTTCGTGTCGACGTTCCAGAACTCGTAGCGCCAGGGCCCCGGTTCGGAGGAATAGTCCCAGACGTCGTCGCCCGCGAAGAACGCATTGCGCGACGCCGGCGAGAGCTGGAGCTCGGCGAAGAACCAGTGCACCGCCACGAAGACGGCGAGGAAGCCCGCGCCGATCAGGAAGGCGTCGAGCCAGCCGGCGCGCTTGCCCTCGCGGCGCTGCAGCACGGCGTCGACGGCGAGCGCCGGCACGACCAGCAGCAGCGGGAAGAGCGGCGGCACCATGTGGTCCAGGGGCGTGTTGATGGGACCGAGCAAGGGTTTGGCCGGGAAGAGGGGGAGAATCCATACCATGGCGCAGGTGATCAGCATGTAGAAGGCCGACGTGATCGTGGCCGCCCAGCGCAGCCGCGACGAGCGTGCCACCGCCACCAGCAGGATGGGCAGGACCCCCGCCATGATCTGGTAGAAGAAGGCGGCGTGGCGCCGGTTCGGGTAGCTGTACTCCAGCGTCATGGTGAGCACCATCAGCACCACCACCCCGGCGGCGTAGAGGTGGGCGAGCCCGAGGGCCCTCCCCTCGCCGGGGGCCGCGCGGTTCTGGAGGGCCAGGGCCAGCAGCATGGCGCCGAGTTGGATGGCGATCATGCCGGCCGCGAGCACGGTGTGGGGCGGCGAGAGGACCTCGACGTCCAGGCCGTAGGCGTTGTGCCACCAGTCGTCGAAGGGAGCCGAGGTGAGCATCGCGAGGGCGCCCCAGATCGCCACCCAGGCCCCGAGCGGTGCCCGGAAGCCCCAGAAGCGCACGGCGACCGCCTGGTCCGCGCGCGCCGCCTCCGGGCCGGCGAAGGTGGTCCGGAGCGCCAGCCAGCCGCACGACAGGCCGGCCAGCACCCCGCCGAGATAGATCGCCATGTGGGCCGGCGTCCAGAACGTGTCCCGGCCGATCGTCATGTGCCATGAGATGTCCCACAGCAGGCCGACGATGATGCTGGTCGACCCCGCGAGCATCGCGGTCAGGTACCACGGCAGCGCGGCGGCCCGTTCGACGCGGGGCCGGGCGAGGGCAGGCTGGGCGACGGATTCCATGGACGAGTCCTCCTCTGGGCTTCAGGAGAGTTATACGGGATTTTGGGGAAAGTGGTTACAGGGGAAGAACCAGGGACTGCAGGGACGACAAGGACTCCAAGGACAGAATCAGGAAACCGATCTCCTTGCAGTCTTTGCAGTCCTTGCGGTCCCTCGTCCTTGAGCTCCCTCGCAAGCCGCTCCTGTAGGATCAGCTCCCATGAAGATTCTGGTCCTCAACTGCGGCAGCTCCTCCCTCAAGTTCCAGCTCATCGAGACGGACGAGGAGATGGCCCGCGAGGGCCGCGACCGCGTGCTGGCCAAGGGGCTCGTGGAGGATGTCGGCGGCACGGGCATCCTCAATTACGAGACGGAAGGCAAGAAGCCCCTCCGCGACGCCGTGGGGACCTTCCAGCACAAGACGGCCGTGGAGCGGGCCCTCGAGGTGCTCACCGATCCCGAGACCGGCGTCCTTCCCCATCGCGAAGAGATCGGCGCCGTGGGCCACCGGGTCGTTCACGGCGGCGAACGCTTCAAGGCCTCGGTGCTCATCGACGAAGACGTGATCGACGGCATCGAGGCCTGCATCGCCCTCGCTCCCCTGCACAACCCGGCCAACCTCCAGGGCTACCGCGCCGCCCGGGCCGTGCTTCCCCACGCGCCGCAGGTGGCCGTCTTCGACACCTCGTTCCATCAGACGATGCCGCCGGCGGCCTACCTCTACGCTCTCCCCTACGACAAGTACCAGCGCTTCGGAATCCGCCGGTTCGGCTTCCACGGCACCTCGCACCGGTTCGTCTCGGGGCGCGCCGCCGCCTTGCTGGGCCGGGCCGCCGGCGACCCCGAGCTGCGGCTGATCACCTGCCATCTCGGCAACGGCTGCTCGGTGTGCGCCATCCGGGGCGGCAGATCGGTCGACACCTCCATGGGCTTCACCCCTCTGGAAGGGCTGGTGATGGGCACGCGGAGCGGCGATCTCGATCCGGCGGCCCTCCTCTACCTCATGAGCCGCGAGGAGATCGGCGCCGTCGAGGCCAACGCGTTGATGAACAAGCAGAGCGGCCTGCTCGGCATCTCGGGCCTCTCCCACGATATGCGCACCCTGCTGGAAGCCGAGGCGAAGGGCAACGAGCGGGCCCGCCTGGCCATCGAGGTCTTCTGCTACCGGCTGCGCAAATACATCGCCGGCTACGTAGGAGCCCTCGGCGGCGCCGACGCCCTGGTCTTCGCGGGCGGCATCGGCGAGAACTCGCCGGTCATCCGGGAACGGGTCCTCCAAGGGCTGGACGCCGTCGGGTTCTCCCTCGACCCGGCCCGCAACGACGCGGCCCAGGAGACCGAGGCCGAGATCTCACCCGAGGGAGAGGGATCACATCCCCGCGTCTTCGTGATCCCGACCAACGAAGAGCTGCTGATCGCCCGGGATACGTTCGGGATCGTCAACGCCCGGGCATGAATGCCCGGGCGGGCCGAGCGCCTGGCTTCCCGCTCACTGATCCCCCGAAGTCCCCTCCGCGTCGTTGCTCGTCTCCTTGCCGCCCCGCGATGGCGCTCCCCCCGCTCCCCAGCTCCAGTCGCGGATCTCGGGCACGTCGTCGCCGTGCTTTTCGATGTACTCCTTGTGCTCGATCAGCTTGTCGCGCAGCGCCTGCTTGACGTAGGCGGCGCGGGAGCCGAGCTTGGGGACGCGGTCGATGACGTCCTCCACCAGGTGGAAGCGGTCGAGGTCGTTGCGCACCACCATGTCGAAGGGCGTGGTGGTGGTGCCCTCCTCCTTGTAGCCCCGCACGTGGAGGTTCCGGTGGTTCGTCCGCCGGTAGGTGAGACGGTGGATCAGCCACGGATAGCCGTGGAAGGCGAAGATGATCGGCTTGTCCACCGTGAACAGGACGTCGAAGTCCTTGTCCGGCAGGCCGTGCGGATGCTCGCTCGCCGGCTGCAGGGTCATCAGGTCGACGACGTTGACCACCCGCACCTTGAGCTCGGGCAGGTGCTTGCGCATCAGGTCCACGGCCGCCAGCGTCTCCAGCGTCGGCACGTCGCCGGCGCAGGCCATCACCACGTCCGGCTCGCCCCCCTGGTCGTTGCTCGCCCAGTCCCAGATGCCGATGCCCGCCGTGCAGTGCTTCACGGCGGCGTCCATGTCCAGCCACTGGGGCGCCGGCTGCTTGCCGCAGACGATCACGTTCACGTAGTGCCGGCTCCGCAGGCAGTGGTCCGTCACCGACAGGAGCGTGTTGGCGTCCGGGGGGAGGTAGACCCGCACCACCTCGGCCTTCTTGTTCATCACGTGATCGATGAAGCCGGGGTCCTGGTGGCTGAAGCCGTTGTGGTCCTGCCGCCAGACGTGAGAGGTCAGCATGTAGTTGAGCGAGGCGATCGGCCGCCGCCAGGGGATCTCCCGCGTCGTCTTGAGCCACTTCGCGTGCTGGTTGAACATCGAGTCCACGATGTGGATGAACGCCTCGTAGCAGGAGAAGAAGCCATGCCTGCCGGTCAGGAGATAGCCCTCCAGCCAGCCCTGGCACTGGTGCTCGGAGAGCATCTCCATCACCCGCCCATCAGGCGAAACGTGGTCGTCCGTGGGCAGGAGCTCCGCCGCCCAGGCGCGGTCCGTGGCTTCGAAGACGTCGTTCCAGCGGTTCGAGGCCGTCTCGTCCGGGCTGAAGATGCGGAAGTTCCGGGACGCCTCGTTGCGCTTCAGCACGTCGCGCAGGAACTTGCCCTGCACCCGGGTGGCCTCGGCCAGGGCGCCGCCCGGAGCGGGCACGTCCACCGCGTAGTCCCGGAAATCGGGCAGGCGCAGGGCGCGCAGCAGGACGCCGCCGTTGGTGTGGGGATTGGCGCTCATCCGCCGTTCCCCCTCGGGAGCCAGCCCGGCAATCTCTTCCTGCAGCCGGCCGGTCTCGTCGAACAGCTCCTCGGGACGATAGCTGCGCATCCATTCCTCGAGCATCTTCACGTGCCCGGGCTGGGTGGCCAGCTCCGCCAGGGGCACCTGATGGGCGCGCCAGGTGTCCTCGACCGGCTTGCCGTCCACGATCTCGGGGCCGGTCCAGCCCTTGGGCGAACGCAAGACGATGACAGGCCACCGCGGGCGCTCCCGCAGGCCGTTCGCGCGGGCGTCGGTCTGGATGCGCCGGATCTCCGTGCAGGCCTCGTCCAGCACCGCCGCCATCCGCTGGTGCATGAGCGCGGGGTCGTCCCCTTCGACGAAATAGGGCAGGTGGCCGTAGCCCCGCATCAGGAAATCCAATTCCTCGTGGGGGATGCGCGCCAGCACCGTCGGGCCGGCGATCTTGTAGCCGTTGAGGTGCAGGATGGGCAGGACGGCGCCGTCGCGCACGGGGTTCAGGAACTTGTTCGAGTGCCAGCTCGTGGCGAGCGGTCCCGTCTCGGCCTCGCCGTCGCCGATCACGCAGGCGGCGATCAGGTCGGGGTTATCGAACACGGCGCCGTAGGCATGGGAGAGGGCATAGCCCAGCTCCCCTCCCTCATGGATCGAGCCCGGCGTCTCGGGCGCCGCGTGGCTGGGGATGCCGCCGGGGAAGGAGAACTGCTTGAACAGCCGCTTCATCCCACCCTCGTCCTGCGAGACGTTGGGATAGACCTCGCTGTACGTACCCTCCAGATAGGCGTTCGCCACCACGCCCGGCCCGCCATGGCCGGGGCCCGTGATGTAGATCATGTCGAGCCCGCGCTCCTTGATGACGCGGTTCAGATGGACCCAGAGAAAGTTGAGCCCCGGCGTCGTCCCCCAGTGGCCCAGGAGCCGCGGCTTGATGTGCTCGATGGTGAGCGGCTTTTTCAGCAACGGGTTGTCGAAAAGATAGATCTGGCCCACCGAGAGGTAGTTCGCGGCGCGCCACCACGCGTCGATCCTCCGCAGGAGATCGGGAGAGAGCGGTTCTTCGTTCGGTTCCGGCATGTCAAGGCACCTCCTTCCGCCACGGCGGTATCCTGACACAAGCGTGTACCCGGTTTCCCACGCACAGGAGGCGTGAGGCGAGCTCCTGTGCGTGGGCGTCTTCATGAAATCCTAAAAGGGGCAGGCCACCCGGTAACGCAGGCGCCAGTCTCCCATGCTCGCTTCCATGATCGTATCCATGGGAGCGCCGCCGACCGAACGGAAGGGGATGTCGAAACGATCGTCGCCGGCGCCGAGGATGGCGCGCGCCAGGTTGACGAAACCGGATCCGGTCGGCTGGCAGCCCTGGCACTGGGACCCGGTGCAGCCTGGGAAGTACGAGCAGGTGAACCCGATCGAATAACTGCCGGTGAGCTTCAGCACCCCCGCCGTGCTGTCGTCCTCGACCGCGTAGAGGCCGGTGCCGAGATACGGGTTGTACTCGAACATCGCGATGGGAGGGTTGAAGGTGTACCAGCGGCCCGAGTCGTTCATGTCGAGGAGGTACCGGGACCTGCCCGCCGCGTCGTTGATGTAACGGCCGCTGAACTGATAGGGAGTCGTCGGCCGGATCAGCAGGTTGTGGCCCGGCATCGATGAATCCCAATCGCCCAGGTAGAGCTCGAATTCCGATCCGCCGCGCAACCCGCCTTCGTGGTTGTTGACCAGGTAGAGGGCGACCAGTTCCAGGTATGGATTGATGCAGGAGGTTGCGGTTGCGGTCGCCGCGGCCGCCTTCTCAACAGACGCCGGGGGCGGCGGCTCGGGCTGCTCACTGTTCTCGGTTGAGACGACGAGGACCGGTACCGCCGGGTGGGCCGTCACGGAACGGCGCGTCCGCTGGCCGCTCGGGTCGTAAGCGAGCACGGTCTTGAGATCCTTCTGTTGGAGCCAGTAAGGGTCCCAAGTGACCTGGAGGCCCAGCCGCTCCCAGTCTTCCCCGGATTCGAGCACGGCACGCCGATCCTTCTTTTCAGGAAAGAAGAGGGTGATGGGAACCGGGAAAGCCGCGAGCGTAGCCCGCAACTCCTCTTCGGTGATTCCTGCTTCATTGGCGAGCAGGGCGCCAAAGCTGTCCTCACTTCCCTCCACCTTCACGCTGAGCAGTTCCAGGAACCGCACCGTATTTTCGGGCAGCGGGCTGGCCGCCATCCGGGACCGCAAGGTAGCCAGCGGCGCCGGGTCCTTCAAGAGCTTCGCCAGCCCTTGCGCCAGGAAGTCGAGGTCGCTCGCCAACTGAGCGGTGGTCGCCGAGGCCGGCGCTCCATCCTGCGCGGCAACGGCGAGGACCGGCTCGTTCGCCCGCCTTTGGGCAGGGCTTGCAAGCACCGGTCCGGCGGACAACAGGCCGATCCCCAGCAGTCCGAGGGTACCCAGGGCGGCGAAGCGCCCTCTCGCGGATAACGTCGAGGTCGTTTTCACGGTTTCAATTCTCATTGGCTACTCCTCTGATCCTTTTCCAGGTCACTCCATGCGACCCGCAGTCCATGACATGGACCGTCCCAGGGGCAAGGCGGGTGCCACACCTAAGCCCATGAAAAATAAGGATTTCCTATCGGAGGGGCTCCCGGGATCGGGACCGGACGGTCCTGGCAGGCCGGCTGCGGTCTCGAAAATGGGAGCGCGAGGCGAGTTGGCCGCCTCGTCAGTTAAGATGAGAGACCAAGGAGGATCTCAATGCGCTACACGGCACCGTCTCTTCTCCTTGCCTGTGCCCTGCTCGCTCCATCCGCCACCCTCGCTGCGGCTCTGCCGGCGAACGGCGGCGATCCCGGCAAGGCGTACCGCGCCTGTCTCGACGCGATCGCGAAGCCGGACAAGGCCGGAATCATTGCTCTCTGCTTCCCTGAAGGCGATCCCTGGCTGGAGAAAACCAATCTCGACTACTTCACCCCCGAGACCTTCGCCCTCGAGGTGCGGCAACTGCGCCCTGAGTTTCGGCTTGCCGATGTCGTGATCTCAGGCGGGAAGGTCACTGGCGACAAAGCGGATTTACAAGTCTCCGGCCAGATGACGGCCCCGCGTCTCGAGCCCACGGGAGAGATCATCGAGGCCAGCCGCGATCCAGTGAAGGGGACCGTCTCTATGATTCGCTCGTCCAGCGGCTGGCGCCCTTCGGAGAGCGAGCTCGAGCGGACTTTCGAATAACAGAGCCTCTCAGGGTGCGAGCGACCCTTGACGGGCGGCTCCCTTCATGTCTACCGCAGGAAATCGAAGCTCAATCCGCCGCTCTCGCACGCAGGCTTCTCGTATTCTCCAAACTCAGTCAGCTTAGCCCAGTAGGCCTAAGTACGACGTGCCCGAAGTTCGTTCCTGGTTTGCGCTGCACCGAGAGCCTGGACGGCGGAACGACGTGACGGTTGAAGGGATTAGCAAAGCGAGCGATTCCTCCGCCTCGGAGACGCCCCGACGCGGGAGGCCTCCGAGACCTCTTCGTG